>Ga0256833_1001388_pt1 | contig 17953 bp, 13 predicted proteins | sample 356284metaG_FD_190535 | JGI IMG/M metagenome (GOLD analysis project Ga0256833, IMG submission 190535) | Hydrothermal vent microbial communities from Mid Atlantic Ridge, Atlantic Ocean - 356-284 | ecosystem: Environmental > Aquatic > Marine > Hydrothermal vents | place: Atlantic Ocean: Mid... | reverse complement strand
AGACGAGAAAGGGATTGCCGTGCGCCTCTTCACCGATGGTGGACCTGGAACCGCCATAGCCGTGGCCAGGCCAGACCACGGTCTCGGGCGGCAGGGTCAGCAGACGGGTGCGGATGGAACGGCTCAACTCCTCTGCCGAGCCGCCAGGAAAATCGGTGCGGCCGACCCCGCCCACGAAAAGGGTGTCGCCGGTGAAACAGTCCGGGGCGCTGTAGAGGCAGATGCCGCCGGGGGTGTGGCCCGGAGTGTGGATCACCTGCAGGGACTGGTTGCCGAAGGTGATGGTGTCGCCGTCCTCGACCAGGATGTCCGGGGGCGGCGATTCGGGCAGGCCGAGCTGGGAGAAGAATCCCCGGATATCGGCCCGGCCAAAGAACTCGGCATCGGCGCGGTGCATGACGATGGCGGCGCCGGTGGCCTCCTTGAGAGGGCCGTTGGCACAGACATGGTCCGGATGGCCGTGGGTGGCGATGAGGTACTCCACCTGCAGGTCATCCGCCCTGCAGGTGGAGAGGATCCGGTCCTCGTTGCCGCCGGGGTCGATGATGGCCGCTTTTTTCGTCGCCTCGCAGGAGACGATGTAGCAGCAGACCCCCATCATGCCGACGGTGAGCTGTTGGATGTGCATGGTGATATTCTGTTGCTCCTGTCGCGGTAATCAGCAGTCGCAGGTGTCCGGGTCACAGCCGCCCGAGCCGCAGGCGCAGCCGGATTCCGTGCCCGTGGAGATGGTGTTCAGGCTGACCGCGCCCTGGGGCGGCATCCGTTTCTCCACCGCCTCGACCACCTTGGCGAAGGCCTCGGTGGCCGGGGTCTTCTCGCCGGAGGAGAGATAGGGCCGGCCGGTGTCGCCGGCCACCACCACCCGCGGGTCCATGGGCACGCGGCCCAGGAAGGGCAGGTCGAAGTCACGGGCCGTCTTCTCGCCGCCGCCTGCGCTGAAGATGTCCACGGTTTCGCCGCAGTGGGGGCAGACAAAGCCGGACATGTTCTCCACCACGCCGACGATGGGCATCTCCACGGTCTTGCAGAAGTTGATGGATTTACGCACATCGGCCAGGGCCACGGCCTGGGGCGTGGTCACCACCAGGGCCTGGACCCCGGGGATGGTCTGGGCCACGGACAGGGGCTCGTCACCGGTGCCGGGGGGAGCGTCCACGACCAGGTAGTCCAGTTCGCCCCAGTCCATGTCGGCGACGAACTGGCGGATGGCCTGAATCTTGAGCGGGCCGCGCCAGATGATGGCATCGTCGCGGTTTTTCATCATGTATTCCAGGGAGACCACCTTGAGCCGGTCGTTGTAGACCAGGGGCGGCACCAGGTCGGCAGGGTTCTGGGGCGGTTCCAGGGTGCCCTTCAGGTCGAGCATCCTGCAGATGTCCGGGCCGTGCAGGTCCACGTCCATCAGCCCGACCCGGTGGCCGCGCTCGGCCAGGCTGAGCGCCAGGTTGACGGCCACGGTGGACTTGCCCACTCCGCCCTTGCCGCTCATGACAAGGATCTTGTTTCTGATCTTTCCGAGTGATCTGTTGATGGCGATGTCCTGCTGCGCCAGGTGCGCATCCGCTGATCCGCAGGTGCCTTGCTGGCTGGTGCCGCAGGATCCGCCGCATGAACTGCTCATGATGTTGCCTCCAATGAAGAAAAAAAGAAAAAAAGAAAAAGAAAATTATATGACTCCGCAATGTCGGGACGTTCTTCCGGACCCTGTTCACAGAGCTGATGTCAGGAACTGGCGTTGTAAAAGTACCGGTAATTCGATCTGCTTGCTGCTAGCGGTGAACAGGTCACCATACTTTAATGCCGGTCCGGTGAAAAGCAATGAAAAAATACTCTCCCTTCCCTGGAAGAGGATGGGCGGCGGCGGTGTTTTTGTTGATTTATCTTTGTCAGAACCGTTATAGTGATTACCTATATCTTCTGACGGATTTCCGGTGCCCGGGACCGACGCCGGCAGGGAAACCGCGGAGTGCACGAGTGCGGAGGACGTGATGGATCCATTGAGCAAAAAACTGTTTAAGGAACTCGAAGAGATGCAGCAGCAGACCGGTCGCATGTTGCGCAACATGGCGCTCACCGGAATGATGCCTGTCCAGTCCGGCAACTGGCAGCCTCCGGCAGATGTCTACGAGGCCGAGACAGAGGTCTATGTCTACTTCGATCTGGCCGGTGTGGACCGGGACAGCCTGGAGGTGATCGTCGACGAGCACCAGGTCCGGATCAATGGCAGACGGCAGTTGCCCACCAGGGAGACCATTGCCTGTATCCATCAGCTCGAGATCGAGGTCGGCGGTTTCGGCCGCACCGTGAGCCTGCCGGCGGTGGTCGATATCGATGGCGCGGTGTCCGAATACCGGAACGGTATCCTTGTCATCACCCTGCCCAAGCGGAAGAAGCGGGGAAAGATTCGCATCAGGATCAGCTCTGGAGAGTGACCCATGGAAAACGAAGAAAAGAAACAGCAGGCCAAGACAGACAAGGTCGATCCCACGACCCTGCAGGTCCCCGAGATACTGCCGGTCCTGCCGCTGCACGGTTTTGTCTTCTATCCCGGTATGGGGTTTCCGCTCCAGGTGGGGAGCGAATCCTCCAAACAGCTCATCGACGATGCCCTGCTCGGTGACCGGATGGTCGCCCTGGTGCCCAGCCGGCTTGAGCAGGCCAGCGGCGGCGAGGATATCGACCAGGACGACCTGTTCCGGGTCGGCGTGGTGGGCTATATTCACAAACTGACCAAATCGGAGGAGGGCTACTACCAGGTCCTGGTCTCGGGCACCAGGAAGATCGAGGTCATCGAGTTCGTCCAGACCGAGCCCTACCTCAAGGCCCGGGTGGCCGAGATTCCCATGGAGGTGGTGGAGGGCAAGAAGATCGAGGCCCTGCTCTTCAATATCCGCAGCCAGTTCCAGAAGCTGGTCAACCTGACCCAGTTGCCCCAGGAAATGGCGGTGACCCTCAACACGCTCACCGATCCCTTCTATATCGCCTACCTGGTGACCTCGCAGCTCAACCTCAAGATCGAGGACGAACAGGAGATCCTGGAGATCCGGCCCCTGGAGGATCTGCTGCACCGGGTGGCCCGTGAGCTGACCAGGCGACTTGAGACCGTGGAGATGAGCAAGCAGCTCCAGGAGTCCATCAAGAAGGACATGGACGACCGGCAGCGTGAGTTCTTCCTCCGGCAGCAGTTGCAGGCCATCCGCAAGGAACTGGGGGAGGGCGACGAGGACAAGGTCGAGATCCGGGAGCTGCGGGAACGGGTCGAGGAAAAGGGGTTGACCGAGGAGGCGCGGGAGGTCGTTGAAAAGGAACTCAAGCGGCTGGAGCGGATCCCCCCTTCCTCGCCCGAGTATTCCGTGACCCGCAACTACATCGACTGGATCCTCGATCTGCCCTGGACCGAGTCCACCACCGATACCCTGGACCTGGACAAGGCGGAAAAAGACCTGGACCGGGATCACTATGGCCTGAAGAAGATCAAGAAACGGATCCTCGAGTTCCTGGCCGTGCGCAAGCTGAAGGAGGACATTCATGGCCCGATCCTCTGTTTTGTCGGCCCGCCCGGCGTGGGCAAGACCTCCCTGGGCCAGTCCATCGCCCGGACCATGAACCGGAAATTCGTGCGCATCGCCCTGGGCGGTGTGCGTGACGAGGCCGAGATCCGCGGCCACCGGCGCACCTACATCGGCGCCCTGCCGGGCCGGATCATCCAGAGTCTGAAAAAGGCCGGTTCCAATAATCCGGTCTTCATGCTCGACGAGGTGGACAAGCTGGGCAATGATTTCCGCGGCGATCCATCGTCGGCGCTGCTCGAGGTCCTGGACCCGGAACAGAACGCCACCTTCACCGACCATTACCTGGAGATCGAGTTCGACCTCTCCAAGGTGATGTTCATTGCCACTGCCAACGTGCTCGACACCATCCCGGGGCCACTGCGTGACCGGATGGAGGTGGTGGAGCTGACCGGTTACACCGAGCAGGAAAAGGTGGCCATTGCCCGGCGCCACCTGATCCCCAAACAGCTCGAGGCCCATGCCCTGACAGAGGACGACCTGGAGATCACCGAGGAGGCCCTGCAGGTGATCATCCGTTCCTATACCCGCGAGGCCGGAGTCCGCAACCTGGAGCGGGAGATCGCTGCCATCTGCCGGGGGGTCGCCGCCGAGATCGCCCGCGGCCGGACCGAGAAGACCGTGGTCGGCAGGGACGACCTCTACGATTTCCTGGGGCCGATCCGTTTCTTCCCCGAGATCAAGGCCCGGACCTGGGGCCCCGGCCTGGCCACCGGCCTGGCCTGGACCCCGGTGGGCGGCCAGATTCTCTTTATCGAGACCGCGGTGATGAAGGGCAAGGGCCAGTTGACCCTGACCGGCAAGCTGGGTGATGTGATGAAGGAGTCGGCCACGGCGGCGCTGACCTATATCCGCTCCAACGCCGAGCGGCTGGGGATCGACGAGAAGCGGTTTTCCGCCATCGATCTCCACGTGCATGTGCCCGAAGGCGCTATCCCCAAGGACGGGCCGTCGGCAGGCGTGGCCATGGTCTGTTCCCTGGTTTCGGCCATCACCGGCAGGGTGGTGCGCCAGGACGTGGCCATGACCGGCGAGATCACCCTGCGCGGAGATGTATTGCCGGTGGGCGGTATCCCGGAAAAGGTGCTGGCCGCCCTGCGGGCCGGCATCCGGGAGCTGATCCTGCCGGTGCTCAATGAAAAGGATGTGCTCGAGATTCCCGAAGACGTGCGGGAAGGTGTCGTGTTCCACTATCCCCACACCATCGGCGAGGTACTGGATATCGCGTTGACAGACAACAGGGCGGAAGAATAATGCTGGGTTGGTTCAAGAAGAAGTTTGCCAGGAAGAAAAGGGAGGAGGCCGAAACGCCGGTCGAGGCGGAGCAGGTCACGGAGGCTGCGCCGGACGCGGAGGGCGAGGCGGCAGTGCCGGTGACTGCCGGGCCCGAGGCGGCGGCCGCCGGGGCGGTGGAAGGCGGGAAGGAGGCGCTCCGGCCTGCGCCTGAGGCCGAGGCTTCGGAGCCGGCGGCCGGGCCGGAGCCTGTGCCGGCGGCCGGGCCGCCACCGGAGCCGGAACCGGCGGCAGAGGTCGCGCCGCCGGAGGTGGAAGAGGAACTTGAGGCCGATGCCATCACCGAGGTTCCGGAGGAAGAGGAACTCGGGCCACAGGAGCCATCGGTGCAGGAGGCCGGGTCTGCGGATGCGGATGCTGCCGTTGCCGCAGAGCGGGCGGAACCGGAACAACGGACCGTGGATGTGGGTCGTGACAAGCCCCGTTCCATGTTCCGCCGCCTGCAGGAACGCCTGGGCAAGACCCGCGATTCCCTGGTCCATCGCCTGGACAGCCTCTTTCTCGGTAAAAAGGAGATCGACGAGCAGCTCCTGGATGACCTGGAGGAGATCCTGATCACCGCCGACCTGGGGGTCGGCACCACCATGGAGCTTCTCGATGCGGCCAGGCGCAGCGTCCGCCGCAAGGAGCTCAGTGATCCCCAGGCCCTGCGCAAGGTCCTGCAGGACCGGATCCTCGCCTTCCTCCAGGAGTCGGATCAGCCGGCCGAGCTGGTGATGCCCGAAGAGGGACCGTTCGTGATCATGGTGGTGGGGGTCAACGGTGTGGGCAAGACCACCAGTATCGGCAAGATCGCGGCCAAGTTTGTCCGCTCCGGACAATCGGTCCTGCTGGTGGCCGGCGATACCTTCCGCGCCGCGGCCATCGATCAGCTCAGGATCTGGGGTGACCGGGTCGGGGTCGAGGTGGTGGCCGGCGAACAGGGCGCCGATCCATCGTCCGTGGTCTTTGACGGCGTGGCCCGCGCTGTGGCCGACAACTATGATGTGGTTCTCATCGACACCGCCGGCCGGCTCCACACCAGTGTCAACCTGATGGAGGAGCTGAAGAAGATCAGGAGGGTGATCGGCAAGAAACTCGCCGGTGCCCCGCACGAGGTGATGCTGGTGCTCGACGCCACCACCGGCCAGAACGGCATCTCCCAGGCCAAGCTGTTCCACGAGGCCGTGGGGGTCACCGGCCTGACCCTGACCAAGCTCGACGGCACCGCCAAGGGCGGCATCGTGGTCAATGTCTGCCGCGAACTCGGTATCCCGGTTCGCTTCATCGGTATCGGCGAACATGTCGACGACCTGCGTGATTTCAGCCCGGAAGAGTTCGTCGACGCCCTGTTTGCCCGCGCAGACGGGGAACGGGATTCATGAGATCTCCCTGTGCCGCCGCCCCCTATCTATACCCCCTGACCTCTCCCTGACATGGAATATCGACAACAGCATCAGCCCGGCTGCGGCGGCTGCCTCCTCCTGGTCGGCCTCCTGGTCCTGCTCACCGGCGGAGCGCCGGCCCTGCTCAATTTTCTCGGCTTTCTCTTTTTCTCCGGCCTGCTCGGTTTTCTGCTCCTCATCGGAGCATTCATGGCCTTTTCCTATTATATCCAGCGCCGGGTCTCCACCTATGAGGCCTCCCAGACCGAGGCCCATAACCGGTTCGTGCACCTGCTGGTCCATATCCTGGTCAAGATGGCCCAGGCCGACGGCCATTTCACCAAGGCCGAACTGGCCACCATGCTCAACTTCTTCCAGTACAGCCTGCACTACAACCAGGACCAGATGTACTGGGTCAAGCAGCTGATCAAGGATGCCCGCAATGCCGATGTGGAGATGGACGAGCTGCTGCGGGAGTTCCGGGACCGATTCGGGTACGAGCCGCGGCTGATCCTGCTGGAGCTGATCTACCAGATCGTCTATACCAAGTCGCCGGTCATCGAGGAGGAACTGCAGGAGGCGCGGCGGATTGCCGCGGTGCTTGGCATATCGGCCTATGATCAGCGCACCATCGAGGCCAAGTATATGTATGGCCGCCGGCAGGGCGCGGCATCGACCGCCCAGGACGAGGCCAGGTTCTATGCCGTGCTCGGTCTGGAGCAGGGGGCTGATTTCGAGTCCATCAAGAAGGCCTACCGCAAACTGTCCATGCAGTACCATCCTGACAAGGTGGCCCACCTGGGCGAGGAGTTCAAGCGGGTGGCGGAAGAGAAGATGAAGGAGATCAATGCGGCCTACGATTACTTCAAGAAGAAGTTCAACGGCAAGTGAAAGTAAAAGGATAGGCCTTTTCAGGTGGTTGTCGATAACGGTGAACTATTGGAACAGCATATCAGGAGTCTGAAATGGCGATAGCGAAAAAGATGCAGGTCTTTGCGGAGAGATCGTCCTGGATCCGCAGGATGTTTGAAGAGGGCGCCAGGATGAAGGCCGAGTTCGGGGCGGAGAACGTCTTTGACTTCAGTCTCGGCAACCCGGACGTGCCGCCGCCGCCGAAATTCACCGAGGTGCTGCGCGAGCTGGCGGCCGAGGACAAGCCGGGGCTGCACGGGTACATGCCCAACGGCGGCTATCCCTTTGTACGGGAGGCGCTGGCCGCCAGGCTCTCGGAGGAGCACGGGGTCAGGTTCGATCAGGGGGATGTGCTCATGACCTGTGGCGCGGCCGGTGCCCTGAACGTGGTCATGAAATCCCTGCTTGATCCCGGTGACGAGGTTATCATCCTGTCACCGTTTTTCGTGGAATACAACTTCTATGTCGACAACCATGGCGGAACCACGAAGATCGTGGCCACGGATGCGGAGTTCAACCTGGACCTGGAGGCGATCCGCGGGGCCCTGAGCGAGCGGACCAAGGTGGTGCTGATCAACAGTCCCAACAATCCCACCGGCCAGGTCTACCCGGCCGGGGACCTTCAGGCCCTGGGCCGACTGCTTGACGAGGCGGGTGAGCGGTTCTGTACCACCATCTACCTGGTCTCCGACGAGCCCTACCGCAAGATCGTCTTTGACGATTGCGAGGTGCCCTCCATCATGGCTGCAACCCGCAATGCCATTGTGGTCTCCTCCTATTCCAAGGACCTGTCCCTGCCCGGTGAACGGATCGGCTATCTTGCCGTGCATCCGGATATGCACGGGAAGGTCGAGCTGCTTGATGCCCTGACCCTGGCCAACCGGATCCTGGGTTTCGTCAATGCGCCGGCCCTGATGCAGCGGGTGGTGGAGCGGCTGCAGGACGTGAGCGTGGACTGCTCCATCTATGCGCGGCGGCGGGAGGTCTTCTGCCGGGTGCTGGACGAGGCCGGATTCGAGTACGTCCGGCCCAGGGGGGCCTTCTACCTTTTTCCCAGGACCCCCATTGCCGATGACGTGGAGTTCTGCAGCATCCTGCAACAGGAGAAGATCCTGGCCGTGCCGGGCCGCGGCTTCGGCGCACCCGGCCATATCCGGCTCGCCTTCTGCGTGGACGAGGAGGTGATCGCCCGCTCGGCCGACGCCTTCAGGCGGGCCATGGAGCGGGCAGGGGGCAGGTGACAGGTGACAGGGGACAGGGGCCTGTCTTTCAAAGTGGTTACATCAGATCCTGTCGGCCCGGCGGATGATATCGCAGAGATCCAGGGCGATCCCGGAGATCTCCTTTTCGTCCTCGCCTTCGGCCATGACCCGGATGACCGGCTCGGTGCCTGAGGGGCGCACCAGGATGCGGCCCCGGTCGCCCAGCTTCTGCGCCGCCTCTTCCAGGGCCTTGCTGAATCCGGGGATCTGGTCCGGCTCGATGCGGCTGGACATGCGGACGTTTTCCAGGACCTGGGGGTAGCTGGACATGATGGCTGCCAGTTCGGAGAGGGCTTTGCCCTTCTTGATCATGATGGCCAGCAGTTGCAGGGCCGCGAGAATGCCGTCTCCGGTGGTGTTGTGGTCGAGAAAGATCAGGTGGCCCGACTGCTCGCCGCCAAAATTGTAGCCCTTGCTCCGCATGGTCTCCACCACGTAGCGGTCGCCGACCCGGGTCCGCACCAGCTTGCCGCCCATGGCCTGCATGGCCTTTTCCAGCCCCATGTTGCTCATCACCGTGGCCACCAGGGTCTTTTTCCTCAGTTTCCGGCGCCTGATCAGCTCCGAGGCGCAGATGGCCATGATATGGTCGCCGTCCACGATTTCCCCCTTTTCATCGCAGACGATCAGACGGTCGCCGTCCCCGTCCAGGGCCAGGCCGATATCGGCGCCGAGCTGCCGCACCTTATCGGCCATGACCTCCGGATGCAGGGCGCCGCACTCGTGGTTGATGTTTTTGCCGTCCGGACTGATGCCGATGGTGGTCACCTTTGCGCCCAGCTCGGCAAAGACATGGGGCGCGACCTTGTAGGTGGCGCCGTGGGCGCAGTCGAGGACGATATGGAAGTCATCGAGGGTGTACTTCCTGGGGAAGGTATTCTTGAGAAAGACGATGTAACGGCCCTTGGCGTCGTCGATGCGCGAGGCCTTGCCCACCTCGTCCGCCACCGGCCTGAGCGCGGCCATCTTCTGGGAAAAGATCAGGTCCTCGATATCGGCCTCGGTCTCGTCGGGCAGCTTGAAACCGTCCCTGGAGAAGATCTTGATGCCGTTGTCCTGGAACGGGTTGTGGGAGGCCGAGATCACCACCCCGGCGTCGGCGCGCATGGAGGTGGTGATAAAGGCGATGCCCGGGGTGGGCAGGGGGCCGACCAGCTGCACGTTGACCCCCATGGAGCAGATGCCGGCAGCCAGCGCGTTTTCGATCATGTAGCCGGAGAGCCGGGTGTCCTTGCCAATGACGATCTGGTGGCCGCGGGTCCGGTTCTTGACGATGAAGGCAATGGCCCGGCCGATCTGCATGGCGATCTCGCTGGTCATGGGGTAGATGTTGGCCACGCCGCGGACGCCGTCTGTTCCGAAGAGTTTGCGCATGGTTTTTTTCTGTTTACTGCTGAGAGTTGTCTGTCTGACGGGACGGCTTTCGCCTGCCCGCCTGCCTGGTTTTTTTCTCCGCCAGGACCCGGACCGATGCCGGCTTGGTGGAGATGATCCTGATGGGCGCATGATCCGGTACGTTGACCCCGATGACGTTCACCCTGGCCGAACCGGGGATCTGCAGGTCGGCGACGTTGACCGAGGCCCGGAAGAGCATGGCCAGCTCCGGCGTGTTACGGACCAGGTTCTCCGGGATGCTGGCGATCACGGCCACGGTCTTGGGCACGGTGGTCACCGGTTCCCTCGCGCCGCGCACATTGACCGGGATGCCGCGTACCGTCTTGGTCAGCAGGGTCTCCTCCACCTCGAGCCGGGCGGTCACCACGGTCTCGCCGATCAGGTCGAGGAACTGGGGGCTCAGGTTGAGCTGCACCTGGAGGGTGGTGGAACGCTGGAGGCCGTCGAGGTTGATGATATCGGTCTTCAGCGCCATCTCGGAATCAAGTATGCTCTTGGGGCCGGAGACGGTCAGGTGGTCCGGGCTCACCGTGATCCGTTTGAGGGTGTAGCCCGGTTTGGGTGAACCCTCGGTCACCGGGTGGATGGGAAAGTCCTTGCGGATCAGCCGGTCAAGGACCAGGGTGATATTGGTGGGCTGGACCCGGAGCACGGAGATCCCCCGTGGAAAAGGGATGGAGTTTTCATCGTTGCGGATCACCACCGGCCCCGGCTTGGCATTGGACAGGTCCACGGGGCGGGTGATATTCTTGTTGCGCAACTCCTGGATCAGGGAACGCGGCCCGCGGATGGAGACCTCCAGCTCCTTCTTGTACTGGTTGGCGATTACCAGGTCCTCGGGCAGGTTCAGGATCTCGATGGGGACAAAGACATTGATGTCCACCTGGTCCTCGCCGACCACGAAGTACCAGAGAAAGACGCCCAGGCAGAGGGAGAGCGCCTTGAGGGCCCAGTCGCCGCTGCGCCGTTTGCCCCTGGGCCTGCCCATCACGAGTTCTTTGAGGTGTTGAGCCAGTTTTTCCATGTCGGACCGGAAGCGGGCTGGTTGATGAAGATGGACTGCAGGGTGGTGGTCAGGGTCTCCTCGTCATGCAGGGTGGTGATCTCGCCATGCTGGACCAGCGAGATCTCCTGGGTCTCCTCGGAGACGACGATCACCAGGGCGTCGGTCTCCTCCGAAAGACCGAGTGCCGCCCGGTGCCTGGTCCCGAACCGCTTGTCGATGTCAGGGTTCCGGGAGAGCGGCAGCAGGCATCCTGCCGAATGGATTCTGCCCTTGTGGATGATGACCCCGCCGTCGTGCATGGGGGAAGAGGGGAGGAAGATGGCGATGAGCAGTTCGTTGAGCAGCCTGGCGTCCAGATGGAATCCTGTCTCCACATAGTCGCGCAGACCGGTCTCGCGTTCGATGATGATGAGAGCGCCGATGCGCCGTTTGGCCATGTAGGTGGCGGCCTTGATGATCTCGTTGAGATCGTGGACGGCCATATCGAGAGTTTTGTGGAACGGCGTCTTGCCCACCTGGGTGAGGGCGCGGCGGATATCGCGCTGGAAGACGATGATGATGATGAGCAGGATCGAGCTGAGAAAGGTCTGGAGCAGCCAGTGCAGGGTCAGGAGATCGAGCTTGTTGGAGATAAAGTAGATCACCGTGATCACCGCGATGCCAAGGAGCATCTGCACGGCACGCGTACCGCGGATGAGGAGGATGATGCGGTAGATGATATAGGAGACGATCAGGATATCGACGATATCCAGCCATCGCATGGAGGTGAGGACGTCGAGCATGGACGGGGTATTGATAAAAGAGTTTGCTGTGCCGAGGCGATTCGGTGGAATCGGCATGGCCGGACCATGGATTTCGGGATCGGGCCGGGAGGGGACCATCCGGGTGACCGTTCCTGATCTCAATTAAATTTAGCATGTTGAAAGGAAGTTGAACAGAAAAATAAGAAAATGATTCAAAAAATTGAATCTGGCGAGCATTGTCTGCAAAAAGGGGTTGCGCCGTAAGGGTGGTTGTGGCAGAGAGGGATAGTGCCTGGCGTCTCGTTTCTGTCAACCTGATCCACAACCGGTTCATGCTCCGTCCCCCATACACCAGATACCACCAGTTGCACGTCTATTACCTGGACCGGCGTGATCTGCCGCCAGTGGAAGATCCCGACCTGATCGGCATCTGGATCGAAGATGAGACCGCGATCCTTTTTTTTCACCGGGAAAAGGATATGCTGATCCAGCGGATCTGCGGGCAGTGTGGTGCTGCGATAGTCTATCAGGCCTGCCTGGACTACCGTGACTGGGAGGCCGGGGTTACGGTCACCTCGTTTTGCACCGCCACCCTCCATGTTCGTCCGGTCTGGGAGGCCAGCGGGCCTGGGGAAGGGGACAAGACGGAGATCGTGCTCGATCCCAGTGTCATATTCGGCAGCGGGTTTCACGCTACCACTCGGCTCTGCCTGGAGACTTTGGAGTCGCTGCTGCTCGACCCGGAACGACGGGTCAAATCGGTTCTTGACCTGGGCACCGGAACGGGCCTGCTGGCCATTGCCGCGGCGCGGCTGGGAGCGGAGCGGGTTGTCGCGGTGGACAACAATCCCCTGGCCGTGGAGGTGGCCCGGAAAAATGTCGATCTCAACCAGTGCCGCAGTGTCGTGCAGGTGGAGCAGGTGGATCTGCTGGCCGACCTGCCGGCCACCGGTGGTTATGACCTGGTGATCACCAATCTTTACAAGGGGCTGCTGGTTCACCTCTTTGAGCAGGAAGCGTTCTGGCAGGGACAGGTGTACCTGGTTTCGGGATTTCTGCCCGGCATGGAGGCGGAACTGCTGGCGGCCCTGCCCCCGGGTATGGTCCGTATGCTCCACCGTGGCGGCAGAGAGCAGTGGCGGCTATGGCTGCTGCAGAGAGATCTTCATGCCCGCAGGAGCTGGCACAACAAAGGGTGAAAATCAGGCGGAGAGCGTATTTGTTGCACTGCAGAGCGGTGCAACGAAGTTGAGGAGCGGCAGCCCGCCCGGTCTCCACCCGTACCGCCTGGCATCGCCGGGAGCCAGACCCTCATCTTCCCGCAGCAGGCGGCACGAAGACTCCTGATCCCTGACACCTGGCCCCTGGCCCCTGGCCCCTGACACCTGTCCCTGTCGACTTGTCCTGCTCCTACATGGCGTGGTCGCCGGTGACCACGCTGCCGCCGGGAGCCGACGGTTGCGGCTTGAGGCCGGCCTTGACCAGGGCCTCGCTGAGGTTCATGAAGTCCGTGCCGTCGGGATGGCCCTTGGCCGCGGGGGCATCCTTCAGCCATGGTGGCTGGGGATCCTTGTTGGCAGCGTTCTGCAGAACCTTTTCCGGTACTTCGCCCTGGCAGCTGAAGGTACCGATGACCGTTGCCCCGTCCACCAGTTCCATGGCCGCGTTCATACCCCGGGCCGCAGGATTTGAGCCGGGGGCGGCCCCGTGGGTGGCAAACAGGAAGACCTTGCCGCTTTTGCATTTTTTGAGATAATCGCGGGCAGCAGGATCAGGCTCTCCTCCCTTGAGCCAGAAGCCCACACAGACCACATCATAACCCGAGGGATCCGGGGCCTCGGATACAGGGGCAATGTCCTTGTTTTCCTCCGGCAGCTGCTTGAAGAGCTCCTCGGCGAGTTTTTTGGTATTTCCTCCCTGGGATGAATAGACGACAAGCTGTTTCATGTTTTCCTCCTTGGTTGAAAATAAGAGTCCAGGCAAAGCGTACAGGTATTTTCGTAAGCGCTCACAGGAGCCGCACGGAGTCTTCGCTTACCTCTTTGCACGGTCGTGCCTGCCGGCACAGGCAGGCTGCCGGAGTCTCTCTGCGGTCGCTTACCCGCGCTCAGGACGCCTGCACAGGGAAACGTAGACCCCGAATCTTCGGCCCCTGAGAGGGCTTGCACCATTGTACCCGGAAAAACCGATGGTTAGTCATCCTGCGAGGGGTTACGACGTACTGCCTCGTCTCGCTTTCCCGGCATGTTGCCGGCTCCGGCCCACGGGACGGTAACGGACAATGAATGGTGATTCAGGAGCACCTTACGTGTTTTTGCGCTTCTTTTCAAGGTGTTTGCCAGAAAATCAGGTGGAAAGAGGCTGGTGCATGGATCCCTGGCCGGCCGGTCTTGACCGCTGATCCGGTCCGGACGCGCGGACCCGTGCAGGCATCCTGCTGCCGGGCATCTTCCTTTGTATGATGGCGTCGCAAAAAGTCCGATCTGCTTCGTTGTAGCGGGTACGGCCAATGCTCGACGTACTCCATGTACGCCTCCGCCTGGCAGACACCGCTACGCCTTGTATATCGAACCTTTATGCTTAGCCATCTTTAGAGTGTGATGGACTTTTTACGAGTCCATCTTGTAGGCGAAAATGAAAAATATCCCCGGATTCTGTCACGACCTGCTCGCCTGGTTTTCCCTGAACCGGCGTCCATTGCCCTGGCGGCGCGACTACCAGCCCTACCATGTCTGGATTGCCGAGATCATGGGGCAGCAGACGCAGATGGAAAGGGTGGTGGATTATTTCAACCGCTGGCTTGCCCTGTTTCCGGATATCACCGTACTTGCCTCGGCCTCGGAGCTGCAGGTGCTGAAGGCCTGGGAGGGGCTGGGCTATTACAGCCGGGCCAGAAATATCCTTCGTGCCGCAGCCCTGATCGTAGAGCGTCACCATGGAAAGATTCCGTCTGAATATGAAGAATTGCTCGCGCTGCCGGGAATTGGCCCATATACGGCCGCTGCCATCATGTCCATAGCCTACAATCGTCCGTTTCCAGTCCTTGATGCCAATGTGCAAAGGGTCCTGGCACGGCTTATGAGTCTGGACCTGCCGCTGCGGTCGGCCGGGGCGCAGCGGCTACTGCGGGCAGAGGTCGCGAGGCTGATGGTGGAAGAGAATCCGCGTATGTTTAATCAGGCAATGATGGAACTGGGCGCGCTTGTCTGTAAACCACGGCACCCTTCCTGCGGGCAGTGCCCCGTGCGGGAACACTGCCGGGCCCTGGCGGATGACGTGGTGTCGGAGCGGCCCCTGCCGCAGCCGCGGCGTGAAAAGATCCGCATCACCATGGCCTGTGTCATTCTGTGCCATCGGGGGCGGATCTATATTCAAAAGCGGTTGGCCGACGATGTCTGGGGTGGCCTGTGGGAGTTTCCGGGCGGCCGGCTCAAAAGTGGTGAGAGTCCGGCCCGGGCCGCCCGCAGGGAGCTGCTGGAGGAGACCTCGTTCCGTGCCGGAGCACTGCGACCGTTTCGGACGGTGAGCCATTGCTACACCAGGTACCACGTTGTTCTGCACGCCTTTTTCTCCCGCCTGGACCAGGACAGCGCCGTGCCGGTGCTTACGGCCGCCACCAGCTACAGGTGGATCAACCTGGACGGGTTGGACGCCTTTCCCTTTCCGGCAGGGCACCGGCAACTGGTGCGTCTGCTGAAAAAAAACAGGAAAAATGGGTAGAGTTACCTATATCATTTTTTGGGTTTCCGGATAATAATGGGGCGCTCCGCCGGATACACTGTACCGGTTTTGCCGGATAGTTGTCCCGCTCACGGCTACTGGCCCGTATGTTTCACAGGGATTACCACCAACATTCTGAACGTGCCGAAGATCCGGTGTTTCCATGGTTTTCGGCAGACCGTTCTGTGATGTATGCGGCCTGTTCCGTGGCCTGTATGGTTGGTTCTTTTTCTCTGGACAGGGAGTAATTCCGAGTTGCCGGAACTTTTTTTGTTAAAAAAACGGAATTGTGGTAAGTGTAGAGAGACCTTTCCGTTTCAGGCAGCGAGGTCGTGCCCGATAGTCTTCCAAAGTGATTTGTCAGGAGAAGGCGATTGTCGAACTTTCAGTCAGAATTGCAGGAAACCAGGAACGAGGTCGACCGGCTTGTCACCAACTGGCAGACCCTGCTCGATACCATGCCGGAGATGGTCGTTCTGCTGCGGGAGGATACCGTCATCGAGTACATGAACCGCAGTGCCAGGGAGCGCTTCGGTAACCTGTGCTCGCAGGAGTGCGGTGAGGATTTCCGGCAGATCTGCGCAGAGTGCGCCGCCTTTTTCGAAGGCGATACCGACGGCCAGGCTGATCATGGTCGCAGCCGGCTCGTGGAAACGGTGATCAACGGCGTGCCGGTGGAGTATTCCGCGGTTCCCTTTGTCGGTTATACTGGCGCGATCCTGCTGATGCTGGTCATGCGCGATATCTCCCGGCACAAACTCCAGGAACGGGAGATAAGGGAGTTCAATACCAATATCGAAGAGATCCTGGAGCAGAAGATTGCCGAGCTCAAGGAGAGCGAGGAGATACGGGCCCGCCTTTCCCGCCAGGTCAACAGTCTGAAGAGTCGGCTGGGCCATTACCACGATGCCGACAAGATGGTGGGCAGCAGCCGCAAGATGCGTGAGCTGCGGGAGATGATCCATCAGGTGGCCAAGTCCGATGCCACTATCCTGATCACCGGAGAGTCCGGCACGGGTAAGGAACTGGTGGCAAACCTGGTCAAGGAGACCAGTAACCGGTGTGACAAGCCCTTTCTCAAGATCAACTGCAACGCCATCAACGATTCCATCCTGGAGAGCGATCTGTTCGGGTACGAAAAGGGGGCCTTCACCGGCGCGGGCACCAGGAAGAAAGGCAAGTTCGAGATCGTTGACGGTGGAACCATCTTCCTTGACGAGATCGGCGATATCAGCCCGCGCATGCAGGCCTCCCTCCTGCGGGTGCTGCAGAACGGCGAGATCGTGCGGGTCGGCGGCACCGAGCCGGTCCAGGTCAATGTGCGGGTGATTGCCGCCACCAACGTGGATCTTGCCAGGGCTGTCCAGGAAAACAAGTTCCGCCTCGATCTCTACTATCGCCTCAATATCATCAATATCGAGATCCCGCCTCTGCGGGAGCGCAAGGAAGACATTGTCGAGCTGGTCTCCTACTTTGTCAATCACTACCGTGAGGCCTTCAAGAAGGAGATTGACTTCGTACCCCAGTCGATCATCAACCGGCTGCTCATGCACGACTGGCCGGGCAATGTGCGGGAACTGGAAAACCTGATCCAGCGGGCCGTGCTCATGGCCCGCGGCAAGATGATCACCGAGCAGGATCTCTTCTTTGACCAGTTTACCGGCAAGACCGATACCGCGACCGCCAAGATCGATGTGCAGTCCAAGCTCGGCGTCCTGCCGCTCAAGGGGATCCTGGCCGAGTTTGAAGAGGATGTCATCAAGCAGGCCCTGCGCAAGCATCAGGGCAATGTCTCCAGGGCCGCCGCCGAGCTGAAGGTCGGCAAGACCGCTCTCTACGACAAGATGAAGCGGTACGGTATTTCCGCCAAGGCCATCAAGAAGGGATATTGAGAAACCGCTACGGCAGGTGACAGTTCACCGCTATCGGCAACCTGAGCCCTTCCCGCTCCCCCCTGTCCATCCAGGCCCATCCTGTAACCGCCTGCCCCATCCTCCGCTGTCCATCGCATAAAAGACGACGTCAGAAAGGGTGTGGCTGATTTTCGTACCAGTTCACCGCTGGCGGTGAACTGGTACGCCGCCCGTAGTGACCGGGATAATATCGGTTTTCTGCCTGCCGCTGGCTGTGAACAACAGAAAAACCTGCGCCGGCCATACAGGTTTTCCCGGCGCACTCGATTTCCCGTCTCTGGCTGGAGTTTTTCTTGCAAGGCTGTGTGGTGGTTGTGAGAAAAAATACAGGAACAGCTTTTTCCTGTTATGTGATAAAACTCCCCAGCCACAGGGCTGAAAGGATCTGGTATGACAACGGTCAGGGATGGTTCCGCAAGCAGCACTGTCTGTCCCCACTGGTCTCGAACCACAAGGAATTGTCTGTTGTGCAAGGGCGGGTTGTTCCTGCCTGTTGCCGAACATGTTGCCACCTACTGTCAGACAGGAAATTTTACCTCGTGCCCGCAGTTCCTTGAAGCCATGGCCGGAGGAACTCTCCCCGGATTCGAGGCAGGGCAGGAGGAGAACCGGCGCCGTTATGAGCGGATCCCGGCCCGGCTTTCGTTCCGCCTTTCCGAATTTCTCGCAGAAGAATCCCTGGAGAATCTGATCGATGACAGCGCATGTACCGTAGATCTCAGTCCCGGCGGGATCCGCTTTGAAAGTTATCGTTGTCTATCAGTGGACTCTTT
>Ga0256833_1001387_pt1 | contig 17964 bp, 12 predicted proteins | sample 356284metaG_FD_190535 | JGI IMG/M metagenome (GOLD analysis project Ga0256833, IMG submission 190535) | Hydrothermal vent microbial communities from Mid Atlantic Ridge, Atlantic Ocean - 356-284 | ecosystem: Environmental > Aquatic > Marine > Hydrothermal vents | place: Atlantic Ocean: Mid... | reverse complement strand
GCTTTCCCATCTACAATTGGCATTAATGAGAAAACATAGCCTTTTAAAGAACCATCAATTTGACTGATATACCATCTCTTAGCTCCCTCTTTTGTCAATCTATTTGCTGTATAGTAAGCAAACAATAGTTTGTTATTAACCCCTTTTATTACATTTTTATCAGAAATATTTGATTTATATATTTCTTTTGTAGAGGAGGAAGTAACTTTTGGTAGTTCATTTTTTATATTACTTTTATTCTCACTATTACAACCTATAAATAATAGAGATATCAAGATAAGAAACAGTATTTTTTTCATTATTTTTTTCCACCAAAGTCAGGGAGGTCATCTGTTAGTTTATCTGTAACATTAACTTTAATATTAATATTATTAGTGGTATAGTCAGAAATATAAATGCCTTGTGTACTCGTACCATTTTCAACTTTAATGGAAATAGTTGTATCTTTATTTGAAGATGTTGTAATGGGTTGTGAGTCACTATCACAGGTATCTTGTTTAAAAGTTAATAGTGATTTTTTAGAAATAGTTGTATCTATAGCAATTTGAAAGATAGGAGAATAAGTTATATCATTACTAGAATTACCCAAAGAGATTAACCCTCCTACTTCTGTCTGATTTAAACATAATACAGGGTAGTAATTAGAGACATCAAATCCACCATTTTTAAATTTTAAAGTAAATTGGGATTCTGCACTCATATTTATAGTGGGCCTAAATCCTAAGTTAACTCCTTCAATAGAAGAACCTGCTACCATTGTTTTACTAATAGTTGTTGTACTTTCATTTCCATTAAAAAATAGTTTTGATGAGCTAGAAACTACTATTGGGTTAGTATCTTCCATTAAAGAACTACTTATCATATTATATACGGATCTAGCTTTTCCTAAATATTTATATTTATGTGTACCATTTGAATTCATGTACCATGTAGAGTAGTACTCTCCTTTTTTCCATACAAAATCAGCTTTACCATCTCCATTTAAATCTTTGACTGCTACTAGTTTATATACGGATCTAGCTTTTCCTAAATATTTATATTTATGTGTACCATTTGAATTCATATACCATGTGGAGTAGTACTCTCCTTTTTTCCATACAAAATCAGACTTACCATCTCCATTTAAATCTTTGACTGCTACTAATTTATATACGGATCTAGCTTTTCCTAAATATTTATATTTATGTGTACCATTTGCATTCATATACCATGTTGAGTAGTACTCTCCTTTTTTCCATACAAAATCAGCTTTACCATCTCCATTTAAATCTTTGACTGCTGCTAATTTATATACGGATCTAGCTTTTCCTAAATATTTATATTTATGTGTACCATTTGCATTCATATACCATGTGGAGTAGTACTCTCCTTTTTTCCATACAAAATCAGACTTACCATCTCCATTTAAATCACTATTTGCTCCAAATAATAATCCTGACAAAACTATACTCATCAATATTTTATGTTTCATTTATAACTCCTAATCTATAGAATTATAGATTATATAGTTAAATATTTTAATATTAGATAAAAAAAATATATATATCTATATTTTAATAAATAAAAGAAATATTTATTAAAAAAAGTTTATTTTTATATTATATATAGTTAATTAATATTAATAATACTAAGCACTTCCAGAAACATCTTATCTTGACTAAGCTTATCCCAATCTTGTTCATAATCAATAAGCCCTTTTATCTCTTTTTGTTCAAATATCGTTTTGTAATCAAGTGTATCTAAACTCTTTAGATTTATCTTTGTTCCAGTGGCAAATTCTACTCTCTTTTGAATCTCTATCTCTGAATCATAAACAACAAACGTAGTGATGCCATCTGCATTTATCATAGATGCCATAGCAGATATATTACTAACCCCTACCTCAAAGTAGTAATCATTGAGTTCAAAAAGTTTATCTCTATACGCTAATCTATCTTTAAAACGTTTATATACCCAAGAGTAAACCCAATCTGTTTTTTCGGCTATAAATAAAATATGTTTATCTAATAGTAGTAGCTCCTCTATGCTCTTTAGTGTCTGTTCTATAAGTTTAGAGTCTCTAATACCTGTATTTGGGTGAAGTTTAATCACAATGGTCTCTATGGCTTTAAGCTTGGCTATTTTAGCTATAAACTCTCCATTTTGTTTAGCTAAATGAAGTGTTGAGTAGTTCTCTTCCTCCATTGCACCCTCCCAAGTAGGAGCAAAGAGTATCGCTTTTTTTGAAGCTTTATTAGGTATTGGCATTACCGAACACAATGCACCTTTGCCTATTTTAATAAATTTAGAACGCTCCTCTTTGCTAAATATCTTATGTTCAATAAATCTCTCAATAGCCAACTCTCCTGTTACTAAGATATGGTCAAAAACACGTATCATCTTTTTATAATAGGCTATCTTCTCACTATCTCCATGCCCTATCCATATATGTTTGGAGTATAGATTTTTATTGATAACAGCAAAATTGAACATGCTATTATGTGTATAGAACCAAATAGCATTTTCAACAGAGGGAATATCTCGTAGATTGATAATGCAATGCCCTTTAAGCCCATACTTTTTTAAATCTCGATAAATATAATTTACACTCTCAAAGTGATGTTTATAGACAATTAACACCTCATCTTTTGGTAAAAACCCCTTTTGAAAAGGAGGATAGACTTGGTCAATAATATTGGTAACTTTAGAATTTAAGAAGATGAAATATTTATATTGTGAGACATCAGCCTCTTTACCTCTACAAAATAGATTTTTTCTAAAATCTCTTAAAAAGGTTTTTACGTTTGCTTTGGTTAATATCATATCTATTCAAAATCTTTCTTTAACATCTCTATCACTTCAAAAGCATTAATAATATCCTCTTTTGGAATTGACATAAAATTAGCCAAAGATTTTTTGAGCTGTGTGGTTGATATATCTTTAGTTCTCTCCAAATAGACTACCTCACAATACTCTTTTAAAAAATCAAACTCCCCAGCCCAATCATCTCCAATGGCAAAAATATCAATATTATACTTTTGAACATCAGTCACTTTTTGTTCCCAACTCTCTTCGGGAATGACCTTGTCCACACATTTAATATTAGCAACTATCTCTGCTCTTTGCTCATAGGGAATCATCACTTTTTTCCCTTTTCCACGATTAAACTCATCGGTTGAGATAGCCACGATTAGCTCATCTGCCATATCTTTTAGACGTTGGAGTAGCTTTAAATGTCCTATATGGAACATATCGAATGTTCCGTAGGTTATTATGGTTTTTTTCATTTACTTAATTGCTCTATTGCTCTATCAATATTATCAAACTGAATACCTGCTAATTCTGTAAGTTCTCTATCCCACCATTTAAGTTTTAATAACTTATTAATTACATCTTCACTAAAACGATATTTCAATACTTTTACAGGAACACCACCAACAATAGCATAAGGAGGTACATCTTTAGTTACAACTGAACCAGAGGCTATAACAGCACCATCTCCTATAGATACTCCTCTTTTAATAACCACTAAAGAACCAATCCATACATCATTGCCAATTACTGTTGATGAAGGACGTGTTATTTTAACTTGGGGAAACTCTTTACAAAAATCTGTATAATGGGGGAAATGCTCTTTTATATTATACTGAATAGGAGAGCTACTTAACCAATCTAAAGGATGGTCTACAGGTCCGATTTCATTATTCTTGCCAATAGAACAGTATCTTCCTATTTTTGTACCATAAAATATAGTTGTACCACTATTTATATAAGTAAAAGAACCTACTTGAGTCTTATTTCGTATTTTAACATTACCATAAGCTGTTACAGGAGATTCTAAAATTGCTTTATTATGAACTGTTGCTGATTTTGCAATATAATTTAAATTTTTCATATCTTTAATCCCTTAATATTATTAATGTATTGTATGTAACATACCTTTTTCATCAAGTAGCCTATCTCTCTCTTCCATTACCTCTAAAACTTTTTTAATAAAAAGAGTTGTACTCTCCCCTTTCTTATAATCTCCTAGATAATACTCTCTAACCTTAACTCTCTGCTCTTTTAATGGGTCTTTCTCTAGCTGTTCAGAAATAAGTTGATTTAAATTATCTATATTTTCCTCATCTAACATCATACAACCTTTTAACATTTTAAAAGGTTTAATATCATGATATTCAGATATAAACATATTTGTTGCAAACATTGGTTTATTAAAATGTAAAAAATCAATTATCAAAGATGAATTATCAAAAATTGCCAAATCAACAACAGATAGTAAATCGATAGCATTTAAATCTTTTTCAACTGTCCCATTTTCTGCACTATCTACTTTTTCTATAATCTTTTTATTAATTCTATCTACCTCTTTACTATTTTTTCCTGTACTTGGATGTGGACGATAAACTAACTGATACTCAGGATTTCCTAAAATAGTATCTACAATTTTTAACCCTAATCTCTCTATAGAAGTGTAACGCATTGAGATATGTGTCGATTCATCAGTAGGTGCATATAAAATAACTTTTCTATCAAAATTCTTTTGTACCTCTTTTACATAATCAAACTGTGGACGACCAATTTTAATATAATTAGCTCTCTTTATATTGATAATATGTCTCTTGTATCTATCAAGAGCAGCATCTCCAACTACATAAGTATAATCATAACATTTACATTGATTAGAGTGCATTGATGATTTTTCACTCTCTCCATGATTTAGATGAATATGTAAAGCACGATGATAAATTAATGATTGAAAGTTTTTCATTCCATTATTAATATATAAAATGACCTTAAAATTACTATCTTCATAAGCAGTTAATAGCTCATTAATTGTATCATAATATATTATATCAATATTTGTTAATGGAGATAAATAGTTATAGACACTTTTATTTCTAACAATCATACAGATAGGTTCAACTCTATCTAGTGATTCCATAGCTTCTAGCCACTGATCCATTTGGTATACCTCTGCCATACCACCATAAAAGTATAGAGCAATATTATACGATAAAGCCTCTATATCACTATTTATTTTTTTTCTTTGTATATTACATTTTTTGGAATAATTACCATTATTTAAAAGATATTGATAAACTTCTCTATTTGATATGTTAAGAACAAGAGATTTCTTTTGATTAAATTTATCCATAATAGAAATCCACTCATCAATATCCTTTATATTATTCATCTCTCCTGTAAAATTAAATAGTACCTCTTCTTGTTCTATACTTTTACCATTAATAACTTTAAAATATTTTTCACTCATAAATTATACCTTTTTACTTTTTCGTGCAACTTCTTCATCTCTTTGAGCGATAATATCAGAAACAGAACCAATAAACTTTTTAATACTTTCACCTTTTTTATAATTTCCAAGATAAAGTTCTTTAACTTTTCGTCTTCTCTCTCCCATTAAATCATCTTCTATTTCACTATCAATAATCTCAATTATATTATCAATATTCTCTTTAGTCAATCTACTGCACCCTTTTAAAACATTATAGTCACTAACAGTATGAACCTCAGGATTAAAAACATCAGCCAATATAAAAGGTTTATCTACATTTAGATAGTCTGTCATAATCGAAGACATATCAAAAATAGCAAAATCTACAATAGGATAGATATTATTTACATCCTCATCTGTAATTGTTATGGCATAGGAACTCTTATCAATCTTTTTCATAATTTTATTATGAATCTTTTTAACATTATTATCATTAGCACCTAAATTAGGATGTGGTTTATAGATAAAATAGTATCTATTATCATTTAAAATTTGTGATACAATCTCTTCTCCATATTTATCTACAGATGTATAGTTCATAGAACGATGTGTTGCTTCCCAAGTTGGTGCATAGAGTACAACTTTTCTACCATATGTATTTAATTTAATAGGTGTAATAAAGTCTAATTGTGGTCTACCTGTTTGGACTAACTGTTCAGGGTCTAATTTGATTAAATACTTCATATAATTATTATATCCATTAGGACCATGAACAAAAATATAATCATAACCTTTAACTTGATTTGAGTGGTCCGATGATTTATCACTCTCTCCATGATTAATATGAATATGTAGTGCATCTTCATAGATTAATGATTGAAAATTTTTAAATCCATTATTAATATATATGACCACTTTAGGATTAGCCGTTTCATAAAAACTCAATAATTGATTAATAGTATAACAATATTTTACAGGAAAAGGAAGTAGTTGTTGAAAATATTTATGAACAGATTCATTACGAACTACTACAATTATTTTATGTTTTTTATTTAGTTCTATAAATGTATCAATCCACTGCTTAATCTGATATGTTTGTCCCATACCACCAAAAAAATAGATAATAATTTCAGAACGATTTAATAACTCCCTAGCTTCTGCAATGGTAGCTTCATAACTTTTTATAACTTTTTTATATTCTGAAGCCGTAATTGTAGCTGAATTTATACCAAAAAAATTAATAAATTTCTTTTTAATTACAGGATGTCTATTAAAAAAATCATGTGCTATTTTCTTTGTCTTTTTTTTAATGCTCATAACCTATTCCATTATTTTAAAATTGGAAGTATTATATATAAACTCCTGTTATCAATGCCTTAAGAGATTAAGCTTTGATTTATATATTCCTATTTTCATTATAGACAATGATAATATCATTAATATCTATCATATCTTTGACTCTTAAACGCATAGACTCTATCTCTCCTCTTTGAATTAAAGAGGAGAACTCAGCAATCATATAACGTAAACCATCTCCTTCAAATTCGTAGTTAAAGGTATAGGATTTATGCGTATCTTCAAATCTAAAGTAAAATGTTTTAGTGAGCCACCAAGGAGCAGGTATATAGAGATAACCTTTTGTTCCTGCAATCATAGCATCTCCCTCTAATTTCATACCTATACCAACCGTTGCTAAACCAATGGCACTATTTTTATGAGTTGTAATTACACGATTACTTATATCATATCCATCTTGACATTGGTCAAAAAATGATACAGTATCACTTTTACCTAATACCTTTTGAATCAACAAGTAGGGATAGTTCAATAATAAATTTGTTGCACCATGTTTATAATAACTTTTATCATATCCTTTTTCTTTATAGAGTTTAGTAAAAGAGGCTCTAACCTCTTTTATCTCTCCCAACGTTCCTAACTCTACCTCTTTAAGCAGTTGATTAAAGGCTGGTGCAAATGCTGTTTTTAAGGCAACTAATAAGAGTTTATTTTTCTTTTTTGCTAAAAGAAATAGCTCTTCTAACTCCCCCTTCTCTATAGCTAAAGGATTTTCACACAATACATGTTTATTTGCCTCTAGTGCCATACGAATATGTTTTGAATGAAGTTTTAAATCTGTAGAGATATATACAGCATCTATAGATGTATCTAAAAACTCAATACAATTATCATAACCGTACTCTATATTTGTAGAGGAAGAGGAGATAAAACTCTCTACTTCTGCTAAATTATCTCCACAAATACTTTTAATTTCAATATTAGGTACAAAAATAGACTCTTTTAAAAATCTATTTGCATCTCTACCTAAACCAAACAAACCTAATTTAATTATTTTAAATTTTTTTTCTCTAAGAAGCGTACTAGAGATTCCCTCTGTTCTAGGCAGATACTCAACATGAGTAAACTCTTTTAAATAATCAAAAGCTCCAATCCAATCATCTCCAATAGCAAAAATATCAACACCATATTTAAGCATATCTTCAGCTTTTTGATTTTTATGTGTCTCTAAAATAACCTTATCTACAAAATCAAGCCTCTCTATTGCTTCTATTCTCTCTTGAGTACTTTGAGATACATTAAGTTTTCCCCTTGAACGGTCATAATCTTCAGAAGTTACACCAACAATCAGATAATCCCCTAATGCTTTAGCTCGTTTAAGTAGATTTAAGTGACCTACATGTAGCATATCGTATGTGCCATAAGTTATTACTGTTTTTTTATTGTTACTCATTATTGACCTTTTTTAACTCATTTATTATTGAATCATAAACTCTTTTTGCATTATTAGCATCAATATATTTAAAAAATTTCAATCTTCTATCCTTATATTTATCATCTATAACCCAACCTGATTCAGCCCTAGCAATTATCTCATTAACTGTTTCATCTACTGTAATACAGACCTCTCCAGCTAAATCTTTTTTATAATCTATATACTGCTCTCCACCACGTATAGAAACCATCTCATTAAAATCAAAAGGTACATAAACCACTGGTTTGTTTTGAAATAGAGCATCAAAAGATACTGATGAATAGTCCGTAACCAACATACCACAATTTAAAAGTAAATCTTGAAGATTATCACTATTTTTTAACAAAATATTTTTACTCTTGACAGTAAACTTATTAATAAAACGAGATAAAATAATATGAATAAAAAAATGAATTTTAATATTATTCTCTTCAATATATTTTATAAGCTTTTTATTGGATAATAATCTATCCCAAAATTTAAAGTAATTAGACTCTATAAAAGTTTTATCTGTAGCTTGTTCTAAATTATTTCTATATGTTGGGATAATCAATATAGTATTAGAAGTTCTTTTTTCAATATACAATCTATCCCAACGTGGCAATCCACAAACCATAATATCCTTATCACTATAATGTAGATGTTTTGAAACTATTTTTTTTTCAAATTCTGAACTTACGTTGAATATATTATATTTACGAATCTCTTTTCTCATAAAACTCATACTTGTAGTGGTTGCAATAACACCATGTTGTAAAAAAACTGTTAAATAATTTTGATACCTATTTTTATAAGATGTAATGGTATCTATTTTTGGAATTAAATAGTTTGCCATATGAGAAAAAACTAAAACTTTAGCTTTTGATGCAACTTCAAAATGTCGATAACTTCCATACTCAATAACGTGTGAGAGATTTAAATTTTCTCTATCTTTTGAGTTTTTTTCGATAATATAATAGACATTAATTTCTGGATGATTATTTAAAATATAATGATAAAAATGCATTCCATTATCTCTAGCTGAAATGCTATACTCTCCAATTAACCATATAGTATCATCTCGCACTCTTTTCTTTAAACTATTTAAACGAATATACTCTAATATAGACATATGATATATCTCAAATCTCCATACAGTTACAATATCATCATAATAGCAGTTAAAAAGAGCCAAATTATTTTCACTAATATTATAGGTAAAAATTTTTTCTTCTTTTTCTAAAGAGGTATGATAGTTTTGAATTAAGCGAGTTTTTCCACTATTTTCAACAACTAAATTAAAAATACCACTATAAGAATATATGGTATTTAAATCTATTTCTGTTTCAAACATTAATACTTTTACATTATTAAATTTATAAAAATCATTTACATAAAAATAACCAAATATCTCCCCCTCTTTTGCTAAACCTAATCGTATAGGAAATTCAAATGAGATAGACTCTTCTCTAAATTTAATAAGCTGTACTTTAAATTTTGTAATATCATAATCTCCATATCTAGGAAGAAAGAGATACCCTTCAATTTTCATTAGACCATTACTATATTCAACTTGTTTTAATATAGGAGTAAATAGAGTAATTCTACCAAACTCTTTCTCTTGATAAGAGAGATTTAAGTAGCGATTAGTAAAACTATATCCTTTTGGTAAAGAACTCTCTTTTAAATATGGGCTTGGTTTCCAAACCCTCTCTTTTTTACCACTTTTTAAGATAGCATAAAACTCTTCTCGTTTAGAACCTAAAGAGTTTTTTTGATTATAAAATTCAACTCGATATTCTACTAAATTATTTTGCCTAGAGAGTTCTGTAAACTTTAAATTACCAAAAATAGAACTCCAAAAACCTTTAATATTATCAAATTTTTTACTACTAACCAAACAGATAATTACAACTCTATTAGATGAATAAAATATATCTTCTATGACATGATAACTTTTATAAATATTTTGCATCTACACTTTACCTTTTAATCTTTCCATAATTGAATGATAGACCCGTTTTGAATTATTTCCATCAATATACTCAAAAAACTTTGACTTTCTATCTTGATATCTCTTCTCTATACTCCAATCATCATCTACTCTATTAATAATTTCATCTACGGTCTCCTCTACCGTAAAACATAATCTACCTGGTAAATCTTTTTTATAATCAATATACTCTCCTCCACCTCTAATATTCTTTATATTTTCATAATCAAAGGGTACATAAACTACAGGCTTATTTTGAAAAAGCATATCAAAAGAGACAGAGGAGTAATCTGTTACAAGCATTCCACATTCTATAAGTAAATCTTGTAGATTATCACTATTTTTAAAAATGATATTTTTACTAAAGCTCAAAAACTCTTTACTAAAACGTTCCAAGATAATATGAAGAAAAAAATAGATAATAATATTGTTTTGTTCAATATACTCTATAAACTTTTTATCACTTAAGAGTCTATTCCAAAATTTATAATAGTCAGACTCTCTGAATGTTTTCTCTGTAGCTTGTTCTAAATTATCTCTAAATGTAGGCATAATTAATATTTTATTACTATTTTTTTTCTCTTTAAATAGTCTATCCCATCTAGGCAATCCATTGATAACAATCTCTTCATTACTATAACCTAAATATCTATTAATAATAGACTTCTCTAATTTTGAACTAACATTAAATATATCATAATCACGAATCTTTTTATGCATTACATCAACATTTTTATTGGCAATAACACCATGTTGTAAAAAAACTTTTAAATAAGCTTTATACTTATTTTTATACTCTGTAATATAATTTATTTTAGGTATTAAGTAGTTAGGCATATGTGAGAAAACTAAAACTTTTGCACGTGATGCTACTTCAAAATGTTTATAACTCCCATAAGCAATTAAACCTTTAGGATTTAAACTTGAAAAATCTTTTGAAGATTTTTCAAGGATATAATAGACCTCTATATCAGGATGATTTTCTATCATATAGTTATAAAAATGTTTACCATTATCTTGTGCAGATAGTATCTGTTCACCAATTAACCACACATTTTTTTTTCTTTGATTATCTTTTTTTAAAGCTTTCAATAGTTGATATTCAATTTGACTCATATGGTAAATCTCAAATCTCCATACAGTTACAATATCATCATAATAAAAATTAAATAGTGCTAAATTATCTTTATTCATATTAAATGTATAGAGTTTCTCTCTTTTTTCTAATGAGCTATGATAGTTTTGAATTAACCTTGTTCTGCCACTATTTTCAATAACAATATTAAAAATTCCACTATATTTTGAAATAAGCGAAAGAGAAATTTTTATCTCAAAAAGAAATACTTCAACATCATTAAACTTATAAAAATCACTTGAATAAAAAAATCCAAAAATATCATCTTTTCCTATAATCTTTAATATAAATGGAAATTCAATAAGGATTTTTTCATCTCTAAACTTCATAAATTGCATTTTAAATTTACTAATATCATAATTTCCATTTGTAGGTAGAAAAAGATAACCTCTAATATTCATATATTCAGAAAGATATTCAATACTCTTTAAAACAGGTGTAAATAGTGAGATAGATTCAAACTCTTTTTTTTGATAATATAAATTTAAATAACGATTTGTAAACATATAACCTTTAGGTAATTTATATTTTTCAAGCTCATAACTCGGTTTCCAAACTCTCTCTCTCTTCCCATTTTTTAATATTGCAAAAAACTCTTCTCTTTTATCTCCAACTTTTTTTATATTACGATAAAGTTCAACTTGATATTTTACAACTTTATCTTCTCTATGAATCTCTATAAACTTTAAATCTCCAAATATAGAACTCCAAAAACCTTTAATATTATTAAATTTTTCTATACTTGTTAAACACTCAAGTATAATTTTGTTTTCTGTATAAAAAATATCTTCTATTGTATGATAATGCTTATGTATATTTCTCATTGATAGTAACCTATGGTATAATCTTGTAATATTATATCATCTTTAAAAGGTTTTTAAATGCTCCATAAAAATTACTCTTATAAAATAGCTCCTATTGATAATACTATTGAAGGAGAGATAAGTGTATCTGGTGCTAAAAATTCTATACTCCCTATTATCTGTGCATCACTATTAAATGATAAACATACTAAACTATACAATGTACCTAATCTAAATGATGTGAATATCCTTTTAAAACTTTTAGAATATATAAATGTATCAAATAGATATATAGTCGATAAAGAGATTTTAATCATTGATGGGTTTCAAACGAATAGAATAGAGATAGATATTATGAGTAGTTATACAAGAGAGATTAGATACTCTCTATTGCTTATAGGAGCATTGCTTGGAAAAGGTGTTAAAAAAATCAAAATTAATCTACCTGGAGGTTGCGATTTTTCAGATAGACCCTATGATATACATCTAAAAGGTTTTGAAAAAATGGGATGTTCGATTATTCAATACCCTCAATATATAGATATAACTGTCAAAAAAGAGCTAAGAGAGAGTGAAATTGAGCTTAGATTTCCAAGTGTAGGTGCAACAGAAAATCTTATATTGGGTGCATGTGGTGTTAAAGGAGTAACAATACTCAATAATATTGCTATAGAACCAGAGATTATTGATTTAATAAACTATTTAAGAAAACTAAACGTAAAGATAGATTTTATCTCTCATAGAAGATTAAAAATTGATTCTAAATTTAAAAAAAATTTAAATATAAATCATAGAATTATACCTGATAGGATTGAGGCAATTAGTTGGATAACTTTAGCTACATTAACATCTAAAAAAGGTATTTTAATTAAAAATATAGATATATCACATCTATTTGCACCTCTTTTAGAGTTACAAAAGATAGGTATATATATTGAGATAAATCAAAATAAAATTTTTGTAAAACAGACTAACTATATATTAAATTCCTCTATTACCTCTAATGTTTACCCCTATTTAGGAACAGACTACTTACCACTTTTTGCCGTTTTACTATCAAATGCTAATAATATATCAACTATAAAAGATAATATATATCCTAAACGTTTTGAATACTTAGATGAACTCTCAAAAATGGGATTAAGATATAGTCAAAAAGATGGTCTCTCAACCATACAAGGAGAGACTAACTATATATCAAATCACGTTAAAGCTACAGATTTAAGAGGTGGTTTTGCTACACTTCTTGCAGGTATAATAAGCAAAAAAGAGACTCTAATAGATAATGCCTATCAAATAGAGAGAGGTTATGCAAACTTAATAAAAAAGATGAATAGTATTGGTATTACTATCACAAAAATAGATTCTTGAATCTATCTATTTTTCCCAAACTGCTTTTTTGGGAAAAGATTTTTCTAAAAATTTAGCACTCCACTCTTTATACTCTTTTACCTTTGAGCTTCCTCCTCCATCATTTATACAGATAAATTTTGGTCGTATTTTTAAGATATTTTTCTCTTGAGTTTTATAGTTTTTAAAATTTACTAAAATACTATTTGTTGGCATATAAACAGCCTCTTTGTGATAGAGTGCATAGTGATTATATAAAAAAGATACAGAGACATCAGAAGCATCTCTAAAATGGTTTCTACGTGTTTGTGCTATCTCTTTTTTAAATACTTTTTCCATTTTTAGGAGAACTGAACGTTTAAAACAATAGGGAACATGTCGATGCAGTTGAGTAGGAGATATTTTATACTTTTTTTCAAATAGTTTTTTACCATTTATTGCAGCTAAAGCATAAAACTCTTTATCGTAATTAATCCTATCATGATAGATAATCCCATAAGGTTCAAGATAGGAGATAGATAGATTATTTGGTGTAAAAAAGTCCTCTTTTTTTACTCTATTGAAAAGAAAAAAATCATCATTTAGATATATAAAATGTTCTGATAGATTGGGAATATTTACTAAACTTAAACCTAATGAGTGAGAGTTAAAAGTTGGTAACTCATCTGATTTAAATACATCTCTATGGTCAACCCACTCTATCAAAGGGTGTTTTGATAACCAACTTGGTTTGGAACAGTTTGTTAATATATAAATCTTATTAATCCAAGGTGCATACTGTTCTATGGAGCGTAAAGAGTATTTAAGTTCATCAATAGTATCAAAACGGTCTCTATCTACTTCATCTAAGTTTTTAAACTGAGAAAAGAGCTTCTGCCAATTTTTATCTTGGCTATTGACCCATGTATAGACTATATCTATTGGTTTACTAAAGTGAAAATTTGAGTTTATATATTGATTATTTAACTCTTTTAATCTAATCACTCCATAAGGTATTTTATCTATATATCTCTGTTTTTTATATGGAATTTCACTAGAACGAAAAAGTAAAAAATCATCTTTTATATCAGCTATAAGTATCTCTTTGGTTGTGATTTCATTTTTATCTTCTATATGTATATATAAACTTTTAGATTTGGAGAGTAAATCTAGTATAGATGTACTATCTAAATCATCAATAGTATATCTTTTATTTTTAATCTCCATAGAGAGATTTTTAGAATTATCTAATTCTTTAAAAAAAGAGAGAAATAGTGGTAGTTGTATAGCATCAATGCCTATATAATCTACACGATTATCTACCTCTTCAAAAAAGTAAACTCTAATATTTTTTGATAAAAGTCTAATCACGCTCTCTAACTCTTTTGAACTATTAGAGATATAGTAGCAACTATCTTTTTTAGATTTTTTAACTTTATAGTCAATAAGAAATTTTTTTGGATTTTTAATAAGTTTAAGTAGACCTTTTTTTGTAATCATAGTAATGCTCCAAGTTAATTGAAGACAATTATAACAAAAAAAGGTAAAAGCAACAACAGAGCCAAAAAGCTCTATTGTCTAAAGAAGAGGTTTAGCCTAGAAAACTGAAATAGTTCTCTCTCCTCTTTTTGTTCTCATATAACCAACAGCATTAACTGATGCACCAGCTGTAAATTTAACAGAGTATAAATTTGATGTCAAGTTAGTACATTCACCTGCAGGAATCAATGCTTGATAATCATCTCCTGTTGGAAGTTTAGAAGCAAAGATAAATGTAGAACCACCATTTGCAGGAACATCTGTATATGTAACATTACAAGAGTTACCTTTTGCATCTGAAACAACTGCTGATAATGGTGTAGTACTAGCACCAACTAATGTTGAAACTTTTACAAAGTTAGCTTGAGATGCACCTGCTGAACTCATATATGGAACTGTAAATTGTGTTTTTGCTCCAACTTTAATAGTTGCAAGTCCTTTACCTATAAATGTAGGAATAATATCATCTGTACCAATATTAGAATCCATCTTAGTAATATCTGCTACAATAGTTCCGGTTTCAATCATATCTGTTCCATTTGGTGTAAATGTTAATTGGATAGTTTCATTTGCATCTTTACCAATGCTTAAACCTGATGGAGAGAATTTTGAACCTAATGAATATGCTTTTGTCTCATTACCATCAACTGAAACATCTATAACTGGTTTAAATGCTGTATTATTTACTGCTCCTTTTTTATCAACAAAGTTAGCAACTAAATCTAAACCTGTAATATTAAAATCATTACCATTTTCAATGGTAACAGTTGTTACACAATTAACAACTGATGTCTCTCCACACTCAGGACAATCTGATGTAGTTGTATTATGAGTAGGTGTTGCGGGTCCTGCAGCACTCAAAGCTACATTAACACCTGCTGCTACTGCAGATTCTGTAAATTTCAATTTATCTGCTGTCACAAAACACTCTGGTGGAGTACAAGCTACTTTAATATATGTCTTTGTTTTACCAAATGATACTGAATTAGTTACAATACTTGGAATATTAGCACCTTGAGTACTTAAACCAGAAGTAATTTTTGCAGATATTGTTTGACAAGCTTGACCTGCAAGACCTACAACAGTTAAGTTTGCCTCAGTACAATCAGAACCTGTTACAAAAGTAATATTTGAATCTTTTTTAATTGCTGCAGCAACATCATCATTATCAATAAATGAGAAAGTTGGTTCTACCATAACACCATCAACAGGAGTACCTGGCTCTTGAAGACCACCAACTTTTATCATAGTTCCATTATTCTCAGCACAAAGAAGATGTGTTGAATTCTCTGCAAGACCACCATTTTCAAATTTAATCTTGAAACTTGCACCTTGATAAACAGCCGCAGGAATAAGTGTTAAGTTTACATCTACACCTTGCCCTTTTATATCAATACTAACATTATTATCTTGTGTTTGTATAGATGTATTTCCATCAAAACATAAAACTGAACCTGCAGTAGCAGAAGATAATGCTAAACCTGTGAATAATGTAGCTGTAGTTACTGTTGTTAGAATATTTTTTTTCATATTCAAACTCCTTTAATTTAAAATAAAATTCATGAGAGATTCTCACTTGAAGTTAGTTTAACATATTTATTCTTAAGATTTAAATTTTTTAGAAATTTTTTCTATAAAAAATCAATTAAAAAAAAATATATATATATATCTAACTTTTTTTAACATCTTAATTGAAATTCATTAAGTTTAGGAGTGCTTCTGTAATAACTTTGGCATCTGTATCGGTTGAGATAATGGTAGGTTTGACCATAATTACTAACTCTGTTTTGTCAATGCTATCTCCATCTGTAGAAAATAGTTTACCTAAAATAGGGATTGACCCAAGAAGTGGTATCTTTGTCTCATCTCTACTCTTATTTTCGGTAATTAATCCACCTAGCACTACCATCTCTCCACTTTTTAAAATAACCTCTGTCTGAATAGAACGATTAAAGATGAGAGGAGAGGAGATATTCGAGGTATCATTGGCTTGTGCATTACTAACATTTTGACTAATATTAAGTGTTAGATAGCCCTCAGAGTTGATAGTTGGTTTAATATTGAGTTGAATACCTGTATTTCTATATTGAATATTTTGCAATAGAGATGGTTGAGTTCCACTACCACCAGTCAAATCAGAAGCTGTAGCTTGTGAACTAACTATTGGGACTTGATTTCCGATATTGATATTGGCAGAGTGATTATTGAGAACCAAAAGTTTTGGATTTGAGAGGACATTTACATATTTATTGGTCTGTAGAGCATTAAAGTTCATACCAAAATTACCAGAAACAGTACTAAGAATACCAGCAACACCTGATGACCCTGCACCTAGTGCGGTCAGATTTAGACCATATTTTCTTCCTTGTGTCTTGAGAAACCACTCTAGTCCAAACTGCATAGAGTCACGCATGGTAACCTCGGCAATGGTTACCTCTACCAAAACCTGTTTAGGTAAGGTGTCTAATTTTCGTAACATCTTTACGATATTCAGATACTCTGCCTTTGTACCATGTATAATAATATTATTTCTCTCTTTATCTAAAACAACTTTTAATACCTTTTTCTTGCTCAAAAGCTTACTATCTGTTGTAGATTTTATTGTCGCAGGAGTATTAGAGGATTTACTCTTTTTACTATAAGCATCTTGAAACTTATCAATAACAGATACAAGCTCATCTGCTCGTCTATTTCTTGGAGCATAGACAAAAAATCTCTGCTCTGCAACACTCTCTTTTGCTACATCTAATTTATCTTTCCAAAAAAGTACTGTTTTTGCCCACTCATTTTTATCTGAAAAGAGTAAAAAAGCATTTATCTGTCGAATAGGTACAAATTGGACACCTGAAGAGCGAATATTATCACTAATAGGGATACCATAGTTTTTGATAATAGGTTTAATATCTTCTATAAATTTAGTAACATCCATATGCTCCATTCTAACTAATTTCATATTTTTATTACGTAGTGTTGGTTGGTCTACAAAAGCATAAAATGCCAATGCTTTTTTAACATTAGATACTTTATCTTGAATTTTAATTATATGTTCATATTTATCAAGAACAACTCTACCTTTTTTACTTAAGAAATAGTTCTTAACAAACATACTATATTTATTTAGATTTTTATTATAATAGTAGGGACGCATCATATATATAACCTGTTGGTCATCTAAATCTTTTGGTACTGATTGACCAAGGT
>Ga0256833_1001386_pt1 | contig 17976 bp, 10 predicted proteins | sample 356284metaG_FD_190535 | JGI IMG/M metagenome (GOLD analysis project Ga0256833, IMG submission 190535) | Hydrothermal vent microbial communities from Mid Atlantic Ridge, Atlantic Ocean - 356-284 | ecosystem: Environmental > Aquatic > Marine > Hydrothermal vents | place: Atlantic Ocean: Mid... | reverse complement strand
GCGGATAGAAAAGGCGCTCAGGGGGTGGGTTCAAGTCGCCGCTCCAGGCTATGCGCTGCCAGCCCGTCGCCGAAGGGGAACCGGCTTGTGCTGCGGCCACATACAGCGCGGCCTGCCGCGGGCGATAGGGGCCCAGGGGCTGCATCAAAGTGGCCAAAATCTGCTGGGCCAGTTGGTCCAGCGGAATATCTTCCAGCAAAAAGGCGAACAGCTCCCGCAGCAGGTTTTGAATCTGCAGCCGAAGGTGCAGGGTGCGCTGCAAATTCCGTTCCTCGGTGAGGTCGTCGAAGAGGAACACCCACCCCAGGGCCACATTTCCTTCGTCTTTCAAAGGCAACCACGAAACCAGCCAATCGTAATGCTGGCCGTTGGCATCCTCAAAGGTGACGATTTCGCCCCGCACCTCCCGCAGGCCGTTTTGTTGCCGCTGCCATGCGGGGTGAGCGCCGAGCTTCTCCCGCCAGGGCAGGCCCCGGTCCTGAGGTCCCAGGCCCAGGGCCTGGGCTGCGGGCGCGTTCCACCAGGCCAACAAGCCCTCGTTGGTCAGCACCACTACCCCTTCCCGGACCTGGCCCAACACACCCTCGGGCGTGAACGCGCCGGCAAAGCCAAAGCGCAAACGCAGCAGCGCGCCGCTGAGCACTAAGCTCACCAGGGCCATGGAAAGGGGTAAAATCTGCACCACTTTCAACATCAAGGGGGAACCCGGCAGCAGGGTCCACACCTGCAGCGCGCTGATCACCAGAAAACTCAACCCCAGGAACACCAAGCGCAGCCTGGGAATGGCGCGCAGTAGGGGACGCGTATAATACACCAGCAACGCCAAACCCAGGAAGAACCACAGCATGGGCAGCCAGGTGCCCAGCAGACTGACATGCCAGGGCGGATTTTGCAGCACGGCCACGAATACCCGCCGGCCGGCCATCACCATTTCCCGGGCCGTCCAATAAGGCCACGAGGCCCACTCCGCGCTCCACTGCACCGCGGTGGCCAGGGGCACGAAGGCCCACAAGGCTTTGCGCCATTGGGGACGCACCGCACTCAACACGGTGGCGAAGAAGGTCAGCGCGGTGAGGGAGGCCGCGTTGTTGCGCACCACAATCCACGGCCAAAACGCGTCAGTCGTGCGCGCGGCCAGGCTCGTGCCATAGGCCCCGGTCCACACCCCCGCGGCCAGGTTGACCAAAATGAACCAGGCCCCTTCGGCCAGCAGCAAATGCCGGCGGTGCCAGCCATTCCAGGCGATGAAAAAGGACACCGCGGCCGAAAGCCAGGCCAGCGCTATCAAGAGGGCAATGTAGTCCATGTTCACGCCTCATTGGGAGGAAGCGGCCGCGCCGGCCTGCAGCAGGCGTTGCACGAATTGCGCCAGCATGGTCAACGAAATGGGCTTCTCGAAGTAATAGTCGAAGCCCAAGGCCTGGACCTCGTCGCGCTGGCGGGCCTCGGCGGTGAGCACGATGACCTCGGTGCCGCGGCGGCGCAAATACTCGCGATAGGCGCGCAGCAAATCGGCCGCGTTGCCGTCGGGCAGGCGCAAATCGACCAGGAAGATGGCGTATCGGCGCTGCTCGAGCGCGGCGCGCGCTTCGGCCAAGGTGGTGACCAGGTCGATATCCACTTCCAGGCGCGCCAGGGCACGACGGTACAAATCGGCCAGGCGAGGCTCGTCTTCCAAAATCAACATGCGCGGCCGAGATGCCATGGCCTCAACCTCCTCCGCATCATCTTGCCACGGAACACGGCCGTATTGTAACACAATGGCACGCAACCGCGGCACTAACGACAAAAATAGCCCTTGGGGGCCGGGTCCAAGGCCGCGGCCGCCGACGGTTCCCCCACGCGCCAGCCAGGCATTGACGCCGGCGCGCGGCCGCGATACAATTGCGCCCGCTGCGCGGCCGGGCCGCGCTACATTCCACCAAAGGGCGAAGGTAACCCGCGCTCGCGGGTGAGAGGCGCCCGAGGAAGGGTACTATGGAACGCATCCGTTTGCAGGCCGAACCCCGCACCGTGTTGGGCAAAAAGGTCAAGCGCCTGCGCCGGGCCGGTAAACTCCCCGGCGTGATTTACGGCGCGCATCTGGACCCCACACCCATCCAGATGGATTACAAAGCCGCGTTCAAAGCCCTGCGCAAGGTTGGCCCCTCCACCCTCATCGAAATCGAGCTGGGCGACACGGTGCACACCACCATCATGCGCGAACGCCAGCGGGATGTGGTCACCGGGCGGTGGCTGCATGTGGACTTCCAGGCCGTCTCCCTCACCGAAGTAGTAGAAGCCGAGGTGCCCATCGTGCTGGAAGGCGAGGCTCCCGCGGCCAAATTCTACAACGCCACCATTTTGCAGCAGCTGGAAACCCTGACCGTGGAAGCCCTGCCCAACGACCTGCCCGAACAGGTGGTGGTGGACCTGAGCCGCCTGGAAAAGGTGGGCGATGTGGTCACCGTGGCCGACCTGGTGCTGAGCGACAAGGTCAAGGTGCTCGACCCGCCCGACGAGGTGGTGGTGGCCGCAGTAGGCGAAATGGGCGAAGAGGAAATTCCCACCGAAGCGCCCGAAGCCGGCGAGCCGGAAATCATCGAAAAGGGCAAGAAAGAAGAAGAGGAATGAGCGCAGGCCGGGGCCGAGCGCCCCGGCTTTTGTTTTCTCGGAGGCGCGATGGCGAAACGCATCGTGGTGGTGGGTTCCGCCAATCCGGTCAAGCAGCAGGCCGTGCGCCGCGCGCTGGCCCGCCTGTTCCCCGGGCAGGGGTGGGAAGTGCGGGGCCGGGCCGTACCGTCGGGCGTGGCCGCGCAACCCCTTTCGGATGCCGAAACCCGCCGCGGGGCCCGGCAGCGGGCCCGGGCCGCGCGCACCGCCTTCCCCGAGGCCGCGCTGTGGGTGGGCATCGAGGGCGGGGTGGAACCGGCCACCGAGGGGCCGTGGCTTTCCTTCGCCTGGGTGGCCGCGCTCGACGCGCACGACCGCTGGGGCCTGGCCCGCACCGCGGCCTTTCCGCTGCCGCCGCCGGTGGTGGAACTGCTGCAGCAAGGCCTGGAACTGGGCGAGGCCGACGACCGCATCTTTGGCGCGCGCAACAGCAAGCAAGGCCCCGGCGCGGTGGGGCTGCTCAGCCACGGCGCGCTGGACCGCACCAGGCTGTACGAACAAGGCGTGCTGCTGGCCTTGCTGCCCTTCCGTAACCCCCATCTGTACTGGGAAGCCCCCTAAACCCGCCCGGTCGGGCGACGGTTCCCCCACCCCCCAAACTCACAGGGGCTCCGCGGCCCGCTGCACATACGCGGCGTAAGCCTGCATGAGGCGCTGCGTGAGGGGCCCCGGCCGACCCGGGCCCACGGTGACCGCATCGATGCGCGCCACGGGCACCAGGCCCCGGCTGCTGCTGGTGATGAAGGCCTCGTCAATCGTGGGAACCTCACGGAGGGGCAGCGCGCGGTAGCGGGTGGGCAAAGCGAGCGCTCGGGCCACCCGCAGCACCACCCCCCGGGTGACGCCGGGCAGCACGCCCCATTTGGCCGTGTAAAGCACGCCCTGCCGCGCCCAGAAGAAGTTGCTGGTCAGGCCTTCGCGAATGCGGGCCCACGGCGCGAGCAGGGCCTCATACGCGCCTCGGGCCCGCAGCTCGGCCTGTACCCGGGCCCGGGCCTGGATGAAGGCGGTGCGCTTTTCGTGGGGCCGGGGCCGCCGCAGGTCCACGGTGATGGTGGCCACGCCCTGCCGATACACTTCGGCCGGCGGCGGATGCAAAGGTTCCAACAGCGCATACACGCCATCGTCGGGCACCGCGACCAGACGCACCCGGGCTTCGTCGGCCGGGAAGGCGCGCAGGGCCGCCCGCAACGCGGCCCGCAATTGCCGCGGCGTCAGGCGCGGGGGCGGGTTCCCCTGGGGGTAGAGGCGGCGCACATGCCGGCGCAGGCCCAACACCCGCCGTTTGCCGTCGAAGGTGCGAAAGGTGGTGTAGAAGCCCGGCGGCAGGGCGCGGGTGGCGTCATCCAAGGAATGAGCTGCAGGGGGCCACGGCAGCGCCTGAGGCCCCTGGGGGGTGAGGCGATAGAGGGCAAACATGGGCGTTCCTGCTCAAGCCGGGGGGTTGGCGTTGAAGGCGACGACCTGCTCGACCTGAGCCAGCGCCATATCGAGCAGGTTGAGGGCCAGGTCCCAGTCCAAGGTGAGGCCCGGGCTTTGGCCCGGCGCGCGGTGGGGGATGTCCTGGCGCACGGCTTTGAGGCGGTCGAGCGCGGCCTGGGCCACGGCGTGGGCCTCGCGCCAGGGTTCGCGGCGGGCCTGGGGCGGTGCGTCCAGCGCGCTGCGCACGGCCCAGGCGTCGGCCTCGGCCAGGGCCAGCAGGTCCACGGCAGCCTCGCGCCACGCGGCCGCGCGCCCGGGGTCGCCGCCGGCGCGGGCCCACAGCTTGGCCAGCAGGGCCACGGCCATGGCCGCGGTGCTCACGGCCAGGGCCAGCCCCGCGGGCGCGGGGGTGTGCGGGTCGGCCAGGGCCCGTAGCAGGTCACGCCCCGGACGCCAAAAGGCCTGGGTCAGCCGCGGCTCCAGCACCTGGGCAAAGCTGAAGGCGTCCATTTGCATATACCAGCGCGCGGCGTCGAAGAGCGCGTCCTGGGGAATCATGCCCACCAGTTCGGTGTGGTGAATGGCCACACCATAGCGCGCGGCCTCCCGGCGGATGAGTTCCACCACCCGGGGCAGGGGGGTGCGGCGAAAGTCGGTGAGGTTCATGGAAACCTGGGCCCGGCCCTGCACCAGCAGGCCCAAGGCTTTGACATAGCGCAAGCCCCCGGAGGAGTGCCGCACCGCGCGGGCGATGCGGCGGGCGATGGTCACATCGTCGGTGGTGAGGTAGACATTGAAGGCGATGAGGAAGTCGCGCGCGCCGATGACCACCGCGCCGGCGGGGCCCACTTGCCGGGGGCCGAAGTCGGGCTCCCAGCGGGGGTCGTGGCCGATGCCGGCGCGCAGGGCGGGGTAGCCCCCACGGCGGATGTTTTCCAGGGCCCGCCGCTCGGGCCGGGTGGCGGCCGCGGCGTAGAGGTAGACGGGCAGGCCTAAGGTTTCGCCCACGCGGCGGCCCACTTGCCGGGCGATGCGCACCGCGTCGTCCATGGTCAGGTCTTCCAGGGGCACGAAGGGCACCACATCCGCGGCGCCGATGAAGGGGTGCTGCCCCTGATGGCGGGTGAGGTCGATGCGGCGGGCGGCTTCGGCAATGCCGCGCAACGCGGCCTCGGCCACCGCGTCGGGTTCCCCGGCCAGGGTGACCACGGTGCGGTTGTGGTCCGGGTCGCTGTGGCGGTCGAGGATTGTGACGCCGGGCACCGCGGCCATCACCGTGGTGATGGCGCTGATGACCTCGGGCCGCCGGCCTTCAGAAAAGTTGGGCACGCATTCCAGCAGGCGCATGGGGAACCTCAGGATGGGGCGCGCAGGCGCTCGATTTCGGCGCGGATTTCATCAATGACTTCAGGATTAAGAATAACTTTACGTCGCCCCTGGGAAGTGGAGAATACCACGAACACCCGCCCACCAAAACGCTGTTGAAAGCGACGATGGGCCCCTGCCATGCGTTGCTGCCAGGCCTCGGCCTCAGGCATATGCTGATAAGTAACCGGCTTGATTTGTAGACCAATATATTTTTCCCCTACAGGGAGCCAAAAATCAACCTGATAACGGCGATCCACCTCGTCAGGGGCTGGCTCTACAGGCCACTGCAATTCCTGCTGCAATTGGCCGTAAATAGTATTAATCTCTCGTTGGTAACCCTCAAAAGTTCGTCGAATAACCAGGTCACGGATGTAGGCGCGACAATCCTCCAAAGAAATTTCCTCAATCTCAGCGCGTAACACCTCACTGATTTTGACATAGAGTCGCTCCCCCAGCATATCCAAATATTGCTGGGGGGATATTTCAAGACCTTTGGCGTCCAGAAACTCCCTCAAACGAGCGTAGTAAGCGCGCTCCCAGGTCGCCAAGTCTCGCGGCTCAACTTCCCGAATCCATTGGGCAACAGGCCCAACCCGGCTTTTCTTGTTCAACCCCCAGCGATTCGTCGCCATATTAAGCACCCATTCCCTACCCATGCCGCTGTGCCTCCTGGGCCCAGGCCAGGAATTTCTCCCGCAAGCGATGCGGTTCCGCGGACGGACGGGCCAGGCCGCTTTTGAGTAAGTGCGCGTTGACAAAAATGCGATTTTTCAAATATACATAAGCCCGCTGGCGCGCGGCAGAGGCGGGAGGCACACCCCGGACATCGCGCAGAAAAACGCGCTTGCCTTGCAGATAACGCCGGGCATAGGCTTGATAGCCCTCCGGGTCGGCAATCACCAGGCCGAGGAATTCGACCTGCAGCCCTGAATCAAGCACCACGCCATCGGGCAACACGGATTGCACCCGATAGTACCTTTCGTCATCGGTCTCGACTTGGGCCGGGTCGCGCTGCGGACGAGCATCGTGCACGCTGGGGCGATAGGACACCGCGGGCAAAGGGTTCAATGGTTGCGCTCGGCGCTGCACGGTCACCTGGGTTGCAAACAAACCCTGGGCCAAAGGCTGCAAACGCGCCTGCATCTGGGAGACGAATTCGGGCACAATCTCATAGCCCACCGCGTGGCGCCCCAGCAGCACGGCCTGCTCCAAGGTCGTGCCGCTCCCGGCAAAGGGGTCCAATACCATCTCGCCCACGAAGGAAAACATGCGAATGAGGCGCCGCGGCAGTTCAGGGGGAAAAGGCGCTTCATGGCTCCGGGCTTTTTTGCGCGCCCCGCCGAAGGTCCAATGGCCGCTGAAATAAGTCTTCCATTCTTCTTTGCTCAAGCGCGAAGCCTCTTTGATTTCCTTAGGGACCTGCCGCGGCTTGCCCGGCTTTTTGAAAAGCAGAATGTACTCATAGTCGATTTCGACGATGCCGTTGGGCGGATAGGGGTAGGAGCCCATGACCACCGCGCCGCCCGAAGTGTTCATTGTGGTTTTCTTCTGCCAGATGATAGCCCCCAAATAATCAAAGCCTATTTGCTCAGCCTGGGCGATGATTTCCGCATGTAAGGGAATGACTTTGTAGCGTCCATACACCCGGGCCCGGGCGAACTGGTCGCCGATGTTGATGCACAGACGGCGTCCCGGGCGGAGCACTCGAAAAACCTCTTCCCAAACCCGATATAAATCGCGCAAATACTCATGCAACGATTGGCCGTAGCCGATTTGCCCCGGCACGCCGTAATCTTTCAAATGCCAGTAGGGCGGTGAAGTTACCACCAAATCCACACTGGCATCGGCCAACTCGGGCATGCGCCGGCTATCGGCCTCGAAGATGCGCACTTGGGGCTGTGCAGACATAGGTGCTCCCATGGGCCCTACGCGCCCAGCCGCTCCGCCAGCCAGGGGCGCACCCGGGCCAGGGCCTCGGGGATGCGCTGCACATCTTTGCCGCCGGCCTGGGCCAGGGTGGGCTTGCCGCCTCCGCCGCCGCCCACGGCCTGGGCCACATGCCTGGCCAGCTCCCCGGCGTTGATGCCCCGGGCCACCAGGCCCTTGCCCACGCCCACGATGAACACCGGCCGCCCACCAGCCGACCCCGCCAGCACCACCACGCCCTCAGGGTAGCGGCTGCGGAAGCGGTCGCTCAGCCCGCGCAGGGTGTCGGCGTCCGCGCCTTCGATAAACGCGGTAACCACGGGCACCCCGGCCACCATATCGGGCTGCGCCAGGCGCTGCTCGAAGGCCTGCAGCGCCAGCTGCTCCCGCAGGCGGCGGGCTTCTTTGCGGGCCGCGTCGGCCTCGGCCAGCACGGCCTGCACCCGCTGCGGCACCCCCTCGGGCACGGTCTTCAGCGCGGCCGCAGCCTCTTCCAGCGCATCGAAACGCCGGCGAATGAGCGCATACGCTTTACGCCCGGTCACGGCTTCGATGCGCCGCACATTGGCCGCCACGCTGCTCTCGTGGGTGATGAGGAACACGCCAATCTCACCCGTGCGGCTCAAGTGCGTGCCGCCGCACAGCTCATACGAGAAAGGCTCCTGGTCGCCAATCTGAATGGTGCGCACCACATCGCCGTATTTCTCGGTGAACAGCGCGATGGCCCCCTCGGCCACGGCCTCGCGGAAGGGCTTGAACACCACCCGCACCGGGTAGTCTTCCAGAATGGCCCGGTTGACCTCGGCTTCGATGCGCCGCAGTTCCTCCCGGGTGAGAGGCTCGGGGTGGTTGAAGTCGAAGCGCAGGTAGTCGGGCGCGACCAGGGAGCCGGCCTGCTTGGCGTGGGGGCCCAGCACCGTGTGCAGAGCCCAGTGCAACAAGTGCGTCGCGGTGTGGTTGCGCATGATGTCCTTGCGGCGCTGCGCGTCGACCCGGGCGATGGCCACATCGCCCACCCGGGGCGTGCCCCGCCGCACCCGGCCCACATGCACAATCAGCCCCGCGGCCGGGCGCCGGGTATCGGTGACTTCGATTTCCCACGGCTCGGGGCCCTCCGCGGCGTAGATGAGCCCCGTGTCGGAGACCTGACCGCCGGCTTCCACATAGAACGCGGTGCGGGGCAGCACCACTTCCACCTCCTGGCCGGGCTGAGCCTCGGCCACGGGTTGGCCCTGCACCAGCAGCGCCAGCACCGGCCCTTCCACTTCCAGGCCCGAATAGGGGTCATAGGCCACCCCTTCGGGCCCCAGCTGGCCCTGGGCCTGCAGGGTTTCCAACACGGCCCGGTAGCGGTCCACATCCTCGCCGCCCAGGGGGCCCATGGCCTTGCCCTTGCCCGACTTCACCCGATGCTCTTCCATGGCCCGGCGGAAGCCTTCTTCGTCCACCTCCAGGCCGTGCTCCCGGGCCACATCCCGGGTCAGTTCCACGGGCAGGCCGTAAGTGGCATACAGGCGGAAGGCCTCGGGACCGGGCACCACCGTTTGGCCCTGGGCCTGCAGCCGGGCCAGCAAATGCTCCAAATGGGCCAGGCCCGCGTCCACGGTCTGCGCGAAGCGTTCCTCCTCCCGGGTGAGGGTGTCGAAGATGACTTCCCGATTGCGCTCCAGCTCAGGATACGCCCGGCCATATTCGGCGATGACCGTTTCGGCCACCCGGGCCATGAACGGCTCGGTGAAGCCGATTTTGCGGCCAAAGCGGGCCGCGCGGCGAATAATCATGCGCACCACATAGTTGCGCCCCTCGTTCCCCGGCACCACCCCATCGGCGATGAGGAAAGTCGCGGCCCGGGTGTGGTCGGCAATCACCCGGTAGGGCACTAAGTGCTCGGCCCGCTGCGCGTCGGTGTGGCCGGCCAGTTCCTGAATGCGGGCCATGATGGGCAGGAACAGGTCCGTATCGTAAGAGTTGTCCACGCCCTGGAGCACCATGGTGATACGCTCCAGGCCCATGCCGGTGTCGATGCCCGTCTTGGGCAGGGGAACCCGGGTGCCGTCGGGCTTCTGGTCGAACTGCATGAAGACCAGGTTCCACAGTTCCAAAAAGCGATTGTCGGGGTTTTCGTCTAAGTGATAGGCCAGTTCCTCGCCGTAGAGCGGCCCCCGCTCGGGGAAGAAGTCATAATGAATTTCGCTGGTCGGTCCACAGGGGCCCACATCGGCCATCTGCCAGAAGTTGGTCTTGTCGCCCATGCGGGCCACCCGCTCCGCGGGCACACCCACTTCCTCCACCCAAATGCGATACGCCTCGTCGTCGCTTTCGTGCACGGTGTAATACAGGCGGTTGGGGTCCAGCCCATACACCTGGGTCAGCAGCTCATAGGCCCAGTGAATGGCCTCGCGCTTGAAATAATCACCAAAAGAGAAATTCCCCAGCATCTCAAAGAAGGTGTGATGCCGGGGGCTGGGGCCCACATTTTCCAGGTCGTTGTGCTTGCCCGAAACCCGCATACACTTTTGCACCGTGGTGGCCCGGGTGTAAGGGCGCTTGTCGGTACCCAAAAACACATCTTTGAACTGCACCATGCCGGCGTTGGTGAACAGCAAAGTGGGGTCGTCGCCGGGCACCAGCGACGACGAAGGCACCACGGTGTGCCCTTTGCTGGCGAAAAAGTCGAGGAAAGTTTGCCGAATGTCGTGGCCGCTGGGCTTGGAAGTCATGAACACCCTCTCCTGACGGAAAAGTCTGCCCCGAGGCAGCAGGGGAATTATACCCCGACTTGCGTCTATTCGCCGGCTTGCAGCGTAAACGCATCGATGACCCCGTGCTCCAGGGTGTGCATTTCCGCACGCAGGGTTTGCGCATCGGCCCAAATGAACAGCGCGCCGTGGTCCTCGTTGAAGCGGAAGATGCTGCCGGCGACCAGGTTCTCGAAGGGATACAGGCTGGGGTGGCCGCCCACACCGTTGACCACATAGGTGAGGCCATCACGCTCGATGCGCTCGTAGGTGTGGTCGTGCCCGGCGAGCACCAAATCCGCGCCCCAGGCCGCGTAGGGCCATTGCATCCGCTCCAGGGAACCATGCCGCCCCGACGAAAAGGGCGCGTGATGCAGCACCACCACCTGCCACGGTGTGGTGGAAGCGGCCAGGCGCTCTTGCAGCCAGCGGGCCTGCTTCGATTGGGGCGTCGCGCCGGCCGGCTCCTGCCAGTTGCTGTCGAGCACGAAGAAATGCACCGGCCCGCGCACGAAGTCGTAATAGCGTCGGTTCCCCGGCAAATAAGGCACCAGCTCCGCGCCGGGCAACCGCTTGCGGTAATAGCCCCAATCGTGGTTCCCCCAGGCGGGGAAAAAGGCCTCGCGCTCGATGTAATCGCCATAGTAGGCGGTCACATTCTCGTCCCAGGTGTTGGGGTTGCCGTTGGGGTAGTTGTTGTCGCCCACAGTGACGATGAAGTCGGGCTGCTGCTCGCGCACCAGTTGAGCCACAGCCTCCTCCACGGGACCGGCCTGGCCAAAATCGCCAATGACCGCGAAGAAGACGGGCGGGTAGTCGGGCGTGGGCGATGGCGTGGGGGTGGGGGGAACCGGCGTCGGCGACGCGGTGCGGGTGGCCGTGGGGGCCGCGGTGGGCGTTGGCCGCGCGGTGGGCGTGGCCGCGGCCTGGGTCGCGGTCGGCTGCTGCGCGGCCACGGCCGCGGTCCAGGTCCCGGGCGCCGGCGCGGCAGGCCGAGCCCGACCGCATCCGACCACCGTCAGCGCCACCAGCAACAGCCATAGCACCGTCCACTTCCGCCAGCGGTTTGGGCTTTGGTGCATGAGGAGCCTCCTGACGAAGCCGGGGGCACGGACCCAGCACGGGGGACGGCCCGTGCCCGGCGCTACGGCCCGGGCGTGATTTCCCACCACAGCGCGCGGGTCGTGGCCTGCACCTGGGGGCGGTAGAAGGGCCACACCCGGGCCGGGGGGGTTTGGTAACGCCCTGGGACCCGCAGGTCCAGATAGTACACCAAAGTATACACCCCCGGCTCCAGCAGGCGCGCGGTCCACACCACCCGGTCGGGGTAAATTTGCGGCTGGCTAAAGGCCTGCCAGCCCCACCACCAGCCCAGGCTCCCCGGCGTGGGGGGCGGCTCCTGCCCTGCGGCCGCGGCTTCGCTGCGTAAAAGCGGGTTCAACGCCGCCGCGCCGGCCGGGATGGGGTCTTCCACCACCACATACGAAAAGGCCTGGGGCACCTGCACGGTCAGACGCACTTCCACCACCGAACCCGCCGGCGCGCGCGGGGTCGCGAAGGCCGCGCAAGGCGGCGCAGAGCAGTCGAGGGGGGCATAGGTGCGGGTTAGGCTCAGCCCCCGCTGCACCGGCGTGGTCGCGTCGGGTTCCAGGGCCCAGCGCACCCGCATATTGTAATACAGCGGCCCGGGGCCCTGGTTTTCCAGGCGCCAGGCGTGCACCCCCGGCCCCGCGACCTGCACATCCTGCCACACGCCGTCCGTTGGGGGGCCCAGGGTCTGCTCGGCCCACAGGGCGCCATCCCACAACAGGCGAAAGCCCGGGGCCGACGACGGTTCCCCCTGCGCCTGGGCGCCGGCAGCCAGCGCGCTCAGGGCCCAGGCGGTGGTGAAAGTGTCGCCCCAGGTGCCATCGGCCAGACGCTGGCCCAGCAGATAGCGCAGGGTGGGCTGCAAGTGCGGGTGCTCGGGCCGGGAACGGGCCAGGCCATAGGCCACCACCGCGGCCTGCTGCACCGCGGAGCGCCACCACACGGCCTCGCCCGCGGGGGCCCAGGCCACGACGCCATCGGGCTGCACCTGCGCGTACGCGTCCAGGCGCTGCCACAGGGCCGCGGCTGCCTGGGGTTCCTGGGCCGCTTCTAAAGCCAGGGCCGTGAACACCAGGTCCACGGGCCCGGCGGCCTGCTGGGCCAGGGCGCGCAAGGCTTCGGGGGGAAGCGGCCGGCCCAGCTCGGCCAGCACCAGGGCCACGAAGGCCCGCTCCTGCACCGGCCACTCGTGGGCCCGCCGGGGATACATGGCCTCCAGCCACAGCCGACCGAGCTTGCGGGCCAGCAGCGTCTCGCGGGTCTTGGGAAGCACCCCGGCATCCAGGCCCTGTTGCAGGGCCCACAGCACATACGCGCTCACCAGGGGGTCGCCCTTGTCGTTGCCGGGCCACCAGGGCCAGCCGCCGTTGGGCAATTGCCGCTGCTGCAGCGCGGCCCAGGCCGTGCGCGCGGCCTGCTGCGCGTCTTGCACCAGGTCTGGGCTGCCTGCGGCCCCGGCTTCATACGCGGCCACCAGCGCGGCGTTCACCCACACCCGGGAAGCCAGCTGCTCGCTGCATTCGTAGGGCTGGCGGTTGACCATTTGCCACGGCAGGCGCAGCGCGGCCAGGGGTGAGGCCGCCACCAGCGCATGCAGCTCGGCCTGGCGGGCCCACGGCGGCACGGTGACCCACGCCTCGCGGCTCGCGGCCGGGTCCAGGCGTCCCTGCTCGCCGGTGGCGAAGGGCGCCCAGGGCATGAATACGGACAAGGGCGTGCCCGGGGGCTGCACCCGGTCGCCGCCGGCGGGGGTTTGCACCCACCAGGTGAGGGGCACCTGCCCGGCCCGGTTCGGCGCCACGGCCGACCAGCTCACCCGGGCCTGCCCCTGGGCGGGCAAAGGCACGGTTTGCACGGCTGGGCCCTGCAGGGTCAGCCCGGCGGTCTCCAGCCCCACCTGGGCCTGCAGCGCCTGGGCCGTTTGGTTGTGCACCGTAGCCCCCAACACCGCCCGGTCGCCGGCACGCAGGAAGGCCGGATACGCGGGTTCCACGATAAGGGGCTGAGTGACCTGCAACTGCCCCCGAGCTTCGCCCACCTGCATGGCATCGGTCAGGCCCCGGGCCCACAGGTTCCACACGGTGAGGTTGTCGGGCAGGGTCAAAGGCACCTGGGCCCGGCCTTGCTCGTCGGTGGTCACCGCGGGCAGCCACAGGGCCGTATCGCGGAAGTCGTGACGCAGGGGCGGCAGCAGCGCGGCTTCGCCCTCGGGCTCGCCCCCACCGCCGCCCAGGCCCAAGGAGACCCACGGCGGCGGCGAGCGATAGGCCCACACCAGGCGCAGCGCGGTCAACGCGGTGCGCACGCCCAGGCCCTGGGGCGCGTAGAACACCTCCACGATGGGCTGCACTTGCTCGCCAGCCAGGTCCAGCAGGGCCTGGTCCACCACAGCCAGGGCAAAGGTGCCCTGCACCGGGTTGCCGTGGGCGTCGGTCACTTGCAGGTGCAAAGTGACCTGCTCGCCGGGCCGGGCCGTGGCGGGTTCGGCCCACACCCGCACCTGCAGCTGCTGCGCCCGGGGCGTGACCCGATACTCGGCCGCGCCGTACCGGGCGCTGAGATTGCCCTGCCCATCGCGGCCCACTAAGGTGACGGTGACGAAAGTGTTGGGCGCGTGCGCGTCGGTCACTTCCCAGGCGATGGTGGTGCCCCGGGGCGGAACGGCCACCAGCCGCTGCTCCCGCACCCGGTCCTGCTCCCAGGTGACCCAGGCCCGGGCCGGGTTGGGCCACGGGTTGGGAATGAACAGCCGCGCGGTTTGCCCGGGCTCGTAGCGGGCGCGTTCCAGGCGCACGGGCAAAGTGGGGCGGGCCGCGCCGCCGGATACAACGCCTCCCACCCACAGCTCGGCCCGGGTTTGCACCCGGCCGCGCTGCACCACCACGCCATAAAGCCCTCCCTCGGGCGGGGTCCAGGCAATGTGAGCCACGCCCTGGGCATCGGTCGCCACCTGCCCCTGGGCCACGGTTTCGTAAGTGGGCACCAGGCTATACCCCAGAAACGGGTCTACGGCCCAATGCAGCTGCACCCGCACCACCCGATACTGCACCGTGCGCCCGGCCACGGGCTCCTGGTCCGGCGTCAGGGCCCGCACCTCCAGGGTGGCTTCCTGCCCGGCCTGGGGCCACACCGGCTGACTGCGCACGGCCAGGTAGAAGGGCACGGGGTGCACGGTAACGCGCGCTTCCCCGGCCGCGGGCACGCCATCGGGCCCCCGCGCGCTGACCACCAGCCGCACCTCCCACGGCGTCGCCTCGGAGGGCAGGTCCGTGACCCGCACCTGGGCCCGGCCCTCCGCGTCGGTGCGGCCCTGCCCTTCGTCCACGGGGAGCCACGCATCCACCGCGCCCCACGGCGGTTCCCAGCGGAAGGGCGGGCCTTGCTTCTCCCACCACCACTGGTCGCCCACCTGGTAACCGGGCAGGGTGAAGGGCTTGGGCCGGGCATAGGCCTGCCAGGTGAAGGGCATGTGCGGCCCAACCGCGCCGCTGTAGAAGGAAGTGCGCACCTGGGCCTCCACCCCGCCCGAAGACGCGGCCGCGGCATCCACCTGCACCCGCAGGGTGGGCTTGCGGAAGTGCGCCACGGTGAAGGCCAGGTGGGTGGTGACCTCTTTGCCCGTTTCATCGGGGCTCAGGGCGCATTCCAGCCGATAGCGCCCCGGCCGCGCGTCGGCGGGCAGGGACAAATCGCCGGCATAAGCACCCCCGTCGAGGCGGCCCTGAGCTTCGGCCACGGTCACCCAGGCCCGTTGCGCGGCGTCCCAAAAGCCGGCCGTGCAAGTGATGGCCGTATTGCGGGGCGTGGTGTACGCGCCGTCGAACAACCAGCGCCCCACCCAGCGAAAGTGCACCACATCGCCGGGCCGGTACAGGGGCCGGTCGGTGAACAAATCGGCCATCAGCCGCGGGCCCAAGGGATACTTCCCCCGCAGCCCAAAACGCCAGGGGCGTATCTCCCGGTTCCACTCGGCCGAAACCAGGCCAAAGGGCGATTGCCCCGGCTGCCCCACCACCAGCCACTGCAGCCGGGCCGCGAGCTCGGGCTCGCCCTGCCAGACGAACAAGCCCTGCTCGTCGGTTTGGCCTTCGAACAACAGGGAACCGTCGTCCGCGTAGGCCTGCACCGCCGCGTTGGCCAGGGGTTGGGCGTCGGCCGCGGCCACCACCCAGGCCCGCACCTCGTCGTAGCCCTGCTTGAGGGCGATGTGCGCGTCGACCACGGCGACCAAATGCCAGCCCGTGGTCAGGGGTTCCTCGTCCGCGGGCGGATTGGTTTCGGTCAGGCGCAGCCAATACAACCCTGGCGACAAGGGCTGCAGCGGGAAGGTCCAATACACCTCTTCGGAAACCACCGCATACCCGGCCCCCAAACGGGCCTGGCGGCTGAAGAGCACCGGCCCCGGGCGGATGGCGTCTTCCCCCTCTCGCCAGCGTTCGGCCAGCCACGCGTCCAGGCCGGGTTCCACCACCTGCCGCACTTCAATGCTCACCTCGTCCACCTGCGAGGCGAACACGGGCACCGAGAGCTGCCCGGTGGTGAGCAGGAAAAAGCCCACCGGGGGCCACGCCGGGTCCCAACTCAAGCCGTGGGTGTATTCCGAGCCAAAAGTGAGCATGCGGGGCGGTGTGGGCGCGCGCACCTGCCACTGCCACTCGCCTTCCAGCGGCGTGCCCCACGCATCCCGCAGCCCCGGCAGCAGGGTGAAGCTATACACCTGGTGCGGCTCGAAATCCCGCAGTTCTAAGGTCAGGCGTCCGGCCTCCGGGTCCATTTCCGCGCGCAGTCGCACCTGGGGCGACACCCGCACATAGGCCAGCGGGTCCTGCTCGGGGTCTAAGGGGCCGTTGAAGGTGAGGGTAAAGGCCGGCCACCAGGCCGACAGGGTGGGCAGGCCCACGGCATTGGGCTCGGGGAAGGGATACACCTCGTCGCCGTAGCCCACCGAGGGCACTTCCAGACTCAGGGGCACGAAGGGCCGTTCCACCACCTGAAAAACCCGCACCACGGGCTCGGCTTCGGGAGCCCACACTTCCCGGTGGAACACCAGGCGGTAAGCGCCGCCGTACTCCAGGGGCTGCCGGGGCTCGAAGACATACACCGGCTCGTCGGGGTTGGGCATGGAAGCCTGCAGGGGCAGACAGGTTTGGGGTTCGACCTGGGGGCTCAGGCAAAGCTGCTGTTGCACCGCGTCCAGGGGCAGCGCAACATTGAGGCGCAGGGTGATGCGCGGGCTGCGGGAAACGCGCTCGTTCTGGTCGTCGGCGTTGGGCGCGCGGCCGCTGGCCAGGGGGGAACCCGCAGGGCGCGCGCCCTGGGGCACCTGGGCCTCCGGCGGCCCGGCAGCATAGCGCGGGCCCAGGTTCAGTTCTTCCACCTGCAGGGGAAGGGTGCGCCACGACCAGCTGGTGGGTTTGTCCAACCCCGCGCCACTGGCGGCCCGCAATTGGGGGTGCAGGGCAAAGGTGTAAGTGCTGGCCGGGGCCCAAAAATCCGCCGGCTCGAAGACATAAGTGCTCAGGTCCACCCAGCGGCCCTGGCCTGGGATGTCGGGTTCCACCGTGAAGGGCCGCGGCTCCGCGCCGCCCACCTGGGCCAGGTCCACCACGGGTTGGTTGAAGGTGAGCACCAGCTGCGTGCGCAGGCCCACCCCGCGCGCGTCGGGCTTGGGCGACACCCGGGCCAGGGCGAGGGGTGGGGCCACGGCATAAGCGGCCTGCACCAGTTGGCTCAAGGCCGCGCCTGACGCGGCGCGCGCGGTGGTGCTCAATTCCAGCTGCACCTGCCCGCCCGGGGGCAACGGCGGCAAAACCACCTCGGCCAGGGTGGGCTCGGGCCAGCGCCACTGCACGGCCACGGGCTCGCCATCGACCGTGAGGCGCAGCGCGTCCTGCACCGACGCGGGGTCCATGGCCCGGCTGAACGCCAGGCGCAAGCGCGCGTGCTGCACGGGCAGGGTGGTTCCGGGCTCAGGCTGCAGGCCCAGCAGCAAGGGCTGCTCGGGCGTGAGCGCGGTGGCCGAAGGCGTGGGGCTGGGCTGCTGCGTGGCCGTGGGCCACGGGGTAGAAGTGGGGGTGGAAGGCGCGCGACGCTGGCACGCAGCCAGCGCGGCGAGGACCAAAACCAGCCACCATAGCACGCGTTTCATCACGACCTCCTCGCGAAGCCACCCTTGGCGAGGGCCGCAACGCCCCCCGCTCCATACTTTCTGCTGCCTGCTGCCTGCTGCCTGCTAACCACTGACTGCTGACTGCTGAGTGCTGCCTGCTGACCGCTCACCACTGCCTGCTCCCCACGCCTTTCACTATACCACACCCCGCCTGCTCGTGGCTTACTTTTACACATCGCACCATTGCGGACCAAGGCCGGTTACCAGGGCCAAAGGAATGGGTGCGGCCTATCAAAACCCCATCTCCGAACCCGCTGATTGACCCAGCTTGGGCGGGCAAGCCCACGGGACGCTGCTATCTCGGGTTTGTGCTCCTCCGGCATCACCCCCTCACTGTCTTTTACCGCAAAGCGCAGGCGATACAACCCACTGCCCGAAACCACCGGTACAGTTTTGAAATACACATCGTACACCAGCACAATAACCTCAGCATTGGGCGCCCGGGTAAAGCCCCGAATGCACACCGCAGTGTTGGGGTTGTTCACACAACCGTCGAAATCCGTAAACGACCCAAAGGGCACAATGCCCCCACCCGCGTCGATGCCGTACAGATACACCTGCCAGAACACCTTGGTGGTCGGGTCCCACACCCGCTGCCGCGTAATGCCATAG
>Ga0256833_1001385_pt1 | contig 17978 bp, 15 predicted proteins | sample 356284metaG_FD_190535 | JGI IMG/M metagenome (GOLD analysis project Ga0256833, IMG submission 190535) | Hydrothermal vent microbial communities from Mid Atlantic Ridge, Atlantic Ocean - 356-284 | ecosystem: Environmental > Aquatic > Marine > Hydrothermal vents | place: Atlantic Ocean: Mid... | reverse complement strand
TCATTACAAAATGTAAAAAATTCATCTACACCGTTTACAAATTTACCCATTTGTTTGTCTCCTAAAATTATAAGTTGCAATGATTGTATCAAAGATTTTTATAAAAGTGATAACGTTAATGCCTAAAAAGTAATCATTTCTTTTTCACGTTGATTAAAAGTAACAGCTTGGCGATAACCTATATTTTTAGCCAGTGTAGAGGCTTCATCATATTTATAGCCTACTTGACCTATGGCATGTGCATCAGAAGAGAAGGTAATGGGAATGTTAAGTTCATACGCCATTTCAAGCAAAGAGGGACTAGGATAAATCTCTTTACATGGTTTACGCACTCCTGCTGTGTTTAGTTCTATGACCATATTTGACTTTTTAATGGCTTTGAGAGCATTTTTAGCAAGGAGACGAATATCTTTTTTAGGCATAAAGTTAAAAATTTTTATGAGGTCTAAGTGACCGACTATGTCAAAATGATTGCTTTTTGCCATCGCTTCTATGTTGTCAAAGTACTCTTGCCAAATTTGGTCTATATCTCTATTTTTATATTCATCTTTATGGTCTGGGTGGTCAAATCCCCACTCGCCCAAAAAATGTACAGAACCAATAAGGTAATCGACATTGGCAGTTAAAACACGTTGGTCTAAATGACCTTTTAAATAATCGACTTCATAACCAAGAAGAATTTTAATATCGTCTTTATATTTTTCTTGTAACTCTTTTACTTCATTTGTATAAAGCATCATCTCATCAAATTTTAAACGGTAATGTTCATCAAAATCCATGGGGGCATGTTCTGAAAAACCATAAATGTCAATGCCCAATTCAATGGCACGTTCTATGTAGCTCTGCATTGAGCCTTTGGCATGATTACATCGGGTAGTGTGGTTGTGTAGGTCTATTCTCATAGGGGTATTTTAGCTAAAGAGTTTTAGCCAGTCGGTTAAAACCGACTAAAATATTTAATAAATAGCCGTTAATTTAAATTTATCAAACTTTCGTAGTTGATTTTTTACAATAAACTTTTTTAGTTTACTTGGATAGTTTGCTAGTTCACAATAGTTTACTAAGTAATTTACCAAAACTAAAGGGTTATCGGTAATACTTCTTTGCTTTCTAAAGCTTTTGTAAGCACCACGACCAATAATAGCAAAGTAGTCATCAACAGCATCGGCAATAGAAGCATATTTTTTAACATAAATGGCTTTTCCATTTCTACTTTTACGTGCTTTCATTCGAGGTTCATTTTTGTTGTATGACCACATACCAAAGATGTTATTTCCTTTTTTGAAAAATCTTGATTCACCCCAAGCCGATTCAATGGCTGCTTGTGCGAGGACAATACTAACAGGGTGTGTTTTTAATCGGTTGGCTAAATCTCTAATGTCATGGGTTTTGTATTTTTTATAAAGGGCTTCTAAAAAACTGATGTCACTATTTGCCATGCTCTCTAAAGGAGTATTGATTAAGGAGAGAACTCTCTCTCTTTTTAATCTTAAATTCTCTTTAGAGATTAAAATGGCTGGTAAAATCATGTTAAAGAATTTTTGTTTTTTTTCTGAAACTTGCAATTTGTTTAATGAGATGGTGTTGGTGTAGTTGATAGGTTCAACTTCATTAGAGGTAAAGATTTTAATATCTTTAGGACTTTTAATTTTTTTGTTAATGGTTACAACTTTGTCATCTGTAATCATAACAGGGGTCGATAGTTCACTTTTTTGAACATTAAGTTTCTTGGGGTGATTGGGTTTTGGTAACGAATAAGTTACGGGTTGAACATCACTTTTCTGCATTTCATCTTTAATCATATTTAAATATGCATCATCGAATGCAAATAGTGAATATGTTAAAACAAAAAATGTTTTTAAATGTTTCATCATGTGTTTAAAGCCTTTTTAAAAAATTTCGAAATAATACCTTGTAAACCTTAAAATAAAGAATAATTTTATAAATTCATTCTTTATTTATGTTTTCAAATACGCCAATAGCGTTTTTAGACGATATTTTAAAAAAATAATTATTATTTTGAAAAAATCAAAATAATTGTGTAATTGCTTTTTCTTAAGGAGATTATTAGTTATAATCAGTAAAATATATACTTACATTATATAAATAACTATTTTTTATTTATGTGTTTCTCTGTTTGTAAGGCTTTTAATCTTTTCCATTTTTTTTTATTAAATCTATTTAAATAAACACATATTTCTCTTTTAGCACTTGAATAAAAGGGGAATGAGAAGTAATTTTATATTATTTTGCTATACTTTTGGGATAAATTAAAATATTAGGAGAGTGTTATGGCACTATTTGATGAAGTAAAAGAAGTTGTGGTTGAACAACTAAGCGTAAATGCAGATGAAGTAAAAGAAGAGTCTAAATTTGTAGAAGATCTTGGAGCAGATAGCCTTGATGTTGTTGAACTTGTAATGGCACTTGAAGAAAAATTTGATATTGAGATTCCAGATGAAGATGCTGAAAAAATTGCAACTGTAAATGATGCAATTAAATTTATTGAAAATATTCAAGCATAATCATAGGAGCAGACTTGTGTGTCTGCCCTTTAATATTTAAACTATATATCAAGCTATTCTAAGAAGAGTAGTAGTTTGATATATATCTTAAAAGAGCATAGGAGATAGAGTGAGAAGAGTTGTAGTTACTGGTCTAGGAATGATTAACAGTGTAGGTCAAGACAAAGAGAGTTCATTTTCTGCCATTTTAAATGGTGAATGTGGTATTAAAAAGATTGAACTTTTTGATGCTGAAAAATTTTCTGTAAAAATCGCAGGAGAAATTATTGGATTTGATCCTAGTGAAGTGATGGACGCAAAAGAAGTTAAAAAAGCTGATAGATTTATTCATCTTGGACTTAAAGCGAGTAAAGAAGCCATAATAGATGCTAATATTGGGGAGAGTGTAGATAGAGAACGTTTTGGTATCTCCTCTGCTTCTGGAATTGGTGGCTTACCTAATATTGAGAAAAACTCTGTAGTTTGTGAAACACGTGGACCTAGACGTATCTCTCCATTTTTTATTCCTTCTTCTCTTGTCAATATGTTAGGTGGATTTGTTTCAATTGAACATGGCATTAAAGGTCCAAATCTCTCCTCTGTTACTGCTTGTGCCGCTGGAACACATGCCATTGCTGAAGCGTCAAAAACCATTATGCTTGATGGCGCAGATGTTATGCTTGTTGTGGGTGCTGAATCGGCGATTTGTGGGGCAGGGATTGGTGGATTTGCTTCAATGAAAGCATTAAGTACCAATAATGAAAATCCAAAAGAGTCTTCTCGACCTTTTGATGCTGATAGAAATGGTTTTGTCATGGGTGAGGGTGCTGGAGCATTGGTTCTTGAAGAGTATGAACACGCTGTGGCTCGTGGTGCTAAAATTTATGCTGAAGTAGTAGGATTTGGTGAAAGTGGTGATGCTAACCATATTACCACTCCTGTGGTAGATGGTCCATTACGTGCTATGAAAGCAGCGATGAGAATGGCAGGTGATGTAAAAGTTGATTATATTAATGCCCATGGTACTTCTACTCCTGCAAATGATAAGAATGAAACAGCAGCCGTTAAAGAGCTTTTTGGTGGTGCTGAAAATTGTCCTCCAATGAGTTCAATTAAAGGTCAAATTGGACACTGTTTGGGAGCAGCTGGAGCGATTGAAGCTGTTGTCTCTCTTATGGCAATGCGTGATGGAAAACTTCCTCCAACAATTAACTATACAACAAAAGATGAAAATTGTGACCTAGACTATGTAAGTAATGGTGTACGTGATGCAGAACTTAATGTAGTTATGAGTAACTCTTTTGGTTTTGGTGGAACTAATGGTGTGGTTATCTTCAAGAAAATCTAAGGGCAATCTATGGCAACTTATTTAGAGTTTGAAAAAAAGACAGAGCAGATCCAAGAAGAGCTGGATTCTGCTTATGCAGAAAAAGATGAAGCTAAAATTGAATCTTTAGAAAACGATTTGGAAAAAGAAGTTTCTAAAAGTATGAAAGGACTTTCAGACTATCAGAAGCTTCAACTTGCACGTCACCCTGATAGACCGTATGCTTTAGATTACATTCGTTCTATTATGGAAGATGCTTATGAAATTCATGGAGACAGAGCGTTTCGTGATGACCCTGCCATTTTATGTTATATGGGTTACATTGGTGGTCAAAAAACCATGGTGATTGGTGAGCAAAAAGGACGTGGAACAAAGCATAAACTCAAACGAAATTTTGGTATGCCTAATCCTGAAGGTTATCGTAAAGCACTTCGTGCAGTACGATTGGCAGAAAAGTTTAACATTCCTGTGCTTATGCTTATAGACACTCCAGGTGCTTATCCTGGGCTTGGGGCTGAAGAGCGTGGGCAAAGTGAAGCGATTGCTAAAAATCTTTTTGAATTTACCAATATTAAAGTTCCTATGATTTCTGTGGTTATTGGAGAGGGTGGTTCTGGTGGTGCATTGGCGATTGGTGTTTCTGATAAGTTGGCAATGATGCGTTATTCTGTGTTTGCCGTTATCTCTCCAGAAGGGTGTGCTGCTATTCTTTGGAATGACCCTCAAAAAGTTGAGCAAGCAGCTAAAGCACTTAAGATTACGCCTGATGATTTAATTGAACACGGTCTAATTGATGATATTTTAGATGAACCTCTTATTGGGGCACATCGAACCAAAGAAGTATCTGCTCAAATTTTAAAAGATTATTTTTTAGAGCAAGTAAAAATATTAAAAGAATTAACCATAGAAGAGATGTTAGAGAAACGTTATGAACACCTTACTTCTGTTGGTGCATTTAGCGAATAATTTTCATAAAGGACGCGTACAATGGAAGATAAGTTATACAGTTTAGCAGATGAAAGTTATTTTATTGCTATTGCTCTTTTACTGTTTATTAGTTTACTATTGACCTTTTTTATGCAAAAATATAAAAAAGCATTGAAAGTCTCTGAAACGCAGATAAATGAAAAAGATGAAAAGATAAAAACATTGCGTCAGTATGCGTATGAAGCTGAATTAAAAAAAATTGACCGTGAACATGAAGTAGAAAAGCGTATTTTAGAACTAGAGCATACCATTCAATCTTTAGAAACAAAAGCAAAAGAGGGTTTAAAGAGTCAAGTTGTCTTAAAAATTGAAACTGCACAAAACAGAAGAGAACGACAACTTAAAAGAGTAAACTTAGGTCTTTGAGCATGAATTTACCTGAAAAAATAGATGCCCACGATAGTCCTAAATTAGACTTTATTGGTAAAATCCAAGAGATTGATACACGTTATAAAGAAAATATGTCACTCTATAAAGAAGGCATCTCTAAATTAAATCTTCAAATTGAAATCGTTAAAAATAAAATCGCAACAAAAAAAGAGACACTTCTTGTCGATGAACAAGCAGTGAATGCTTTGGAAACGAGTTTAACCTATGAAGAGCATTTTATTGACAAATTAAATGTTAAGTTTACTCAGAAAATTGACTCTTTGTATGAGTTGCAAAATGAGTACAAAGCTTCTATGGAGAAAGAACAATATGAAAAACTACTTACCCAAAAAGAGCATGAGCTTCAAGAGTTGTTATCAGAGATAGAGGAGCAAGAACTCACTTTGCTTAATATGGAGCTTGAACGTATTAACCAAGTTAATCTACTTGCCCCTAAACTGGCTTTAGTCAAAGAGCTAGAAGAAGAGTTGAAAAATTTAGAGTTAGAAAAAACCTATTTTGAATCGAGTCAGCTTAACAATCAAATGCTTCTTGCAGGTAAAAGTGGGGCAAAAAACAATGAAGAAGAAACGATTGATACTGAGCTTTTAGAACAAAGTGACTAATCAAGCCACCAAACACGTAGGTTTTTCCCTTTTATCTTTCCATTTTTTAAGCCATTAAATGCTTTTTTAATCACTGTTTTTTTGATAGCCACATAAGCATTTTTTTGATAAACATTGATTTTTCCAATATCTTTGTTCTCAATGCCAATATCTTTACACAGTGTTCCTAAAATATCCCCTGCACGTACTTTTTTCTTTTTCCCACCATCTATGCGGAGTGTTGCTACTTCTCCTTGCATATAGAAGTTTTTGTTTGGCGTGAGGCTTGCTATGTTTTGGGTATTGAGTTCAGGTTTTATTTCACCGAGCTTACGCAGACCATAAGCATCACAAAGTGTCACAGCTAAGCCCGACTTGTCAGCACGTCCCGTTCTACCTATACGGTGTGTATAATCTTCTGTTTTCATAGGCACATCATAGTTAATAACCAAATCAATCCCCTCAATGTCTAGTCCTCTAGCTGCTAAATCTGTCGCCACTAACACAGGTAAAGAGCCATTGGCAAATTGTAAAAGCATCTCTTGGCGTTCATACTGCTCTAAATCACCATTGAGGGTGGCAACATCAAAACCCTTGTCATGAAGCATATCTGAGACTTCAGCTGTTTTAACTTTGGTATTACAAAAGATTAATGCCAAATTTGGTTGAAAATGTTTGATCGTTGTCAGTAGGGCTTTGTCTTTCTCTTCAACTTTATAAACAAACTCCTCAATGGCAACCTCTTTCTCTTTAGATGCTATTTTCACCTCGGTAGGATTTTTTAAAATGACTTTGGTAAGTTTGTCAATATTTTCAGGGTAGGTCGCTGAAAACAAAATAGATTGTCGCTCTTTAGGTAAGTTTGAGACCAATTTTAAAATGTCATCAGCAAAACCCATGTCGAGCATTCGGTCTGCTTCATCTAAAATAAGCGTTTTAATTTGACCTAAGTGAATGGTTTCGCGTGAAAAATGGTCAAGCAGTCGCCCAGGCGTTCCGATGAGTATGTCTGCTCCTTTTTCCAATGAAGCAACTTGTGTTCTAAGCGAAGTTCCTCCATAAAGTGTAATGACCTTAACATCTTTTTTGTAGCGTGCCAATTTATTGGCTTCTCCTGCAATCTGTTCACAAAGCTCACGCGTAGGAGCAATAATAAGGGCTTGAGGAAAATGTTCTTGGGCATCTAACTTTAAAATGAGTGGTAACAAGAAAGCAAGTGTCTTTCCTGAACCTGTTTTTGCTTGTGCAATAAGGTCTTTGTTGGCTTGAAGCAAAGGAATGGTTTGTGCTTGTATGGGAGTAGGTTTCTCATAGCCTAATGAGTGTAAATTTTCCAATAGTTCTTGAGGTAGTGGTAATGCTTGAAAAGTAGTCAAAGTAGCTCTTTTTTAGGAATTATAACATAAGCAATATTTTTTATTAACTATTGGTTAAGATATTTAATATATGATTATGTCAAAATAGGAGATACATATGAAGCCAAAACACTACATTATAGGAGATGTTCATGGAGAGTTTGATATGTTGATGGCTTTAGTCGCTAAACTACCACAAGACGCAAAGCTTATATTTGTAGGAGATTTAATCAATAGAGGGGCTAAAAGTAGAGAGGTTATAGCGTTTGTAAGAAACAATGCTTTTGCAGTAGTTCAAGGAAATCACGAGTGTTATATTTTAGATAATGCAAACTTCTTTTTAGAGGCTATTGAGCTATATCGACAAGATAAAAGTAAAAAAAATTGGAGCAGACTTAATGGCACAGAGACTTTACTCTCTTATGGATTAGTAACAGATGAGATAGATGATGAGGTTTATATCATAGACAATCCATCTATAATAGAGCAGTTAAAAGAGGATTTGGCATGGATAGCCTCCTTGCCTTGCTATTTAGAATTAGGTACGTTTGAGGGCTATGATTTACCCATTGTGGTGACACACGGAAGTGCAGGGGATTATTGGCATTTAAAAGATGAGAATTTTCAAAGATTTAAACAAATATGTCAAAGTAATCGAGAAGCACCGAGTGAAGATGCCTCAATATTTAATATTTATGGGCATGTAATTCATTCAGAAGTTAAGGTGGCAAAAAACCATATCTGTGTCGATACAGGTTCAGGTAAAACATTTGAAGGTGCAAAGCTTAGTGCTTATTGTGTGGAGAGTCGGGAGATTTTTGAAGTAAAAAGAGAGGATATATAAATAGGTGTTCAATATTTTTATGTTGGATAGTTTAAATATTTCAAGCTATATAGATAAAAAATAGTGTAAAATTATTTACAATAAAATATAACAGGATTAAATGTGAAAAAAAAGATATTAATAGTATTTGGAACACGTCCAGAGGCTATAAAGATGGCTCCTTTGGTTAAAGAATTTCAAAAAAATGCTAATGAGTTTGAGACCAAAGTTTGTGTAACAGCACAACACAGAGAGATGCTTGACCAAGTTTTGGATTTGTTTGAGATTGAACCTAATTATGATTTAAACATCATGAAGGGTGGGCAAGATTTATATGATATTACTGCTTCCGTTCTTTTGGGAGTGAGAGATGTTTTACTTGATTTTAAACCAGATGTTGTGTTTGTACATGGCGATACTACCACGACTTCTTCAACAGCGTTAGCCTCTTTTTATCAACAGGTTAAAGTAGCACATGTAGAGGCAGGATTACGAACAGGGGATATATATTCCCCATGGCCAGAAGAAGCAAATCGTCAGATAACAGGTGTGTTAGCAAATTATCATTTTGCTCCAACGGTAACAAGTCAAGAGAATCTATTGAGAGAGAATAAAGATGCAACAAATATTATTGTAACAGGTAATACGGTTATTGATGCACTCTATTTGGCATTAGATAAGATTAAGAATTCAACGGAGTTAAGAGATAAGATAGTTAAAGGGATTGAAGATGAGGTCGCCAATAATGATTTCTCTTTAGATTCTAAATTTATCTTGGTTACAGGGCATAGACGGGAAAATCATGGGCAAGGATTTATTAATATCTGTAAAGGCTTAAAAGAGATTGCTCAAAATAATCCTGATGTCAATATTATCTATCCTGTTCATTTAAATCCTAATGTTCAAAAGCCTGTGAATGAGTTACTCTCTGATATAAAAAATATCTATTTAATTAATCCTATGCAGTATGAATCGTTTATCTACTTGATGGATAAGGCATATTTTATTATTACAGATAGTGGAGGAGTTCAAGAGGAAGCACCATCACTCGGGAAACCTGTACTTGTGATGAGAGATACAACCGAACGTCCAGAAGCACTTGAAGCAGGAACTGTTAAGCTTGTAGGGGTAGATAGTGATTTAATTTTTAACGAGGCTCAAAAGCTTTTAGCTAATCCACAAGCTTATGAGAAAATGTCAAAAGCTCATAATCCTTATGGTGATGGAAAAGCTTGTCAGCGTATTGTTGATTTTTTTGCACAATAGTTAGTAAATAGCTCATCTTCTAAAAAATATCTTAAAGAGAAGAGGGCTAATTTTGAGTTGTTGGAAGATTTTGATAAAATATCAATCTGCCTATTTAAACTCTCTATATCTATTGCTTCGATTTTGCCTTTATTCATCTTGAAGCTCTCTACTATGGGTATAAATGCTCCTTTAAATTTTTTTGAAAATATTTTCATATAACGACTACTCTCTTTAGCATTCACTAGATTAGCACCTATTCCACTTTGAAGAAGCAGGGTATATCTAGTGTTTGTAATATTTGAAATGAAATTTATATACTCATCTATTGGCATATGTTGAGAAAAATAACTAGAGATATATAATCTATGTGAAGATATTTTCTTTAAAGATTTTGCCATAGATTTTAAATATGCTGTTAAGTATTTTTCTTTATTTCTATCTATAAAATTAGTATCATCAATCTCATCGTAGATATAGTATCCACTAAAAGCGTTATATTTTTGAGCTATTTTATAAATCTTTTTAGCTTGTAATATATTTTTATGAAGTAAACTATTTAGATATATCTCTACATTGGTCTCTTTTTTTTCTAAAGTTTTAAAATATTTATCATCGCCATAAAGTCCAACCACAACTTTAATATGATGTCTTTGTGCATTATGAAGTATGTTCTTTAACCATTTGTCATCTCTTAGAAAATCAACAACACCAAATTTACTCCATTGTAAAATGATGGTCTTTACTCCTGCTTGATGAAATTTTTTGAAATTACTATTCCAATCCATTTTATCTTGTAGGAGTGGTTGATAAAAAACCATAGCAATAGGAGCTTTTTTGGGTTCTTGATTGCTTGAATAAAGGTATATTGTTGCTGATATTATTATAAGTAAAGTAGAAATTTTAATAAAAAAACTCCCATTGTAAACGTAATGCTTGTTTATCTTTGCTGTTTCCTGCATATTTTTGCCTCGCTTCTAGTTTTAATCTATTTCTGTATTTTTCTATCTCATATCGACTCTCACCTGATAATATATCAACAGCAATACCTGCTCCTATATCCATATTGGTTACGGATTGTTTTTGGATATTGTCATTGTTGTAGGTTGCACCTGTGGTAATATAGGGTGTAATGGTTGTCCCCTCTGCTATATTATACTTTTTCCCAAACTCATAGTTTCCATAAAGAATATTACTATTTGCTTTAGCAAAATGGGCTCCTTCTAAATATAGTTCCTCATGTGTTGAATCGTGTGGCTCACCTGAAATACCCAATGAGGCACGAAGAAGCGTATCACTTCTTGTATGCTTATTGGTTTTGATAAGTTGTTCTGCTGATAGATAGATTTTTTTATCTTTTAGGGGTTTGTATCTTACTCCTATGCTTGGTTGAATACTCTTTGTTATATTTTTATGATTATGTGAAATATTTGCATAAAGTGTTGTATTTTTAGGTAAAAATCTTGGCTGATAAGTGAGTTGCATGTTTCCAAAACCATTATAACTTGCACTATTGATAGGGGATAGATTTCCATGCTCTTTATAAGCGTTTAATCGCATTGATTGAACTGAATAGAAATGGAAATCTTTAGAGAGGTTTGTAATTTCTCTTTTGATATTTTTTCGTTGGGAATTATCTATATTTTCACTTTTATCAATAGCCTCTTTAAATGTATCAACAGCTCTCTTTTTTTGACCAACTTTTTTATAGGTATAAGCTAAGGTTGTGTAATTTTCTACCTTTTTAGGCTCACTATCTTTTATCTTTTTGAGTTTAGCTATTGCTTTAGGATAGTTTTTATTTTCACCATACATATAGGCTAACTCTTTTTGGTAGCTAATCTTTGTAGGATATGTTTTGACAAGTTTCTCCATTAATTCAACTGCTTTGGCGTTTTGCTTACACTCTTTTAGTAGATGAACCTGCTCATATTGTAGATATTCAACTTTTTTAATCTCTAATGCTTTGTTATAGTAATTTAAACTCTTTTGGCAATTTTTTCCTTTATAGGCTAATTTAGCTCTTAACACATAATAGTCTTCTGAATAGCTTTTACTCCATTTTTTATATAAATTTAATATTTTGTTGGTGCTTTTATAGTCATGTAATTTATAAAAATAGAGAGATGCTAGTTCAAGTGCAATCTCTTTATCTCTATTTTTTTCTATGTATTGATGCCAATATTTAATAGCCACATTATGGTTCTTTAGCTCAATGGCTAAGTAGCCAATATTTTTTAAAAGAGCATAATCATTGGGGTCTAATTGACTAGCTTTTATAAGATAGCGTTGTGCTGTATTTTTTTGACCTAATTTAAAGTAGGCATAACCAATATTTTTAATGGCTTCTGGGTTATTTGGATATATTTTTAGATAATTTTCTGCATACTCTATTGTCTTATTATAATTTTCTAAGCTACTCTCTAAGTTAGAGAGATAGAGATAGTGATTACGTTTATCAATACTATTAATAATGTTTTCAATTTTATGCTTATCTCCTTTCTCATCTAAAAGAGATATAAGTTCCAAAGAGAGCGTTGTTCGCTTTTCTAGAGATAAGCAACTATAAGGATAGTTACGTGTTAATAATTCTTTTGTTCTAGGTTTATTATTTTTGTAATAATCTAATAAAAAATAGAGGGCAGTTTTATCACATCCTCTTTTTAAACTCTTTTTATGTATTTCTAGGAGTTTGTCTTTTTGCCCAATATTTTGATAAAGATTAAGTAGTGCTGTTTTATTTTTGATTTTTGGACTTATCTCTTGGGCTATTTTTTTTGCTTTTTTAGGCTTTCTTACTTTTAAAAGTGTTATTAACTCTAGCGATAGATTAATTTTTTCTTTGGATTTTAAACAACTAAAAGGATAGGCTTTTTCTAAGATAGACAGCTTTCTTCTTTTGTTGTGTCGGTAGTGATGTAAGAGTGCTTTTAAAGCATATCTATCACACCCATTTTTTAGCTTCTTTTGATACGTTTCTAATATTTTACTATCTTGACCTGTTAGAGAGTATATATAGAGAAGTTGTTCATGATTTTCTTTTGTTGCTTCTATTTTATTGAGCGTCTCTAGCTCTTTTGAAGCTTGGGTATAATTTTTGAGTTCTATGAGTAGTTCTATTTTCCATTTTAAATATTTTAATTTATTGGGTAACTCTTTAGCCAAAGAGTAGGCATATTTTTTCTCTTTTATGTTATGACTAATCTTTGACCATCTAAAAAGGTTATAGAGGTTACTATTCTCTTTATCTATGAGTTTGTCTGCTTCACTATATTGATTTGATTTGAGATAGGATTTAAATAACATTAAGTTTATAAATTTTCTATCGCTACTTTTTATTTTATATTTTAATGCTTTTTTAGAAAATTTTATGGCACCTTTATAGTTCTCTTTTTCTATCTCCTTTTGGGCTTTATCTTTATAGAAATATCCAACTTCAGCACTTTTTGATTGATGAGAGTATTTTTCTATGCAGATTGTATCTTGCTCTTTTATGCAGATGTGGAGTAGTAGATTAATGGCACGTTTATTATCTTTATCAATCTCTAAAGCTTTTAACAATAGTACTTTTGCCTCTGTCTCTTTTTTATCGTCTATTAATACTTGGGCTTTATTAATTCTTGGATAGGTTCTAAACTCTTTGTACTCTTGAGTTATTTTTGAGTAGGCATTATTGAGTGGATTAGCATAAAGCGTAGCGTTTAATAGTAGTAATATAATACATAAATATCTCATTTAGGCAACCTTTGTAATTTCTATTTCATCTGGGAATTCATGGTCTGTTTTATCCCATTTAACCTCTTTTTTCACCGTGCCTTTTTTACTATCTCTATATTGAGAAAAGGCACGAACCAATGCAAACAGATTGACAATATTTCCCCAAATAAGTCGAGGAATACTCAATATGGCTGAAGAGAATCCATAAAATTTATTGACAAAATAGAATCTATGAAAAAATCGACTCATTAAAAAAATAGCATTACAATAGATAAGTATCCATAGCCAACTATCTTCTGGAATAAACTCTGGAAAATGCCAAGCTTCATCGTTAAAATGATAAGTTAATGATAAATAAATTAAATTAAACATTATAATATAAGCAAAAAGATTAGCAGGGTGGGTAAATATGGCTTTTCTATCACGATATAAGATATATTTTAGCCCTAAACCTTTTGGCCAACCAATATCTCTATTTCCTTGAAAAATAATACCAACCATCCATCTTGATTTTTGTCGATAAGCTTGTAGAAATTTAGTAGGAAAGTACCCTTTGGAGACGATATACTCCTCAACCTCTCTCTCTTCAACTGTTCCATACCAAGTTTTGACTTTTTTGGTAACTTTAACAGGAAAGGTCACAAAAGCAAGGTTTAATCCTTCACTTAAAAGTCTGTAGCCAATATCATAATCTTCTGTTAGACTTTTGGTGTTAAAGACGATACCATTATTGAGTCGTGAGAGCGTAGCAATGGCTTTTTTACTAAATGAGGTAGCAACACCAGAGCTTGGCACATATCCTGAGATACTCTCTCTAACCAACATATCTTTAAATCCTGTCTCAATAAACTCATCTTGATAGTGTGTACCATTGAAATTGAGAGGATTGGTCGTTAAGGGCATAACTGGAATTTGCATCAAATCTTTACTCTCTGTGCCTATCATGTAGTTAGCAAGTTTTAACTCCATAGGGTGGACAATATCTTCAGAGTCATGATATGTTATGGTTGTAAACTCAATATCTGATGCTTTTTCATATTCAAATATATAATTAATAACATTATTTAAGCAATCAGCTTTTGTTGTTCCACCAGGGGTTTTGTTTATTACTTTATGGACATTGTGATGTATGGCTGTTACTTTATCTACTTTTTCTTGTGTGGCAGGGTCATTAGGGTATGTTCCTACAAAGATATGTAAGTTTTTATATTGAAATGTTTTGAGTGTATTGAGCAACATTTTCTCAATGACAACAGCCTCATCCCAAGCAGGAACCATAAGTGCCAAAGGTTTCTCTGGATGATTTATAAGCTCTTGGGTAGATATATTAGGATATTTCTCTTCCCCAATAGAAGATTTAAATCCCCTTCGTATCCAATAATATACATCTATAAAAAAATCATCTGCACCACTAATAAACAAAATAATGACGGTAAAAAAGGTCATTAGTTTGATAATTAACCAATACAATGAAATGTAATCAATTATTTCCATAAGTCTCTCTTCCTGAAATCTAATATTTTTTAATATAAAAAAATATTTTAACATTTAATTTATTTAATTATGTTAAAATTTTACCAAATTAATTAAAAAGGAAAATTAGATGAAATCTAATATTAAAGTATTATTTGTATTTTTTATACTTTTTTACTCTAAAGTATTATTTGCCATAAATTATGGAGATGGATGGAGTATCTATGATAATACGCCAAATGGAGCAACAGTTGAGCTTATTAATGATTTAGAGGTAAAACAAAATGTGGTTAAACTCTCTGGTTCAGCTATGGATAATGGTTTTGTACTTGGTTCATTTAATGATATAAAATCTTGGAATAATCGTCAAAATAAGATTTTAAAATGGCATATGAAATACAGTGAAGAGTTTGTAATTTATCTTAAATTAAAAACACAAAAAGGTGATAGGTATCTTTACTATACTGCACATAATGAAGATTATGGACGAAGTGGAGAGTCGATTTATATTCATCATGGATTGGGTATATCTGCAAAAGATGGGACGTGGAGAACATTTACACGAGATATAGAGGCAGATTTAAAAGAGTTTGAAAATGATAATATGCTAATTTCAGTGAATGCATTTCTTATTAGAGGAAGTGGTTCTATCTATGGGGTAGAGATGTTTTCTAAAAATGAAAAAGTTGTTTATGAGAGTGGAGACCAAGGAGACCATTGGGGTATTTATGATAACACACCAGCAGGTGCAACAGCGATAGCTGTTTGGGATGGTGAGACACATAGTAATATCATGCAACTTAATGGTGCAAGTACAGACAATGGATATGCTTTAAATTTACTCAATAACAGTAAAAATAAGTTTTTAGATTGGAAAATGAATTTCAATGAAGAGTATGTGATTTTTGTTAAATTAACTACTAAAAATGGTATTCGTTATCTGTATTATACAGCATCCAATGAGAGTTATGGTGGTACAACATATATTCATCATGGTTTAGGGGTCAATTCTAAAGATGGCACATGGCGAACATTTTCACGTAATATTGAGAAAGATTTAAAAGAGTTTGATGCTAATAATAGCTTAATCTCAATAGACTCTTTCTTGGTGCGTGGAAGTGGAAAGTTTGATGATATAGAGATGTACTCTAAAGTATCAACTTCCAATAAGGTGTTAATCTTATATGATGAGATAGCGGGTTTAACTAACGTAGGTAAGTCCAATTCTATGCTTTTAGAAAACCTTTTAGGACATTTTGATTTAAATATCACTTCTAAACCTATTACAGAGTATCAAAAAAATGAACTAGATAATAGCCGAGCAGTATTTTATCTAGGAACAGCATTTAATGCTATTAATAGTTATCCAGTAGGTTCTGTTGAAAGAGATGCTTATGAATCTTTTTATCAAGATGTGGCATCAACTGATAATAATATTATATGGTTAAACTATAATCTAAATAATTTAGAAACTTATTGGAACAATGTTGAATTGCTAAATAGTACGTTTGCCAATAGATATGGCTTCTCCTTTAAAGATGTTACCTCTACGCCTAAATATAATCGGGTATTGTATAAAAATACAGAACTCTATAAAGGAGTCATACCCTATGCTACCCCTGGGGCAGTTACAAATGGTTGTTTGCTAGAAGAAAATAAAACATATGCGTGTGCTTTAGAGCTAAATAGAATTAATATTCTTAATCAAGAGAGTATAAAGGTTGTGGCGACTGCTACCTCAACAATTAATAATGGAAATACTCAACCCACACCTTATATTACAAAGGCAAAAAACTTTTGGTTTGTAGGTGATATACCATTAACATTTATGTCTGAAGAAGATAGATACTTAGCTTTTTCTGATATTTTACATGATATGTTACAAATACCACATAGAGAAGTACATAAAGCACTTATGCGTTTAGAAGATGTAGATGCTAGAACATTACTTACTGATTTAAATGCTATAGCCTCTTATATGGGAAGTAAAAATATTCCATTTTCAGTAGCTACTATTCCAATATATAAAGACCCTCTTGGAATTGAAAATAATGGGGTTGCTACAACAGAGTTACTTTCTAACTCAATTATTGGGACACGCTTAAAAGAACTATATGATGCTGGTAAAATTACCATTGTGCAACATGGAACAACGCATCAATTTCATAAAAGTTTAGATGAAAATGCATCACAAATTTCAAATCCTTATAATGGGTTAAGTGGAGATGATTTTGAATTTATGCGTGTTATTGAGCATCAAGATTTATCTTATTCATATTTATATCCAGAAGAGAATGATTCTGAGATATGGGCAAAAAATAGAATTAATGAGGGCAAAAATATTTTTAATGACTTAGCTATAACAGCATTTGCTTGGGAAGCTCCTCATTATATGGCTGGTCCTAATCATTATAGAGGAATTAAAGAGATTTATCCTGTTCAATATGCTAGAGTACTTTACTTCCCAAATGAGCAAAGTCCTGATATTAACGTCAGCAATAAATTTATTGGACAATTTTATCCTTACATGATTCAAAAAGATTTATATGGATATAAAATTATTCCTGAAAATATACATAATATAGAAGATGTACCAAATCCAGGATTTAGAAAACTTTTACCTCCAGACACTATTCGTTTTGCTAAAAAACTAAAAGTAGTTCGTGATGGTGTTGCTAGTTTCTTTTATCATTCATATTTAGGCAGTGATTATTTACAACAAATTGTAGAGGGATTAGAAGCAGAGGGCTATACCTTTGTATCAGCTCCATCACTCTTAAACTAATTAAGGATACCTTTTTATGGGTATCCTAAAATGACACTTCAAACTATTCATGATAAAAAAATGATAAAATTAGAGAGTCGAGAGATTTTTGAAGTAAAAAGAGAGGAACTCTAATGAAAAAATTTAAAAAAGAGGTTAGAAGCTATTATGAACGATATTATCGTGATGGAGATGAAGCCCACCTCATAGACCATGCCGATAGTGTTTGTGATTTGGCATTAAAAATAAATAAAGATTTAGATGAAAAACTTATTATCTTAGCAAGTTATCTTCACGATATTTACAATGCTAGCAATAGAAAGATTCACAATGAATTAGCCTATGAGTATGTGTTAAAAGCCGAAGATGATTTTTTAAAAACGTTAAATGAAAAGTCATTAAAAGAGGTAGCCCACGCTGTTTTGGAGCATCGAGCCAGTTTTAAAGGAGAATTTTACTCCAAACTTTCAGCACTCATATCTTCAGCCGATAGAGGAGAACCTAATTTAGAAGAGGTGGTTATTCGTTCTATGAAGTTTAACAATGGAAATGCCCAAGATGTCTATGAACATATTAAAGATAAATACGGCTCAAAAGGCTATGCAAAATATCCTGATGTTTATATTGAAATATTTAAAGATGAGTTAGAATCATTTCAACGTAAAGCAGATAGTATTACCGTTGATGAAGTTTTAGAGATGTGGAATGAGAGAATAAACTAAAACCCAAAAATCTAAAAGAAAAATAATCGCTATAATATGAAAAAAGGTTCACTTATGTCAGACTCACTTTACGCTAAATCATTGGTT
>Ga0256833_1001384_pt1 | contig 17981 bp, 12 predicted proteins | sample 356284metaG_FD_190535 | JGI IMG/M metagenome (GOLD analysis project Ga0256833, IMG submission 190535) | Hydrothermal vent microbial communities from Mid Atlantic Ridge, Atlantic Ocean - 356-284 | ecosystem: Environmental > Aquatic > Marine > Hydrothermal vents | place: Atlantic Ocean: Mid... | reverse complement strand
GAATCACCTGTTACCATATTTTCAGTCGTGTAGATTGCATAATGGTCAAGCTCATAATCTCTTGCCATGATGCGCTGATCCTCGTTCCTGAACCATAATTTCCCGATTATTTCACCTCCCAGTCCCTTCAGAGCTGTTGCTGCAATTACTCCCTCTCTTGCTCCTCCAATACCCATCAGTACATCTATTCCCGTTCCATCTATGGCTGTAGCGATGGCAGCTGCAACATCTCCATCTCCTATAAGTTTGACCCTGGCTCCGGCTTTTCGTATAGATTTAATGATGTTTCTGTTCCTTGGTCTATCGAGAACGATGGCTGTGAGATATTCAACAGGAATTCCCTTCTTGTCCGCTATTCTCCTGATGTTTTCTTCAATTGACAGATCAAAGCTTATCACATCCCGTGCGTCGGGGCCAACTGCTATTTTTTCCATGTAAACTGGAGGGAAGGGCTTAATACCCCCTTTTCGTGTGATTCCAATCACGGAAATTGCGTTTGTACCTCCAGTAACACATGGGGTTGTACCCTCAATTGCCTTCATGGCAAAAGAATACCTGATATCACCTTTCTCACAGTTACCAATTTTTTCTCCATCAAAGAGATGTTCAATATTTCCAGGTAGCCCTTCGCCTATTGCAACTTCTCCACAGAACGGGAAGTTTTTCAGAGCATCCCACATACTTTTTATGGCGTTTTTTTCAGCTTCAATTTCATCACCTTTTCCCATAAAGGCACTTGCCTTTATGGCTGTGTATTCTGTAACTGCAAGGATCTCAAGGGCAATTTTGTCAATATCCATAGCCAATCTCTTCCTTTTCAAGAAGTATTTCCATTATTCTGTAACCCGGGTTGATTTCAATTCCCGTTTTGAGCGCTTCACTTTCACTGTAATTGTGGTATAGTTCATTGAAATATTTTCCTCTTGAGTCAAAAAGTATGAATGGTACGGGAGCAGATGTGTGAGTTTTCAATTTTACAGGGGTTGGATGGTCAGGTGTTATCAGGAGACGATAATCCTCTTTTCCGAGTCCTTCAACGATGGGGCCGACAATCTTCTTGTCGAAATCTTCAATTGCCTGAACCTTCAAATCCGCCCTTCCCTGATGCCCCGTTTCATCTGGTGCTTCAATGTGAACAAATACAAGATCCACTCTTTTAAGTGCCTCCAGTGCCGCTTCCACTTTTCCCTGATAATTTGTATCCAGATAGCCTGTTGCCCCCGGTACATTGATCACTTCCATACCCATAAGTTTAGCAAGTCCTTTGAGAAGGTCAACTGCAGAGATCATTGCTCCTGAGATACCATATTTTTTCTCAATAGGTTCTATCTGGGGTGTTGTGCCCTGTCCCCATAACCATATACTGTTGGCAGGATTTTCTCCTTTTTCAATTCTCTTAATATTTACGGGATGTCCCGGGAGAAATGACCAGGATTTTTTTATAAGTTCAATCAGAACTTCGCTTCCTTCTCCCTTTGGAAGATGTTTCTCTATTTCCTCGCCTGAGATGTCATGGGGTGGGGTGGTGACTGGATCAGCAATACCATTTTTCCAGAGCATTATATGTCTGTAACTTACTCCCGGATAAAATTGAAAACTTTCTGATCCCAGCTGTCTGTTTACCTCTTCTATTAACTCCCTGGCTTCCTCTGTGGAGATGTGACCCGCACTGTAATCCACCATTTTTCTCGGATTACCTTCACTCAGAGTAACCAGATTGCACCTGTACGCAACATCTCCCCTGTCCATCTTTATTCCCATGGCTGCAGCTTCAATGGCAGCTCTGCCTGTGTAGTACTTCACAGGATCATATCCCAAAAGAGAGAGGTTACCCACATCACTTCCCGGTGGGAGATTTTCTGGAATTGTGTGGATCACCCCCATCAGGCTGTATGAGAGAAGCCTGGTTATGTTGGGTTTATCAGCCACTTCAAGGGGAGTCCTGTTGCCAAGTTCCTCCACAGGCATATCTGCCATTCCATCACCCTGAAGAATTATGTATTTCATTTCTCCTCCATGGTTTTTACAGGTTATCTTCGATTCTTATGATCTGGGTTTTGCCCTGATTATGTCAAGTTTGTCAATTTTTTCTATGGCCTTAATCAAATTACCCTCCACGGATTCGTGGGTAATAATAACAATGGGCACACTTTCACCTTCTCTACGCTCGGGCTGGATCATTGAGGCAATTGATATATCGTGATCACCAAGAATTCCTGCAATCTTTGCAAGCACGCCGGGTTTGTCAACAACCTGAAATCTGAGATAAAAAGGGCTTACATGTTTCTCAATGGGTATTATATTCAGGTCGCCATCACATTTTACGAAGTCCTCTTCAACTCTTGGATAGTCTATTTTTCTTGCAAGATCAATTATATCTGCAACCACTGCACTTGCCGTTGCCATCATGCCTGCACCCTGACCATAAAGAAGATTTGGACCCACAATGTCTCCCTCAAGGTAAATTGCGTTGTAAACTCCATCTATCTTTGCAAGAAGATGTTCTTCGGGAACCATGGCTGGATGAACTCTGAGTTCCACACCATCTTCTCTTTCTCTTGCTATGGCAAGGAGTTTGATTCTGTAGTGTAAGTCAGAGGCAAATTTAATGTCGAGAGGAGTTATCCTTGAAATGCCTTCAACGTAAATCTCTTTGAGATTAACTCTTTTACCAAATGCAAGCATGGCTAAAATTGCAAGTTTATGGGCGGAATCTCCACCATCAATGTCGAGAGATGGGTCAGCCTCAGCATATCCATTTTTCTGTGCTTCAGCAAGAACCTCTCTGAAATCTTTTCCCTCTTTTTCCATGGTGGTCAGAATATAGTTGCATGTTCCGTTTACGATTCCTGCAATTCTGGAAATGTGGTTTGCAGCATAGCTTTCTCTCATAGCCTTTATTATGGGAATTCCCCCTCCCACACTCGCCTCAAAAGCAATGGGAATTCCTTTTTCTCTGGAGAGTCTGAAAATTTCTTCGCCATGTTCTGCCAGCAGTGCCTTGTTGGCGGTTACAACTGCTTTCCCATTCCTGATGGAATCAATGATAAATTGTTTTGCAACTGTGGTGCCTCCAACCAGTTCCACAACAATATCTATGGATGGGTCATTTATGATTTCATAGGCATCTGTTGTCAGAAGATCCTCTGAAACTTTTACTTCTCTTTCTCTTTTAATATCTATATCTGCAATTTTGACAAGGTTAAGGTCAATTCCCGTTCTGTTTTTTATCCACTCCCTGTTTTGAAAAATGGTTTTTACCATTCCGGTACCAATTGTACCAAATCCAATCAGACCAATCTTAACTTCCTTCATTTCTTACCTCCATCCGCTCCATACTTCTGGAATACTCTTCTAATGCCCCTGATAGCCTGTCTTATTCTGTGCTCATTTTCCACAAGGGCGAATCTTACATACTCATCTGCATTGTTACCAAATCCAATTCCAGGGGATACTGCAACCTTTCCCTCCTTAAGAAGAAGTTTGGCAAATTCAAGTGAACCCATTTTTCTGAATGGTTCTGGTATCCTTGCCCATACAAACATGGTGGCAAGGGGTGGTTCTACATCCCATCCTACATTTTTCAGTCCCCTGATTAAGACATCTCTCCTCTTTCTGTATGTCTCAACTGTTTCTTTCACACAGTCCTGAGGCCCATTTAAAGCGATAATTGATGCAATTTGAATGGGTTGAAACATTCCATAATCAAGGTAACTTTTAATTCTTGCCAGGGCATGAATCATATCTTTATTACCCACCATGAATCCCACTCTCCACCCCGGCATATTGTAGGTTTTGGAGAGAGAGTAGGATTCCACTGCAACATCTTTTGCACCTGGTACCTGCAGGATGCTTGGTGCCCTGTATCCGTCAAAAACAAGTTCCGCATAGGCAAAATCATGAATTATGTATATATTGTTCTCCTTTGCAAAATCAACTATTCTTTTGAAGAATTCAAGATCAACCACTTTTGTGGTGGGATTGTTGGGATAATTTATGATCAGGAGTTTTGGCCTGGGCCAGGAATCTTTAACAGTTTTTTCCAGATCCTCAATGAAGCATCTGTCAGGTTCCAGGGGAACATGCCTTACATCTCCACCTGCAATAACCACGCTGTATGTGTGGATGGGATAGTTGGGTGTGGGAACAATAACCACATCTCCCGGGCCGATCATTGCAAGTACAAGATGTGCAAGTCCCTCTTTTGAGCCTATAGTTACCACTGCTTCTGTTTCCGGGTCAATATCAACGTTAAATTTCCTTTTATACCAGTTGGCAATGGCGAGTCGGAGTTTATAGATACCCCTTGAAACCGAGTATCGATGGTTTCTTGGATTATCCACTGCTTCTTTTAATTTTTCCACAATGTGTCTGGGGGTGGGTAAATCGGGGTTACCCATTCCAAGGTCAACTATATCTTCCCCTGTCCGGCGTGCGGCAATCTTCAATTCGTTGACTATATTGAAAACATAGGGGGGAAGTCTCTGAATTTTCGGAAATTTTTCCTCTCCATTCATTCTAAACTCCTTTTAAAAGAGCGTATATTTCCGCTGCATTATATGAACTCCTCACGTATCTCCCTGCAAATACGTATTTTATTCCAATTTCTTTTCCAAACTCTGTAAGCTCTTCATACTTCTCGCTACTTATCAGTTCATGCACCGGAAGCTGTTTTCTGGTAGGCTGGAAGTACTGCCCGATGGTGACGATGTCGCACCCTGCATTTTTCAGATCCACCATAACCTTTTTAACTTCTTTCAGGGTTTCCCCGAGTCCAACCATCAATCCCGATTTTGTGAGAATTGAAGGGTCTTTTGCTTTCACATATTCCAGCACATGAAGAGATCTCGCATAATCCGCCTGGGGTCTTACTCTTCTGTAGAGGGAAGGCACCGTCTCAACATTGTGGTTAAAAATCTCTGGATGTGCGTCAATAACTTTGTCTATGGCGTCTCTTTTGCCCTTGAAATCTGGTGTGAGAACCTCCACTGTTGCACCTGTGACGTCCCTTACAAACCTTATTGATTTTGCAAAATGCTCTGCTCCTCCATCCGGTAAATCGTCTCTTGTTACCGAGGTTATGACGACATGTTTCAGACCCATCAGCTTTGATGTGATGGCAAGATGGAAGGGTTCGTAGGGATCAGGTGGAAATGGTTTACCCTTCTTAATGCTGCAGAATCGGCAGTTCCTTGTACATATGTCACCTAAAATAAGAAATGTAGCAGTGGGCTTCTGGAAGCATTCAACAATGTTGGGGCACTTCGCTTCTTCACAAACTGTATGGAGCCGGGAAGTACGAAGTATTTTTTTTACTTCGTGGATCGCTCTGAAATCTATTTTCTTTTTTATTTGTTCTTCCTCTCTCAGCATGGACGCAACCATAATTTATTTCAAAATTTTCAGAGTAAATAGTTTACCATAATGGTAGGATTATGGCAATTTAAAGGGTATCGATTCTTGAAAGCACCGTTTGAATGTGATATCATAATCCACGGTTGGAAGAGCCGGGGTGGCGGAACTGGTAGACGCAGGGGACTTAAAATCCCCTGTCCCCCTGGGACGTGCCGGTTCGAGTCCGGCCCCCGGCACCAGGTGATGGGATGGGCCCATAGCTCAGCTGGCTAGAGCAAGCGGCTCATAACCGCTAGGTCCCTGGTTCGAGTCCAGGTGGGCCCACCACTTTGAAAAAAATGAAGCTGTTTTATAGATGCAGAGATCTTATCATGCTAAAAGCACTCGTTAATGAGTGCTTTTTTTTTAAAAAATTAAAGGTTAAAAGTGGGTAAAAAATTTAATGTTTCTCAACTGATCATCTTTCTTGATGAAAAAATCCCATTTAGCTGGAGTGAGGAGTGGGATAATTCAGGGCTACAGGTTGGTTTTCTGGGGGAAGAGGTTCACGGCATCCTGATCTCTCTCAATCCGACTTTAAAAACAATCGAACAGTGTGTCGAAGGGGGTTTTAATGTTCTTATTACCCATCACCCCCTTCTTTTTTCTCCGATAAAGCAGATTGATGATGAGCACTGGCCTGGAAGTTTCATAACGGGAGCAATTGAAAATAGACTCTCTGTTATTGCCCTTCATACCAATTTTGACAAAGCCCCATTTGGAATTTCAGTGAATCTTGCAAAGGAACTTGACCTTCCGATAAGTGGACCTGTTCTATCTGGAGGTGAATGGGGTCTCGGTGTGTGGGGTGATTTTCCATATTCAATCCCGGTTTCTGAAATTGCAGATAAAATTTCAAGAGCTTTTTCTCTTCCTGTGAGAGTAGTTGATCCTGATGCCAGGGTAAAGAATTATGCCCTGTGTGGTGGCAGCTGTTCCTCCCTCATATCTGAAGTGAGAAAAATGAATATAGATCTCTTCATCACATCGGATGTTAAATATCACGATATGATAGACAATTTTCTTCTGGGACTGAATATTATTTCAGTTGATCATTCCATTGAAAAGTGGGGTTTTATGCACCTTAAAGAGCTACTCACAGGATGGCTTTCTGAGAAAGAAATTGATGTTAAAGTTGAAGTAGTTGACACTGATATTTTGATAAAATGGATTAACTTTTAAAGGAGGAATAGAATTGCAAAGCCAGATAAGAAAATTGCTAAAGCTTCAGGAAGTTGACGAAGAAATTGAAAAGATTGCTAGGGAACTGAGCGAGCTGCCAAAGAACCTGAACAGGAAAAAAGAACAGCTTTCACAGCTTGAAAGTGATCTAAAAGAGGTGGAAAAAGAGTTGAATGAGATAAAGGGTGAAATGGACTCAAAGGAAGCGGAGCAGAAAACAGAAATAGAAAGAAAGAAAAGTCTGGAGGCAAATCTACGGGTCATCAAGACTGTTAAGGAATACAACGCAATCATGAGAGAAATAGGATTTGCCAAAAAAGCCATTGAGGAATATGACAGAGAACTTGAAGAACTCCTTGAAGAGCTTGAAAAGATTGAGGGCGAGTATAACAGGAGAAAAGAAAAATATGATGCTCTTCTGAAAGAGGTTACTGAGCTTGAAGAGTTTGTTAATAAAAGGATACAGGAATTACAGGCTGAACTGGAAAAGTTTGAAGAAAAGAGAAAAGAATTTCTCGAGGAGATATCCCCTGAGCTGCTGAGGAAATATGAAATGCTGAAAAATACACTTCCACTTCCTGTAGTGGTACCAGTTGTTGATGAAGTGTGTCAGGGTTGTTTTATGAATGTTCCCCCTCAGATGTATATTCAGCTTCAGAGAGCGGCATATGGAAAGGAGGAATCAAAGGAAATTTTCACCTGTCCAAACTGTATGAGGATTGTTTACTACGATATTGAGGCTGAAGTTAATGAAGAGGAGGCATGATTGAGAGATTTCCACTCCTGGATGGAAGAAAACCGCGAGCTGATTGATAAGTATCTGAGAGATCTCTTGGCTTTTTCTGAAAATGGAGCAGAAAGGTTATTTGATGCTATGAGGTATGCTGTTTTTTCTGGAGGAAAGAGGGTCAGGCCACTCCTTTCATTTGCCGTTTCTGAACTTCTTGGAGTAGAGAAGGAGGATATTTTACCCTTTGCTGCTGGTATAGAGATGATTCACACATATTCTTTGATTCATGATGATCTTCCAGCCATGGATAATGATGATTTCAGAAGGGGAAAACCTACTGTGCATAAAAAATATGATGAAGCAACAGCCATCCTTGCCGGTGATGCTTTATTAACCCATGCTTTTTTTGTGTTGAGCAATGGTCTTGCAGGAAATTTCCCTTCTGAAAGGGTGCTCAGAGTTGTGGGATATGTTGCTCTGAACGCAGGTGTGGAAGGGATGGTTGCAGGTCAGCAAATTGACATTGAGGGAGAGAAAAGAAGGCTTAATCAGAATGAAGTTGAAAAGATGGCTCTTTTCAAAACGGGTAAACTGATAGAAGCATCAGTGGCTGGACCTGCCATTCTGGCTGGAAGAAGCGAAGAGGAAATAGATATGTGGAAAAAAGTTGGAAGCAGGACGGGACTTTTATTTCAGATTGTGGATGACATACTTGATGAGACTGGGGATGAGAAAAAGGTGGGAAAGAAATTGCATAAGGATAGAGAGAGGGGAAAGAACACCTTTGTAACCATACTTGGTCTTGAGAATGCTGTAATCTTTAAAAACGCTATTCTTGAGGAACTCCTCTCCATTATTCCCTCTGGTAGTAATCTTGAGAAACTGGTAAAATTTATTGGAGAAAGGGAGTTTTAGGAGGAAAAAATGCTTCTTGAAAAGGTTAACTCCCCGGAAGACATAAGAAAATTATCTGTTGATGAACTTTACACTCTGGCAAAAGAAATCAGGAATTACATAATAGATGTGGTTTCAAAAAATGGCGGACATCTTGCACCAAGCCTTGGAGCGGTGGAACTTGCCATTGCCCTTCACTATGTTTTCAACACACCTGAGGATATACTGGTATGGGATGTTGGACACCAGGCATACGCTCATAAAATCATTACAGGAAGAAGAGATGAATTTAAAGAACTCCGAAAATTTAACGGTATTAGCGGGTTTTTATCCATTGAGGAAAGTGAGTATGATGTTTTCGGGGCAGGTCACAGCAGTACATCAATCTCGGCTGCTCTTGGCATAAGAGAGGCTCTTGATAGGAAAGGAAAGAAAGATACGAAGGTAGTTGCAATTATTGGAGATGGAGCTCTGACTGCTGGGGTTGCCTTTGAAGCTTTGAATAACGCGGGAGACAGCGATAAAGATATTATTGTCGTTTTGAATGATAATGGAATGAGTATCTCTCCCAATGTTGGAGCAATTTCCTCTTTTCTCAGCAGAAAAATGACCGGCAGGTTCATGACTTCTCTCAGAAATGAGGTGAAAAACTTTCTGAGAAAAATCGGTACACCTGGTGCCATTGAACTTGTAAGAAAAATTGAGGATTCAATAAAAAGTTTGCTTGCTCCCAGCGCCCTCTTTGAAGCAATGGGTTTTGTATATGTTGGTCTAATTAATGGACACAGGATTGAGGAGCTGATTGAGGTTTTTGAAAATGCAAAGATACAAGAAAGGCCTCTTCTTATTCATGTGGTCACGAAAAAGGGGAAAGGTTATCCTCCTGCAGAAAGTGACCCTGAAAAGTTTCACGGTATAGGTCCTTTTGATGTTAAAACTGGTGAAGTTATTAAAAGCAATAAGCCAAGAAGTTATACTTCTGTTTTTGCGGATACACTTATAAAACTTGCCAGAGAAGATGAGGATATTGTTGCAATAACCGCAGCCATGCCAACGGGGACCGGTCTGAATAAGTTCAAAGAAGTTTTTCCCGATAGATTTTTTGATGTTGGTATTGCTGAGCAGCATGCTGTACTGTTTGCTGCTGGCATGGCTATTAAAGGTTTAAAGCCGGTGGTGGCTATTTACTCCACATTTTTGCAGAGGGCTTTTGATCAACTTATCCATGATGTTGCCATCCAGAAATTGCCAGTTATTTTTGCTCTTGACAGGGCAGGAATTGTGGGGGAGGATGGTCCCACCCATCATGGTATTTTTGATCTTAGCTATCTGCGGCTAATTCCCAATTTCACAATTGCGGTGCCGAAGGATGAAAATGAATTGAAAAACCTGCTTTACTCAGCTTTCAGATGGGAAAAAGGTCCAAAAGCGATAAGGTATCCCAGAGGAGCGGGAGTAGGAGTGGAAGTCACTGATGATTTTGTCTTTATTGAGGAGGGGAAGTGGGAAATTCTCTCTGATGGGGAGCATGGAGTTATTTTTGCTGCAGGTTATCCGGTGTATCCTGTACTTAAAGTTGCTGAAAGGTTGAGGAAAGATGGTATCAAAATAGCAGTTGTAAATGCGCGTTTTGTGAAACCACTTGACAGTGAGATGCTGAGGAGTTTTGAGTCTGAACCTTTTGCCATAACTGTGGAGGAAAACAGTATCATAGGCGGGCTTGGTGGAGCCGTTGCGGAATTCTACAGTGAAAGGTCGGGGCCACCTGTTTTCAGAATCGGTCTCAATGACTGTTTCCCACCTGTTGGAAGCCAATCTGATCTCCGGAGACTTGCAGGTCTTGACGAAGATGGTCTCTACAGGAGAATAAAAGAGATCATTTCCGGAATACTTGCCCATGGTTGAAAAGAAAAGGGCTGATCTGCTCCTTGTAGAAAGGGGTCTTGCAGAATCGAGGGAGAAGGCGCGTGCATTAATCCTTGCTGGAGAGGTTTTTCTTGAAAACAGAAAAATAGAGAAGGCAGGTGAACTTCTTCCCGTTGACGCGCCGCTCAGGGTCAGAGAGAGATTGCCCTATGTGAGCAGGGGAGGCCTTAAACTTCAAAAGGCTCTTGATCACTTTAATATCGATGTTAGAGATAAGGTGGTTATTGATGCAGGGGCTTCTACAGGGGGCTTCACTGATCTCCTGTTGCAGAGGGGAGCCAGGCTCGTATATGCGGTGGATGTGGGAAGGGGGCAGTTACACTGGAAACTTCAGAAGGATCCAAGAGTTGTGGTTATGGACAACACCAATATCAGGTATGTAACCAGAGAACATTTTCAAATACCGCCTGTTATGGCAACCCTGGATCTTTCCTTTATCTCCCTGACGCTGGTTCTACCTGTTATCTACGGGATCCTTGAGGGAAGGAAAGAAATAGTCGTACTTATTAAACCCCAGTTTGAGGTGGGAAGGGAGAAAGTGGGAAAGGGTGGGGTGGTGCGTAAAAGAGAATATCAGATGGAAGCTGTTGAAAAAATATTAAATTTTGCCAGAAATCTTGGCCTTGTGATTGAGGGATGGGTTGAATCCCCAATCAAGGGACAGAAGGGAAATGTGGAATTCCTCGCGTATTTTCACATCTAATTTTCAAATTCCAGAATAACAGTAATGAGAGGGTTTTTACCCGTTACTCCTCTCATAAATCTTCTGATCCTGACTCTCATCTCTTCTTCAATAAGTGGTATGTGATCAGGAGAAACCTTTTTAATGTTTTTTAAAACTTCAGTAGTTATCCCTGTAATCCTTTCTTTCAATTCTTCAAAAACATCTTCCTCCACAATTCCCAGAGAGAATATCTTGGGTCCAAAGGAAAACTCCCTTGCACTGTTAATGACGCCAAAAAGAACTATCAATCCCTCCCTTGAAATGAATTTTCTCTTTTTCATCACTTCTCCCGAGAGATCTCCGGTACTTAATCCATCTATGTAAGTTACTCCAACTGGATACTCAAATTTATGAATTTCTTCTCCTTCTATCACCACTCCTTCACCATTCTGAAGGACAAAGGTTTTTTCGATCCCTTCTTCACTTGCGAGTCTTCTGTGAAGCTCAAGATGTCTGTATTCACCATGAACGGGAATGAAAATCTCAGGCCTGATCATTCTGATCATCTCTCTGAGTTCTTCTCTGTGGGCATGGCCTGAGGCATGAACCTGGTGAAGTTTCTCATAAAAAACCTCTTTTACTCCCAGCTTGTAAAGTCTGTTGATGTAACTGTAGATTGCCTTTTCCTGTCCTGGAATAAATTTGGCTGAAATTATTACTATGTCGTCAGGTTTTATCTTGATGTTTCTATCTTCATTTCTGGAAATTCTGTAAAGGGTGGAGAATGGTTCTCCCTGACTTCCCGTTACAATTATTGTAAAAGCTCTGTCTGGAATGTCCGATAAATCGCCAATAATGGCTTTTCTCTCCTCTTCTCCAAAAATCCCAAGTTTAAAAGCAATCTCAACACTTTCCTTTATGCTTCTTCCGCTGATATAAACTTTTCTTCCGAGCTGAGCTGAAATGTCAATAACTTCTTTAATTCTTGTTATATGAGAGGAGAAGGTTGTAAATAGAATCCTTCCCTCTGCCTTTTCGAAAATTTTGAATAGAGATTCTTTTACATCCTTTTCGGGGAGAGAGTAACCTGGAAGTTCAACATTTGTACTTTCTGATAACAGGATTTTAACACCTTCACTTCCAACGTTTCTAATTTCATTTTCAGGGAATGGATCCCCGTTTAATGGAGATCTATCTATTTTAAAATCTCCCGTATGGAAAATGATCCCTTCGTCCGTATAGAGTGCGATTGCATAGCTGTCAACAGTACTGTGGGTAACAGGAATAAACTTTGCAAAAATGTTTTCATTAATTTCCATTTTCTCAAATGGACTTACCACACTCCATTTAGGTTTAGATTCAGTTTCAAATCCTTCAAATCTTTTTTCTGCAAGGGCAAGAGTGAATTCTCCTCCAAAGACGGGAACACTCCTTTCCAGTTGGGAAAAGAGGTAGGGTAGTGCGCCGATATGATCCTCATGCCCATGAGTGAGCAGAATTGCCTCAAGTTTTTCCTGATTTTCCCTGATATACTTAAAATCGGGAATTAAAAGGTCAACCCCATAATGGGAACATGAAGGGAAACCCATACCTGAGTCAATAAGTATGAGTTTTTCATTAATTTCTACCACGATGCTGTTCAGTCCAATTTCACCACAGCCACCCAGACAGAGAATTCTGATCATTTTTTTATCCTCACCTTGAATATAAACTGAAAAAAATTTTATAAACTGGACAGAGTGGTGTCAATATGACCGGTAAGAAATTTTACTTTTTGTTGATTTTGTGACATCTGTCACAGAATTTTTTTTACTTTCAGATTATAATCTTTAGTGTTAAAATGTAAGAAAATCCTTTCTGCGGGGAGGATCAGATGAGTTCTCCAAGAATTTTTTTTCTTTTTCTTTTCATTGCTTTTTTTCTGATTTCCTGCTCAGATAATCTTGATCATACTAATGCCTACGATCCCGAAGCTGATCCGGTCAGATACCAGAAAAGGAGTGTGGTTACAGGTCATATTGTTCTTGAGGGAGAAAGTGACTATGCTGGTGTTACTGTACTTCTTCAGGGAAAACTTGATTCAAAAAGCGTCGTTACAGATAGAGAGGGAAAGTTCAAGTTTACAGGTGTAATACCTGGAAATTACTCAATAATTGTATCTGAGAAATATTTTGTTAGAACGGTGAAAAAAATCTCTGTGGGGATAGGAACCATCCAGGATACAGGTGAAATTTTCGTAAGAGCTCTGAAATTTCTGCTGACTGGAAAGGTGGTCCTGCAACAGAGTGGAGGGGAATCTTCCTCTCCAGATGGAGCAATTGTTATCTTGAAAAGAGTTTCCACTTCAAAATCAGGTTTTGGAAAAATGAGTGAAAGTTTCCCCGCTGAAACATCAGATTTTACAGTGGTAAAAACTGTTGATGAGGATGGAGAGTTTCACTTCAATAATGTCTATGCCGGGAAGTATTCACTTCTGATAAAGAAAGATGGATACCTTACAAGGAAAATTGACAATATAGTTATTGCAGATGAAAAGAATGGTGTAAAAGATGTGGGTAATGTGGTACTTTTCAGAGTGACAGGTGCATTTAAAATTAGAGGATATGTTAAAGGTGAAAATGGGGAACCTGTCCCGGATTATTCATTTTCATCAACACGGGAAGTTAAACTTGAGCTGTATGGTTTTAATGCAACTGCAATGACCACTGGAAATTACTATGATGGAGATTGTCACTTTACAGGATGGAAGATTTTCAAAGCCACCGAGGAGTGGCTGCTAACTGAGGGAAGCGGAATGAAAACTGTTTGTGTGAATTTCAGGGACCAGTATGGTTATGAGACAGGGGTATTGAAAGAGTCGATTTATCTTGATCAGGGGAAACCCGAGGTAATTTATCTTGGCATTATAGACACAGGTGATGTTGTCAGATATGGAGAAAGGCTGTATTTCAGAGGGAGGGGAGAGCTTCCTCTGAATTCTGTGGTTTCTGACAATGAAAGTGGGGTAAAGGATTTCAGAATAAGAGTAAATGGTAGTGTTTCACGCTGGATGCCTTATCAGCAGTACTATTCTGTCACGCTTACTTCTGATGGTGATTACACTCTGAGAATATCTTTCAGAGATTACGCAGGAAATGAAACATCTGCTGTTTTGAAATTTATTAAAGACACCACTCCTCCCGAAGGTTCACCGGCAGAAGTTGAAGATGTTAAAGTGGATGGAAAGGTGAATTCTCCCATAGTGAATCTTAAATTTGCCGGTTATTCAACTGATACTGCCAGAATTCTCATAAGTAACTTCCCTGCATTTGGTGAATCGTATCAAATTAGCGCCACAACTTCAACTGAGTGGTATTTAACCTCTGGTGATGGAGTAAAGGAGATATTTGTGAAGTATGTTGATTATGCAGGTAATGAGTCACCTGTGTATTTGACTGTTGTTACTCTGGATACCACACCCCCACCAGTTCCTGATCTGTACAGAGTATCTTTCAGTAATAACCAGATTAAAATAGGGTGGAGTTTTCCCGGGTCAGCTGATCTGGACCACTTTGAATTGCAGAGAAAGATTGAGGGTATAGATACCTTTTTTGTAACTGTGGCGGAGCTCCCTGCAGGAGTAACCACATACACTGATGTTTCAATTTTGCCAGGATACCCCCATCTTTACAGAATCAGAACGATTGATAATGTTGGCAATGTTTCAGAATGGTCTGCCCCTTTTAATGCGGGATTGCCAATTGATCCTGTTAAAAGAGCTTACTATGTTAGTGCTGCAGATGGGGTGCATGTTGTATGGGATAATCCTGAGGGAACCTCCACTCTCCTTGGAAATTACTCGTACGAAGATATCACCGGTGAGACATACAGTGACAATGTTTACAACAATTCAACAGAGGTAAATCTTAAAAAATTTCCATGGGAGGTCTGGAATGGTTCTCTTGAATTGAGAAATTATAATTACCTTGGGGATATGATATGGAACAATAGTTTTGATCTGCCTGGAGTTATGAGAAAAGAGATTGAAGGTTTGCCAGCACCAGCTGGTAAGATTTCTATGGCCCTTGACAGGAATGGCTGGATACATATGGTTTTTCAATCCAGTGATAGTCGTTTGATTTACGCAACCAACGCCGGCAGTGAATGGAGGTATCAGGTGGTTGAGGCAGATGGAAGTGATGGCTGGGATTCCGATATAGCAGTTGATGAGAATGGGAGGCCATATATCTCCTTTGTGGATATGATTCCCGAAGGTTCAGGATCAACATATACTGCTTATTTTAGAATGGCATATTATTCGGGAGGTAATTGGGAAATTGAAACATTTGATGAGAGCAAAAATGTTTCTCTGTATACTCCCTTCAGAACTTCTATTGCCCTTGATAGTCATAGAACTCCATATATTGCCTACTATCAATTGAGGAATCAGTATGGTTCAACGGTGAGGAGATTGAGAGTTTCATACAGAAAATATGGGGGGTGGGTAAGTGAAACTGTTCCTGACAGCAACGACGCTGGCATTTTTAATTCCATTGCTGTGGATAATGCTGGAAGAATAAAACTTGCTTATTACGATAACACCAATCATGAACTGAAGTATGCTGAGAAGAATGGTTCTTCATGGAGCATCACGGTTGTGGATAACAGCAGTCATGATGTGGGAGCTTACAACTCTCTCGCTCTTGATGGTTGGGGAAGGCCGCATATAGTTTATGCAGATTCTGATACGGAGGTGGTTAAATACGCTTTTAAAAGTAATGGGACATGGCATACTCGGGTAATTTCAAATGAAAATATCATAGACTGCGATGTCGTTGCAGGTGCAGATGGTGAGATTATAGCCTCATTTGTGGGATCCGGCCTCAAAGTGGCAGTTGAAACTGGTGATGGGTGGCAGGTTAAATCTCTGAGGGGGGATGGTCACTCAGTCTCGATTAACAGAGATGATCACAACAGAATTTTCATAACAGCTGGCAACCCTTCTTCAGATGGGGAGAGAATTTACTTATATGAGTTACCCTTTGATATGCAGGAAATCGGGCATCATGAGTCTTCATGGATAGGTGGAATCTGGTTTAACATTGAGAATTCAAAATTTCCTGGCATTCTCGTGGAGGAAAATCACGGTGGCTATGGAAGCCTTACCTATTATTATCTTTACAAAAATTTCTGGTACTCGACGCCCGTTACAGATAAGGATCTGAGTTCAGGAAGGGCGGTGGCCAGTGATGATGAGGGTAAAGTCCACTTTGTTTACTATGATCCAGATAGGGGTGAGTTGATTCATAAGTACTTTTATCCTGACACGGATGTTGCTTTTTACGGTGAAGTTGTGAATACCGGCGGAGATCAGGTGAACTATCCATCCCTTTTTATAGATGAGAGGAGAGTTATTCACCTGATCTATGTTGATAATTACAATCAGGTTAAGTATATGGAGAATAACGATGGAGACTGGAGGGGACCAATAATGTTAGATGGGAAGGAGGATGTGGAAAATTCTGTACCTGAAATCATAGGAAGAGGAGACAGAGTTCTGATTTTTTACTCAGATTTCTCTGAACAGAGGAATAAACTCCTCTATTACGATGTAAATGAAGGCAGAATACATGAAACTCCCTTTCCTGCTGTACGAAATTTTGATGTGACCATGGATAGAGATAATCACATTTACCTGATCTATAAATCTGGCAACAATCTGTTCTATGCCACCAGCAGGTCGGGAAAATGGAAAAGTGAGCTGATAAGTAGTGATGCTTATGCAGGCCATGGAGCGATAACTGTGGATGATTCTGGAAAGGTTCACATGGTATATTCCACTTACAACTCAAACAGAATTGTTTATGCGACTGGAAAATATGGGAACTGGAAAAAGTTCCATATCACGGAAACTGGTGGTCAGTATGCAGGTTTCTTTGCTATCGCAGTTGACGGTAAGAATTATGTGAATACTGGAATTGCCACTGGAAATGGTTTTTACTATCTTACACCCTCTGTGTTACTTGAATCCACATTTACACGGATGAAATGATATAATGAAGTATGAGAATATACATCCACATTCCCTTCTGTGTGAGAAAGTGCCCTTACTGTAATTTTGTTTCCTTTGCAGTCAAAGATAAAAGTGTCCACGAGAGATACGCGGAAGATCTGTGCAATGAGTTAAAATTGTGGAGGGAAAAATTTGAAGAGGAAGGGATTGAGCATGAGAGAGTAATTTCTGTTTATTTTGGTGGTGGTACACCTTCCCTCTTATCAGCTTATCTACTTGATATGATCCTTAATTGTGTAAGAAAATATTTTCCCGATTTTCACCCTTCTGCAGAGATAACCATTGAGGTGAATCCAGGAACAGTTGAGAGGGGAAGTTTGAGAGATTACAGGGAGATAGGATTTAATAGGGTTTCAATTGGGATTCAGAGTTTTGACGATAGGGTTTTAAAGTTTCTTGGAAGGATCCATACTGGAAAAGAAGCTCTTGAGACTCTTAAAGAAGCAGAAAAATATTTTGATAAGATCAATTCTGACATTATCTGGGGTGTTGAAAATGATACTCTGGAGAGAATAGAGAAGGATCTGGAAATCGCAACCATATATTCCAACCACATTTCTGCTTATTCTCTAATTGTTGAGAGGGGTACCCCTCTCCATGAGATGTATGAGAGGGGAAAGGTGAGGCTTCCAGCTGATGATGTCATTGGTGAATGGTATATTGCCATTCATGATTATCTCCTTTCCATGGGTTTCACCCATTATGAAATATCAAATTTTGCCCTTCCGAAAAACTTCTCGATTCACAACTGGGGATACTGGATGAGGGATTCATATCTTGGAACGGGCATATCTGCCCATGGATTTTTCAGTGAAAGAGAAAAGAGATACTTCAATGTATCCTCTCTCAGAAACTATTTTGAAAAAATTGAGAGCGGAAATCTCCCTGTGAAAGAAATGGAAAAGCTTGACGAAAAATCCATCATAACTGAAAAAATTATGCTTGGATTGAGAACTTATCTTGGGATCAGAAAGGGAATTTTGCCTGAAAAAGCTTCACTTGCGGAGAAGGTAAGGGAATTTATAGAACTTGGTCTTCTGGAGATCCATGGCAATCACATAAGAATTCCCTATTCAAACTGGAGCAGAGCAGATGCAATTATAAGGGAGCTGGTCAGTGAAATTTAATTTACACTGAAT
>Ga0256833_1001383_pt1 | contig 17993 bp, 15 predicted proteins | sample 356284metaG_FD_190535 | JGI IMG/M metagenome (GOLD analysis project Ga0256833, IMG submission 190535) | Hydrothermal vent microbial communities from Mid Atlantic Ridge, Atlantic Ocean - 356-284 | ecosystem: Environmental > Aquatic > Marine > Hydrothermal vents | place: Atlantic Ocean: Mid... | reverse complement strand
CCGCTATTCAAAAGCTTGGAGAGTTTATAAACGTAATCCGGTTTTTTAAAAATAACATCTATAAGTGAAGTAGAAATCGATATAAGTCCGAATATAATAAGAATCACACCTATAAGACTCACGAGAAAAAGATAAATGCTTCTTAAAATTTCCGTTTTACTCTTCATTTGTCCCCCTTATAAAAAAATGGCGCGCCCAGCAGGAGTCGAACCTGTAACCTACGGTTCCGTAGACCGTCGCTCTATCCAATTGAGCTATGGGCGCCTGTTACAATTATAGTATAAATATCAATTTTCTCAAGCATTTCTTTTCTCCCAGTTAGATAATATAGTAAGTAGAGAATCTTCCCTATCAATAAAAATAGGAAAGGTAACAAATACATCTTCGTATTTTGTTCTAAAAGAAGGAGTTTTAAATCTTCCGTCAAAATAAAAAACGACCGAATTCAAATCCGGGTTTAAAACATCCAGAGCGATATTTTTTAAAACAAAAGAAGAATAGAGAGTAAAAAGATTACTGTTATAAAAAATACTTGAAATATTTGGCAATCGTATAAAATATATCTCTCGTGCGTCATGCGACAAAATCGGAGCATCGTACAGATACAACTCGATTTCCGACTTTTCGCCTTTTAAGTCTATACCTTTTGCCTTGACGTTTTTACCTTCCCTTTTTAGCAAAAAATATACTTTCTTCATTATTTCATTTGAAGAAAAAAACATTACAGCCTTATTCCCTTTAATATGCACCTTATTGAGCAAACGGGAGAATTCGGCAACAAATTCTTCCCTGTTGGGTGAATGAAGATAAGTCGGCACAATTGATAAATGTTTCTTATCCGATTTAGCAGTTCTTAAAATTTCCTTACCGTTTATCCCGGAGAAATCCATCAAAACGTTTCCTTTGCCATCAATACCCAAGGACGGCAAGACAAATAAGCTGTTTTTCAAAGTGCTGTTTATTTTCGAAAACATGTTCTTTACTTTTACGTTAGAGGTAAATATGATAGGATTATTAACTCTTTTTTCCAGCCAGAAATACTCTTTTGCAAAAAAATCGGAAAGCAATGGGTTCTCTACATTTGAAAACAGATTTTTCAGTTGCATGACAATTGAAGTCACGTCGTCACCAATACGTTTTTCATCCAAAGCTCTAAATGCTTCTTTGATTCTGTGAATTGAAAAATCATCAAATCCATAGTAAGTGGCGAAAAAAAGAAAATCATTCATGGAAAAACCTATTTTAGCAGAGTAAAATGCCTTTATTAAACGATACGCTTCAAGAAACACAGTATCTCTGTTCAGAAAATCGTACTTCAAATTTATCCCGTTAAAGAAAAACGAGTGATTTACGATAAGCAAATTACTACTTCTCGCTTTCTTTACGGCATCATACAAAGGACAAACGTTTCTGTATTCACATTGATCGAAAGGAACATCACAAAACGAAAGAAGCCTTAAAAGGGGATTTTTAACAACGTGTGTCGGGGCATGCTCGAGATTGAAATCCCTCGTGTTATAGATGTATGAAAACAGAGTTGCAAAATTCATTTTCAAATTATCCGGTATGAGATCCGGATGTGAAAGTAAGTAGTCAATTTTTTTCGGACAGATAAATCTGTTCGAATTTGGAAAAGAATACGTTTTAACTCCAAATTTTTTTGCCATCGTTTCGATTTTTTCTCTTAACAGGGGACTGTAAAGAGAAATTATAATAGTGTTATCCAAAGCATATTTCACCGTTTTAAGTAGAAAGTCATCATAATGCATTAATTCTATATAACTGTTGCCTTCAAAATATTTTTTAAAAAGTTCTTTTTCTTCTTTAAAATCCTCGTTAAAAGGCAATGCAAGAGATTCACCGCTTTGTTGCTCGTTTCTTTTTGTTTCCCATTCAAATGACTCTTCTTCGAGCTCACTTTTTTCCCAATTGTCACCGAATATAAACTCATAGTTTCTTATACCGTTAGATATTCTTTTGATATTGTGCAAAAGGTAAGGAGACGAGTTTTTACGCTGAAGCACTATTCTCTCGAAAAGATAATAAAGCATCAAGGCATCGGAAACTGCTCTGTGCGCTTCTTCCTTTTTCAGAGAAAGAGTTTTTACCAGATTTTGCAAACTGTGGGAAGAAAAATGCGGAAAAAAGATTCTTGAAAGTTCAAGCGTATCAAAAAATTCGTTATCAAGTCTTTTTCCCATAAATTTCTCAAGAAATATCCTGTCAAAAGAAACGTTATGTGCTATAAGCGGATAATTTCCGATGAACTTTTCCAACTTATTTCTTATATCGTCCGGGGAAGGGGCATTCTCAACATCTTCAAATGTAATGCCTGTAAGGTTAGTGACAAGAGAGGGTATATTTCTATGCGGACGGACAAAAGAATGGAACTTGCCTATTATGTTTCCGTCACGTACTTTTATTGCACCAATTTCAATTACTTCGTCCGAGTCAGGATTTAACCCGGTCGTCTCAAGATCAAAAAAAATCAGGGTAAGTTCGTTTTCTCTCATAAAAATTCCTTTCTATTTCAAATATACTATTGTGACACCGGTACCGCCTTCATGCATTGTTCCGGTCTGGAAATGAGATACATGAGCCCTTTTTCTTAAGTATTCAAGCACAGCTTTTCTCAACGTTCCGCTTCCCTTGCCATGAACAATGTACACAAATGGCAACCCCATTAAATACGCAGAATCAAGGTATTTATCCAGAGCTTCAAGTGCCTCTTCCACCGTATATCCGTGAAGGTCAAGTCGCATCGGCACCTGCATTTCAGGAATTTTTAACCGTTCGTTAGAAGGTTTATCATTATTTTGTTTTTGCATGCTTTCTTTTGGTTTAAACAGATCCGAAATCGGCAGTGTTGCCCTAATTCCTCCCATCTGAACAATTACCTTGCCTTTCTCCTCAACTTTGTGAATGACAATCCCCTGCTGCCTGAAACTATGAACAAAAACAAGATCGCCTTCCGAAATTTCATCCATCTTCAAGTGCTCTCCTGTTTCCTGTTTGGAAACTTCTTTTAACTTGTTATCTACGTCTTGTGCTGTTTTTTCGAATTTATTTTTGATTTCACGTATTTTCTTCTGGGTTTTTATCTCATTATCAAGTGCATTTAAAATCGTATCCATCTTGTTTCTCGTCTCTTCAACTATTGCGTGTGATTCCTCGTAGGCTTTTCTGATTTCTTTTTTTCTCCTTTCTTCAAGCTCTTTGATTTTACGTTCATAATCCGCTTTTAGGCGTTCTATCTCTTTTTTATAAGCTTCTATTTCTTCCCTTGAAGCGCCGATCTTTTTCTGGTCTTCCGATAATTTGGAAAGATATTCCTGCGCAATCAAATGCTCCTCGGAAAGTTCTTTTCTGGCAATTTCCAGAACATCCTTCGGAATACCGAGTTTTTCCGCAATAACAAAAGCGTGACTTTCACCCGGCACACCTATATAGATATGATAAGTCGGTTTGAGCGTATTAATGTCAAAGCCCACAGAAGCATTCTTTGCGAACACAAATTCATAAGGAAATTCTTTCAATTTACTGTGATGGGTGGAGACAACCGTAAGGATTCTCCGATCGTATAAATTTTTCAAAACGGCAAAACCAAGAGCCGAACCTTCTTCGGGATCAGTACCCGCACCGAGTTCGTCTATCAAAACAAGTGAATTGCGATCCGCTTCTTTCAAAATTCGTATGATTTTTTTCATATGAGCGGAAAATGTCGAAAGATTCTGTTGAATGCTCTGTTCATCACCTATATCCGCAAATACTTTATCAAAGAATCCTATTTCGGAATTTGAAAAAGCCGGGATATGCAGACCTGACTGTGCCATTAACGAAAATAAGCCTATCGTTTTAAGGGTAACGGTTTTCCCACCCGTATTCGGGCCTGTAATTATTAACATGTAGTAGTCCTCACCCACAGAAACGTCTATGGGAACTACTTTTTCCGGGGGTATGAACGGATGCCTACCCTGAACAATTTTTACTTTATGCTCCTGTGTAAGAATCGGCTCAGATGCATCCATACTAATGGACAATTTTGCCTTTGCAAACGCAAAATCCAATGAATAAATCACATCAAGTGAAGAGAAAATCTTATCAATCTCCTCGTTTATATCGTTTTCAAGCTCCAGAATAATTCGTTCTACCTCTTGCTTTTCTTTTGCAGTAAGATCCACAAGCTTATTATTCAGGTCAACAACAGATATAGGTTCGACAAACAACGTTAGTCTACTTGAGGATTCATCTTGCACTACGCAGGGAATGGCATTTTTTCCGCTCTGTTTTATAGGTATTACATATCTTCCGTTTCTTCGAGTGATAATCTGATCCTGAATAATACCCTCGTAAGATTTTGAATAAATGATATGCTGAAGGGCCGTTTGAATTCTCATATAGGTTGTATGTATTTCTCTTCTTATAATACCAAGTAGAGGAGAAGCCTTTTCGGATATCGTACCATCCGGTTCCACAAAATTTTTTATTTTTGAAGATAGTGCGGAAAAAGAGTTAATTTTAGCACCGTAAGAATAAAGTATGGGAAACTCGTCTTTTTTGGCTGTAAGGAGTTTTTTGATTTCGTTTAGAGTATCGAGAACAGATGCAATCTTCAGGAGCTCATCACCGCTGAGTACGGAAAGAACTTTAACCCTGTTCAGAAGAGGTTCGACACCCATAAATTCCAAAAATGGTAATGCACCTTCTTCCTCATAAAATTTTCTTATTTCCGTTGTTTCTTTGAGTTTAAGCTTAGCATCCTCAAATTGAGAAAAAGGAGCAAGACGCGAGGCAATACTACGCCCCCCTTCGGTTACACAAAATTCCGAAAGCTTGGAAACGATTTTATCAAATCCCAATGTTTTTAGTGTCTCTTTGTCCATAAAAATTTTTCCAATTCATCCAAATCAAAACTATTTATCACTTCGTCCTTCGTAAGGAATGCTCTTCTCAATATTTTAACACCATACCGCATAAAATTTAAATGTCCAACGTTATGTGCATCCGTACCCACGGAGAAATATTTTACACCGAGACGTTTCGCATGCTTTATAAGGCTTACAGGCAAATCCATTCGCTTGGGAAAAACATTTATTTCGAGCGCCACATTGTTTGCAACAGCGATTTTAAAAATTTTTTCCACATCAAAGTCAAACCCTTCCCTAAAAGAAATGAGCCTGCCTGTCGGATGGGCAAGGATATTAACAAATCTGCTCGAAAGCGCCTTCTTGAGACGCTGGGTGGTTATACGCTTCCCGTCTTCAAACCCGCTATGCATTGCAGCAATTCTTACATCTAATTTTTCAAGCAAGTCATCTTCAAAATCCAACGTTCCGTCTTTTCTTATTTCTAATTCGCTCCCTTTCAGCAATTTAATCTCACGTTCTCTGTTCAATCTGTCTATAATGTTCAGCTCTTTTATTACAGCATTCCTATTCAATCCGTTTGCGATTCTCAGTGATTCGGAATGATCCGTTATTGCAACATAATGATAACCGTGAAGTATTGATTCCTCTTTAATTTCGCTTATATCATTCGTTCCGTCGCTGAAATTGGAATGAACATGCAAATCTCCGAGTATATCAGAATACTCAATGAGTTTAGGTATCGCCTTTCTCTTCGCAAGTTCGATCTCCTCGTCACCTTCTCTTATCTCCGGAGGAATATACTGCAAACCTAATCTATTATAAATGGCCTCTTCATTATTCGCTTTTATAACAATATAGCCCTGATGCGAAAATTTATAGCCTTTTACGTTTGCAATCTCTTTAATTCTTAAGTTGTGCAATTTGGAACCGGTATAAAATAGTAGTGCGGAGTAAAAGTACATTTCAGGAACAATTAAAAACTTCAAACGTATGTTGTTCCAATCTTTTAGATACAAAAATTCAGAAGTTTTCTTTTCGATTTTTTTATAGTTAAGAGCGGATTTTATTATATCCGATACATTTTTGCCGCTTACGACAAAATCCAAGTCATTTACTTTTTCTTTTCCTCTTCTTACGCTACCCGCCACTTCAATCTTTAAAATTCCTTTACCTAACAACAAGCGTTTTACGGAATTCGCATATGAGAATGCATCAAACAAAGTAAGTTCATTACTATCTTTCCCGTAAGAGAGAAGGCTTTTTTTAACCTGCTCTTCAAAGCGCATACCGAAACCTCTTGATTTTTTAATCCTATGCGTTTCTACCGCTCGTTGCAACTCCGAAATGGAAGTAATACCCAAATTTGCATAAAGAGCCGCCACATTTTCCGGACTTAAATAAGGTAGTTTTAGCAGAGAAGCAATGCCTTTTGGAATCATTAGCTCCAATTCATTTTTATAAGAAAGAGTTCCTGTGGCTAATATTTCTTCGATATCATTCCTTATGCTATCCGGAAGAAACATTACGTCGCTGTCATCTCTTATCGAATAATCAAGGGCTGCAACCGAATATGCACTTTTCTCGTATACTTTAGCTTCGCTAACTCTTCCGCTTAATAAAAGCAGCTTGGACGTGTAGAGCAAAATACGATATATGTCCCAATTGGTCATCCTTTTCTCAATTTTCCCCCTACGACTTTGCGGACTGTCTCGTCAAGTTTTTCAATGAATTCCTCGATTTCTTCCCGCTTTAACGTCCTTTCGGGAGAGTAGAACGACAGAGAATATGCAAGATTTTTCTCATCCTCTTTCAAAGGTTTGCCTCTATAAATATCAAACAGCACTATATCCTTCAATTCCTCGGGTGCAATTGACAAAATAGCATTCCTCACTTCTTTCTCGGGAACAGCATCCTTAACCACGATAGCAACATCCATTTTTAAGGGCGGATACTGCGGATACTCTTTAAACCCCTCTTTAGGTCTTCTCAAACGTAACAAACTTTCAAAATCAAGCTCTCCGTAAAATACGCTTTTCTTTACATCAAAATTTTTTAACACATCACTATTAACAGCGCCAATGAAACCTATCCTCTTATTATTTGCGTAAAAGGCAGCAGATTGATAAAGATGTAGGAAGGGAAATTTTTCTTCCTTTACATCAAAGTCTATTCCGTATTCTTCCAGAAGATCTTCAATAATGCCTTTCAGATAATAAAAATCGTAATTCAAATGTTTTTTAAACGGATTTGTAAAGATTCGCTCACCGGACAACATAATACCCACATTGTAATTTTCCGTATAATTACCGTTTCCGTTTGCAGAAAATATTTTTCCTACCTCAAAAATAGCAAGATCGGAAACGCCATTCTTATTATTGACTTCTACCACATTCAACATTAGGGGAAAAAGTGATGGGCGCAATATTACCATTTCTTCACTGAAAGGATTTACCACCTTTGCAACACTGTCCTTATCCATAAGAGCTTTTTCCAGCAAATTTGCACCTATTAAAGAAACGGTTTGAATTTCCATAAGCCCCTCACGCACAAGTTTTTCCTTTAAATCCCACAGAAACTGCTCCTCTTCGGTACGCCTGGCGCTTTTTAACGGAGCAAAAATAGGCTTTTCATCGAAAGAATTGTATCCTTTCATCCTTAAAACTTCTTCTATAACATCTACCTCTATATTAAGATCTCTTCTGAACGAAGGATAGTGAACTTCAAAATATTCTCCCTTATCCACGCATTTCAAACCTTCGAACTCAAGATATTTTTTAACTTCTTCTTTTGAAACATCTTCTCCGAGTAAGAGTCCTATCCTTTTAATTCGCACATTCACGGGTTTCAATTTGCCAAGGTAGGATGCGGTATTACTTTCCTTTACATTTCCTCCGGCCTCTTTTAATATAAGTTCGGATGCAATCAGAGAAGCTTTCTCAGGAAACTCGGGATCCGTGCCCTTCTCGAAAAGCATGGAGGCATCCGTCATTAAGTTGAGGCTTCTTGAACTTCTGGATATGCAAGGAGGTGAAAAGTAAGCACTCTCAAGAAAAACATTTTTCGTATCGAATGTAACTTCTGTGTCCTCTCCTCCCATTACCCCGGCAATTGCAACGGGCCTTTCACTGTCAGCAATAACCAAATTCCATTCGTTCAGTTTCCTTTCCACACCGTCCAAAGTCTTAATTTTTTCTCCCTCTCTTGCCTTCCTCACTACGATCTTTTCTCTCAATTTATCCGCATCAAAAGAATGAAGAGGTTGCCCGTAAAATTTCAAAATAAAATTGGTTATATCTACGATATTGTTTATTGGCCTTGAGCGCAGCATATAAAGTTTTTGCCGTAACGATAGCGAAGAACGTCCGACTTTTACACCACTAATTGTTCTTCCCGAATAAAAAGGTGCCAAATCCGGTGCCTCGATAACAACCGGAATAGTTGTTTTTCCTTCTGTTTTGATATTCGTAGAAATTTCAAATCCGGAAAAATCCGCCTTTCTGTTTTCGCTTCTTGCTTTTAAAATTTCAATCCACCTTGCAACGCCAAGGACGTAAAATGCATCAGCTCTATCAGGAAGTAACGAAAGATTGATATATTCGTCATCTATTGGAAATACGTCTTCCATAGGAATGCCAACAGGCGTGTCCTTCGGTAAAATAAAAATACCTTCTTTCTCGTAAGAAGCGAGTATTTCTCCGTCTAATCCCAACTCGGCATATGAGCAAAGCATGCCGTTCGAAATATGTCCCTTAAAGGTTTTCGAGGTAATTTTTGTCCCGTCTGCAAGTATGCTGTTTGGAAGGGCGAGAGGAACAATATCTCCATCGGAAAGATTTGTAGCAGCTGTAACTACTTGAAACACGTCTTTGTCTGTTACCGCTTTAAGGGAAAAAAGTTTTGTACCGGTTATGCGTTCTATATCTTTCACCTTTGCAGTTACGATATTGCTAAATTTATGATGATATTTTTCTATTCCTTCCACTTCAAGCCCGAGCAGAGAGAATTCAACAGAAAGTTCCTCTGCGGTATAATCAAAGGGAATAATTTCTTTTAGTAATCTCATTGAAACTAACATTTTACATGCCTCCTATTTAAACTGATTGAGAAATCTCAAATCATTTTTATAGAATAACCGTATATCGGGTATATTGTATTTTACCATTGCAATACGTTCTATGCCCCATCCGAATGCAAAACCTTGATATTCTTCAGGATCTATCCCGACATTTTTCAATACATTGGGATGTACCATTCCGGAACCGCCCATTTCCAGCCAGCCACCAAAATTTATAGACGTCTCGGCTCCGGGTTCGACAAAAGGAAAATACGAAGGATTAAAACGCACTTCTACTCCTTCTCCGAACATTCTCTTTGTAAACGTCGATAATGTTGCTTTTAAATTTGCAAAGCTAATATTTTTGTCAACAACAAGCCCTTCTACCTGGTGGAATATGGGAAAATGATGTGCGTCCGGCGGGTCCTTTCTGTAACATCTGCCAATTGCAATGATCCGTATCGGAGGCTTATATTTTTCCATCGTCCTTATCTGTATGGGGGAAGTTTGAGTTCTTAAAAGATGTTTTCCTAAAAGATAAAAAGTATCCTGCATATCACGAGCCGGGTGGAATTCCGGAATATTGAGGGCTTCAAAGTTATAATATTCTTCTTCTATTTCCGGCCCGGTCATTATATCGAATCCCATAGATAGAAATATTTCTTCAACTTCCTTCATTGTTTGACTCAATATATGAAGGGCGCCATTTTGCAAACGCAAGCCGGGAACGGTAATATCAAGCTTTTCCTTTAACAGTTTTTGGGCTTTTTCCTTTGTTTCCTGTTCTTCTTTTAATTTACCGATAGCCTTCTCAATATAATTTTTTAACTCATTAATCTCTGCGCCGAGTCTTCTCCTTTCTTCTTTCGGTACATTCTTCATATCTTGAAAAAGTTCCGCTACTTTTCCCTTCCTTCCAAGAAAATATTTTTCAAGCTCAAAAAGATTTCCTTTGTCACTCTTAATTTTCTCCTCAAATTCCAATTTTACTTTCTCTATTTTCTCATTCATGTCCGCCTCCAACTTTATAGGTTAAAATTTCGATTTTTTCTATTATAATAGATTATGCAAAAAAACGCATACGCAAAAATAAATCTCACGTTAGAAATTATCGGTAGAAGAAGAAACGGATATCACAGTATAAAATCGGTATTCCAGGAAATCTCATTGCACGATACCGTAATAGTTAAAGAAAGCAGAGAATTAAAAATCACGTTTGTTCCGGATATTTCAATAAAACAAAGCACGGTGCATAAAGCAGTCGCACTGTTCGAAAAGAAACTCAAAAAGAACATTCGGGCAGAAATCGTAATCAAAAAAGAAATACCTCAAAAAAGCGGCCTTGGCGGAGGAAGCAGCGATGCGGCCACAGTGCTTTTACTACTAAACAAAATGTACGGTAATCCGTTAAGCTTAAACGAAATTTTGTCATTAGCCGCAAAAATAGGTGCGGATGTTCCGTTCTTCATATACGGAAAAAGAGCAAAAGTAGAAGGCATAGGAGAAATCGTTACACCTTTGAAAAGTTCCATACTGTACGGATTAATTATCTTCCCAGAATTCAAATTTTCTACCGAGAATGCATATTCGTTAGCGGATAAAATCGGAAATTGGGACAAGGGTACATATACAGAAAGATTAATAAAAGCATTGGAATTAAATGAAGATATTGGAAATTATTTATATAACTATTTCGAAAAAGTTTATAGAAAATTCAATCCCGAATTTACCGATTTCTTTAATAAAATCCTTTTGCTATCCGGAAAACAATTCCACTTAACAGGCTCCGGTTCCGCTCTTTTTTATATTGCAAAAGACGGAGAGATAACGGAAGAACTGTATCAAAAATTAACAAAAGAAGGTTTTCATATTAAGAAGATAAAAACGGTTGTATAAAATTTTGTATATGAAAAATTTTTATTACAATTAGCTCATGATAAGCTTAATTTACATTGCAATAGGCGGTGCTATCGGCGCCATACTAAGATACTGGGTTTCCGGTGTTGCTTACAATTTTTTTGGCACGCTTTTTCCATACGGAACGCTAAGCGTGAATGTAATCGGATCGTTTTTTATTGGAATGCTGTTCGAACTGCTTGAAGATACGGCTATTCCCCCGAACATTCGCTTAATGATATTCATAGGTATATTCGGTGCCTTTACAACATTTTCAAGCTTTAGTCTCGAAACGGTTAATTTATTGAGGGACGGAGAAATGTGGTTAGGTACATGGAATATTATTTTAAACAATGTATTGAGTATATCCGGAACGATAATAGGAATTTTATTGGCAAAATACATCATAAGGGGGTAGCAATATGAAATTACCAGAAAATGCAGTGCTATTAAGAATTTTTATAGGAGAAACAGATAAATATAAAGGAAAGCTGCTATACGAAATCATTATCAAACAGGCACGCAAACTCAACATGGCAGGTGCTACGGTATTCAGAGGCATAATGGGATTCGGTGCAAACAGTAGAATACATACCTCGAAGATGTTAAGGTTATCCGAAGACGTACCGATGGTTATAGAAATCGTGGATAAAGAAGAGAGAATAAACCAATTACTTCCGTTTTTGGAAGAAGCAGTAAAAGACGGGTTAATTACATTGGAACCAGTAAAAATTATAAGTTACAGGCACAACAACGGCTAATCTGTGGCTTTATACTTGTAAAATTTCTTGCCCCGTAACAAAATTTCAATGACTTTGCCTTCTTTTTCAAGAAGCTCGAGATATTTTAAAATTTCGTCCCTGTGGACACCGAACGATTCTTCCATATCGTCTATTGTTTGAGGTCTTATTTTTATCGAATTTATTATCGACTGTTCCAAGTCTTTTCTGTAGGCTTTATTTGTTTTCCTGTTAAACGGCTTTATTATTTCCGCACCATTATTTATAATTTCCAATGCATGCCTTAGTTCTTCATCCGAAAGGGGCTTCGCAAAACCGAACGCAGGAGGTCGTACAACAGTATTAATCTGTATTCTGTCAGCACCTAAATCTTTAAGCACCTTTCTTAACTCCGCATAATTATCATCCGTATCGTTAACGCCTTTAACTATCATTACCTCTATGTATATTTTCCCTTTGTATTCTTTTCTGAGAGCTTTGATACCGTTAATGATATTTTTAATATCCACATCGTCAGCAGGTTGATTAACCCTTTTCAAATATTTGTTATCAGCAGCATCCAGAGTACACTTTATCAAATCGGCATTTTCAATTTCTTCCCTTACATCGGTACGGTAGAGTAAAGTCGAATTTGTAAGTACGGCAACAGGAATATCGGTCATTTTTTTGATTTCTTTTATCATATACCCTATTTTGGAATTCAACGTCGGCTCACCGGAACCGGAAAACGTAATGTAATCAATGGAAGGACCGTTATAGTCAGAAAGAAAATTTTTGACTTCAGAAAGAATTTCATCTGCAGGCACATACTCTTTCCTTTTAGTTGTAAGAAGAGTCGTTTTGGCTACTTCGCAATAAACACAATTGAAACTGCAAACTTTTAAAGGAATGGGGTCTATACCTAACGATACACCCAATCTTCTTGAAGGAACCGGCCCGTAAACATGCTTGTATTTCATTCATGCCTCCTGTTTTAAATATTTAGAGTGCCCCGCTATTTATCCTCGCGGGGCATTCTATACTATTCTTCTAACTTTTCAATTCTTTTGAGAAGTTTTTCGGTACGTTCCGCTAACACATTGACAGCATCGTGAAGATTTTTGATCTCGCTTTTCAAGTCCGGATTAGCATTATAAGAAGATGTTTCTTGGCGATGTTCATGTTTCGGCTCAGAAAATTTTACTTTTCCGGAATCCACTCCGGAAAACTCTCCTTTCTTAAAACGCTCAACGGCATCACGTAACGAACCCGTAACACCCGTAATAATTTTTATACCCGCACCGAGCAGAACCTCACCTGAGTTAGGCCCCATATTTACCGTCAAAACTACATCTGCTCCTTTATTTACTATAAATTGAGCCGCTTGAATACCCGCGCCACTCATAGCATTCATAGCAGGGTTAGGAACTATTTCAAAACTATCCTTTTCCGTATCGTAAAAAGCATAGTAAGGACACCTGCCAAATGAACTGCTTACAGAAGAATTTTCACTATTACCATCAGCTGGCAAACAAATAATCATATTTTACCTCCCGTTTATTTCGCATTCTTTTCAAGTTCGGAAATGCGATTTTCTATATTGCTAAGAACATCTGATATTTCTTTAAGAGTGGCACGTATTGCCGCAACTTCTCCTTGCGTACCGTATCCGGGGTAGTAATAAGGATATTCAGGATAAGAGAATTCTTCAGAAGCATACCCCCATTTCCACCAACCTCTCGGAAGCCACGGATAAACCCTGCAATACGGCGCAGGATTGCCGTGCCAATAGCCTCTACCGTATCCAAAACCTCTTCCGAATCCGTAGCCAAATCCAAAACCTCTTCCGTATCCAAACATAAATCTCACCTCCTTTCAATTATTTTTCTAATACTTTCATGTTGTTCAGGTTTCAGTACCCTGCATGCATTATACGGCGCCTCACCCTTTGCAATAGCACGGGCGCACTCCATACATGTAGGATAACCACATGCCCCGCAATTAATTTTGGGCAGGTACTGATATATTTCGGTTGCCAATTTTTCCTCCTCATCGGAAACCGGTTTTACGGAAGTTTCGTTAATGCGAGGAAAATAAGCACCGCCACGTGCTCTGTTCAAGCCAAGCCCTCTTCCCATACCACGGCCTCTACCAAGTCCTCTACCTAAACCACGTCCTCTGCCAAGTCCTCTACCTCCGTGAATAGGTCCTGTTCCATCTCCAAACGGCATAAAAACACCTCCTTAACTTTTACATTTGTCGCATTCACCGAAGATTTGCATCTCCAATGTTGAAAGTTTAAACGAATATTTTTCTGCAAGAACTTTTTTAATTTCATCCACAAACCCTTTAACTTCTTTATTACGCCCGGAAAAATCTTTAATTTTTCCGCAATTAGTGCAAATGAGATGTATTTTTATCTTTTCCCTTCGTTTTTTTAGTTGAAAACGCTTTTTCTTTCCGTTTACAAATACTGCCTCAACAATGCCTTCTCTTTCAAATAACCTGAGGCTTCTGTACACGGAAGCAAAACCAATGGTCGGATAAATCTTCTTTGCAATGTTGTAAATATCATCGGCAGTCAAATGCTCTTTCCTGCTACTCAAAATCGAAAGCACAACTTCTCTTGGTTTTGTCATCCTAAATTGTTCAGATTTTATCTTCATTTCTCACATCCCCTTTTGATATTGATTTACATTTTCAATAGAATTATACCCTAAAAGCCAATTTTTGTCAAGTTTAGATATTTTTCTAAAGAGGTTGATTGAAAAAAAATTTTTAGTATAATTACACCTCGTAAAATTTTATAAGAGGTGATAATATGATTAAGAAATGGTTTATTTCATATAGCTTACAAGGCGTCGGGCTGAGCGCCCTCATGATAATTGTAAGCCTTTTTGCCGTAACGGGCCTAAACGGGAACGTGCGGAGCGCTACAACCGCCGCCGCACTATATTCTACCGGAACTCTATTAGGTTCTTTAACGGCAGGCAGTTTGCTTGACAGAAGAAAATTGTACAGAGAATTGGTCTTCTTCGGACTTATATGCGGAAGCATTGCTGCAGGTATTATGCCATTTTCAATAAATTTAAAAATGTACTATACGGTTGCGTTGTTATTCGGTTTTTCAATATCAATGGTAAATCCGGCAATTACTCTTTACTTCAGCAGACATATGGAAGAAAACGAATATCGAAAGTATATAAACAATATCAACCTTGGAAACAGCATCGGAATTACTCTCGGCACGTTTATAGGCGGTTTTATACTCACGTATCTGCCGGCATTACAAGAAACGGACAGAATGAAAATAATTTTTCTTCTCTCATCTCTGATATTTGCTATCGGCGCAATTATAAGTTCCGAAATTAAGATCAATAAAGGCAAAGAAACAGCCCGAAAGAGAAAATTTTCAATCAGCGTTCGTCCGGTATTTGCCAATATGAGAATGATTCCGAGAAATATCGCATTTACATTTGATTTTTCATCGTTCAGCAGCAATGTTAAGCTCTACCTTGTGGGAATATTTGTTGCATTTTTCGGAGCAAATTTATTTTTCGCACCGCTTCCAATTTACCTGAAAGAATACCTTGGCATTAAATCCGGGACGATATTTCTCATGTATGCTTATGCAAATATTGCAGCAACAATCGCATATTTCTTTACTCAATGGATGATGAAAAGATTTAGGGATTTTTCAATTATGCGAACGGTTTTATGGATTAGAATATTTAGCTTCTTCGGAATAGTGCTATTCGGAATAATTCATAGTTACGAAGGAACTCTTATTACTTTCGTGCTAATCAGTTTTACATGGCCATTCTTCTACATACCGGCAACAGTCCAAGCAACAAATCTTGCTTCTACGGAAAATAAAGGGAGAATATTAGGCGTTTTTAACATGGTAATCAGCCTTGCCGTTATTATTGCATCTTTTCTATCCGGAATATTAGCGTTGAAATTCGGATATTTCAGTGTGTTTGTCATAGGTGCCGGTCTGTTGCTTATAGGAGAAAGAATCACACATATAGTAGCAAATAGAGTCCCCATACCGGAGGATATATTGAAAGTCCTCGAAGAGAGAAAAAAAGACAAGAAAATAGTAAGATTTAAAAAACTTATAAGGAGCGGTCTCGTTTAAAAACCGCTCCTTGATCTTTTAACTACCCTTCGTTGGGATTTATGGTTTTGTTCCAATCCACTTTAAACATTTCAAGTAAAGTATTTATAATTGTCTGATTGTCGGTAATAATTCCCATTTCCCTGTTCTGATCAAGTCCTACCGAAAAATTATTAGAACCTATATAAGCCTTTTTTCCGTCCACGATAATCACTTTTGCATGGACATACAGATCCGGTAGAGATCTGATGTGATCGCTTCCCAACAGGTCAACGGCATCTGAATTTCCGGAAACTCTATACAGGGGCGGAATTATAACACGCACTTTTACGCCTTGTTTGATTTTTGATTCAATAAGATTATTGATTTCAGAATCTTCCATTTCCTGTTGCCAGATATCCAGCGATGATTTGGCGCTCTTTATCAAATTTTCTATTTTGGCTCTTGCATCAACAGGGCTGAGCACTATATTGGCGGATTGAACTTTAGTAACAGGTTTTCTCTGCCAATCATCCTGGAATATGCTATCTATCTCTTTTACAATTACCGGATCGAATACCCCTATACCAAACTCTCTGTTTTTATGGAAAGTGCTATAAGTAAAATTACCAGTAAAAACAAATGCTTCCTTGCCGTCTATAACGATAAATTTCGCATGCGTAAGAAAATAAGCGGGATTTGCCCACTTAATACGAATGCCGTAATGCCTCAGCATATAACGTATGTTCCAATTTTCCGTATCGCCACCGACAGGACTCTTTTCAAGCATAACTTCCACATCGACACCTCTTGCCGAAGCTTCTCCCAATGCCTCTGCAACATCATACTGAGTAAAACCGTATATTTCAAGATGAATATATTTTTTAGCAGAATTTATTGCCTTTACAATCGGAACCTCACCAGAATAAGTCTCGGAAATTAGTTCCGGCGAAGAAGCAACAGGCATTGTATTTCCAAAAACAGGGCTAAACATTAAAGCAACAAAAGCAAATGCCAAAAATATTGAAATTATTATCTTTTTCATAGCAATCTCCTCCTTACCCACCATAAGTAATCGTAACAGTGCGGGTATTCGGATCCCAACCGACAGTCGCACCGAATGCTTCCATTATAAACCTAATCGGAACAAACGTCCTGTTATGAAGAATTATCGGAACGACTTTCGGATTATTCGGATCTATTTGACGTGGCACACCGTTTACATAAGCGATATTTTTGCCTATGAACAGTTCAACCTTACTGCCGTTTAACTCTATAGTAACTTTTCTTTCGTTAGGATCCCAGCCAACAGTAGCACCTACGGCTTCAGTAACAAAACGTATGGGAACAAGAGTTCTATTGTTTTTAATCACTGGGGCAACATCCGTAGGAACAAACTTCCCGTTTACAAGCATTCCTTTTTGCCCGATTACCATCTTAACAACAATTTTGCCGTGCTGATCATAAATATAAAGGCCCCCGGACTCCGTAGCCACAAATATTGCACCGCTCTTTTTGTATACAAAATCAGGGCTGAAAACAGTTCTATAAACATATCTATTATCTTTATTGCCATTTATATTTTCCCACATATTGCCCGAATCGAAGCTCAAGTAAACACCGTCCCATGAACCGGCAAGAATGATGTGGTCGTTCTTATAATTTGGCGAGAGTCTTACGCCGTCCACCCACATATGATATTTAAGCAAGGCATCCGAAATATTCTCAAACGAAACACCACCGTCTTTCGAAAGATAAATACCACCACCGGTCGTGCCGACAACAAGAGTATGATCCTCATCGAACGTTCTTGAAACCGAAATATCGGCAACCGAATATCTCGGTATGGAATCCGCTCCGACAGGAGACCATGTTTTGCCGTTATTCACCGTTTCGTAAACGTTACCACCGTTCGTACCGATAAAAACGTCCCCCTTTACTCCAGATATTGCCGTAATGTTCATATCGAAAGGCAAAATACCTTTGTTGGACTGCGTGAATGTTTTACCGTTATCCGTAGAGACAAATACACCTTTATCTCCACTACCCACATAAATAACGCTACCGTCACCAAAAATCACATTTATAAATTTGGAGTCTATGTCTACATTGGTAAATGTATTACCGGAATCGTCGGTTTCAAAAAGCCCTTCCCCGTATGTACCGACAAAATAACGAGAAGAATTGCCGTAAACGGAAGTAATTTCGGAATCTTCAGGAAAGTTTTTCACAAAAGTAAATGTTTTGCCCTTATCGCCGGACACAAAAAGGCCGTTCCACTTGGTGCCAACAAACACGGTGCCGTCCTTTGCATAATCCGTAGAGAAATTAACGGTAAGTACGTCAGCTGATGTTAT
>Ga0256833_1001382_pt1 | contig 18005 bp, 19 predicted proteins | sample 356284metaG_FD_190535 | JGI IMG/M metagenome (GOLD analysis project Ga0256833, IMG submission 190535) | Hydrothermal vent microbial communities from Mid Atlantic Ridge, Atlantic Ocean - 356-284 | ecosystem: Environmental > Aquatic > Marine > Hydrothermal vents | place: Atlantic Ocean: Mid... | reverse complement strand
TCCCGAAAGGATGTCTGCGGCGGGATATGGGGCCTCTCATCCTATAACCAGGAGAAATGCACCGAAGGCGAGGGCGCTTAATCGCCGGGTTGAAATCGTTTTAATCGAGAAACCGAAAGGAGAAGAGTTTTATGGCCGGTAAAGACGAAAAAACACAGGAAACGGAACCGAAGAAGAAGTCTCCTTTAAAGCTGATAATCATTTTATTGTTGATACTTGTAGTCTTGGGCGGAGGCGGTTTTTTCGCGTATCTGAAATTTCTTGCGCCCAAGCCCAAAGCAACAAAGGCGCAGGTAATCAATCAGGATGAAGAAGATACGGAGTCGGAATCAGAAAATGTCCCAAAAGTAGGGCAGGTTTTCGATTTAGAACCGTTTATCGTGAATCTGGCGGACAAAAAGGAGACGCGATATTTGAAGGTGAAGATTAGTCTGGAGCTCAAGGGTAAAAAGATAACCGAGGAGATGAACAAACGCCTGCCTCAAGTTCGAGATATTATTATCGAGATCCTAAGTAATAAAACCTACGAGGAACTTGCGACACTTCATGGAAAAGAGCATTTGAAAAATGAGCTTATGATACGTTTAAACAGCATCCTCAAGACCGGATCCGTTAAACATGTCTTTTTCACAGAATTTGTCATGCAGTAAAGAGAAAGTGAAATGAGCGAACAGATTTTAACCCAGGAAGAAGTCGATTCTTTACTGAGAGGGATCTCGGGTGGAGAGATCGAGACAGAGACGGATATTGAGGAAAATGAATCCGGTATTGTCTCCTATGATCTCACCAGTCAGGATAGAATCATTCGGGGCAGGATGCCAACGCTTGAAATCATCAATGACCGTTTCGCGAGGTTCCTCAGGAACGTCTTTACCTCGAGTCTCCGCAGGATTGTTGACGTAACGTCGCTCTCCATTGATATGATTAAATTTGGGGATTTCTTAAAAACATTGCCCGTCCCGACGAGTATTCACCTTTTTCAGATGGAACCGCTAAGGGGGGTTTCTTTGTTAGTCATTGAAGCCCCGTTAATATTTTCGATTATCGACATTTTTTTTGGGGGGAGTGGCTCTTCGCATTACAAGGTTGAGGGGAGGGATTTTTCGCCCATTGAGATGGGAATCATTCATAGAATGGTTAATATGATTTTTGGCGAGTTAGAGAAATCATGGACGCCTGTGTTTGGGATACATACAAAGTTGGTTCGTTCAGAAATCAACCCCCAATTCGTGACGATTATGCCGATGACGGATGTGGTCATCATTTCAAAATTCAGCGTGGAGATGGAATTTGCCTCGGGAAATTTGATGCTTTGTTTCCCGTATACCATGATCCAGCCCATCAAAGAAAAACTCACGGCAAGTTTTCAAAGCGAACAGATGGAACAAGATACCGGTTGGATAAGGGAATTCCGAAAGGCGATGCTTCAGGCGGAGGTGGACTTAACGGTCCGTTTAGGTGGGACTGATTTAAAGGCCAAGGATTTAATCAATCTTAAAATTGGGGATGTCTTGCGGCTTAATCGTTACGCTTCGGAGCCCATTGATATTTTAGTTGAAGGAGTAAAAAAGTTCATGGGAGTTCCGGGTGTTTTCAAAGGGAATAAAGCCGTGAGGATTGTCTCCAAGGTTCGGGAAAGTATTTAGGAGGTGAGGGTGATATGGCAGAAATCAATGAAGAAGAAGCAAATCAGAATCCAGAAGAAGCTCAAGAAGATTTTGACGAAGAGGTAGATGAGATCTCTTGGGAAGATGTGCAGGAAGATCTCGAAAAACAGAAGGAAATGATTCATCAGGAGCAAGAGAAAAAGGAAGAACACGCTGAAGCCCCTAAAAGCGGTCAAGTAGACCTGTCGGGAGAGATCCCAAAAAATCTTGATTTTATTCTGGATATTCCTCTTCAGGTTACGGTCGAATTAGGGCGCTCAAAAATGGTGATTCATGACTTGCTTCAATTGGGCCAGGGATCAGTCATCGAGTTGACGAAACTTGCCGGAGAGCCTCTGGATGTCTTTGTAAACGGAAAACTTGTGGCGCGGGGTGAGGCGGTTGTGGTGAACGAGAAGTTCGGTATTCGGCTGACCGATATCATTAGCCCCGCGGAGAGAATCAAACAACTTTCCTAAAGGAGGGAAATGCCTTGTTTGGATTGATGGCCGCCGCGGCAACGACGAACAGCGCGGAGGTCTTTTCCGGCTCTGTCGGCGGGTGGGTTCCTATTTTGAAGATGTTCAGCGCTTTACTGATTGTTCTTGGCCTCATGGTTTTTTTGACGTATCTCGCGAAGCGTTATTACCCCGGCATGAGGGGAGCGGGAAATTCAAGGCCGGATATCCGTGTCGTCGGAACAGTCTATCTCGGGTCCAAAAGGAGCATCGCGGTCATTGGTGTCCAGGGGAAACGGTTGGTTGTCGGAATGACACCTTCTTCCATAACCCTCCTGACCACGCTTGAGGAGGACGAAGAAAAGACAAGCGTTTCTCCGGAAGTCGGAAAAGGAAAGGGAAAAAGCCCTTTACCTTTCTCAAAAATTTTTAAACACCAATTGATGCGGAAAACAACGGGAGAGGCATTATGAAAGCTGGACGGATTTCTGTGTCCGCCTTTGTTTTTTTGCTTTGTCTCGGGTTTTCTCAAAAGATCGGGGCGGCCGAACTTCCGCAGATGACGCTTTCCATAGGAAAGGCCGCCCAGCAAGGAAGCGGGCTTTCCATCAATCTTCAGATTCTCTTTGTCCTGACTTTTTTGGCCTTCGCCCCGGCAATCTTGATACTTCTGACATCTTTTACGAGGATTTTGGTTGTTTTGTCCTTATTGCGCCAAGCCCTTGGAACGCAGCAATTGCCCTCCAATCAGATATTGATAGGCCTTGCCTTGTTTTTGACCTTTTTCATTATGACGCCCGTTTGGCAACGCGTAAATACTCAGGCGCTTCAGCCCTATTTGAATCATAAGATCGACGAAAAGACGGCAATTCAGCGGGCCGCCGGTCCCGTTAAGGCGTTCATGCTGAAACAGACACGAGAAAAGGACCTCGCCTTGTTTGTGGGGTTGTCTCATGGGAAAAAACCGATGACTCCGTCCGATGTCTCTCTGGCGCAAATTGTCCCGGCATTTGTCATCAGTGAACTGAAGACAGCGTTTCAGATAGGATTTTTACTCTACATACCCTTTTTGATCCTCGATATTGTGGTGGCAAGCATACTCCTTTCAATGGGAATGATGATGTTGCCGCCCATCATGATTTCGTTGCCGTTCAAACTGATGCTCTTCGTGCTTGTCGATGGATGGTATCTTATCGTGGGATCGTTGGTAAAAAGTTTCATGTGAGGAGAGGAAGATGACCGTCGATTTTCTTGTCGGATTTGCCAAGGAGGCCATAAAAATGGCGCTGCTGCTTTCCGCCCCAATGTTGGTTTTCGGATTGGTTGTTGGTTTATTGGTGAGTATATTTCAGGCGGTGACGCAGGTGCAGGAGATGACACTTACGTTTGTCCCGAAGATTGTCGCGGTGATGATTGCCATTCTAATCTTTCTTCCGTGGATGCTGAATCTCTTTGTGACCTACACGCATAATCTTTTTGTAAACATTCCGCAATATATTCGGTAAAGCCAATGATAAAGATAAATACCTCCGAAATCATACGGTTTACTTTAATCCTTGTAAGGGTAAGCTTTATTTTTATGATGGTGCCGGTTTTCGGAAGTCGGATGGTCCCTCGAAGGGTAAGGATCGGTTTGGCGGTGCTGATGTCGTTTCTGATTTTCCCACTTGTTCGATTTGATATGCCGTCGGAATTTGGGCTGATGAAATTGATTCCGGGGTTCTTCTCGGAGATGCTTATCGGAATGACTATCGGATTTATCACCGAGCTGATGTTTTCGGGGATTCAGGTGGCGGGCCAGATAGCCGGATATCAGATGGGATTTGGAATTGTGAATGTTATAGATCCCATGACAAGCCAACAGGTTTCCATCACGGCGCAGTTTTATTACCTGTTTGCCGTTCTGTTGTTTTTGGCGACAGGGACGCATCGACTCTTTATTCAGGCGCTGGTGGAAAGTTTTAAATACATACCACCCCTCGGCGCGCGTTTTTCCGGCTACAATCTTAGAAAGTTGGTAGCACTTGCGGGTGACATCTTTGTCATGGCGGTAAAGGTAGGGGCCCCCGTCCTGGCGATTACCCTTTTCACGCAGGTGGTACTGGGGATCGTTGCGAGGACCGTTCCTCAAATAAATGTATTTATCGTGGGTTTCCCCCTCCAAATAGGAATAGGCTTGATAGGGATTGGGTTATCCCTTCCTTTGCTGGCGACGCTTTTGAGTTCCACGTTTCGGGGGATGGAATGGGATATTTTCAGCGTCATCCGGATGATGGGGCAATAAAGCTTGAGGACGGTTAGGCATGGCTGAGGAAAGCTTTCAAGAAAGAACAGAACAAGCAACCCCGCGGAGGCGGCAGGAGGCCCGGGAGAAGGGGAATGTCGCAAAGAGTCGAGAGATCCCTTCTGTCCTCGTGTTGCTTATTAGCCTTTTGGTATTCCACTTTACGAGCCAGTGGATGTTGGGAGAATTCTTCGGATTTATGCGGTTCTTTTTCGGGCATGCCTCTGAGCTCAGGCTTACAGATAATGGGGTTAGCTATCTGTTTTTCATGGTTTTAAAGTTTTTAGCGGGAGTGCTTTTCCCTGTTATGCTGGGGGTATTTGTTGCGGCCCTGTTGGGAAATTTCCTTCAAATAGGTTTCCTCTGGACCACGGAGCCGTTAACCCCAAAATTTGACAGGTTGGATCCATTCAAAGGATTCAAGCGGCTCTTTTCAATCCAGTCGTTTGCTGAGCTTCTGCGTTCCATTCTTAAAATTCTTATTGTCGGTTACGTGGCTTACCTTACGGTAAAACACAGATACCAACAGCTTCCGGGCCTGGTGGTTCTTGATGTATCGGATATTCTGAAGTTTTCTATGATGGTGAGTTTCGACATCCTTTATAGAACATGTTGGGTTTTGCTGGTCTTGGCTATCCTCGATTATGGATTTCAGCGTTGGCAATATGAAAAGGATTTGAGAATGTCGAAACAGGAAATCAAAGACGAGTTCAAACAGAGGGAAGGGGATCCTCTAATCAAGGCCAGGATACGGAAGATGCAGCGTGAGATTGCGCGGCGTCGGATGATGGAAGCGGTTCCTAAGGCGGATGTCGTTATTACCAACCCTACCCATTTGGCTGTTGCTCTTCAATATGGCGCCGGGGAAACAATGCGCGCCCCGAAAGTTGTGGCAAAAGGGGCCGGATTCCTTTCAACGAAGATCCGTGATGTGGCGAAAAAACATGGCGTTCCCCTTGTGGAGAACAAGCCTCTTGCTCAGACTCTTTATAAAGGCGTTGAAATCGGGGAGGAGATACCCGAAGCCCTCTATAAGGCCGTGGCGGAGGTCCTCGCCTATGTTTACCGTCTTAAACACCCGGAAAAATGGGGACGCGCGATAAAGAGACTCCCTGCGGCAAGGGCGGAGAGATAGATGGCATCATTGGCACAACAGCTTCGCGTTAAAAGTTTGGCAAAAAACAGTGATGTTCTTATAGCCTTATCGGTTGTGGGTATTTTAATACTCATGATTATTCCTCTGCCAAGGTTTATGCTCGATATTCTCCTCTCTTTCGATATTACTTTATCCGTTATCATTCTTCTCGTGGCGATGTATGTTCTGAAACCTCTCGATTTCTCAATTTTCCCCTCTCTTCTGCTGGTGGCGACTTTATTCCGTCTTTCCCTGAACATTGCCTCAACACGTTTGATTCTTCTCCATGGGAGCGAAGGTCCTGAGGCCGCCGGAAAAGTTATCAAGGCATTTGGCGCCTTCGTGGTGGGAGGAAATTATGTAGTGGGGATGATTATCTTTTTTATCCTCGTGGTTATCAACTTTGTGGTTATTACAAAAGGGGCGGGACGTGTCTCGGAAGTCGCGGCGCGTTTTACGTTGGATGCCATGCCGGGCAAGCAGATGAGCATTGACGCGGATCTCAACGCGGGCCTGATAGATGACACGGAAGCGCGGCGCAGGCGTCAGGAGATAGAGCGTGAAGCGGATTTTTACGGGGCGATGGATGGCGCCAGCAAATTTGTTCGGGGAGACGCCATCGCGGGAATCGTGATTACCTTGATCAATATTCTGGGAGGATTGGTGATAGGCGTGGTGCAGCAGGGCATGCCAATCGTCAAGGCCGCCCAGACTTATACCCTATTGACAGTGGGGGATGGATTGGTTTCGCAGATCCCTGCTCTGATTATCTCGACGGCGGCGGGAATGGTTGTTACCCGGGCTGCCGCTGAATCCAATATGGGAAAAGAGATTGTTACTCAGATTTTATTTCAGCCTCGTGCCATAGGAATTGCGGCGGGTATTATCCTTTTCTTTGGATTAGTCCCTGGATTGCCAGGTCTTCCCTTTTTTACCTTGTCGATTGTAATGGGGGGAATCGCTTACGTGGCTCATCAGTCGCTCAGGCAGGCGAAGGTTGAGGAAACTTTAGAGGAAGAGACAAAACAGGCTCCTCCACCCGAGCCTGTCGAGGCCCTGTTACCCCTGGACATCCTTGGGTTAGAGGTGGGATATGGCCTGATCCCCATTGTGGATAGGGAGCAAAATGGGGAACTGCTTGACAGAATTCGCTCCATACGTAACCAATTTGCCGTCGAGATGGGAATCATTGTCCCTCCGATGCATATTCGTGACAATCTGCAATTGAAACCAGGAGAATATGTCATCCTGCTCAAAGGGAATGAGGTTGGCAGGGGAGAGTTGCTCCTGGGGCACTACCTTGCCATGAACCCCGGGACGGCGAAAGGGGAAATACCTGGTATCCCCACGCGGGAACCCGCTTTCGGCTTGCCGGCCTTTTGGATTGAGGAGAAAGACAAGGACCAGGCTCAATTCCAGGGATTTACCGTGGTGGATCATTCCACGATTATCGCCACGCATATCTCTGAGGTTGTTCGGCGTCATGCGCATGAACTTCTGGGACGTCAGGAAACGCAGAATCTTATTGACAACTTAATGAAGCAATATCCAAAGGTCGTGGAGGAACTCATTCCGAATCTTCTGTCGCTTGGAGAGGTCCAAAAGGTCTTGCAAAACCTGTTGAGGGAAAGGGTTCCCATTCGTGATTTGCGGAGCATCCTTGAAACATTGGCTGATTACGCGCCGATGACACGGAATGTCGTCCTCTTGACGGAATATGTCCGCCAAACCCTTTCGAGGACCATTACCCGCCAAATCCAACAGGAGGATGGAACAGTCTATGTCATGACACTCGATCCGGTGCTTGAGGAGAAGATTTCTTCCAGCATCAAACACACGGAGAAGGAATCCTACATGGCCTTGGATCCTAAAACCTCTGAAGAAATTATCACGAAGCTCCAGAAATCTTTGGAGGTTTTTTCTCTCAGGAACCTTCCCCCGGTTATCCTGTGTTCTCCTGTGGTCCGCCCTCATTTAAAACGGCTGGTTGAGCGGTTCTTGTCTGATTTGACAGTAATTTCACATAATGAGTTGTCAGATACCGCTCAGGTAAAAACCCTTGGGATAATAGGAGGCGCCGGTGCGGATTAAGCGTTTCGAAGCGTCCAACGTTCAAGAAGCCATGGCTGCGATTCGGAAGGAGATGGGGCCGGAAGCGGTCATCCTTTCAACGCGGGAGGAAAAACGCCATGACGCTTGCCGCGTTGTTGTGACCGCCGCCATCGACAGGGATGTTGGCTCGCGCGCGGCCGGAAGAGGGGAAACGGTTTTTGGCGATTTAGAAGCGCAGGACGATTTTCATTTTTTCTCTGAGAAGTTGAGGAAAGAAGAGGTTTTTTCAGGGGCGGAGGAAGTCCAGGTTAGGTCAATACTCCTGGGCCTGAAAAGAATCATCGATGAGACACTTGAGCGGCGTAATCGGGCGCCGATTCAGAATGCTTGCGATATCTGGGTTCGTAAACTGATGGAAAGGGGGATTGAACGGGCAATCGCGTGTTTGATGATAGGGAAAATTAAGCGTAGGATGAAGGATGAACAGAAAACACAATTGGATTTCGGATATATCCACGGAGTCTTGACCCGAATGTTTCGTGTAACCGGAGATCTCTTTAAAGTTGAAGGCTCGATTCCAAAATTTATTGTTTTTCTTGGCCCACCGGGTGTGGGTAAAACGACCACCTTGGCAAAGATGGCGGCTCGCCTGAAACGAAAAACAAAACGCCGTATCGTATTGTTGAACACAGATGTTTACCGCATTGGTGCCCTGGACCAGCTTCAAATTTATGGTAACCTTATGGGGCTGCCTGTCGAAACAGTTTATTCGAAAAAAGATTTTACGCGTGTCCTCGCTTCCTACTCCGATGAGACCATTTTTCTGGTGGATACCACGGGAAGGAGTCATGTGGATGATCGAGGGTTGATGGAGATAAAGATTTCTCTGGATACCATGAGGAAGAGAACGCAAGCCTTTCTCCTTCTTGACGCCGGGCGGAAAAGGGAGGATCTGCTGGATGAGCTTGAGGGATTTTCCCTCTTTTCGTATCAGTCTTTAATATGGACCAAAGTGGATGAGACAAGGATGCCCGGTGAGATGTTGAATATCTGTTTGAGGACGGGAATTCCGGTTTCTTATATAACAACGGGTCAGAATGTTCCCGGGGATATGGAATTGGCAAGCCCCGAGCTTTTGGCGGAGACTGTTTTAACTGAAAAAAATCCAAGGAGTTGTTTATGGACCAAGCGGCAGAACTTCGCGTTCCTCCCGAACGCATGAAATCTGCTCCCAATCCCGGTCAACAGATCAGGGTGGTTTCGGTCACCAGTGGAAAGGGGGGAGTTGGGAAAACGAACATTGTCGTGAATCTCGCCTATGCCTTGGCGATGCGGGGAAAACGGGTCATGGTTTTAGATGCGGACGTTGGACTGGCAAACGTAGATATCCTTCTTGGCTTGAATCCCCAATATACCATTCAGCACCTTTTAAACGGTGAGAAGGGATTGACCGACATACTGGTCAAAGGTCCAGGTGGAATTCTGATCCTGCCCGCGAGTTCTGGGATTCAGGAACTCGCAGAGCTGACGAGAGAGCAACGGATCCATCTGCTGTCCGCATTCGAAACGATGGACCGAAAAATTGATATCCTTGTTATTGATACGGGGGCGGGAATCTCTTCGAACGTTATGTATTTCAACGTCGCCGCCCATGAGATTATCGTCGTTGTTTCTCCTGAGCCAACCTCGATCACGGATGCCTATGCGCTGATGAAAGTTATGTCTCTCAGATATGCGGAACATCATTTTAATCTCCTTGTGAACGGGGCTAAAGACAATATTGACGCGGATAAGGTTTTTGAAAAGCTGAGCATGGTAGCCGAACGCTTCTTGAACATTTCAATTTCTTATCTTGGTTATATTCCCTACGACAATCACGTGAAGAAAGCGGTCAAACAGCAGAAAATCGTTATGGAACGTTACCCTGAAGCAACCGTGAGTCGGTCGTTCCACGTTCTTGCGGAAAAGTTTCTTAAAACCTCTGTCCCTATCACGTCAAATCGTGGTAATATAAAATTCTTTTGGCGCCAGTTGTTTAAAAGGGATGATCTGGAAAAACGGTGATCTTGGAAAGCGGACGAAAGAGCCATACGGTGGTAATAAAGCGCAATAAAACCCATGAGCTCGGGGTGAAGAAAGAGGAACTGGTAGAAGAATACGCCCCCATGATAAAATATATTGCGCAGCGTATGGCAGCTAAAATTCCCGTAATGGTTGAGATTGGAGACTTGATTGACGCGGGTGTGATAGGACTCTTGGATGCGGCGGAGAAGTATGATGCGGGCAAAGGTGTTCAATTCAAAACTTACGCCGAATACCGAATTAAAGGGGCCATGCTTGATGAATTACGCAGGAGTGATTGGCTGCCTCGAACGGTCAGAAGGAAATCAAATCACTTGGAGCGGGTTTACAAGGACCTTAAAAAACGCTTGAACAGATTGCCGGAGCCGGAAGATATGGCTAAGGCCTTAGACGTAAGCCTTGACGACTATTTTAAGTTGTTGAAGGAAGCTTCGACGGGAAGTATTGTTCAGCTTGAAGAACTTGGCAGGAAGGGAGAGGATGGGACAGGTTGGGAAGAAAGGCTTTATCGACTAGCCCCTGTAACAAAGCAGAATGACCCATTCCTTTCCGCGCAGTTTAAGGATATGATAGAAGAGGTTGCGAAATGTTTTGAGGAACTGCCGGAAAGGGAGCGATTGGTTCTGACCCTTTATTATTATGAGGAACTGACGATGAAAGAGATAGGATATATTTTAAAGGTAACGGAATCGAGAATTTCTCAGATGCGGTCTCAGGCGATTCTTCGCCTGCGCGCCTGCATGCGAGAGAAAATTAATTAGAAGGAGGAAAACATGGCGAATACGAAAATGAGGATTCTGGTGGTGGATGACTTTGCGACTATGCGGCGGATTGTGAAAAATATTTTAAAGCAGTTGGGATACACCAATTTTGTGGAGGCTCAGGATGGAAGAGAGGCGCTGAAAATACTGAAAAGTCAGTCAATCGATTTCATTGTTTCGGACTGGAATATGCCGAACATGACGGGATTGGAGCTTCTGAAGGCGGTGCGGGCCGATGACGAGATAAAAGATATCCCTTTTTTGATGGTTACGGCTGAGGCATTGAAGGAGAATATTGTTGAAGCGGTAAAAGCGGGGGTCAGTAATTATATCGTGAAACCGTTTACCGCGGAAACCCTAAAAGGAAAGATAGAGAAGATATTTCCCGATTGATACCTTCAAGGGGCTGAGACGGCAGAAAGGATAAGACTGATGGAGAAAGAGGTAAAACAGGCCATTCTTTCAGGGCTGAAAGACGAAAACCCCAACATCCGGAGAGGAGCAGCAACGGCAGCGGGGGAGGAAGGAATCCGCTCGGCAGGGCCTCTGCTGGCATCTTTATTGAAAGACCCTATTTGGCAGGTTAGGCAAGCGGCTGCTATCTCTCTTGGCAAGCTTCGAGAGGAAAAGGCGTCGGGTTTTTTGATGAAGATGATTGGCGCGACAGAAGAAACACTGCGTGTTCGTGCCGTGAAAATTCTTGGGCAAAAGGCGAAATCCCCGGCAGAGGTGCGAGAAGCGGTTAAACAGCTATGGGGGACTGATTTTAAAGAAAAAGAAGTTCATTTGCCTGTTCTAAGGGGTGCGGCGTGGGCTTTAGTGCAAATTAAAAGAAATTGGATTGTCGAACCATTAGTGAAAATCGTAGAAAATGGAAATACGTCTCAAACCATCGCGGCGCTTTCGGGTTTTGCCGTTATGGGAGTTAAAGATGTCACGGAAATTATTGTTCGTTGTCTTGACCATGAACAATGGCAAGTTCGCCAGGCGGCAGCAATTGCCTTGGGAAAAGTCGGGGCTGTTGAGGCTTCGGAACATGTGGTAAAATTGTATGATGACCCTCGTTGGGAAGTCAGACTTGAAGTTGTTATAGCCCTGAATAATTTAAAATCGGAAGACGCTAAATCTGTTTTTATGAAAGCAATTAAGGATGAGCGGCCGAAGGTTCGAAGAGCTGCGGCCATTGCCCTCGGCAACACACGGGATATATCCGTGGTTGATGTGCTGGTAGACGTGTTGAAAGATAAAAACTGGATGGTCAGGAAAGCGGCGCTTTCGGCGCTTGGGAATCTCAAGGCGCGGGATGTGAAGGAAGAAATTCTGGGGTGCCTGTTGGATGATGATGAGGAAGTCCGCCAAGAAGCGGCTTTGGCCTATGGAAGATGCGTCCCGAATAAAGTATAGGCATCTTGGGGAGATTTTATGACGGATGATGAAAAAACGCCTTTTCACAAGGAGGGTCACGAGGGTGAAAATGCGGACTGGGGACAGCAATCCTTGCCTGAGAAGGAAGAACTTTTAGAAAAAAATAATGAATTCAATGAAGTATCTTCCGGAAGAAGTGATACTCAACTGGAGAAAGATGATGTTTCAGAAAGCTTGGAAGAAAGTTTCGGAGAACTGCCTGAAAAGGCAGGAGGGAAACTGGCCAAGCTGAAATGGGTAATCGTCGGTATCGGTATTTTCGTTGTCGCCCTTGGAATCTCATTCTATCTCGCCGGGTTATACGTTCGTAAGCGTGAAGCGACAATGCCACGGCAGAAAACAAAAAGGATCGCGATTAATCCGGTTAAAAAACATAAGAAAAAGATGATTCTTACACAATACGACTTGGCACCTTTTCTTTTACGTTTAAAAAACACCACGGGCGGGGAAGATCATTTTCTTTCCGTTCGTTTATATATTGAATTTTTGGGAAAGGAGCTTCCCAAGGAGATAAGGACTAAAAAGGAACTTTTAAGGACGCTAATTTACAAACAGCTGATGAAGTATTTCAAGGATGGTAAAGATTCACCTGAGATTGAAAATGAATTCGAAAAGGAAGTGGTCCCGAGCCTGAACACCTTTTTTGGTAAAGGCGGAGTTTATAATGTTGGATTCAAGGAATTTGTGCTCCGATAGGGATTTTATGGAAGCATGAGCAGGTTGAATCCAAAAAAATGGGTTAGAGGATGCAAAAGATTTCCATAGAAGATGCAAGAGCGGGGATGATTCTGGCAAAGGCGGTGACCAATCAAAAGGGAATCACCCTTTGCGGGGAAGGAACGGAATTGACAGACTCCCTTATCGAGCGATTAAAATCGATGGATATTCCGCGTGTTATTGTGGAAGGTCACCCCGTGGATGATGGGACGGAGGAGATGTCCCCGGAGACCTTACACGAAATTTTAGAAGAGCGGTTTCGACACGTTCAGGACTCGCCGATTTTAATGATTGTGAAAAAAACGATATGGGAAATTCTTCAGGGTGGGATATGAAGACGGCACCGAACAAAAAGAGTGGAAGTGACTTATGGAATCGCGTAGTGACGAGCTGATCCGAAAAAAAGTCGAAAGACTCAAAAGCCTCCCCACTTTGCCAACGGTTGTTGCGAAAATCAGTCGGATGGTGGAATCGGCGGACACGTCTGCGGAGGAATTAGGGAAAATCATATCTACGGATCAGGTGCTTGCCGCGAAGGTGCTTCAGTTGATTAATTCACCCATTTATGGATTCCCGGGAAGAATTTCCTCGGTAACGCATGGCGTGGTCCTATTGGGTTTCAACGTGATTAAGAGTCTCGTCTTGACGGCCTCCGTTTTCGATATCATGATTGAACGGATGCAGGGGTTGTGGGAGCATTCCATCGGCTGCGCGGGGATCGCCGTCAGAATCGCGAGGCGGTTTCCCTCATTGGATCCGGAGGAGGTATCCACGGCTGGATTACTTCACGATCTCGGGAAGGTCGTGATTAGTTCACAGATTCCCGATGAATTCCAAAAGATTATTGATTGTGTCAAGAATGAAAAACGCTATTTTATTGAGTGCGAACGCGAAATTATCGGCACGGATCACGCGAAAATTATGCGCTGGGTGGTAAAGGACTGGAACCTGCCTCTTGCGCTGGTAGAGCCGATTCTATATCATCACACCCCCATATTGTCGAGGAATGCCCCTCTCCAGACGGCGGTTGTGCATCTATCCGACATCTTGGTTAAGGCATGGGGGTATGGGTTGAGCGAAGATATTTATGTCCCCCCGTTGGACATGGGCGCGTGGAAACGCCTTGGATTCTCGATGGACGAGATAAAGACATTGGTTGTTGAAGCGAAAGAAGAGATTGAATCAGTCGACGCCTTTGATCTTCTAGGCCTTTAAGGAGAAAAAAAGCTGCCAGTTGCTTTGACCAGAATCCTTCTTATCGAACCTTTAGAGGCTTTGCAAGTGACACTTTCGGAGTTCCTCGAAAAGGAGGGGTTTCTCTTATACACCGCCTCGGAAGGGAGAAAAGCCCTTGCCATGATTTACAACGATCCTCCTGATCTTATACTGGTAGATGTGGATAGCGGCAGGGAGACGCCTCTTCGAGGGCTTTGCAAGGAGATAAAAGAGGACAATATTTATGGCCATCTGCCGATTATCGCCCTGTTTGACAGGGGGTTTCTTAAAACCGGCCAGGTTATCCAATGGATGATCGATGATTTCGTCTGTAAGCCGCTCAACCATCCTGAACTTTTGATGAGGATTCGCCTGAACCTGTCGTGTGGAGAGAAGAATCTCGACGCGAATGCCTTGACACGCCTTCCCGGGAACAATTCCATTATCCAACAGATCCAAGGGAGAATCGACGCAAAGACCCCTTTCGCCCTGGCCTATCTCGATATTGATAATTTTAAGGCCTTCAACGATCGTTACGGGTTCAGTCGCGGGGATGAGGCCTTGCGCATGACGGCCCGTCTGGTTGGTAATGTGGTCAATAGCAAGAAAGATTCGAATGCCTTTGTGGGGCATATTGGAGGGGACGACTTTGTTTTCCTCGTCTCTCCCGAGAATGTTGTTTCCGTGTGTGAAGAGGTGATAAAAAACTTTGATCAGATTGTTCCTATCTTTTATGACGAGAAAGATCGCGTGCGCGGCTATATCGCATCCGTGAACAGGAAGGGGGAACCAACTCAATTTCCTATTATGACGGTTTCCATTGGCGTGGCGCTGAGTTCGAATATAACCAAACTCACGCATTTTGGCCAGATTACCTCCGTGGCCACGGAGATGAAGAAATTCGCGAAGAAGTATACCGGAAGCTGTTATAAAATCGACCGAAGACGGGGGTAACTATAGCCCAATGGTAATGAGCAAGAGAGACTCTTCAGATTTTTTCTGAACCTCTTCCAACATGGCGGGAACGTCTTCAATCTTCAACCCAAGCTGCCACCAGGCCGACTCGGAGAATTTTTTCATGGCGGTAATTTCTCCGCTTAAGCCCATACCCTGATTATTACAAATAAAATCAGCAACGTTGACGATCTGTGCAAGTTGGAGATATTCATCGGGAGCCCGGTCCGGCTCATGATGAAATTCAATCATGGCTATTATAGCGGCGGGCAGAGCCCAGTTCTTGGCGAGATGTGCCCCGATCTCGGCGTGAGTTGTTCCCATGATATCATACTCTGTTTCATATAAACCTGCGTCGCTGGCCTCGCACACGATAGCCACTTGCTCATATTCGTCTGTAAAATAATGTTTGAGAACGAGCAACCCTATATCATGAAGGAGCCCGCCCACGAAAAGGTCATCTTTTGCGGGATCGGTATTTTGGATGGGTTTCTTTGAGAACTTATTGACCACGTCACTCATAAGGGCCACGGAAACGCAGTGACGCCAGAAGATATGGGTTTCCCGTTTTGACATGCCTTTGATTTCTTTTATGAGAGAAAGCGTCAACACGATCCTTTCAATCTCGTTCAGCCCCAATCGGGAAGCGGCATAGTTAAGAGAAGTAATCACCTGTGCCCCCCGGAACAGAGGTGAATTAGCGACTTGGAGAACCTTCGCGGTTATGACTGGGTCTTCTTCAATGTATCTCGTAATATCTGAGATGCTGGCATTGGGATCTTTAATGAGTTTCATGATTTGAAAAACAATTTCCGGTATTGTCGGAAGTTCTTTAATTTCACTAAGTTTCTTTAGGATATGATCCCTCTTGGAAGCCATTTGCTCGTCTCCTTTTCATTACATGTCGGTATCCTACGCGGCAACCGTTGTGGCCCCCTTGGAAGTCAGCAGTTTGTGCACGGTTGCGAGGACACGCGCTTTGTCGATCTTAATCTCATAGGCGCTAAAGCCAAGAGACAGTCCCTTCATTCGATGGCGCTCATCTGAGAGCGCCGTGAGGGCCATGGCGGGGATATCTTTAAATCTTACGTCCTTTCTCACCGCCTGAATCATTTCAAAACCATCCATGACGGGCATCTCGATATCACTGACGATGAGGTCGATGGGCTTTTCTCCTTTATTAAGGATCTCCAGCGCCTTAGAGCCATCCATTGCTTCGACAACCTCATATCCGGCTGATTCCAAATAGCCGCGGGTAAGTTTCATGAAAAAAGGCGTATCTTCCACTAAAAGAATTCTCGCTGATACTCCACTGCTTTTTAAAGATTCTAACATTTGTTTTTGCTCGGGGTCAATAAGTTCAAAAAGTGTGAACAGATCTAACATGGGCATGGTTCGTCCGGCAATAATTACGGTTCCGAGAAACCCTTTTTCCCGAATCGTTTCCGTGTTTAGATCGATCGTGGTTTCGAGAACATCAATGACTTGGGTGGCGACAATTCCCACAGGATTCCGCGTCATCCTTGGGACGATGATGTAGAAGAATTCGTGCTCTTTGGAGGGTGGTTTAATAGAAAGATAATGTTCAAGGCGCACCAGGGGCAGACTGTTCCCGCGAAGCTGGATGAATTCCTTGTCGCCCACGGTCTCGATATCCTTGACGGAGATTTTCTCAAGACGCGCCACCATTGACATGGGAAGCGCAAAGGCCTCCTCCTCATGGATTGAGAAAATCAGGACATATTGTTTTTCCAGCATACCCTTGCGCTGGAGATTTTCTTCCTCCATTTTCGAAATTTCCTCTATATCCGCCAGTTTAAGATTTGCCGTCCGTGCGATCCCCTGGACATCAAGGATCATGGCCACCTTGCCGTCTCCCATGATGGTGTTTCCAGAGAAACAGGCAATGGATTTTAAATAGGCGGAGAGGGGTTTAACAACAATCTCTTCCGTGTCAAGGACCTGGTCAACGATGAGACCGTAGCGGCTTGCGCCCAATTTTAAGACCAGGATATTTAATATCTGCGGACGCGTGCGTCGGTCCTTTAACTTTCTTTCTTTTTCTCCATTTACTAAGGATTCATTTTGAGGCGCTTGGCGCCGATCAGCAAGGTTGACCCTTCTGTCGATGAGAACTTCTCCTGTTTTTGGGTGGACAAACGTCCTTGGGATGTTGAGGACATCTGCGAGTCTGACGAGCGAGAGGAGATGTCCGCGTAAACGAAGCACCTCATGGCCCTTGATGCGTTCAATTCGCATCTTTTCATTTTTGCCTTTGATTCGGACAATCTCCTCTAGATTGAGCTGGGGAATGGCGAAACGGTGATCTCCCACCTTCGTGATGATGGAGGGGATGATGGCGAGGGTTAGGGGAAGGCGCACCGTTACGGTCGTACCCTTGCCCAGTTCGCTGTTCAGTTCGATAACTCCCCCGAATTTCTCAAAATTCGTTTTCACCACATCCATCCCGACCCCGCGGCCGGAGATATCAGAGATTTTCTCAGCGGTAGAAAATCCAGGAAGAAAAATCAGGTTTATCAGCTCCTTGTTGGACATGGCGGCGGCTTCATCAGGGTTTATGAGGCCTTTTTCCAGCGCCTTGGACCGGATCTTTTCAGGATCAATGCCGCTTCCATCGTCTTGAATTTCTATATTGACCTGCCCCCCCTCCTGATAGGCGCGGAGCCAGATTGTCCCTTCCGCTTCCTTGCCCGCCTTCACCCGTTCATCTGGGGGTTCAATGCCATGGTCCACGCTGTTTCGGATGAGATGCGTCAGGGGATCCCCGATAACCTCGATAATAGAGCGGTCAAGCTCAACCTCGTTGCCTTCAATAAGGAGCTTGATTTTCTTGTTTACCTTCTTGCTCATATCCCGGACAATCCTGGGAAACTTGTTAAACACGTTTCCCACGGGTTGCATGCGGGTCTGCATCACGTGTTCCTGAAGCTCGGTCACGCGCTGAGAAAGCGTGTGCAGAATGGGAAGGTCTTTATCCTTTAGGGTTTGCATGAGTTGATTGCGCCCAAGAACGAGTTCTCCCGCGAGATCCATAAGCCGCGTCAGGAGATGGACGTTGACGCGGATGGTGTCTGAGTGAGGCTGTGAACTCGACTTTGTCTTTTTTGGGGGGGCAGGGGAAGCGGGTTTTTGAGTCTCAGCCACGGACTTAGGCGCCTTTTTTTTAGGGCTTGAGGGCTCTTGCGATTTTACTTCTGTTGTCGGTTTTTTTTCTTCAGCGGGGCTTTCAGCCTTTTTCTCCTTGGGGGGGTCCTT
>Ga0256833_1001381_pt1 | contig 18008 bp, 21 predicted proteins | sample 356284metaG_FD_190535 | JGI IMG/M metagenome (GOLD analysis project Ga0256833, IMG submission 190535) | Hydrothermal vent microbial communities from Mid Atlantic Ridge, Atlantic Ocean - 356-284 | ecosystem: Environmental > Aquatic > Marine > Hydrothermal vents | place: Atlantic Ocean: Mid... | reverse complement strand
ACCCTCTTTGAGGTTTCTTTCAATTCCTTGCCGGATTCTACTGATAGTTTATATCTAAGTATGTTTGTAGTAGGGGAGGATTTATTTGTTGCGGTGTGGGGTTTCCCGTGAGTTGGTTTTTCTTCCCTCGGTACACGCGACTGTAAGAGAATTCTTCCAGGGCCGCGTACCGAGGGAAGCAACCTGAAAGTTATATAGGAGCTGAAAACAGTAAAAGGAGAATTATCACGAGAAATCACACCAGCGAAAATAAGGGAAAACAAGAAAAACGATATATAAACGAGAAAAACCAGGGAAGCTTTACCAGGGTGAAAAATACGGCTTATAGGGTCTGCCGGTGTTAAGCGCCTCAGCTAGCCGGCGGGCCTGGGTTTGTATAGCTGGGCGTAGGCTTTTCCCGCCGGCTACGAGGACTCCCCAGATGGTGGACCATACCAGTCTACGGGCCGCGGGATCCTCCGGGAGTTTTTCCATCTCCTGAGTCTTGGCGTGGGCCTGAAGGTAGAGGGGATAGTCTACCCCTACTGGGCGGAACTCCTCCATGAGGTCGAGTACGAGGCTCATGCGGCCGGGGCGCCTGGCGTGGAGGAAGCCGTAGTAGGGGTTCAGGCCTGCGGCGAATGCTGCCCGCCATGCCTCGCGGAGGAGCAGGGCGTAGCCGAGGTTCAGGGCTATGTTGAAGGGATCCGGGGCTTCGCCTTTGGGGAGCGTGTAGCGCTTTATCCTCGTCTTGAAGCCTAGCTGGCTGGGCAGCGTGGCGGCGTAGGCCTTCCAGTACGCCCTCGCGGCTTGGGCTTCGAGCTGCCTTATCTCCGGCACCGTCGCCGCGTCGCCGAGCCTGGTGAGAGCGGAGGTAGCGGTGTTCACCGCGTCTCTCACGGCAGCCCTTGCGGCGGGCTTTCTGGCGGGCTTCGTCTTTAGGATCCTGTAGAGCACCTGGCGCTGGTTGTATATCTTTCCCTGGGCGAAGCCGCGGGCTAGCTCCGCGCGCCTTTTCTTGGCGGCGTGGAGCTGTTTTACCCATGTTTTCAGGGTTGACCCATAGGTCGCCGGGAGTAGACGGGCCGCGGGCCTCCAGCCGTCGTAGAAGAGGATGTCTACTCCCAGCTTTGCTGCTAGGAGCACGGCGGAGCTGGAAATGGAGGCCGCCTTTGTGTCGACTATTATCGCGTCCACCTCTACGGGGGGTATCTCCTCCGGCTTAGAGCCCTTCCTGACGACTTGGAAGAGGCCTTTCCTGGCGCGTAGGTATACTCCGTAGCCGGAGAGGACTATGAGCCTCTTCATGGCCTCGGGGCCACCTTTTCGGGCTTGCAGTAGTGGAGGTAGGGGCAGGCGGGGCTGCACTCTGGGGGGAGGCCCGGGTCGTCGTCCTCGGCGATGGCGCGTTGGAGCTCGTCGCGCCGCTGTATGAAGTCGCTGCGCGCCTGGTCTCCGATCCCCTCTATGTGCTCGTAGGCCCGTATGGTTTTCCTCCTCTCATCTATGGCTACCTGCAGTATTATCCCGTAGTCGTAGGGTGTGCCGAAGAGAGACTCTAGGGCTAGGGCGTAGCCGGCGAGGGCCAATGTGTAGTCGTAGCGGAGGGGTCTAGTCTTCACCTCGACTATTATCCCCGAGGGGAGGAGGCTGTCTACCCGGAGGGTGGGCGTGAGGCCTATGGGCGTCCCGTCCACGGGGAACTCTGGCAGCTCGGGGGCCACTAGGGCCGTGAGCGTCGAGGGGGTCAGGTGCCTTGTGCGGGATATCGCGCGCTCGTACTCTGCGGCGTAGATTACGGCCGCCTTGTACCATATCTTCCTCGGTATCCACTCGGCTTCCGCCGGTTTAGCCGCGCGTAGCCTGGAGAGGAGCCTCTCCACGTGGACGCGGCCCTTCTCGAGCATTTCCTCTAGGAAGGCCTGGCCGTCGCCGGGGTCGAGTAGGGCTACCTGCTTAGCCGCCTCTATTGCGCGGCTCCTGGCCTCGTGCACCAGCATGCCCTTCTCCAGTATGGGGTTCGGCTTCTGCCTGGCGTGGCGCGCGTACTTGAGATAGGCGTTCCGCCCGGTGTCGCAGTAACCGGGCGTTATGTCGGAGACTGAGAGGTGGACGTCGTAGATGGGGGCTATCGGGCTCTGGCTCCAGTTCCATCCGCGTAGCTCTGGGCTTACGCCCTCGAAGGGTGTGCGCCTCACGGTTTTCGAGAGCTCTGATAGCCTGCTCCAGGTGTAGAACATGTATTATTAATAATGCTTTGTAAATAATATTTCTTTTGTGGATAAAAGACTGCTCACCGCGACTGATGTAAAGCACTACGCATACTGCCCCGGCATAATCTACGTGAGATACGTCCTCGGCGTAGAGGAGCCCGAGACGGAGTACCTTGCCGAGGGGAAGGAGGTGCATGCCGAGAAGAGCATTGCGCCGATAATAGCAAAGTATAAGCCCCTGAAGGTCTATAGGCAGCCCCTCCTCACGTGCACCAGACTCGGCCTCTCAGGCTCCCCCGACGCCCTGCTGGAGCTACGCGCCAGGAGGGGGCTCGTGGTGGAGGTCAAGTGGGCGGAGTACCCCGGCGAGGTGAGGAGGGATCACAGGCTCCAGGTGGGTGCGTACGCGCTCCTCGCCTCCTGCGCGCTGGGAATCAAGGTGGGGCTGGGCGTCGTCGTGTACACGCGGGGGGAGCCGAGGGCCGCGGAGGTCAGGGTTACCGGCCGCCTCCTGGGAGAGGTCAGGCGGGTGCTGGGCGAGATTAGGCGTATCGCTGCCGGCGGGGCCGTGGAGCCCGAGGTGCCGCCGGCTAGGTGTGTCGGCTGCAACTACAAGAGGTGGTGCCCCTTCTACCCTAGAAGAGCTGTACGCCGCCGGCCTCGTCGTAGAGGTAGTCGCCTATGACGACGCGCCTCTGGAAGCTTGAGGGCGGGAGGGGGTATAGCTGTATGTTGACCGTGCCCCCCTTCTCGCGGCCGAGCCTGGCTAGGCGGCGGAGGCCGGCTTCTATGTCTACGCGGAGGTGACGGGGCGCCCTGCCTATGAAGGCGCTCTTCTGTATCCTTACTAGGCCCTTCGACTTGAGGTAGTCGGCTACTTTGAGGCGTAGCGCGTCGTCCGAGATGTCGTATATCACGAGGATTACCTCGCCGCCGGAGAGCCTCCTCTTCACGTGTTGTTAAGGGCTTCGCGGGGATAGATGGGTTGTGGGGCCTCGCGGCGCCCCCTTTTCACGGGAAGAGCTTCACATAATAAGGATACTCGGGCTTCGCGCTTCCAATTCTCATTTAGCCGAGAGCGCCTCCGCCGGGTTGTCTAGGCGTTCCACGTCCCCATCGACTCCACTACTTTATCCCGGGTTAATTATAAGGGCTTTGAGCGGCGGACGCGGCGTCCGCGTCCAGGGGGCTGCTTGACGCTTACCTTGACGTAGCCTAGCCCTATTCCCCGCGACTTGCCCACGCCTATGAGGGATGCCAGGGCGAGGGTCTTCGAGAGGGCGTCCAGCAGCCTCGTGCTCCTCGTCTCCACCTTGTAGACCGCCCTGCCCGTGAAGCCTACGAGCATCCTGTGCTCGTCGTAGGTTATTGCGGAGGAGTGGACGTCGAGGTAGGTGTTGAGGAGCGCGTAGTTGGCGCGCCAGGGCGCGCTGGTTATCTTCTCGTCCGCATACCTGTTCCAGAGCTCCCTGAGGCCGTAGAATAGGAGGTGCGGCTGGGGCAGCATGACGTAGCGGCCCCTCTTGGCCCGCTTGTTTATCTTCGGCAGCTGCAGCTGGGTTGGCGTGAGGAAGTCCAGGGCGACCCGGGATCCGCGGGCTAGGGGTAGCCTGATTGTCTCCTCCGTGTAGACCGCCGCTCTGCGCAGCTTTACGAGGGACGGCGCCGAGTCGTACAGGTCGATGGCGGCCGGGAAGAGTAGTGGGAGCCTCGCGGCGCCCATGTCGTCGAGGAATAGGGAGAGCCTGAAGCTGTACTCCTCGCCCGCCCTGAGGGTGAGGGGAGGCCCGGGGCGCGCCTTTATGAGGGGGCGGCCTCCCCGCAGTAGGGGCGTCGTGGAGTAGGGCTTGTACTGGCCCCTGTCCTCGAGGAGGCGGAGGAGGGGCTCGTAGCCGGCCTTGTCGGCCACCCTGTAGAGTGCCTGGCGGACCACCTTGCCTGTGTAGGGCTGTACCACGACGTCCCTCCCGGGTGTGAGGGTGAGCCACATGACGAGCACGGCGAGCATTACAGGCTACCCTTCGCGGGGGGTGAACACCCTTGCTAGGGGGGTCGGCGTGTAGGTTGCGGGCCTCTTCCCGACCTGTTTGAGGAGGCCCCACTTCTCGAGCTTGTGGAGGTTGTCGGAGAGGGTCGTCTTGGGCTTGCCGAGCTCTATGGCCAGCTGGGGCAGCGAGATCTTCCCGTTCTTGGAGGAGAGGGCTATGCGGAGTATCTCCAGCTGGAGCTGGGTGAACCTCGGAGGCTTCAGTGGAGGCAGGGGCACCGCCACCCTCTTGCTGGTCGACTCGGCGACGGCTGCGAGCTCCGCTATCCTGTCCCCCCTGAGGAGGGCCGCGACGACCATTGAGGCCACAATGCTCCTGAGGCCCCCGAGTGCTTCGAGGTAGACGGGGCCGGGTGACTCGTCTATTAGTCCTACTATCTCGGCGACCATCCCGGGGGCGTCCTCCTCGTCTAGGCTTATGAAGCGGTGCTTGAGGTCTAGGCCGCGCTGCGCGAGGAGGCCTATGAAGCGCTCTATGCTCTGCCTGGCCTCCCTGGACTTTGGGGTCTCCTTGCTGGGCACGAGGAACACTATCTCGTCACCGCTCCTGAGGGGGAGCTCTGTCAGCACCGAGATGACCCCGCTGGTGTCGAAGCCGAGGCTGAATATTATCCTCTTCGGGTCGCCCATCTCCCTCTCCTCAGCCATACTTCTACTAGCGCGTCGGGGCCTATTATTAGCCACCCGTCCCGGGAGGGCAGCGCCGCTAGCCTCCAGTCGCTGGGCCGCGGGGCGCGGAGGGCTGGGAGGCCGTTGAGGACGGACGCCACCTTCTCGTCTAGGGCGGGCGAGCCCGTGTCGACGTCTAGGAGGCCCTTGTCCAGGAACCCTAGCCTGCCGAGGGGCCACGGCCTGCCGTCTGGCCCGAGCGGCGTCACCGTTATGCTCCTCCTCGCCGCCGCTACCCCGTGCACGACGAGGATGGGTGGCTCCGCGCCGAGCTCCCGTGCGCGAGGGGGGAGGTCACCGCTGCTCTCGGCGTAGTCGAAGTCGAGCCTCGGGAGGTCTGTCACGGAGACGCTGCCAAGGACGCCGCCCGCCACCTCTATGTAGGCGGGGAGGGAGGTGAAGGCGCCCCTAACCCCCATCTTGACGTAGGAGCGGCCGAGCCTGGAGAGAAAGACTTTTTGCCACAACTCGCATGGCTCCCCGTGGAGCCTCGCCAGCGGGGCGTAGCACCTCCCGGCCTCGAGGGCCGCGGCGAGCTCCTCTATACGGCCCCGCAGCCCCCTGGGGAGCATCCTGGCGGCGAGCCTAGCGGCCTCTAGGAGCGCCGCCTGCTCCCCCTGCCTCGCCCCGTGGCTACGCGGAAGTAGCTTCCTGGCTATGGTGTAGGCTATGGCGACCTGGCTCGCAGCGCCCTCCGGCGAAGCCGTGAAGCCGGCGTGCGTCGGCAGAGGGGAGAGGGCCTTCTTGGCGGCCTCTACGAGGCGGGTGTAGCCAAGCCCCCCAGGAGAGCCGGCCGCCCCCAGCTCGCGGCGGAGCCTCTCAGCCGCCGCGTGGGGTATGAGGGCGGCGGCGACGCCCGGCCTCTTCCTGGAGACCCTGCCGAGCCTCTGTATGAAGCTTGGCGCGTTGTTCGCTTCGAAGAGGAGGGCGGGCGTGTCGAAGTCTACCCCCACCTCTATCGCGCTGGTGCCCACCACTACCCGCCTGTCGAGGCGGCGCTCCCCGGGCGGGGTGAGACTGTTTATCAGGGAGACCTCGTCCCGGCCGAGCCTTTCCCCTAGCTCCCCGGCGAGGAGGTGGGAGAAGGCTATGCTGTTCACGATGGCTACTGCGCAGGGCGGCTCCCGGCAGTCGACCGAGTCGAGGAGCCCCAGCAGTATCTCGGCCGCTGCCACGGCCTCCTCGGGGGACGTGAGCACCGGCCTGCGGGAGATGTCGTAGACCGCGAGCCTGGTCGGCCAGCGGACCCTGTCGCCCCTCTCCACGGGCTCCGCGTGCACCGTGGCGGGGCGCGGCAGCTGCTGGAGTAGCTGGAGGGCCTCCGGGTCGTGGGTCGCGGTCGAGACCACTAGCCTCCTGTTGGGCGCGAGGAGTGAGAGCATGCCGTATATCACCTGTAGGGCCACGCCGGAGAAGAGGTGTAGCTCGTCGACGGCCACGGTGCCCACCGTGAAGAGCTGCGTGAAGAGCGTGCGGCCCATGCGGTACTCCATCCTCAGTATGTAGTAGACGACGTCAGGGTTCGTGAGGAGCACGTAGGGGCCCCTGGAGAGTATATGTGCCAGAGCCTCGCCGTGGCTCCCGTAGCCCTCCTCCGCGGCCACCCTGTGGAGCCTGTCGGCGTCGACGCTCACTATTAGCTCGGGGTCTAGGCCTAGGTGGCCGGCGAGGCGCCTCATAGACTCCAGCTGGTCGGCGATGAGGGTCTTGGTCGGGTAAAGTATGAGGGCGCTCATGCCCTCGTCGAGGCTACGCTTGGCCGCGAGGAGGAGCGCGAGCGTCTTCCCGCTCCCCGTGGGCGCGTCCAGGACGACGGTGCCGGGCTCCTCGGAGAGCCTGTAGGCCTCCTCCTGGAAGCGGCGGAGCCTGAGCCCGCCCATGGCCGTGGAGCCGGGCTCTAGGCAGAAGCCCTCCACGTCTAGGGTAAAAAAGGGGGCGGTTTCAGGGCTTGACATTCACATACACCCGGGGCGGGGGGACTATAACCTTCTCGCCGCCGCAGTCGAAGTAGTCGCCCCTGAGCGCCGCGTCTACAAGTATGGGGTAGGGCGGGATGTTGACCCAGACGCCGCCGAGCACCTTGTAGCCGTCCAGGTCCACCAGGGAGACCGGGTGGCTGGGCGAGAAGACGCCGCTCCTCCTGCTGCACTCGAGGCGGATGTAGCTTACCCTAGCCGGCGCGAGCTTCTTGCCTATCCTTATGAGGCCGGGCCCCCTGCCGCCGACGGTGTAGAACTTGAAGGTTGTGAGGGGCGTGTACTTGTAGTAGGCGCCCTGCTTCGGCACGTTGAGGCGCCTGGCGGTCTCCATGGAGACGGCGAGCGTCTCGTCGACCGAGTTGTACGTGAGCTTGACCACCTCGCCTCCAATGTCGACGCGGAGCGGGGCGCCGCCGACTATCCTCGGGCCGGCCGGGTACTCGACGGCGGGCGTGGCGTAGACCGTGAATATGGATAGGTCCTCCCTGTAGTGGGGGGTGAGGCCGGCCGCGAGGCGCGCCGCCTCCCTCCTGTGGGGGGCGTTGAGCGCGTACATGAGGGCTGTGGAGTTTATGTAGGGCTCGACGGAGGCCGTCTTCATCTCCCTGGAGACGTAGTGGAAAAAGTCGTGGACGGTCAGTATGGCCCTGTAGACCTCGGGCCCGGCCACGCGGCCTTCACCTCCCCCTGCGCCTGCCGCCCTTGCCGCCGGACTCGCCGCCCGCGTACTTCGCAGCCTTCTCGGCGAAGTGGAGCGCGTTGTCCCTGAGCCTCTCTATGAACTCCTTGTCCGGCTTGAGGCTGCGCACGCCCTCGACGAGTTCGCGGAGCTGTTTCGGCGTGAGGACGCGGACCTCGTCCGGGAAGGCCGCGTAGCCCCTGTACTTGCCTAGTATCTCGGCGGTGGCGGCCACGGGGTCGCCGGCCCAGTCCCTGGCGGCCATCTCGAGGTTGTACTCGAGGCTCGTTATTATCTCCTCGTAGCCCGCCGCCACGCCGACTATGCTGTTCACCACGTCCCCCTTCACCCTCGTCTCCGCGCCGTAGCTCTTCGTCGCCATCAGCGTCTTCATGAACCATATGAGCTCCTCCTCGGTGACGCTCCTCAGCGTTATCACTGTGGGGAAGTGGGCAAGCGGCCTCACGTTCTCGGTGGCGCCGAGAGCCTGGCCTGTGCTCTGCGTGGCCGGGTCTACGGCGTTGAATGTTATAAGCTCGCTTATCTCCTCGTATGGCTCTATGCTGTAGGCGCTGCTGTACTCGACCCTGTGCTTGATGTTCCACCTGTCCTGGCCCCTACCGCCCTCCGTCACCACGGCGCCGAAGAGCACGCAGCGGGGACACTTCCTGCAGAGGTGATCCTTGAGGCGGCACGCCTTCACCTCCGGGTCGAGCTCCACGCCGAGCGCCTCAGCGTAGGTCTTGAAGAGCCGCGCGTACATGCGGTTCTCAGGGGCCTTCTGCTTGCTCGCCAGGAAGACGACCTTGAGCACCGCCTCGGGGTCGGTGGCGCTCCTCGGGAGGGTCGCGATGTTGAGCTCCCTGGTCTCCTCAGTCCTGAAAATGGTGTAGTCGTGGGTCTGCCTCATAACGAGGAGCTGTATAGTCTTGGCGGAGGCGAGCACTGGGGCCTCCTTCTCGAAGAGCCCCTCCAGGGGGGCGAGGAAGCTGTACCTCACCACTACTCCTCACCTCCACCCTCGCCGGCCTTCTTCGCCGCCGCCCTCTCGGCGGCCTTCGCGAACCTCGCCTTGTAGACGGCGTAGTCTATCTCCCTGAGAGCCTTTATCCAGACCCTGCTGGGCAGCTTCGCGCGGAGGGCGATGAGCTTCTCCACCGCCTCCTCGAGCACGCGGAGCGCCTCCGGCGGCACGTAGTCGCTCCTAGCCGTGTTCCTGTGGACGTTCACCACGTAGCCGACCAGGGCGTCCTTGTCGTAGAGCTTGCCGCTCTCGAGGACGCTGAGCAGCTTCCCAACAGGCCCCATTATGGTGTGCTTGCTGAAGCCGTACTGCCTGGGCACGTAGTAGTCGAGGTACCTGTCAAGCAGCTCCACTATCTCCCTCACCTCTCCCCGGATCTCCTCCATCCCCGGGGCCTTCTTCTCCTCCCTCATCACGACGAGGGGTCTACTCACATCCACCACCTCTCCTCCAACACGTCTAGATACCTCAAAAAAACGCGCACAACTTCCAGGTTCCTGCCCCCGAGGGGGTTGCCCGGGAGCGCAGCAACCAGCCTCGAGAGCAGCATGCCGGGCGGCCTCTCCAGCACGGGCAGCAGCCCGGCGTTGCCGAAGTCGACCCTACGCCTCCTCATCTCCTCGACGAGCAGCTCGGCCGCCGTCAAAGCCTCGGAGAGCTCCTCTGCGGGGAGCCCGGCCTCCTCCTCGAAGCCGACCCAGCCCTCACGGAGCACCACCCCCCTCTCCCTGAGCAGCGAGGCAAGATCCGCCTTAAGCGGCACCTTCGCCGCCCCCAGGGGCCTCGGCTCCGGGAAGGGCGCCATCTTCTCCCCCGGCACATAGACGAAGGCGTGGAACATCTTGTAGAGCATGAGCGCCCTGTTTAGGCGGCGCAGCATCTTGCTGGCCTCGGCCTCGTCCCTGCCGCCCGGGGCCCGCGCCATGACGACCATGTAGTTCCCGCTCGCCAGGAGCGCGGCGTAGTCCCCGCCAGTAGACACGGCCGCTAGATCCCTGAGGAGGCCGGGGTCGGCCTCGCCCCGCAGCACCTTCTCCGCGGCCTCCTCCCAGCTGCCGGCCTCGACGCCGTATTCGCGCAGCAGGTCTAGGCTGCCGAATAGCTCCCTGAGGCGCCCAGCCAGCCTCTCGCGGGCTGCGGCGCGCGTGCCGAGGGCCTCGTGGAGGCTCAGGGGGTTCCTCGCGACCTCGGCGGGGCTCAGGCCGTCCAGGTACTTCCTCCAGAACGCGGGGCTGTGTAGGCTCAGCTCGCCGCCGCCGAGGAGCGCCAGCGACACGGCCGACCAGTAGTGGGACGCGTACTGGGGCGACATAGCTATCGCCGGCATCAGGTAGTAGACGTCGTAGGCGTCCGGCCTGAAGCCAAGGGCTGAGCGGAGCGTCGCCTCTAGCCGGCATAGGCGGCATATCTTAGCCTTGTTCCTACCGCCGCTCCTCTCGCCGCCTGCGCGCAGGTTGTGGAAGCTTTCAGCCCCGTCGCCCGTGAGGCTTGCAACCGCCTCGTGCTCCGCCGGCCTGCCGCAGAGGAAGCATAGCTCCACGCCCCCGCTCTTGCCCTTCTCGTAGACGGGCTTCACGGGCCTGGGCACTATTACTGGCTCGCCGTCCACCCAGAGGTATAGTTCCTCTACGAGCATGCCCGCCTCCCTCGTGAAGGCCTCCCCGCCCGCCTCGAACCCCCTGGTAGCCGCCTTCATCGCCGAGAGGAGCCTCTCAACCATGTCTCCGTGGTCGAGGCTGAGAAGGCCTGTCTTCTCCAGGAATGGGTAGAGCAGGTCTACGAGCAGCCCGGCCTTCGTCGTATTGCCTATCTGGAGCAGGGGCTCCACTTGCCCCGGCTCTACGCCCAGCTTTTCCGCAAGCCTCTTGACGGCCTCCCCGCGGTGCTCGGGGAAGACGCTGAGCAGCTCCTTGAACACTATGAAGAGGTTCTTGGCCGAGGCGATTTTCGCCCCCACGTCCTCCAACTCCACGCCCCTGAAGCCTCGGCGTGCCAGCTCGCCCCTCAGCCCGCCCGTCACCGAGGGCGAGGCGACGAACCTCTGCGCCTCTACGTAGCTCCACAGGCCCTCAACCGCCCTGGGCGAAGCCTCGAGCAGCTCAGGCGCCTTAAGCACGGTCTGGACTATGTTCCCGAAGGCCGCCTCGCCGAGCCTGCCGGGGTCAAGGGACTGTAGGAAGGAGGCAAGCTCCCTCTCCAGCGCCTGCCCGACCTCGTCGACGCCGACCCTGGCGCCGCGGCCCGCGTAGACGACGCCGTCGGCGAGGTATATGAGCGGCCTGTACCCCTTCTCCCCCATGAGCCTCGTCAACGCCCTGTGCACTATCTGTGTTAGCACGCCCCTGACCTGGGTGACCCTGTGGTACGCCACCCGGTAGCCGTAGCGGCCGAGTATCTCGCCCACCCTGCCGGAGAGCTCCTGGTAGCCCCAGAGACTCACGAGGAGGTCGCCCAGCACGGCCGCGTCCCTCACCTTGCCGGGTATGGGCCCGGCCGCTAGCTGCGCCGCCACGTCGACCGGGCGTGCGGGCGTCTCGTTGAGGAGTGCTACGCGCAGGGCCGTCTCGGCCTCCCAGCCTTCTAGGCCCAGCTGCGAGAGTATCCTCCGGGCCTCTTCCTCCTCACCCGGGGTCAGCGTCTTTGAGGGCGCCTCTCCCCCCTTGCCAGTGGCCATGTCCTGGAAGCTCTGCCTTGTCTTCGTGTAGTCGTGGAGGAGCATGCCGGCGAAGAGCGGCCTACAGTAGCGCTCCTCTACTCCTAGGAGGTCGGCGGCCGTGCAGGCCGTGAGCGCGGAGTTCAGCGCGTGGTAGAGGAGCGGCTGCCACCTGGCCCTCCCCTGCGCGGAGGCGTACTTCGCGACCTTCCTGTGCCATCCCTCTCGCCGTAGAACATCGAGGGCCCTATAGAAGAGCTCTCTTGGAACCAACTTGGCCGCCCATGTTAGTATTCCATGTTAGTTGTATATTACTCTTGCCATATTTTAAACAGTCATTTAGATCGGTGTAAAACCGTATCTACGGGCATTCCCCGTACATAACTCAATACAACCTCCATACATTAACCGAGCTGAAATCCCGCAGGGCGAGCGGCACACCGCGAAGATACGGCTAAAACCCGTACATGCCCCGGAAAAGCCTCTAAATACCCACTTCAAGGCCTAACAGCGACACCTAGCCCCGCCGCCACCCTCCTCTGCCCCTCGTCCAGCGAGAGGAGCGAAAGCCCGCGGCTAAGCACCTGAGAGATGTAGAGTACGTCATACACGGTTACGCCGTACCTCAAGGCTATCTCCAACGCGCCCCTCAGGTAGTCCAGCTCGGGCTCCAACACGATGTTCCTACCAGCCATCCTTTCAAGCAGGCCATACGCCCTCCAGGCGTCCTCCACCCTATCAGGCCCCTCCGCGCAGCCTTCCACACAGCATTGGCAACCTCCTTTACAACGTGGTCCACGGAGACCGAGCGCCCTAGGTAGGGGACGAGGCCCTCCCAGCCATCCTCCCTAAGGAGGAAGGCGGCGAGCGCGGACGCGTCAACCACTATCACGGTTCTCCCCTCACGGACTCCGCGGCGAACCCCTTAGGCACGCTCCACCGGGCCTCCTTGAGCTCCTCCAAGACCTCCCGGGAGCTCTCCTCGGCTTTGAGTTCCCTTATCTTCTCCTCGAGGAAGCGGCGGAGCTCCTCGCTCCAGTTTACTACTCCTCGGTACCTCCTCATCTTCTCCTTTAGCTCCCGCCTGACCTTGAAGCTCACCACCTCGCTCACAGAGGCTCCATCCGTATTACCCGGAAACTCATGGTAAAGTATTACTATCGTATTACCATCCGCCGGGCTAAACGGCGGCGTCGAGGACAAGCCTCCCCGCGATGGCCTCCAGCAGCCTCTCAGCCCTCGACCTGGCGCGCAGGCACACCTCATCGTCACACTTCTCCCCGAGGAAGCGCCTGAGAGCCGCGGCTGCCCTCGAGAGCTGCCGCTCCCTATCAGCCTCGGTGAGCGGCTTCTCGCCCTGGAGCTTGAACTCGCCCTCCAGGAAGCCCTCCGGGAAGTACCAGTCCTTGAGCCAGGTGAAGCCGAGCGTGAAGAGGAGGTAGCCGAGCCTGCTGGCCGGCTCCGGGTAGCCGCGCTGCAGCTGCTCCTCCGTCTCCCTGTCGCCGAGGTACTCGACGTGTATCTTGCCGCCCGGCGGCAGGTGTCCCGCCACCAATGAGAGAAGCTTCCTCTCCAGGGCGCTGTCAGCGTAGCGTAGCCCGGGGAGGGGCTCCCAGTTTATCGCGTATAGCTCGACCCATGGGGCGTAGTGCGGCGGTCTTCCATGGAAGAGCTTGAGGAAGAGCAGGTGGGCCTCCCTGCCGCCCCTCGCCACGAGGATCCTGGTGTTCTCCTCCTCCACGAAGCGGCCTGGTGTGAACTGTTTCGCGTATACGAGGTAGGGGCCCGCCTCTACACCGCGGGCCAGTTCCCTCTTTAGCTTCTCCAACCCCATCGATATGACAATGTCATAGCGGAGATTTTAACCTACCGGCCGCGGAGGAACCGGTTAGCACTCCCGCACTAGCCCGCGCATAGGAAAAATAATTAAGATATGCCGGCGGTATATCCCCGTGGCGAGGTACAAGGTCGTAGTAGACAGGGAGAAGTGCCTAAGCTGCGGCGCGGCGCCGGCGCTCTGCCCCGACGTCTTCGAGCTCGCGGGCCCCGACATGAAGAACAAGGTCAAGGCCCCCTACGAGACCTCCACCGACGAGAAGACATCCACGGGCATAATACCCGAGAAGCTGCTCGACTGCGCCCGCAACGCCGCCGAGTCCTGCCCCGTACAGGCCATATCCGTGGAGCCCCTAGAGGAGGGCTAAGACTCTATAACCACGACCGCCGCTGCGCAGCTACGGATATGCGTCAGGCTCACGTGCACCCTCGCAGCCCCCATCCTTTTTAGCTCCTCGAGCGCCGCCCCCCGCGCCTCCAGCCTGGGCGGCACCCCGACCACTTCTACGTCCCTGAACCCCACCCTGGAGGGGTCCTCGATGCCGAGGGCCTTCGCGAAGGCCTCCTTGGCCGCGAAGCGGGCCGCGACGCACTGGTAGGGGTCGGGCTGGGAGAAGCAGTAGTCCAGCTCCCTCCCACCTAGCACTCGCTCGGCGAATCTCCGGAACGCTGGGCCACTCATCCTCCTCAGCGCCTCCACGTCTGCGAGGTCTACCCCGATCCCCAGTATCATGGCGCCCCCACGTTACTCGCGGTGCTGACCTTAATAAGAGGCCCCCGCGCATCTACATTGATGGGAAGAGAAATCCCCCTCGTACCCCGCCCGAGGATCCTACAGGAAAGGGGCGGGTCGACCAGGCACGGCATGCCGCGCTTCACCTCTGATACAGGCCTCCTAGACTCCAGCGAGGCGCAGAGAATATTCGAAGAGCTATACCAGGGCCCCGCGCCGCGGGGCGAGCTCCCCGTAAAGCTAGTGGAAGAGGCGCCGGCCGAGGAGCCCCGGAGCCCCCTCTTCCGGGAGGAGGGCTACATCCTCGATGTCGGCGGGGGAGAGGCCAGGCTATACGCCCCCTCGAGGAGGGGCTTTATACGCGGCCTCGCGGCGCTGGCCCAGCTCGCGGCGGCCGGGGGCCGCGGAGACCTCCTGGCCGTGGACTACCCGGCCTTCAGGTACAGGGGGGTCGTCGAGGGCTTCTACTTCGAGCCGTGGAGCTGGGGCGACAGGGCGCGCATGATCGGCTTCATGGCGTGGGCGCGGATGAACACCTACATCTACGCGCCCAAGGACGACCCCTACCACAGGGAGAAGTGGAGGCTCCGCTACCCCGATGAGATCATGGGGGAGATAGCCGGCCTCGCGCGGAGGGCGTCGAGGCTCGGCGTAGACCTAGTCTTCGCGGTGAGCCCCGGGCTGAGCGCCGTCTACAGCAGCGGGGAGGACGAGGAGAGGCTCCTCGAGAAGTACCTCAGCGTGGCCGAGCACGGCGTCAGGAGCTTCGGGCTCTTCTACGACGACATCCCCGAGGAGCTGCTCCACGAGGAGGACAGGGAGAGGTACGGGAGCCTCGCCGAGGCCCACGCGGACTTCGCTAACCGCGTGTACAGGAGGCTCCTCGGCGAGCTGGGCGAGGCGGAGCTCATAGTGGTGCCCACCGAGTACCGCGGCGTCGACATGGGCCCCTACTTCCGCGAGCTGGGCGAGAAGCTCGACCCCCGGGTAAAGCTCATGTGGACCGGCCCCAAGGTGTGCTCAGACGAGATAACCCTAGACCAGGCGCGCCGGGTAGCCGGGCTCAGCGGGGGCCGCCTACTCGTATGGGACAACTACCCCGTAAACGACTACGCCCGCAACAGGCTCAACCTCGGCCCACTCGAGGGCAGGGACCCCCGGCTCCCGGAGGCCCTGGAGGGCTTCCTCTTCAACCCCATGAACGAGGCCTGGGCCAGCAGGATACCCCTCGCCACAGCGGCCGACTACTCCTGGAACCCCGCGGGCTACGAGCCCCAGGCCAGCCACCGCCGCGCACTCCAGCTACTATACCCCAGCCACGCCCGCGACATAGAGCTCCTAGCCTACATGCTCGGCTACTCAACCCTCTGGCCCCGCACGCCACCCGGCATAGACGACACAATCTCCGCCGCCAGGAGCGGCGTCTACGGGCCCGCGGAGCAGCTCCTCCACGCGCTGGCCGCGCTGCCCGACGCGGTGCTCGAGGCCGACGAGAGGCTCTACGCGGAGGCCGAGCCCTACCTCAACAGGCTCGCCCTGGCCGCGGCGGCGGGGCTGGAGTTCCTACAGGCGGCCTCGCAGCCCGGGCCCGCGGCGGCCTGGCTTCACGCGGCCAGGGGGCTGGAGCTGTGGCGCGCGGCGCGCGGGGCGTACCACATAGCCGGGGCCCTCTCGAGGCACAGGGAGGAGGTCTGGTACACGTTCATAGAGAGGGACTTCCTGGGGGAGCTACTACACGTCCTAGCCGGCAAGGCCCTCGCCGCGGTCGACGAAGGAATAGAGGCGCCCTGGATATTCTCCAACACAGACCACCTGGAGGGCAGCGACTGGAGCCGCGGCGTCGACGGCGACACGGCTACCAGGTACGTCTCGAGGCGCAGCTACCTCCCGGAGGGGGCCGAGTTCCTCGTAGAGTTCCGCTCGAAGCGCCTCCTCGCGGTCGAGCTAGCCCTACAGAACCCCTCGGCGCCCGGGGAGCCCTGGCCCGTCAAGGTGGAGGCCGGCGGAGAGTGCACGCCGCCCTGCGTGGCCGAGGCAGACTCGGTGAGGATCAGGGCCGCAGCCGTCACGAGGGGTAGGAGGGCCCTGCAGGCCTCGCTGACGCCGCTGGCGCCGCGGGTCTACTCGGACATCCCGGCGACGACCAGCGCCGCGAACATTGTCGACGGCCGCGCCGACACGTTCCTCGCGGTGCCGCCCGGCAGCAGAGGGCGCAGCGCGGTGATAGACCTCGGCGGGAAGCGCCGCGTGGAAAAAGTCGTGGTGCTGCAGAGCCCCGGCTACTCTGTGCCGCTGAGGGTCTACGCGGCGGCGCCCGGCCTCGTGTACCCGCTCCTCCACCTCGACGCGATAGAGTGGGTGCCGGTCGGCGCGGCTAGGGGCCACTACTCAGTAGTGGAGGTTGGCTCGGAGACCGGCTACCTGAAGATAGAGGTCCAGGGCAACGGTGGGGGGAGGATACACCAGGTCATAGTGAAGTAGGAGACCCCCCTTTCCTCTAAAAGGGATGCCCCCTTTACGCGGCAGGGGTAAGCATGCGTTTTTCCCATGAAAGGCCGTCACTGCTTCTCGCCAGCAGCCCCGGGATAGTAGGACATTATCAGGGAAGCTTAATATAGTAGGAATTAAGGGTACTACAAAGAGAGATGAGGTACCTCGTAAAGGTCACGAGGAAGGGGCAGGTCACAATCCCCAAGAGCCTACGGGACGCCCTCAGGATAAGGGAGGGGGACATCGTCGAGGTCACACTGGAGAACGGCCGCGTAGTCCTCTCCAAGCCTGGAATCCCGGAGCCCGGAGACCCCGTAGGCCTGGATGAGTACAGGAGACTCTTAGAGGAGCTGGAGGCGGTGCGCAAGCGTTGGCGCTAGTCCTCGACACTCGGTTTCTCATAGCCCACACGTTCCCGCCGAGCCGGGAGGACAGGGACAGGGTAGCGCGCTTCGCCGCCAGGATACTTGGGAGGGAGAGGGTCGCGATGCCCAGCATCGTCGCCGTAGAATACATTAGAGTGGCCGGCAGGAGAATCGGGAGAACCGCCGCGGTGGCCAGGCTAAACATGTGGCTAAACTCCGGTGCCGAGCTCGCGCCGCTCTCAAGGGAGACCGCAGTTAAAGCCGGGGAACTATCGCTGAAACACCCCAACGTGCCCATAGCCGACGCGGTGATAGCGGCCATAGCCCTCTCCATGCACGCCAGGGTAGTCTCCGACGACACCCACTACGAGGAACTCGGAGTAAAGAGGCTGTGGTACAGGTGATAAGAGAACGCTTCTTAACATGGCATGGCTCCGCACATATCCAGCGAAGATTAGACTATAACCTCACACTACGTGGCGTTTTATAGTTATCGTAGCCCGCGGAGCCTAGCCGTAGGTCCTCAAAACGTACCTCCCGTAGCCGGCCGAGGCGAGCTTATCCGCGTGGAGGTAGCGGCCCGCCAGGAGGAGCGCAACCGCGAGCCTCGAGTAGGGGCTCCCCCAGAAGCCCCGGGGCGAGTCATAGGCCCTAGCGTAGACCCCCACCACCTCATAGCGGAGCAAGAGACCCCCTCCTCTGCTACCCCAGGCCACCATATAACATTGCCCTTAACCCCGCCGCCAAGCATCCCCTCCTCCAGCCCTACATGTCTACCATGCGTCACATGTAAGGAGCCAGGCCCAGCCTCCCACGTAGCATATCTAAAACCTCCTCCAGCATCTTCCCCTCGAGAAGCTCCTCCACGGCCTGGGTATCCAACGCCATATATCTTCCTATTGGGAATGAATACCTGAGCATATCCTTGTCCTCTGTCCAGACCGGTATCCTTAGCTTCAAGGCCAGCGCTATAAACGGGGCGTCCTTCTTGTCAAACGACTCGGCTATTCTTAGGGCTTCGAGGAATCTATCGTCAAACGACTTTTCCGGGACAACTATAACAGTGTTAACAAGTTCCACCATTAAATACTTGAGAAGGATGGGAGAAAAACCCTTTCTAATCAGTTTGCCGCGAAGATATTCCAGAGGCTCGGAGCCTCCTCTGGAGTTCTATTGCCGGCAGGACTTCTTTTCGCTCTAGGACGTGGATCTTGCCCCTGAACAGCCTATAAGCGAGGATGGGAGGGAACTCTATTAGTGTTATCTCCGTGATGTTTTCCCGTATCTCCTCCCCCTTCCTGTACTTCTCGATTACTATGTGTGTGTCGATGGTTGTCATTT
>Ga0256833_1001380_pt1 | contig 18017 bp, 19 predicted proteins | sample 356284metaG_FD_190535 | JGI IMG/M metagenome (GOLD analysis project Ga0256833, IMG submission 190535) | Hydrothermal vent microbial communities from Mid Atlantic Ridge, Atlantic Ocean - 356-284 | ecosystem: Environmental > Aquatic > Marine > Hydrothermal vents | place: Atlantic Ocean: Mid... | reverse complement strand
AAATACTTCCTGTGATATTTTGTAGCTTCTTCTAAATCATCAAGAATCTCTTTTTTCTTCTTCTTGGGAGCACTTTTGTAAAGTTTATAGTTAATTGCAACAATGGTCCTCTTCTGGTTGTGATTATATCCTTTTGTTGGTAAGATAATATTCATATGACTCTCCTTGTTAAGTTTAGGTGTGGCCGTGCCTTTCTTGGTGCGGCCACGAATTTTATTATGGGAATTTTTCTGAGTAAACACCACCTTTTTCGGTAAGATTATTTTTGAGCTAAAGCGTAGGGTTGACAAAACAAATTTCTATATTATAATAAAAAATGGATAGCGAAAAAGCAGAGACGAGGGTTGGGTTTATCTAAACACCGGTGGGTGTCCCAACCCCGTCTTTTTTTATGAGACGATGTTTTGTGTATATTTAGTAGATGGCGGGTTCTTTTTTAAGAAATTTAGATCTTTTTATGAACATCCACCATCGGCAAACGAAGTAAAAGATTTCATAGAGAAATTTCATATCCAATTTAATCCTAATTTTTGAAGTTTTCAGAATTTATTATTATGATAGTCCTCCTTCAAGGGAAAGAATAAAAAAGATTTTTTCTGGTGAAATAATCAACTTAGAGGAAACCGATGTTTATAAAAACAAAATGGCTTTACTGACTGATCTTAAACGCACAGATTTGGTGTCAGTAAGGGAAGGTTTTTTGATTTATAAGGGATGGAAGTTAAAAAGAGGGGCGATAAAAAAGTTATTAAAGGGGAAGAATTGGGAGATGATGATTTTGTACCTGAGATTATACAGAAAGGGGTAGATATAAAGATAGGGCTTGATATTGCCTGGATTAGCCTTGAAAAAATAGCACAAAGAATCGTACTCATAACAGGTGATTCTGATTTCGTCCCTGCAATGAAGTTTGCAAGGAGAAACGGGATCCAGGTTATGCTTGCTACTCTTGGTCATGGAGTTAAAGAAGAGTTGAAGAATAATGCAGATTTTCTCGTGGAAGTAGGTTTAAAAGAAATAATGAAGTGAGAGGATCTCCGAGTGGCTATGGGCCTTTACACAATGGTAAGCCTTGTACTGCTGTTATCTGTTATTACCCATCATAATTGAACCCTCCGCCCTTCTGTGCTAATCTAAAAATAAAAGGATAGTAAACCCTTTTTGATGAAGGAGGCTCAAACCCGCTATGACCCGCGAAGAAATCCTTCAAAAACTCAGGGAAAGCAGAGATAAACTCAGGCAGTTTGGAGTGAAGAGGATCGGTATATTTGGTTCTGCTGTCAGGGATGAGTTGAGGGAAGATGGCGATATTGATGTGATTGTGGAGTTTGAGGAGGGAAAAAAGAATTTTGACAATTTCATTGAGTTAGCTTTTTTTCTTGAGGAGCTTTTTGACAGGAAAGTTGATCTCATTACTCCGCAGAGTGTAAGTCCATTTGTTAAGCCTTACATAGAGAAGGAGGTTCTCTTTGAAGCAATGTAAAGTGTTTTTGAAACATATACTTGAATTGAATGGAGAAAGATCGCAGGAATGAGGAATAAACTTATTCATGAATATTTTGTGTAGATTATGGCATCGTGTGGGATGTGGTTATAAATAAAATTCCAGAGATAAGAAAACAGATAGAAAAGATTTTGTTAGAAGCATAGGAGAATGAGGGATTGATTATGAGGAATAATAAACTTTATACCGCTGATAATCCTGAAAAAACATGAGAAAACAGGGATAAACTTATATAGTTAGAGGGAGGGAATGGCACTATGGTAAATCTTACTCCTGTTGTAAGCGAATTTAAGAAGAAGGTTCTTGAGGAATTTGGGAATGCTGTTTTTATTTTATTTGGATCACAGGTAAGAGGAGATGCTGAAGAAGAATCAGATATTGATGTGCTGGTGATTCTGGACAGGGAGGTTAATACACTGGTAAGAGAAAAAATTTATGATATTGCTTATGAAATTGAACTTAAATACGATATTGTTCTTGATGTTAGTGTGTTTTCAAAGTTTGAGTGGGACAGGTACAGGAAGGTTCTCCCTTTTGCAATAAGAGTGGAAAAAGAGGGAATTGTGGTATGAAAGAAAAAGAGGAAGTTATCGAATACTGGCGTAAAAGAGCAAGAGAATCTCTTGAAGATGCAAAACTATTAGTCCAGAATAATCGGTTTTTTTCTGCTGTGAACAGAATTTATTATGCGATGTTTTATCAGGTTTCAGCTCTGTTGCTTATTAATGGTCTCTCTTTTTCCAAGCACAGTGGTGTCATGTCTGCATTTAACAGAGAGTTTGTGAAAACTGGCAGGATAGATAAGGAATTGGGCAAATTTTTTAACCGCATGTTTGAGCATAGAAAATATGGTGATTATGGAGAACTTGTTGAATTTGACAAGGAGGAAGTGGAAAACTGGCTAAAAAAGGCGGAGAAATTTCTTGAGGAAACGGATAAGTTAATTTATAAATTTTAAACCTACATGGAGGGGCTCCCCCACCATGACCCACGAAGCAATCCTTCAAAAACTCAGAGGAAAACAGGGATAAACTCAGGCAGTCTGGAGTAACAAGGATCAGCATATCTATCTCAGCCTTTGGTTGAATGTACCCTTAATGATCTCTCCTCTTGCCTTTTCTTTCCCCCCGTGGTAAATTGAAATATAACCTGGAAAGGAGCAGGATAAATGAAGATAAAAGGTGTTCTTCTAACCGGAACTGTGGACTACATTAAAAACCGCTTTGGTAATGATGGGTGGGAAAAGGTGCTTGAGAATCTCCCTGAAAAGATTTCTGCCCAGCTAAAAAAAATCATTCTCCCCGGTGGTTACTACGATGCGGAGATCTACATTCAATTGCACAAAGTTTTAAGAGATCTTTTTGATACTGACGGAAAGCTATGGCAGGATATTGGAAAGTCAACTGCTGAAGCATCCATGGAACTGTACTCGTCAGTCTTTAAGAAAAAGTTAACAACCCCTGTTGATGCAGTAAAAGGACTTGTTCCCCTTCTTGCAGATATGCTCTTTGGAGGAATAAAACCTGAAATATATCAGCCCGGTGACAATACCATTGTCTACATTTTGAGAGGGACTCCCATTGGTGAGAATGATTTTACAAAAATACTTGCAGAGAGATCAGTGGGCTGGATTAATGAGGTTTTTTACCTTGTGAATACCCCCGTGAGAAATGTTGAATATGAAATAGGCAAAGATGAAAAAGGCAACTACTTGAAATTCACGATTGAATGGTAGAATGAACCTCTTTTCTGCCTGTCTCCTTGGTATTAACTGTCGCTACGACGGAAAAAACTCAATGAGGGAAGAGATTGTGAAAATTTTCCAGAGGGAGGGCGGGATAGTAGTCTGTCCTGAACAGTTAGGTGGACTGCCCACACCGAGGAAACCCGCTTATTTCACCGGAGGAGAGGGAAAATCTGTCCTGGAAGGGAGGGCAAGGGTTGTGGTGATTGAAACTGGGGAAGATGTGACTGAGAACTTTATTAGAGGGGCGGAGGAGGTGTTAAAACTGGCCAGACTTGCAGGTATTAAGAGAGCCTATATGAAAGAGAAGAGTCCATCCTGTGGGGTAAACAGGGTCTACATAGATGGAAATCTTGAAGACGGGAGAGGCGTAACCTCTGCTTTATTTGAAAGGGAAGGAATCGAGATAATAGGGGTAGAATGAGATTTCTTGTAAGAAGGGTTCTTCTTCTCATCCCCACAATCTGGGGAGTTGTAACCCTCGTTTTTTTTCTGATTCACCTCACACCGGGGGACCCGGTTGAAATTATGCTGGGGGAAAATGCTGTCCAGGCTGACAGAGTTGCTCTTCGTCATCAGCTTGGTCTTGATAAGCCCCTTTATCGTCAATATGTTGATTACCTCAACAGGGTAGTTCATCTTGATCTTGGTAGATCCATCTTCTACAAAGAAAAGGTAATGAAAATCATTGAGGAGAGATTTCCCGCCACCTTCACCCTCGCCTTAGTTTCAATGATTGTGGCAATTTTAATAGCAATTCCTCCCGGGATTTATGCTGCGGTAAAGCAATTCTCCTTCTGGGATAATTTGACAGCGGTTATTTCCCTTCTGGGTGTCTCCATCCCCAATTTTTTCCTGGGCCCGGTTCTCATTCTCTTCTTTTCTCTTAAATTGGGATGGTTTCCCGTATCAGGGAAGAGTGGATTTGCGAGTTATGTCCTTCCATCCATAACTCTGGGAACTGCTTTGGCTGCCATTCTCACCAGAATAACGAGAAGCTCCCTTACAGGAGTGCTTAAGGAAGCTTACATTACAACAGCAAGAGCCAAGGGTCTCCCTGAGTTTCGGGTTATTGTGAAACATGCCCTGAGAAACGCCATGATCCCTGTTGTTACAATTATGGGACTTCAATTTGGTGCCCTTCTCTCAGGAGCAATTATAACTGAAACAATATTCAGCTGGCCAGGCATAGGGAGGTTGCTCATTGATGCCATAAATACCAGAGATTATCCCCTGGTGCAGGGGACGGTCCTTGTCATTGCACTCACATATGTGATTGTAAATACCCTTGTGGATATAACCTACACAATCATTGATCCGAGAGTAAGACTGGAAAAATGAGGAAACTGTTTATAACCGGTGTGGTGATTGTGCTTCTCATGATTCTGTTTGCAGTTTTTGGTCCACTACTCTCACCATATTCCCCCTATGAAATACACCTTGATCAGGGATTAAGGGGTCCCTCCCTTGCCCATCCCATGGGACAGGACAAACTTGGCAGGGATATTTTCACAATGGTTGCCTATGGTGCCAGGGTCTCCCTCACCATTTCCACAACTGCCGTTGCCATATCTTTTATTGCAGGGATCCTGATTGGTGGTATTTCCGGCTATGTGGGTGGAATCGTTGATGAACTCATTATGAGATTAATAGATATTCTTCTTGCCTTTCCGGGAATTCTCCTGGCCATAGCCCTCGCAGCTTTCCTTGGTCCCGGGATGAAAAATATCATTATTGCCCTCTCTGCAATGGGATGGGTGGGATATGCCAGACTTGTGAGGGGACAGGTCCTATCTATCAGAGAGAGAGAATTTGTTCAGGCGGCAATTGCTGAAGGTTTGCCCCTGTGGAGAATCCTCTATATTCACATCATTCCTGAAACTCTTCCACCGGTGATAGTGCAGGCAACCTTTGGAATGGCAGGGACGATACTTGCCGAGTCTTCCCTTTCATTTCTGGGACTCGGGCCGCAGGATATTCCCAGCTGGGGAAGAATACTGAGCGATGGCATAGATTTTCTGAGAGAGGCACCCCATATTTCCATTTTTCCGGGAATTATGATAATGTTAACTGTGATGGCATTTAACTTCATCGGGGACTGGCTCCAGGAGAAAATTCAGCCGGGTGGTGGAGAATGAAAGGGAGAGCCGTTATTATCTTTCTTTTCCTTTTTCTTTTTGCCTGTGTTCCATCAGGAATGAACAAAACAGTATCCCTTGGTGGAGGAACATACCTCTATGTCACTGATAATTCAGTTGTGCTTTACTCCGCAGGAAAGGAGATCTTTGAAATTAAAGGTACAGTCTCTTCTTTGAGAGAATTGAAAACATATTTTTTTGGTGGAAGTACGAAGTTTGAGAAAAAATATATATGGGAAAGGGTAGGTGAAAAAATAAAAAGAGTTTCCGGGAGAGTTGTTGAGTGGAACAACGGTGTAAAGATGAATTTCTCCCTCTCAGGAAAAAATATTGTGAAAATTGAGGCTTCTGGAAATGGAAACGCCCTGAAGTTGATCTTCAGTTGCAGGAGTAATGACCATTTTCTGGGTTTTGGAGCCCAGACTATAAAGAGTGACCAGAAAGGAGAGTATATACCCGTCTGGACATCTGAAGAAGGATTGAGGAAGTTGCTTGAATCAGATGTAAATCCACTCTGGATGGTTGTTGGCAACAGGCATTCTTCTTACTATCCGCTTCCATATTTCTACAATCCTGCAGGTTTTGGCTTCCTGGTGGATACTCCATACCTGACCGAGTTTGATCTCTGCCACAACAGGGAGGATCAATGGAGCATGGAGGGTGATACTTCTAAGCTGAAAATATATGTTTTGATTGCTGATTCCCCCAAAAGGAGCGTGGAGATCTACACAGATCTCACAGGCAAGCCTCTCCTGCCCCAGAAGTGGTACTTTTCTCCCTGGAATGATGCAGTTGGTGGGGAGGACAGGGTTCTTGAGGTGGCGAGAATCATAAGGGAAAATCACATACCTTCAGCAGTTATCTGGACGGAGGATTGGGGTGGTGGGGTGAAAAGGGGAAAGGATGGTAGTTACTCATTTACCTACAACTGGGATCTGGGCAGGGATCTCTATCCCCATTTTGAGACAATGGTAGCTGAACTCCACAGAATGGGATTTCACTTCCTGGTCTATTTTAACTCATTTGTTGATTCAAAGTCCCGTATCTGGAATGAGATCCCGCATGATTATCTCATAAAGCATGAAGATGGCTCACCCTACATGATGTTGATTCCGACCCTGGATTGGGGTTCCATCCTTGATCTCACCAATCCTGCGGCATGGGAGTGGGCGGAGAATAAGATGAAAAAGGCAATTGAAATGGGTGTTGATGGCTGGATGGCTGATTATGGTGAGTGGCTCCCATATGACAGCAGGGTGGCGGAAGGAGAGGGGAAAAAATTTCACAACCTCTACCCCCTCCTCTGGCACAGGCTGAACCTTGAAGTGATGGAAAAGTACAGTGATGAAAGAAACTTTGTCTATTTTACCAGATCAGGCTATATTGGGGATCAGGCTTTAACCCCTGTTTACTGGCCGGGAGACCAGAGCACAGATTTTGCAGTTGATGATGGTTTACCAACTGCCATTGCAGTGGCGGTTAATCTGAGCTGGAGTGGAATGCTGATGTACGGGTCCGACATTGCCGGGTATATGTCCCTCGGTAACCCACCATCAGACAGGGAACTTTTCATCAGATGGACAGAATTTGGTGCTTTCTCCCCTGTTATGAGAACACATCACGGATATTTTGCATTTAAAAACTGGAATTTTTACCGGGATCAGTATACCCTCAACTGGTACAGATTCTATGCAATCTGGCATCAGAGACTATTCCCCTATCTTTACAGTGAAGCTGTAACAGAGGGAAAGAAGGGTATCCCCCTCATAAGACACATGCTCATGGAGTTTCCCGAGGATGCCTCCCTCTATGATATGCCTTATCAGTATATGCTCGGCCCATTTTTACTTGTTGCACCGGTCATTGAAAGGGGGGCACGACACAGGATTCTCTATCTGCCCCGGGGGAAGTGGTATGATTTCTGGGAAAAATGGTCAGTCAATTCAAGGGGTGAATGGATAGAGGCAAATGCCCCCCTTGAGAGGATACCTGTTTTTGTGAGGGATGGTGCAATTCTTGAACTGATAGCGGGGGACATTGATACAATTTCCGCCTTTCAGGAGTCTGAGAATGTGGTGACGCTGGAAGGAAGGAATAACTGGCGGGAAGTATGGGTTTTCCCCGGAGAGCATACCGTTAAATGGAAGGATTATGAGGGAAATGAGTTCGTAAATTCAGTTGTAAATGCGCTGGATCTTTCCACTCTGAAACTGAACTCACAGTATCTTAAATCCTGTGAGGGGAACTCACCACCCTGTTTCTATACCCTGCCCCAGGGGGTGAAGATAAGGGTGAAGAGCAAAGCAGATTCGTCCATTGAAATCAGCGACGACAGAGGCAACAGATTTGAATTTATCCCCGCCGTTGAGAGATGGTGGGATCTGGTGGTGTATGGTGGGTAAGAAGATTTTTTAGAAGCTTCTTGAATTTATTTCCAGAGTAAATATTTTTTGTATTCTTTTTATTTTTAATCACAATTGTTTTAACTTATTTTCTAATTCATCCGGGATCATAATTTTTAGCCCATCTTTCTGTTTGGCATAATAAACAATGTCAACATCTATCAATTCAGTTAACATTTTTTTGGATTGATATGAAATAGGTTTCAGGCTGATAGGAATATTCCCAATATACCCATCAATTCCTTTACTTTCTTCTTCAGATGTTGCAAGTCTGTATTCTGTATTAAATTTTTCAGCAATTTTCTTTAAAATAGCTTCCTGAAACCGCAAACCGATAAAAGTTTTTACTATTACCAGGTCTCTGACCCATTGTTTTATCATTTCTTCGTCTATCTGGTTAATAACATCTTTGAAATTATTTATCATATCCAGTATCTTCTTAGTGGCTATGTCTATTGAATCTGGATACCTTTTCAGATACCAATCTTCCCATTCTTTTAGGGTCTTACCAGTAAATTCTCTTATCAGTTCACTCATCTGCCCGACAACCCTGGGTCTTGTCGCTTGCGCATTCTGGTTGGCAAGATTTATTATCTGAGTTGCATATTTTGGAAAATCGGGAGTATCTATTTCCATTAGCTTTCTGATTTCCTTAATTGTAATTTTGAATTCCATTTAAGATCTCCGTGACCTGATGTTTCCTTTAATTAGTTTTTAATCTTTTGATGAGATGTTTCCTCAATTTCAATAAATTTCTCCTTCATATCAAAATCAAGTTGTCTATCTACTGTAGCTAAGCCGTTTTTGATGAGGTACTTGTTCACAAATATTCTGTTCTTAAGATAAATATATGCTTCCACACCCTCTTTACTTGCAATATAGCCTTTGTCAAATTTTAAATAAACCTGCTTTTTAAGTAAATATTTTCTCATGTAGGATAGTGTGGCATCTTTATCCCTTATAATTATCCCTCTAAGTTTTACAACAAGTCCTGTATCCAATTTTAATTTTCCATCTTCAAGTATTTCCATGACCTTATAAAGCTTGTTTTTACCAAATCTCAGCTTGTCCGGTTGAATTATCGGACTCGCATCTTTTATTCTTGGCGTGTAAAAAATAGGCTCAGGCTCAATAGGTTTATTTCTTTTGATAATTTCAATTTCATTTTTGAATATTGTAGAATCGTCAAATTTGATTTTACTTTTGATTATTGTCAGGAAGTCTTCGTTAATTTCGTATCCGATTACCTTCCTCCCCAACTCCATGGCAACTGTTGCAGTGGTACCACTTCCTAAAAAAGGATCAAGTATAGTTTCTCCAACAAAACTGAACATCTTAATTATCCTTTTGGGTAATTCGTCCGGGAACATTGCCTGATGATCTATCTGTTTCGCACCTCCAAAATTCCAGTGTCCGTAAAAATATTCTTTCCATTCCTCTTTAGTTAGTCTGGATTGCTCTTTGATGTTTTTTGGTATTTTTTTTGTCTTTCCCGGTTTCTTGAATATCAGAATATGTTCGTAATCTATCTCAATCATTCCATTTGGAGGATATGGATAGGAACCCATCACATTTGCTCCACCAGTGGTATTCATTGTTGTTTTTTTCTGCCATATTATGGAGCCCATGTAATCAAAACCGATGTCTTCACATTGGGCGATTATTTCTGCGTGAAGAGGTATAATTTTGTATCTCCCGTACACTATGGATCTTGCAAACTGGTCTCCTATGTTTATAACCATCCTTCTTCCTGGTTCCAGGACCCTGTAGACTTCTTTCCAGACTCTGTAGAGGTCTTTTAGATATTCATGGAGCGTCTGGCCATATCCAATTTGATTTTTGATGCCATAATTTTTTATGGACCAGTAAGGAGGGGAAGTAACAACTAATTGAACGGTATTATCTCCAATTTCTAACATCTTACGGCTATCGCCGATGATAATTTTAACGATATGGTCCATCGTTTTTACTTAGTATAATCTGCAAATCTTTTTAAAACAAGTAACCTATCCCTCCACCCTGCACCAGAATCTTCCCCTCATCACGACCCCTTCAAAACTTTTTGCCTCCACTTCCACTATGTAGCGCTCCCCCTTTTTCTCCACCACCCTCCCTGTGGCTTCCACCCTTTCACCAATTCTAACCGGTTTTAAAAACTCTACTTCAGCCCTTTCTATGAAGACATTTTCAATATTGACGGCAATAGCCGCAGCAAATTCTCCAAGGCCAAATATGAAGCCGTTGTTTACAGTTCCATCAACTTCAACTGCCATTTCGGAGAATGTGAAGAATTCCACCTCTGCATATCCATCCCCGATGTAAACCGGTTCTCCCACCCATTGCCTTGATGCGTGGAGCCTTGCTTTTTGTTCCATGGTACTTCCTTTTTCAAAAAGGCTGATTATGTTATATTATAGATAGCGGAAAAGCGAAAACAAGTGAGGAGGTTGAAATGATTGTTCAGAACAGAGAAATCCGGGCACTGAGGGAGTTTATCAAGAGTGAACATCCAATAATCAATCTTTATCTCTCTGTCAATCCAGTCTGGTTCAAGGCAAAGGAGTGGAAGATCAAACTGAAGGATCTCGTCAAGGAGACAAAGGAAAAGCTGAGGGAAGAGGCCAGATACACGAGAAATGAATTGAAGAGAATCTATTCTGACCTTGATTACATGGAGAGAGAATTGAATTCCATTGATCTCTCTGGAGTGGAGTCTGTTGTGTGGTTTTACAGCAGTGCCAACAACCTTGACACACTTTTCAAAATACCGGAGGAACTACCAAGAAACGATTTCATTGTTGTTTCAGATTTACCCAACTATCTCCTTTTAGATGAGGTCATGGCTAACTTCAAAAGGTATCTGCTCATTCTTTTTGACAGGGAGAGGGTGAGGTTTGTGGAATACTTTATGAAAAAGATCAGGGAACACATGAATCTGAGAGAGAGAATGCACAAACTGGAAGATTACAACGATTTTGGTGCAGTGGAAAAGAGAATTCAGAGGCACGTGATGTACCATATTTACCGGCATTTTAAGAACATCATGCTCATAGCAAGACAGATCATAGAGGAGGAGGATATTGACTATGTTATTCTTGCCTCCCACCAGGAACTACTTCCCCAGTTTAAAGAGAACCTTATCTATGAGGTTAAATCAAAGGTTATCAGGGAAGTTACCAATCTGGACATGAATGCAACAAGAGGCGATATCCTTAAGAGGATGGAGGAAATAGAAAAGGAAATAAAGAAGGAAGAGGAAGAGGAATTGTTCAAAAAGCTTGAAGAAGAAATTGGTAAAAATGGAAAAGGTGTAACCGGTGTAAAGGAAACCCTGGATGCCCTGTATGAGGGTAAGGTGGATATTTTGCTTGTTTCACCCTACTTCAGCAGGGAGGGTGTTGCCTGTCCATCCTGCTATTACATCACCCTGGAAGGGGAAGAGTGTCCCTACTGTGGTAGCAGAATGGAGAAGGTGGAGAATATACTCACAAAGACCTACGATTTAGCCATCATAAACAATTCCAGGGTTAAGCATGTTAATTACCTGAAAACGAAGATTGAAGAGAAGGGTGGAATGGCTGCCCTGCTCAGGTTCGTATAAGGAGATAGAAGGTGTTCCCGCTGAAGGATGATATTCCCTCACGCAGATTTCCCATTGTCAATTATTCCCTCATTGTTCTGAACTTTCTTGTCTTTTTCTTTGAACTTTCCCTCGGGAGAAATCTGCAGTTGTTCATAGCCCACTATGGTTTTGTTCCGATCAGATTCACAGTTGGACTTGAAAGGGGGTTCCCCCTTGAAACTCTGTTTCTGCCAGTTTTGACATCGATGTTTCTCCACGGAGGGTGGTTTCACATAATAGGTAACATGTGGTTTCTCTACATTTTTGGCGACAATGTGGAGGACAGGCTTGGTCATCTACACTATCTTTTTTTCTACATAGCTTCAGGTTTTTTTGCCGTCTTTCTCCAGTACATATTTAACCCTTATTCAAGCATTCCTCTCATCGGCGCCAGTGGAGCCATAGCGGGAGTACTGGGTGCCTATATGGTTTTCTACCCCTATGCGAGGGTATTGACTCTTCTCGTAATTTTTATTTTCATAGACATCGTTTACTTGCCTGCCTTTCTATACCTGTTTCTCTGGTTTTTCATTCAGTTCATAAATGGAACAACAATGGCCTTTCTACCTCATCAGGGAGGAGTGGCTTGGTGGGCACACATAGGTGGATTTTCCTTCGGGGTGGTATGGGGATTGATAATGAGGGTTTTTAAAAAAGAAGAGGTAAGCATCATCCATGTGATGAGGCCCTGGTAGTAAAAGGAGGTTGGTTATGGACCATACCATTAACAGTATTTTCTGGTTGTTTTTAATGCTTATAGCTCTGCTGCCGTGGATCAAACAGCAGATGCTTGAGAGTGCGAGGTTGAATCTTATTCACAAAATAGAAAAGAAGAGGAAATCGAGGGTAATAACTCTCATTCATCGTCAGGAAACCATGAGTTTCCTTGGTTTCCCCGTTTTCAGATACATTGATGTGAATGATTCTGAAGAAGTTTTGAGAGCCTTCAGGCTCACTCCTGACGATATGCCCATTGATCTTATTCTTCACACCCCCGGTGGCCTTGTCCTTGCCGCCGAGCAGATTGCAAGGGCAATTAAAAATCACAAAGGTCCCGTGAGAGTCTTTGTACCCCACTACGCAATGAGTGGAGGAACATTGATAGCTCTTGCAGCTGATGAAATCTACCTTGATCCAAATGCAGTTCTTGGGCCGGTGGATCCGCAACTTGGGGAACTTCCTGCGGCAAGCCTGGTAAAAATTCCAGAAATGAAACCGTATGATAAAATAGAAGATAGAACCCTTGTCCTCATTGATATGTCAAAAAAGGCAATAAAGCAGGTTTATGATTTTGTTTACTGGTTGCTCAAGGATAAAATGGAAGATGAGAGGGCAAAAGAAGTGGCCAGGTTACTTTCTGAGGGATATTTCACCCATGATTTTCCAATTACCTATGAAAGGGCTGTGGAATTGGGACTGAATGTGAAGAGCGAGATTCCGAGGGAAGTGTATCAGCTAATGGCTCTTTTCCCTCAGCCGGTAAGGCATCAGCCTGCTGTGGAATACATTCCGGCACCATATAAAAAAGGAAACAACAAATAAAAAACGGGAGGTAGTATGGAACTCCAGATCGTAAAAAAAGAGGATGTTGTTCTGAGCAACAGAGAGGAAAAGATTCTGAAGAGAAAAGTTGAAAAACTTGAGAGAGTTCTTGGAAAATTTTCCAGCCACAACCCATCCCTCAGGCTGGAGATAGATCGCTCAAACAGAACTAAGGAGTTTCTCCTTAAGGGATACCTTCATGTACCAGAGGATCTTGATCTTACTGTGAGCAATTCCCATTCACAGCTTGCCCATGCAATGGATGGCCTTTTCAAGGCCTTAATAAGGGAGGTGAAGAGGAGGAAAGAAAAGATTATTGATAACCACAGAATTGAAAAAGAAGAGAAAATAGCTTTTCTTACAAGAAAGTTAACCCCTGAAATTCAGAGTGCCATTGCAAAGTTAAGGCCAGAGTTGATTTCATTTGCCAGAAGGATGGCAGCAGCTCATCTCTACCATGACTGGGAATCACTGAAACTTGTTGACTTTGAAGATGTAGTTGATGAAGCCATTGAGAGAGCTGTTGAAGAGGGTCTCGTAAAGAGTGCCAATATTAACAAGAAGTTGCTGTACAAAGCAGTGGCAGAAACTCTGATGAAGGAGATTGAAACAATTTCAGAGGAGAAAAGCGAAGAGGTTAGCATTGATGAGGATGTTCCTCTTGAGCCTCCAGAGGAGGAGGTTTCTGATCTTGGAAGCGAGATACTCGATTTTTATCAGCCTGATGCGTGGTTGAAATTGGAGGATCTCATTCCCTCTGTTGATGTGGAGGGAGAACTTCAGGATGTTCCTGACCTCACAGCGATGAAAGAGGAAATTGTTGATAAAATAAAGAAAATTCTTCCAGGATTTTCTCCGATGGAGAGAAAAGTACTGACACTCTTCATTTTTGAAGAACTTGAACCTTTTGAAATTGCTATGGTTTTAGGGAAGAAAACGGAAGAAATTCACGAAACACTCATAAATGCTCTGAAAAAACTGCTGAAGAAACTTAAAGAGGAATGAGAAGGTATTTATCTCTGTTGCTTTTGGTTTTCTCAGGGATTTTGATTTTTTCCTGTAAGGAGAAGGGGAAGGAGGAAGAAGAGAAAGTTGTCCTCTCCTCCTCCTTTCCGCAGGTAACATTTTCTCTTCCTGTTACGGAGACGGGATGGTATTATTTGACGCTCTCAGTTAAAGGAAAGGGATTCAGATGGGACAGAGAGGAAAGTTCCGTGGTTATTGATGCCTACGATTCCCTTGAAAACTGGCTTGGGGATCTTGTGCTCTGGAACCCGCATTTTACATACAGGCTATTTGTGGGGAGGCTTGAGAAGGGGCAGTTTCAGGTCACCCTTAAATATTCAGTGGATAAGAGTCCAGCAGAAAAGGGAAAGGTAACCCTTGAGAAGGTTCGGCTTGAAAGGATTTCCTCAGTTCCTGAAGAGTGTCTGGAGCATTATCCATATCTTCTGGGATACTCTGCAAAAAGCCTCTCGGTTAATGGAAGAAGCGTTCCCTACAATTCACTCTCTGATCTTCCCCTTTTCTGGGTGTGCAGAAGGGATGGTTCAAAACTGATCTATGTTCTTTACTACTCCAATGAGGATGGTGGCACCGGACTGGTACCCGGTTATCTTATGTATGCCTGGGGGAGAACTGCCGATATTGAAAACGCTTTCACTGTGGACCTTGAGAGTGGCGAAATGTGGAAGAGGGATAATGAAACCAAAGACACTCCATTTAAAGGTGAAAATTATCTTGGTCATCCCCTTCTTTCCGTTGCCCCATCAGATCATGGCCTTGTAGCTGAGGGAAAGGTTGAGGATCAGAGTGGTCAGCTTTTGTTTGCTCCTCTGATTTTACCAGACCTCTCCCTTCACACAAGGGAGGATTACCTTGATCAGCTTCCCTGGAGCTATCTTATTATGGAGTGGGAGATGGAGAGGGAGAAAAAGATTTCAACTGAGGATCTCACTGATCAGGTTAACTCCCTTGCCCCTCTTAACTATTATCTCTACATGGACCTGTACATTGATGATGACGATTGTCAGATTGGCATGCGGGTTCTTCTTGACAGTGGTGAGGAAATTTCCAATGCTACTTCTTCCCTCGCCTGGAATTTCAAAGGCTGGAAGAGAGTTGTTTTAAAATTGCCAGCTCCGGTCAGTTCTCTGACTATTAAAAACATAGCACTGATAAATCTCTCTGGCGATGAGTGTGAGGTAAAAATAGGGAAACTCTTCTATCTTAATGATGATTTTCAGAGCTTTTCCCCCATACTCACCGGGAGCGAGTTAAATCTAAAAATACCGGCAGGAGGAGAAAAGCAGGTTATTCCACTTTTCCAATTTTCTCTCCCTTCTCCTCAATGATCTCTTGAAGATTCATCATAATCTTGACAAGAAAAGTTATACTCTTAATTATCCTATTCTCATGTTTTGTTCTAAAATCTGAAAACAACGTTTTTAATTTCTGTCATCTCTTCAATGGCGTATTTTAAGCCTTCCCTCCCCAGCCCTGAATCCTTTATGCCTCCATATGGCATGTTGTCCACGCGGAATGTTGGATAATCGTTGATTATTACTCCTCCAACATCGAGGTGTTCAATGGCGTAGAAGGTGTTTTTGAGATTATTGGTGAAAACTCCCGCCTGTAATCCGTACTGAGAATCGTTGACCTTATCTATTGCCTCTTCAAATCTGTCAAAGGGTTCTGTTATGACAACGGGTCCAAAGACCTCCTCGCAGTAGACAGGAAGATCCTTTCTCACATCTGAAATTATGGTTGCCTCAATGATGTTTCCATGTCTCTTTGCTCCTGTAATAATTATGGCTCCATTGTCAATGGCATCTTTGATCCACCTCTCCACCTTGTCTGCAGATTTTTCATCAATGAGGGGTCCAAAAACTGTGTCTGGATCCATTGGGTCTCCCACTTTCAGTTTTTCCACCTCTCTCTTAAATTTTTCCAGAAACTGGTCATAAATCCTGGAGTGAACATAGATTCTCTGCACAGCTATGCATACCTGCCCCGCATTGGCAAAACCTCCAATTGCGAGTCTCCATGCAGCAAAATCCAGGTCAGCACTTTCATCCACCACTGCTCCAGCATTTCCTCCCAGTTCAAGCAGAACCTTTTTCTTTCCCGCAATACTCTTCAGGTACCAGCCAACTCTTGGACTTCCTGTGAAGGAGAGGAGTTTAAATCTTTCGTCCCTTACCATCTTCTCTGCCCTTTCCACTGTGGTTGGAACCACATTTACCATTCCCGGAGGAGCTCCCGCTTCTTCAATAATTTCAGCGAGGATCAGTGAGGTGAAGGGCGCCTGTGGTGGTGGTTTCAGCACCACTGTGTTTCCTGCTGCAATGGCTGGAGCAACTTTATGAGCTACCAGATTCAGAGGAAAGTTGTAGGGGGTTATGGCGAGTATTGGTCCCAGAGGAAATCTTTTGTAAAATGCACGATAATTCTTTGTGTTCTCCTGAATATCCACAGGGAAAACTTCTCCACCAATTCTCTTTGCCTCTTCTGCTGCAAATGTGAAGGTTACTACTGCTCTATTTACTTCACCGAGGGCATACTGGTATGGTTTGCCCGACTCTCTCACTATCATTTCTGTGAGTTCTTTTTTCCTTTTTTCTATGCCATCCCTGATTCTCTCCAGAATTTTTGATTTATCGTAGGCTGAGAGCCACCTGGTCTTCTCAAAGGCTTTAACTGCGGCCTGAATGGCATCCTCTACATCACGCTCAGATGCAATGGGAATGTACCCTATGAGTTCTCCATTGTAGGGGTTGATGTTTTCCTCATATTCCTCTGTTTCCCTCCACTCCCCGTTGATAAACAGCCTTTTCTTCTCAGGCATCAACTCCCTCCTTTTAAAAGTTTTTCGTAGAGTTCAGCATATTTTCTGGCAGCCTCTTCCCATGAGAGTTTCATTTCCTTTATAGTAGTATAGGCGTTTTTTGCCAGAAAAATCAACCTTTCCCTGTTTTCAATGAGGGATTTCAATTTATTTTTGAGATCCTCCGGTGAATTCGGGTCAAAAAGAAGTCCATTTACACCATCTCTTATTATTTCTCTGTTCTGGGGAATATCTGATGCCACAATCGCCCTGCCTGTTGCCATTGCCTCTAAAAGAGCAATGGAGCGACCTTCTGAGAAGGAGGGGAGGACAAATATGTGAAGTTTTTTCAACATGTTTAAAACTTCTCTGTTGGGAATATATCCTGTTATCTGGATGTCTTCCCTCAATGGCTGCACTATTCTCTCAATTTCTTCCCTCTCCTCTCCGTCACCAATAAAAATTGCCCTGAATTTAATTCCCTCTTTTCTGAGCAGCAGAAGAGCCTTTGCCAGGGTTTTGAAGTTTTTATTTTTTGAGAAACTTCCTGTACCACCAATGGTTGTGATGCCAGATGGTAGAGGTGAGAAGTTATCTTCCACACCATTGGGAATGTGATACACATGGGGAAATTTTTTCTTCAGTTTTCTTTCCTGTGTGGTGTTTACGGTTACTATTGCGTCACAGTATCTCATGAGTATGCGGGCAGGTGAAAGTTTTTCAAAAAGATTGAAGTCACTTCCGTGAACAGTAACTAAAACCGGTTTTTTCACTTTTAATTTGAAGGGAATCGCCGCGTAAAGATTGAATAGCCAGTGAACATGGAGAAGGTCATACTCCTCTGCAAGGGTGAATATTTTGTAGGTACCTGCCCCCATGAGAAAGGGAAGCGTGAAAAGTAAGGGACTGCCCCTTTTCAGCAGACCGGGAATTCCTCCGGGAAAAGTTGAGAGGTTTTCCATCTTTTTGAAGAAGTATTTCACTCTTATAACTTCGATGCCTTCAATAAAGTAGTTGTCGGGTACATCTCTTACATGAGGGGCAACAACGGTAACCTTTATCCCTCTTTTCTGCAGGTGAAGGGCAAGTTTGTGGATAAATATCCCTCCCGGGAATGGGTCATTCTCTGAGAGAGGATATGAAGTTGTGAAAAAGAGGACCTTCATTTTTCCATTAATCTTTTAACATATCGTTTCAATCTCTCTGCTGCCACATAACCTCCATATTTTGCTGTGTACT
>Ga0256833_1001379_pt1 | contig 18022 bp, 17 predicted proteins | sample 356284metaG_FD_190535 | JGI IMG/M metagenome (GOLD analysis project Ga0256833, IMG submission 190535) | Hydrothermal vent microbial communities from Mid Atlantic Ridge, Atlantic Ocean - 356-284 | ecosystem: Environmental > Aquatic > Marine > Hydrothermal vents | place: Atlantic Ocean: Mid... | reverse complement strand
CGGTACGGTGATCTCGCCCGGCTCCGGTTTCCAGGCCGCCAGGTTCTTAACGTCCTCCTCGCTTACGCCGTAGGTTCCGGCGTTGCGCAGTACGCTTTCGAGCAGGATCTTGATCGAGAAGGGCAGCTTGCTGATCGTTCCAAGCCCCTGCTTCTCCAGCTCGGTGAAGTCGAAGTACTGCACCTTGCCCGCCGCGGTGTCCAGCGTCTTTTTCGTTCCGAACAGGTCCTTGTACGCCATGTGCGCTCCTTTCCCGCGTATGGCACGCGGTCTTCGGGTGGTTCGTTTGTGGGGTGGTGTTGTACCGAACCGGGTGCGCCCCGCTCAGCAATCCTTACTATAGCATGCCGGCCAGGAACCCCTCTTCGCGCACGGCGCGGATCAGGTCCATGACGGTGAGGCGGTGGGGGTCGTATTCGACCGTGACCTGGCCCAGCTGCTGCACCTCGGTCTTGAGCACGCCCTTCTGGCGCGCTAGCGCGGCCACCACCTTCTCCATCTGGTCGTCGCTCTGCACCCCTTGAATGCCCAGCATGATCCGGTTCATCATAGGTTCATTCTACGCGAAGCCTACTCCAGGACGCCCCCGGTTTCCCCCCGGGCCCCGCGGCCGCCCAGCACTCGGGTATGCAGGCGGCGGCCGCTGTCGACGAGCTGCGCGTCTGCGAGCGCGCGGTCGAGCTCGGGGCGGTCGCCGGACTCGGCCAGGAGGGCCACCTCGTAGGCGTTCGCGTCGTACGCCGACTTGATGAGCGCCCGCAGCAGGCCGGTGTAGACCTTGGCGCTTTCGGCGGCGATGCGGGTAACCAGCACGGTGGCGCGGTCGCCCTGCCAGACCGCCTGGGCGAGTACGAAGCCCAGGATGCGCTCCCCATCGACGGCTGCGAAGCTGTGCCCGCTGCGCGCGTAGTAGCGCAGCGCCGCAGGGGCGGTTCGGTAGAAGGCCTCGGGGCGGTCCGGGAAGACGCGGCGCTCCAGCGCCTGCAGCTCGGCGAAGTCGGGTTCTTCGAGGAAGCGGAAGTGCATGTTCCTAGCCTACCGCCTCGGACCTTCGCCGCGGCGCCTGCAGGACCAGCAGCAGCGCCGCCAGCAGCGCCAGCCAGGCAGCGACGGGACGCCGCCGGTCGACCGGCTCCAGCCGGTCCCCCGAGGGGCGCGGCAGCCGGGTTTCCGCGTAGTCGAGAAGGTTGACGGCGAAGCCGTCCCGGACCCCCGGCTCCAGGACGCCGTTCCACCCCAGGGGGCGGTAGGAGGCGCCCACGGACTCGAGCCAGTTGTACAGCAGCACCACGAAGGCGGGCAGGTCGCGCAGCGCCTCGGGGCGCGGAAGGTAGAGCTCGCCGCCGCGGGCGTAGACCACCCCCAGCCCATCGGCGCGTGCGGCCAGGATGCGCCAGCCGCCGCCCGGGGGCGGCGGGGGTGCCGGCAGGCGGTAGCCCACCAGCTCGACTCCGCGGGTGAAGGGGTGCGTGGGGTCGACGTCGTAGACGACGTCGGGCGGGGCCGCATCGGTGGAGGCCAGGTAGAGGGTGGGCCGTTGCTCGGGGTTTTCCGGGGGCGGTCCCGGCTGCACCGCGGCCTCGGCGTCGGCGGCGCCGGCCCGCCGTGCCCCCAAGGCGGCCAGTGCGCGCGCCACGCTGGGCGCGTCGATCTGCAGGCGGACCCGGGGAGGTCGCTCGTGCAGGTAGGCTTTCTGGTCCAGCGCCATCGCGTCTTCGGGGTGCAGCACGGCGCTTCGTCGCGTTTCCGTGGCCTCGAGGTCGATAGCCGCGAAGCGACCCGGCGGCAGGTTCAGTTCCCAGCTGCGCCCGGAACTGCTGAGACGGCCGTTCCAGTTGCCGGGTCCGGCGTTGTAGACCGCGGCGAAGCGCGCCCCCAGCGCGGTCAGGCCCGCGTTGGGCTCGTTCGCGGCCACGTCCAGGAAGGCGGCGCGCAGTTCCGCGGGGGGCGGCGCGTCGCCGATCACCAGCACCGCGGCCCCCGGCAGCAGGCGGCGCCCCAGCGCCACCGCCCGCCCCAGGTCGGCCCCGGCGTCGCCGGCGCGCAGCGTCTCCAGCGAGGCCAGCAGCCCGGTCCCGCGGGCGGGCCCGAAGCCTTGCGGCTGCCGTCCGGCGCGCACCAGCACCGCCTTGGACGCGCCCGCGAGCCAGACGGCGGCACGCTGTCGAGCGCGGTCGAAGCGGGAACGCCCGTCCGCGCCGGTGGCGGTCATCGAAGCGCTGGCGTCGAGGACGACGACGAGCCGCTCCGGTTTTCCCGTGCGCCACGTCGGCGCGGCCAGGGCGAGCAGCATCGCCGCCCCCGCCAGCAGCAGCAGCGCGAGCCGCAGGTCCAACCGCCGCCGCGCCCGCCCCCGCGCCGATGCGCGCTGCAGCAGCCAGACGCCCGCCGCCGGAACCACGAGCGGTCGGCGGCGGGCGTAGGTCCAGTAGATCCAGCCCAGGACCAGGGGCAGGAGGACCAGCAGGTAGGGGTGGCCGAAACCTACCAAGCCACCTCCGTGAAGCCGAAGCCGACCAAGTCGTTGCCCTGCACCTGCTGGTAGCTGATGCTCGAGCCGACCCGCTCCGCCAGGAAGTTGAGGAACTGGGCGTACTTGTCCGCGAGCTCAAAGACCAGCGCCTGGGCGTCGGGGTCGTCGATCGTCTGCATCATCATCATCGGCAGCATCTGCGCCATCTGCTCGAGCGATCGACGATTGTTTGTGTAGCTCACGCCGTGGAATTGGTCAGGCAGGTAGGTTTCGGCGAGCTGGCGGTAGGCGGCGTCGTTGGCGAGTTGATCCGGGCTTTCGAGCAGGCGCGCGGCGCGCTCGGAGGTGGCCAGGTAGAGGCGGTCCTCGCCGGCGACCAAGTAGAGCGTTCCCAGCATGCCCACGCCGATTTTCTTGGTGGGCATCCCTGCGATCTCCAGGGCCTCGACCGTGAAGCCGCCGGTGCCTTCGGGCGTCGAGAAGCCCGCGAGCATCTGAATCCAGCTCAGGAGCGTCACCTCCGCGGTGAGGGCGTCCCTGGTTTCGAGGACGATCAGCAGGTTCCCAATCGGGTTCTGCAGCATCTCCTGAGGATCGGTGCTTCCGGCGTCGACCAGGGCGAGGCGGTTGCCAAACGCCGAGAGGTCGAGCTGGAAGTCCGCCCCCAGGTCCGCGGCGTAACGGGTCGCGTAGTCGCCGAAGGCGGCGAGATCGAAGACCATGCTGCTGGCCGCAACCCCCTTGGGCAGCTCGTCGAGCGGCCAGGCCGGGTCTGCGGGCATCAGAATGCGGGCCAGTTCGGCGTCCTGGTCGGGGTTGAGGGGAAGCCGCGAGCGCGTGAAGACCCCGCCGTCCTGGATCTCCAGGGACCAGGAGAAGCCACCGAAGGTCTTGAGGGTGCGGACGACCTGCGGCGGCAGCCCCAGATCCGGGGACTCGAGCAGGGGCCAGAGCGGTTCGGCGTCGAGCCAGAAGGCGAGGTCGCCCTCTACCGGAAGCTTCAGACCGCGCTCACCGGAGAGGAAGCGCTCCACCGCACCTTCGGAGCCGATCAGGATCAGCTCGCCGTTGTGGCCCACATAGACCGGGGTGTTGCCCTCTTCGGTGCGGTCCAGCTTCCAGCCGTTGCGGGTTTCGGGGTTTTCCATCGACTTGTTGAGCAGCGCGATCAGGGTGTCCACCCGGTTGGCCGAGGGGCGCGCCAGGGCGAAGAAGTCGCCGCTGGGGTAGACGACGAGGAGGCCCTCGCGCCCCACCAGGTCGACGTTGAGGATCTCGCTGAGGAGCTGCAGGTCGTCGGCGTTCACCTCGCCGTCCTGGGCGGCCAGGTCTTTGATCGAGTCGAAGAAGCCGAGGCGGTTCCACTCGGTTTGGAAGTCGATGAAAAACGCTTTCTTGATGGCGAGGTTGCGGGTATAGAAGCCGGCCGTCGCGCCGGGGGGCGTGAGCGCCGGCAGGCTCTGCGCGGTCGCAGGCAGCAGGGCGAAGACGAGCGCCAATAGGAAAAGGTAGGGTTTCTTATACAGCATGGCCCTAGGTTACCAGCTCCCTGGATTAGAAAACGTACCGCAGCATAGTTTTCGTCTTAAAGGTAGACGGGCACGAGGCGCGCGTCCCCGCGGTTCCAGCGGGCGAGCCCCAGCCGGGCAAGCGCGCGCCCCGAGGGCGGCGCGTTCCAGAGCAGGCAGGCGTCGCCCCGGGGCAATGACCCGGACGCGAGCCTGGCCGGCGGGTCCTGCTCCGCGGGGAGGTCGTCGACGCGGTACGCGGCGGTGTAGACCTGGCGGTTGCGAGCCTCGAAGGCCGCGCGCACCCGGCCGCGCGCACGGGCCGAGGCCGCGGCCAGAGAGGACGCGCCCACGACCGGCACGCCCAGTCCGCGCGCCAGGCCGGTCGCCGTCGCGACGGCGACGCGGATGCCGGTGTAGGAGCCCGGTCCCTCGCCGACCACGATCAGGTCGAGCTGCGCCGGCTCGAGCCCGAGCCCGGAGAGGAAGGCTTCCAGGTCGGCGATCAGCGTTTCGGCGTGGCGGCGACCCCGACGCAGCGTGCGTTCGGCATCGAGGGTGCCGAGGACCAGGTAGGGGGTGGCGGTGTCGATGGCCAGGACGTTCACGGGACTTCAGTTTAGTACCCCCGCGCTAGACTGAGGGTAAGGAGGCGCAAGATGACCTTCCAGCGGTTCGTCGCGACGCTGCTCGAGGTGGAACGGGCGAGTTCGCGGATCGCCATGGTGAAGATGCTGGCCGAGGCCTTCCGAGAACTTCCGCCCGAGGAGGTTCCACTTGCGGTGCTTCTCCTGCAGGGTCGGGTGGCCCCCGAGTTCGCGGGGCTCGAGTTCGGCGTGGCCGAGAAGGAGGCGGCCAAGGCGCTGGCGCTGGCGCTGGGGCGGGACGAGGCGGAGACCGTCCAGGCCGTCAAGGAGAAGGGCGACATCGGCGCCTACGCGCTCGAGGTGCTGCCCCGCAGGGCCGGGGGCTTGTCCTTGCGGCACGTCTACGACGAGCTTCGCGCGATCGCCGAGGACGCCGGCCCCGGTTCCCAGGCGCGCAAGCGTGCGCGCCTGGCGCGCCTCGTCGCCGAGGCCAGCCCCGAGGAGGCGGCGGTGATTTTGCGCACGGTCACGGGGCGGCTGCGGTTGGGTGTGGGCGACGCCACGGTGCTGGAGGCGCTGGCGCTGGCCTTCCTGGGCGACCGCAGCCGGAAGCCGCTTCTGGAACGGGCCTACAACCTGACCTCCGACCTCGCTTACGTGGCGCGGCTGGCGCTCGAGGGCGAGGAGGCGCTCCGGGGGGTGAAGCTCGAGGTGGGCAAACCGGTGCGGATGATGCTCGCCGAGCGGCTCGCGGGCCCCGAGCAGATCATGGAGAAGCTGGGCCCCCACTTCGCCGAGCACAAGTACGACGGCGAAAGGGTGCAGGTGCACTTCGACGGCGAGCGTTTCTGGGTCTACTCGCGCCGCCTCGAGAACATCACCCACCAGTACCCCGACCTGCTGGAGGCGCTGCGCGAAGTCCAGCACGAACCCTTCATCCTGGAGGCCGAGGCCGTGGTCACCGACCCGGTGACCGGAGAGATGCGCCCCTTCCAGAACGTCCTCAACCGCAAGGTCAAGCACCTGACGCCCGAGCTTCTGGAGAAGTACCCCATCAAGGGGTTCGTCTTCGAGCTGCTCTACGCGGGCGGCGAGGTCCTGATCGAACGCCCCTACAGCGAACGGCGGGAGCGCCTCGAGCGCTGGTTCCGCCCTCACGAGCGGCTCGAGCTTTCGACCAAGCACTTCGTGAAGACCACCGACGAGCTGGTGCGTTTCTTCGATGCCTCCATCGAGGCCGGATGCGAGGGGCTGGTCTGCAAGAAGCCCGACGGCGACTACGAGGCCGGCAAGCGTGGGTTCAAGTGGGTCAAGTACAAGCGCGGCATCGCCGGCAAGCTTTCGGACACCCTCGACCTGGTCATCGTCGGCGCCTGGCTGGGGCGGGGGCGGCGCGCCGGCACCTACGGTTCGCTCCTGGCCGCGGCCTACAACCCCGACGAAGATCGCTTCGAGACCCTCACCAAGGTGGGTTCGGGCTTCAGCGACGAGGACCTGAACGAGGTGCTGCCGCAGCGGCTCGACCCTTACCGCCGCGAAGCGCGGCACCCCCGGGTTTGGTCGCTGCTCGAGCCCGACGTCTGGTTCGAGCCCGTCCAGGTCATCGAGGTCGAGGCCCAGGAGATCACCCTCAGCCCGGGCCACACCTGCGCCTTCGGTGCGGTCCAGGAAGGCCGCGGCCTGGCCCTGCGGTTTCCTCGCTTCGTCCGCTACCGTGACGACAAGAGCCCCGAGGAGGCCACGACGGCGCACGAGGTCGTCGAGATGTACCGCAACCAGTGGTCGGGTTAGGCCAAGCCCCCTTCGGACGCTGCCGGCTTGGTGGTGTGCGGTGGTCGCTTTTCCGGGCCGTCCCCGTGCCTGCGGCGTGACCGCAGACTGCCCGTACGAATGAATTCCATATTGCGGTATTCTATGGACATGAAACAAATCGTTGCCGTTCTCGGCAGGGTGTCGCGCTACGCCGCCGCCTTTGCCAGGGACGTGGCCTTCTGGCTCGTCGCGGTGGCCCTGCTCGAAGGGCTCGGGCGTGCCCTCCGCGGTTGGTTGGTCTGGTCCTGGTTGATGCCTTCCACGGTCAGCGGCCCCAGGGTCGCGGACCCGCTTACGTCGCCCTTGAGCTGGCTAAGCGCGTTGATCGTCTGGTTCGCGACCGCCTGGATGGCCTACCTGGTCGTGGCCTGGCTGCAGCGAACGCTTTCCGGCAACCGGCCGGCACCCCCGGCCGCCGTGGGCGCGGCGCTCGGGGCCGGCCTGTTGCTGCTGGCGGTCCAGCTGGTGCTGGGGCTCGTGCTTTGGCTCGCGCCTTCCCCGAGTGCGGGCGGCGTCTACCTGGTCTACCCGGTCGGCGGCTTGGTCGCGCTGGCGTTGCTGCTGCCGGCCATGGTGTACGCGGCCGTTCGCGCTCAAGGCTTCCGGGACGCGCTGGCCCGCCTGCGTGAGGCCCTGACCCGCCCCGGCTATGGCCGCCTCCTGATCCGCCCCGGTTACTGGGCGGCGTTCGCGGCGCTCGCGCTGTGGTTGCTGGCTTCCTCGTGGCTCGGCCGGGTGGGGCTGCAGCTCGATCTGGACCGGGCGCTCGAGCCGCAGTTCTACGGCTTCCTCTTCTCCGAGGCGCTGCGCGGCTTCCTGACGACGGTGATCGGGCTTCCCATCGTGGCCGCGGCGCTGCGCAGCGTCTACGACGCGGTCTGGGGTTCACCCGAAGCGGCTAGCGCCACTCCAGCACCCCCTGCCGCCTGAGTGCGGGCACGACCGCCTCGCCCACGCGCAGGTGGGCGTAGCCGCCCTGCGCCGCAGCCTGTCGCTGCAGGGCGCGCAGGTGGGCGGTCAGCGCCTCCCGCCAGGCCGCGAGCGCGGCGCGGTCCACCCGCATCCGTGTGCCGGTCTCGACGTCGCGCCACTCGGCTTCGCGGGGCGGGGGTTCCAGCTCCTCGGGGGCGAGCACCTGAACCAAGATGGGCCGGCGGGGGGACAGCATACGCAGGAAACCGGCCCAATCGCCCTCGTCGAGGGCATCGGTGACGAGGACGAGCTGGCCGCGGGCTCGTCTCAGGTCGCCGAGCGCGGCCATGGGGCCGCGGGGATCGGGCGCCGGCCGGCCGTGTTCGGCGGGTTTGCGCAACCGGCTCGGCCCGGCCTCGCCGAGCGCGAAGGTTTCGTCGGGCAGCGCCGCGGCCAGCAGCACCCGTACCACCTCGCGGGCGTAGTCCAGCTTGCCGTGGAGGTCCATGCTGGGCGAGCCGTCGAGCCAGAGGGTGAAGCGGGCCCGCTCCTCGCCCTCCCAGACCCGGGTGTAGAGCCGGCCGGTACGGGCGTAGGCCTTCCAGTCGACGAAGCGCGGGTCGTCGCCCGGGGTGTAACCGCGCAGCTCCATGAAGTCGAGGCTCTCGCCGGCGCGACGGCTCTTGCGCCCTCCCGGAAGCGGCCGGCGCAGGCTCGTGCGGATGCGGTAGCGGAACACGGCTACTTGGGCAGGGCCTTGGCGAGCAGGTCTTCGAGGACCCGGGCCTCGGAGGCCCCTTCGAAGCGCGCCTCCTCGGTGAGGAAGAGGCGGTGGACGAGCGCCGGACGGGCGGCGGCGCGCAGGTCGTCCCACTCGACGTGGGCGCGGCCGGCGAGCACCGCGAAGCCCCGCGCCAGGGCGAGCCAGGCCTTGGCTCCGCGGGGGCTGATGCCGAAGCGCAGGCGCGGTTCCTCGGACGCCAGCTGGGCCATGTTGACGACGGCCTCCATACCCGTCGAGGCGACCCGCACCGCGTCCGCACGGCGCCGCAGCTCCAGGAAGTCTTCGGGCCGGGCCACGGCCTCAGGGATCTGCGGGACCTCGCTGAGGATGCGCATCCAGACGGCGCGTTTCGGCGCGACGATCTCGATCTTGGCCATGAAGCGGTCCACCTGGGCTTCGGGCAGGGGATAGGTACCTTCGAGTTCGATCGGGTTCTGGGTGGCCAGCACCAGGAAGGGGCGGGGCAGCTCGTGGCGCACCCCGTAGGCCGTGACCGCACCTTCCTCCATGGCCTCGAGCAAGGCCGACTGCGTCTTGGGGGTGGCGCGGTTGATCTCGTCGGCCAGCACCACCTGGGCGAAGAGGGGGCCGGGGCGGAACTCGAAGCGTCCGTCCCGCCAGACCTCGGTGCCGGTCACGTCGGCGGGCAGCAGGTCGGGGGTGAACTGGATGCGCCGGTAGCTGAGGCCGCTGGCGGCGGCGAAGCCGCGGGCGAGCAGCGTCTTGCCGAGGCCGGGCAGCCCTTCGAGGAGCACATGGCCGCCGCTGGCCGCGGCGGCGAGCAGCGTGTCCACCACGCCCTCCTGGCCGAAGAGGACGTTCGACAGGGCCTCGCGCACCTTCTGGATCGCCATGCCCCGTTATACCCGAAGCCCGGATGAGGCTGGGGTAAGCTGGGGGGCGGATTTTGGAGGTGGCCGTGCCGTTCTTGCCCTATCAAACCGGTTGGATCGAAGTGATCGCGGGGCCGATGTTTTCGGGAAAGTCGGAGGAGCTCATCCGCCGCGTCAAGCGGGTGATGATCGCCGGGCAGCAGGTGCGCGTCTTCAAGCCGCGGCTCGACGACCGTTACCACAAGCGCGACGTGGTGAGCCATGACGGCCAGCGCGTCGAGGCGGAGCCGGTAGCCAGCGCCGCCGAACTGCAGGCGCAGGTGGAAGCGAACGGGCCCTTGCAGGTGGTGGCCGTGGACGAGGCGCAGTTCTTCGACGGTGCGCTCCCGGACGTGCTCGAGCGGCTGGCCGACCGCGGCGTCCGCGTGATCGTGGCCGGACTCGACCTCGACTTTCGGGGCGAGCCCTTCGGCCCCATGCCCCAGCTTCTGGCCCGGGCCGAGTTCGTGGAAAAACTGAGCGCGGTCTGCGTGCGTTGCGGCCGCTCGGCGACGCGCACCCAGCGGCTCATCAACGGCGAGCCCGCCCGGGCCAGCGACCCGGTCATCTTCGTCGGGGCCAAGGAGGCCTACGAGCCGCGCTGCCGCGGCTGCCACGTGCTGCGCGACTAGCTCGGTTCGATGGGCACCGCGCGCCCCCGCGCCTTGGGGATGCGGATCTCCAGCACCCCTTGCTTCAGGCTGGCCTCGGCCGCGCCCTCGACGATCGGCTCAGGCAACGTGAAGGCCCGGCGGAAGTAACCGTGGGGGCGGGTGCGGGTGACGTAGCGCGCCCCGGGTTCGTGGCGCACGCCGGCGATCGTGATCGTGCGCCCCTCTTCCTGCAGCTCGAGGTCCTCGGGCTTGACCCCGGGCACGTCCACCAGAATTCGGTAGGCCTCGCCCTCATCGAGGACGTCCACGGGCGGAGCCCAGTCGGCGAGGGCGTCCGCCCCGAAGCGCGACTCCAGCGCCTCGATACGCCGCTTGAGTTCGATCAGCTTTTCGATGGCCGCCCAGCGGTCGCTTCGTTCCAATTCCATGGCCGCCTCCTTTCCCCAGTCTAGCGCCGTTAGGATGGAGGCGTGAACCGCGCCGTACCCGTGCTGACGGGACCCAGCGCGAGCGGGAAGTCGTCCCTGGCGCTGTGGTTGGCGGAGCGCTGGCCGATCGAGGTCGTGAGCGCCGATGCCACCATGGTCTACCGGGGTCTGGACGTGGGCACCGATAAGCCGTCCGCTGCCGAGCGGGCCCGGGTGCCCCACCACCTCGTCGACGTGGTGGAGCCCGACGAGGCCTACGACGTGGTGCGCTGGGTGGAGGCAGCCGAGCGCGCGGTCGCCGGGGTGCGCGCCCGCGGGCGGATTCCGTTGGTGGTGGGGGGGACGGTCTACTACCTGCGGGGGTTGTGCGAAGGGTTGCCCACCACTCCGCCGCCCGACGAGGCGGTGCAGCGGGCGATCCGGGTCGAGTTGGAGCACCGGGGAGCGGAGGCGTTGCTCACCGAGCTGGCAACCGCGAGCCCGGCCGACGCGGCGCGGGTGGCCGGCAACCCGCGGCGGCTGGTGCGGGCGCTGGAGGTGCTCAGGCGCACGGGCCGGCCGCCGGCCGGCTTCCCGCTGCGCGCGCCGGGGGTGCGCTGCACCAAGCTGGTGCTCTGGCCCGAGCGGGCGGCCCTCAAGGACAAAGTCTGGGAGCGGGCGCGCTGGCAGTTCGAACACGGCCTGATCGACGAGGTGCGGGCGCTGTTCGAGCGCTACCCGCAGATGCCCACGGCGCTCCAGTCCATTGGCTACAAGGAGGTCGTGCGCTACCTGCGGGGCGAGTGGAGCTACACCGAGGCGCTCGAGGCCGACCGGCGCGCGGTCTGGCGGCTGATCAAGCGCCAGTACACCTGGCTGCGGCGTGAACCGGGCGACGTCACCTACCTCCTCCGCGCCGGTGCGGCGGCGCGCCGCGGGGCGGCGTTCTGGTTCGAGCGTCGCTTCGGCCGTCCTTGACGCGGGTCGGCGGCCGGCCGTATGCTGGCTCAAAACCCAAGTTGGGGAAGGGGGCCAGCGGTGGACAAGGATCGCATTGAAGCCGTACTCAAGGAAACGCGCAGCTTCGAACCGCCCGAGGCTTTTCGCCTGAGGGCGCGGTTGAAGAGCGAGGAAGAGTACGAGGCCGAATACCGGCGCTCGATTGAGGACCCCGAAGGCTACTGGGCTGAGATCGCTGGCGAGCTCGAGTGGTTCGAGCCCTGGCAGAAGGTGCTCGAGTGGAACCCGCCCCACGCCAAGTGGTTCGTGGGCGGCCGGACCAACGTGAGCTACAACGCCCTCGACCGGCACCTGGCGACCTGGCGGCGCAACAAGGCCGCGATCGTCTGGGAGGGCGAGCCGGGCGACACCCGCACGCTCACCTACCACGAGCTGCACCGGGAGGTGAGCCGATTCGCCAATGTGCTCCGGCGCCTGGGGGTGAAGAAGGGCGACCGCGTCACCCTTTACATGCCGATGATCCCGGAGGCGGCCGTCGCCATGCTGGCAACGGCCCGCATCGGGGCGGTGCACTCGGTCGTCTTCGGCGGCTTTTCGGCCAGCGCCCTGGCCGAGCGCATTAAGGACGCCGGCAGCGAGGTGCTGATTACCGCCGACGGCGGCTGGCGCCGTGGGCAGGTCGTGCCCCTCAAGGAGGCCGCCGACGAGGCGGTGCGCGAAACCGGGATCGTCAAGCACGTGGTCGTGGTGCGGCGCACCGGCCAGGAGGTGCCCATGGAGCCGGGCCGCGATCACTGGTACCACGAGCTCGTCGAAGGCGTGGAAAGCGAAGCCCCGCCCGAGCCGATGGGCAGCGAGGACCCGCTCTTCATCCTCTACACCTCGGGCTCGACCGGAAAACCCAAGGGGGTGCTCCACACCACCGGCGGCTACATGACCTACACCTTCCACACCGCCCGCACCGTCTTCGACCTGCAGGACGACGACACCTACTGGTGCACCGCCGACGTGGGCTGGATCACCGGCCACTCCTACATCGTCTACGGCCCCCTGCTCAACGGCGCCACGGTGGTGATGTACGAGGGGGCGCCCAACCACCCCGAACCCGACCGCTTCTGGGCGATCGTCGACAAGTACGGGGTAACCGTCCTCTACACCGCGCCCACCGCCATCCGCGCCTTCATGCGATGGGGCGAGCAGTGGCCGATGAAGCACCGCCTCGACTCGCTCAGGCTGCTGGGCACGGTGGGCGAGCCCATCAACCCCGAGGCCTGGCTGTGGTACTACCGGGTGATCGGCAAGGAGCGCTGCCCCATCGTGGACACCTGGTGGCAGACCGAGACCGGCGGCATCATGATCACCACGCTGCCCGGCGCCCACCGGATGAAACCCGGCTTCGCAGGGAAGCCTTTCTTCGGCATCGCCCCCGAGATCGTGGACGGCGAGGGGAACCCCATCACCGAGCCCGACCAGGGCGGCTACCTGGTGATCACCCAACCCTGGCCCAGCATGCTGCGCACCGTCTGGGGCGATCCCGAGCGCTTCGTGAACCAGTACTGGAGCCAGTACCCGGGCAAGTACTTCACCGGCGACGGCGCGCGCCGCGACGCCGAGGGTTACTACCTGATCCTGGGCCGGGTGGACGACGTGATCAACATCAGCGGCCACCGCCTGGGCACGATGGAGGTCGAAAGCGCCCTGGTGAGCCATCCGGCCGTGGCCGAGGCGGCGGTGGTGGCCCGCCCCGACCCCATCAAGGGCGAGGCGATCGTGGCCTTCGTGACGCCCGTGGGCGACGTCGAGCCCAGCGAGGCGCTGGCTGAGGAGCTGAAGGCGCACGTGGTCAGGGCGATCGGCGCCATCGCCCGCCCGGCGGAGATTCGCTTCGCCGCGGCCCTGCCCAAGACCCGCTCCGGCAAGATCATGCGCCGCCTCCTGCGCCAGATCGCCGCGGGGCAGGAGGAAATCTCGGGCGACATCTCTACCCTTGAGGACCGCAGCGTGGTCGAGCAGCTCAAGAAGGGGAAGTAGCCACGGTCCGCAGCGCCGCAGGGTGAGCCGCGACCTTTACGTGGGCTCCGCATAGTGATAAGATTTATCGGGTATGGCGGTGCCCGGTCTCGAACGGCGGTTTCGTGAGCGCGGCCTGCGACGCACGCCCCAGCGCGTCGCGGTGTGGAGCGACTTCGCCGGCCACCCCGGCAGCACGATCCGCGAGGCCGCGGCGCGGCTGCAGCGGGCCGGGATCGGGCAGGCGACCGTCTACCGCGCGGTGCGCGCGCTCGAGGAGGCGGGCCTGATCGTTCGCTTCGCCGCCCCGCACGGGGAGGTCCGCTTCGCCGCGGTGCTGGACCACGCGCACCTGCTCGTTTGCGAGCGCTGCGGGCACGTCGAGCCGCTCCAGGAGTGCGGGTTGCACGCCTACGAAGCCGAGCTGGCCCGGCGCAGCCGTTTCCGCGTCCGCGGCCACACGTTGATCGTCTACGGGCTCTGCCCCGAATGTCAGGAGTCGCCATGAACGCTGCGCCCCAGAAAGGTTCACCGGCCGTGGAAGTCGAGCACCTGACGGTGCGTTTCGGCGACCACCTCGCCCTGGAGGACGTCACCCTGACGGTTCCCGCGGGGGCCTTCGTGGCCATCGTCGGCCCCAACGGCGCAGGCAAGTCCACCCTGCTCAAGGTGCTTCTCGGGCTCGTTCCCCCGAGCAGCGGCCGGGTCCGGATCCTGGGCCGCCCCACCGACGGGGTCGATCCGCGGCGCATCGGTTACGTACCGCAGTTCAAGACTCTGGACCGCACCTTTCCGGCGCTTGCGGAAGAGCTGGTGGCCAGCGGCCTGCGGCGTGCCTGGCCGGGTCGGCTCACGCCCGCGGAACGCGCGCGGGTGCGCGCTGCGCTGGAGCGGGTGGGCGCGGGGCAGCTGATCGGCCGCCCCGTGGGCCGCTTCAGCGGGGGGGAGCTCCAGCGGGTCTACCTGGCGCGCGCCTTCGTGCGCCGTCCCCAGCTGGTGATGCTCGACGAGCCCGCCACCGGCATCGACGTGCTGGGGGAGGCCGACATGTACCGGCTGCTCGAAGACTACCAGCGGGAGACGGGCGCCACCCTGCTGATGATCACCCACGACTGGGAGGCGGCCTACCACCACGCCACCCACGTGATCGTGCTCAACCGCCGGCTCATCGGCTTCGGACCGCCCGAACGTGCCCTTTCGGAGCGTTGCCTGCGCGAGGCCTTTGGGCACGTGGGACACGCGCACGGGTTCGCGATGGCGCTGGAAGGAGAACGCCGTGCTTGAGGTGTGGAGCCTGCCCTTCATGCAGCGGGCGCTGCTCGCGGGCTTGGTCATGGCTCTGCTCGCCGGATACTACGGTCCCTTCGTGGTGCAGCGGGGGCTCAGCTTCCTGGGGTCGGGCCTGGCCCACGCCGCCTTCGGCGGCGTGGCGCTGGGGCTGCTGCTGGGGCTCGAGCCCCTTTGGGTGGCCGTGCCCTTCACCGCGGCGGTGGCCCTCGGCATCACCTGGGTGCGCGAGCGCACCCACATCCGCGGCGACACCGCCGTGGGCATCTTCTTCGCCTTCTCCATGGCGCTGGGCATCGTCTTCCTTTCCTTGAAGCGCGAGTACACCGCCGAGGCCTTCACCTACCTCTTCGGTTCCATCCTGGCGGTCGCCCCGGCCGACCTCTGGGCCAGCCTGGCGCTGCTCGCCCTCACCGCCCTGACCCTGCCGCTGTGGGGGCGCTGGGCCTACGCCACCTTCGACCGCGAGCTGGCCGCGGCCGACCGGGTGCCCGTCGTCCTCGACGACTACCTGCTCGCCTTCCTGGTCGCGCTCGTCGTGGTCGTGGCCATGAAGCTGGTGGGGCTCCTGCTCGTCGCGGCCTTCCTGGTCATCCCCGCGGCGGCGGCGCGGCAGTGGGCGCGTACCTTCCTGGGGATGGTCGTGGGGGCGGTCCTCGTGGGCACCTTCAGCGTCTTCGCCGGCCTGCTGATTTCGTACGGCTACGACCTGCCCAGCGGCGCCACGGTCGTGCTGCTGCAGGCCTTCGTTTTTACCGCCGCGGCGCTGGTCTTCCGCAGGGCCTCGTAAACCCGCTATTTACAGTAGGAATACAAGACATTACACTGTAGCTATGTGGGTATCGACGAAGGCGCAGTACGGCCTGCGCGCGCTGGTGGAGATCGGCCTGCGCGGCCCCGATCCGGTGCCGCTCAAGGAGGTGGCCGAGGCGCAGGGCATCAGCCAGCATTACCTCGAGCAGATCGCGGCGGCGTTGCGGCGCGCCGGCTTCATCCGCAGCGTCCGCGGGGCGCGCGGCGGCTACCGGTTGGCGCGGCCCCCAGAAGAGATCAACGCGCTCGAGGTCGTCGAGACGATGGAGGGCTCGCTCTCTCCCGTGGGCTGCATCGAAGACCCGGGCAGCTGCGAACACGAGGGGCAGTGCTCCACCGAGCTGCTCTGGCGTCGCGTGGACCTGGCCATCCGCGAGGTGCTCGGCAGCACCAACCTGCAGCACCTCATCGACGAACGGCGCCTGATCGAAGCCAAGCGCAAGATGCACGCCGCCGCCTCGTAGCTCCGCTTTCGGCCGTTTTTCCCGCCGCCCCGCACCGGGGCGGCGGCGTCGTTGCGGGTATGATGAGACCACGCCCGCGTGCGTGAGGGACGGCAGGGGCGAGCATTGGTACGGGAGGGGACGATGGGCTGGGTCTACGCGTTCACCGAAACCAAGGGGTTGGGTAAGGAGCTGCTGGGCGGCAAGGGCTTTGCGCTGGCCGAGATGACGCGGCTGGGCTTTCCGGTACCGCCGGGGTTCACGCTGACCACCGAGGCCTGCCGCGCCTACCTGGAGCGCGGTGCGTTTCCCGAGGGGTTGTGGGAAGAGGTGCGCGAGCAGGTCGAGCGGCTCGAGGCCGCGACCGGCAAGCGCTTCGGCGGCGGGGAAGGGCTGCCCCTGCTGGTGTCGGTGCGCTCGGGCGCGCCGGTGAGCATGCCGGGGATGATGGACACGATCCTCAACCTGGGGCTCACCCGCGCAGGCGTGGCGGCGCTGGCCGAGGCGTCCGGCAACCCGCGCTTCGCATGGGACAGCTACCGCCGGCTGGTGCAGATGTACGGCGAGGTGGTGCTGGGGCTCGCGGCCGAGGGTTTCGAGCGCCTCCTCGACCGCGCCAAGGTACTGGCCGGGGCCGAGCGCGACGTGGACCTCTCCGCAGCCGACCTCGAGCGGCTGGTGGCGGCGTACCAGGAGCACATCGGGGCCCAGGGCCGCACCTTCCCCGACGATCCCTGGCGGCAGCTCGAGGGCGCGGTGCGCGCCGTCTTCGAGAGCTGGAACAACCCGCGGGCGCGCACCTACCGCCGGCTCTACGAGATCCCCGACGACCTGGGAACGGCGGTCAACGTCCAGGCGATGGTCTTCGGCAACCTGGGCGACGACTCGGGCACCGGCGTGGGGTTCTCGCGCAACCCCGCCACCGGCGAGCGCGGCCTCTACGGCGAGTACCTGAAGAACGCCCAGGGCGAGGACGTGGTCGCGGGCGTGCGCACCCCTCAGCCGCTCGAGCGGCTGCGCGAAAGCGAACCGGAGCTCTACGAAGCGATCGCCGACGTGGCCGCAAGGCTCGAGGCCCACTTCCGCGACATGCAGGACTTCGAGTTCACCGTCGAGCGCGGCCGCCTCTACCTGCTGCAGACGCGCACCGGCAAGCGTACCCCCGAGGCCGCGGTGCGGATCGCCGTGGAGATGGCCGAGGAGGGGGCGGTTTCCCGCGAGGAGGCGCTCTTGCGCGTCGACGCCAACACCCTCCCCGGCTTGCTGCGGGCGCGGATCGACCCCGACCGCGCCCCCGATCCGGTGGCCGAAGGGCTGCCTGCCTCGCCGGGGGCGGCGGTAGGCCACGCCGTCCTCGACGCCGAGACCGCCGAGAGTTGGGCGGGGCGGGGTTTGCCCGTCGTTCTGGTGCGTCCCGAAACCACCCCCGAGGACATCTCGGGCATGTACATCGCCCGCGGGATCCTCACCGCCCGCGGCGGCATGACCAGCCACGCCGCGGTGGTGGCCCGGGGCATGGGCGTGCCCGCGGTGGTGGGGGTGGCCGCGCTCTCGCTCAACCTCGAGGAGCGCAGCTTCCGCCTCGGCGACCGCAGCTTCAAGGAAGGGGACGTGATCAGCCTGGACGGCGCCACCGGCCGGGTCTTCGCGGGCGAGGTCGCCCTCAGCGAGGGGGGCAGCGGCGCCTACTTGCAGCGGCTGCTGGCGTGGGCCGAACCCCACCGCAAGCTGGGCGTGCGCGCCAACGCCGACACCCCGGCCGACGCCCGGCGCGCCCGCGAGCTGGGGGCCGAGGGCATCGGGCTGGTGCGCACCGAGCACATGTTCTTCGACCCCGAGCGCATTCCCTGGGTACGGGCGCTGATCCTCGCCGAGACCGAAAAGGAAGAGCGCGAGGCCCTCGACCGGCTCTTCGCCTTCCAGCGGGCCGACTTCATGGGGCTTTTGGAGGCCATGGACGGCCTGCCGGTGACCGTGCGCCTGCTCGACCCGCCGCTGCACGAGTTCCTGCCGCCGCTGGTGGAGCTCGAGCGCAAGGAGGCCGCGGGGGCGCTCGCCCCCGGCGAGACCAAGCTGCTGGCCCAGGTGCGCCAGCTGCACGAGGTGAACCCCATGCTCGGCTTTCGCGGGGTGCGGCTCTTGCTGGTGCGGCCCGAGATCCTGCGGATGCAGGTGGAAGCCTTGTTGAGCGCCACGCGGGTTCTGCGCGAGCAGGGGAGGGACCCCCGTCCGGAACTGATGATCCCCCTCGTCTCCACCGCCGAGGAGGTGGAGCAGGCGCTGACGGTGGTGCGCGAGGTCTTCGCCGAGTTCGATCTGAGCTTGCCCGTGGGCACGATGATCGAGACCCCGCGCGCGGCGCTGGTGGCGGGGGCGATCGCCCCGCTCGTCGACTTCTTCAGCTTTGGCACCAACGACCTGACCCAGCTCACCTTCGGCATCAGCCGCGACGACGCCGGCCACTTTCTGCCCCGCTACCTCGACGACCGCACCTTCCCCACAGATCCCACCGAGCGGCTCGACGCCGAGGCGGTGGGGCG
>Ga0256833_1001378_pt1 | contig 18025 bp, 10 predicted proteins | sample 356284metaG_FD_190535 | JGI IMG/M metagenome (GOLD analysis project Ga0256833, IMG submission 190535) | Hydrothermal vent microbial communities from Mid Atlantic Ridge, Atlantic Ocean - 356-284 | ecosystem: Environmental > Aquatic > Marine > Hydrothermal vents | place: Atlantic Ocean: Mid... | reverse complement strand
TATCCCTCTCCATAGACATTGATAATAGATTTTTTAGGAATTTTTTTACGCAATAACTTTATTAATGCTCTAATTTGATTGGCATCAAACTCTTTATAAAAATCATCATAAGAGAGATAGTCAAATATCTCAAAAAAGCTATAAACCTTATTTGGATTTGTCGAGAGGAGTATTAAGAGTCGTCTCTCATTTTTAGTGAGTTTAATCTCCTCTTCTTCTAAAAATAGTTTCTCTTTTGTTGCATTCCAAACTATCTTCTCTTCTAAAATAAAGATTTTATCTTCCTCTTTTTTCTCTTCTGATACTATAGATTTTTTGGCTTTTAAAATAGTCTCTCTTAGTATATTTGGATTAATTGGTTTTAAAATATATTTGACCAACGATAGTTCAATCGCTTGAAGTAGTTTATCTTGGTCGGCATAAGAGGTTGTTATAATGATTTTTACCTTACTATCGACTTCTCTAATTTTTTTAGCCAAGGATATTCCATCAAGTTTTGGCATATTTATATCTAGCAATATAATATCTGGTTTATGTTGTAGATATGAGTTGTAACCCTCTTCTCCATCAGAAGCACAGATAACATTATCTACAAAAGTCTCTATTTGAGAGAGGTATATCATCTGAATATCTACATCATCTTCAATATAAAGTAATGTTATGGGAGTTAAGCTCAAAATTTTTCCTTCTATATCTTTAAATTCTATTTTAAAAATGTGATGTTTCTATATCTATATTAATATCAATTTAAAATATTGATAAACTATGTAACTAAAAGTTACATTTAATTTATCTAAACTTCTTTCTAAAAAAAACATCAATACTTTGAGATGGAACAGTTTTTTGGTGTTGTGCTACCTCTACTTTAATGTTTTTATTGATATTATACTCTAATATAAAGGAGTTTCCCTCTTTTGAATTCTCAATTACAAATATACTCTTTTTGCCAATCTTTTTACCTACTTGAACAGCATATCCCTCTCCTGTTCCATCATCTTTTATCAAGACTCTATCAAGGTCAAGCTCATAAGCCAAATCTCTAGCTGCTTGGTTCATAATAAATAGTTCAGCTTCTCGTCCTAGATTGGTATCTTTATCTGATAGTTTTGCTGTTGAGACACCAAATAAAAGATAGGACAATATATCTTTTTTGGGCATTTGTGGTTCAGAAGAGAAATCAAGCTTTGGACGGTTAGCATCTCCATGTATATTGATAGTAATTAGTACATCAGGAAGCTCATGTTGTACTGTAATATCAAGTAGAGGATTAATCTCTTTTAATCCTCTAAAGACTACTGATGAATCAACCACGTTAAATATCTTAGGTGGTTGTTCGACTACACCATTAATCTCTTTGATTCTACCTAACATTCCTAGATTTTTACCAAACTCTTTTTTGGCTTTTAGGTCTACTCTAAATGTCAAATCAATATCTTTGGTTTTGTATTGAGCATCTCTTGCAGATATATCTACGTCTATATAGGTATTCTCTAAAAAGGAGTTATCCTCTTTTTTCTTTTTATCTTTTTTTGAGATAACAATAACATCAGAATCATTAGCTGGGTCTAGAAATTTTGCTTCATAGCTAAGTTTTAAATCTTTTAAATCAATATTACCTATAACTCTTCTTTTTTTCCCAATTTGATGATAGTTGATATTGGTGGTCAAGATAACCTCTCCATAATCTGGGTATCCTAATGGCAAGGAGTCGATTGATACTGAACCGTTTAGATTCTCTTTTGTTCCTTTTAAATCTACTAAAATATTTGGATGTATATCCAACTCTACATCTCTACGCTCTCCTAGATGGATTCTACCCTTTTTGTTGAGATAAAATTTTCTATTGAGTCTATTATCTTCAAACTCTGTTGTCTCCAAATTAAGCTTATTTATCGTGATAAGCTCTTTTTGATAATTTGCATCAATATCTATATGCTCTACATTAAATCCCTCTAGTTCTATCTTGGGAGAGGTAAGATTTGCAGAAATCTTCTCTCCTCTCATCTTGGCTTTTAATTTTATAGAGCCATTGGCTGGAAAAACTTCAAAAGGATATAGATTTGTAAACTCTTGTTGAACTCTTTGTATAGAGTTTACCTCGATAGAGGCATCAATATTTTGCTTTTCAATATTACCTTGTGCATGAATTTTTAGCTCTTTGGTATGTAAATCTACCTTTAGTCCATCTTTTCTATTTCTTGCATCTATAAAAGCTTTAAAATGTCTATTTGACTCTATGCTACCTTTGAGTTTAATATACTCTTTTGAGATAGTTACATCTCCTTTTAGATTAACTTTTACAAACCTTTTTTTAAACTCATCTGGTACTTTTACAATCTTACTTGGATAGATGTTACCTGTTTTTATATCAAACAAAATATGGTCAAGATTAGAACTCTTTGCATTTAGATGTATCAATTTTGAGTTTAGCTTAACAACAGCACTCTTTTTTAGTTTATTTATATCTATATTTAGTGGTGTAAAGCTATTGAGATTTATACCAAAAGCATTAAAATTAGTAAGAGCTATTTGACCTTTTAACCTCATCTCTTTTGGCTTGGTATAATCCCCATTAAATCTACTTTTGATAGTTAATGCTAAATTTTTAGCTTTTGAGTTTAGCTTTATCTCTCCTTTTACTCTATGCTCTTTTAGGTCTAAAACAACCTTATGACTCTTTAGTGTCAAATCAGAGAGTATATTTTGAGCCAATATCTTAGATACAACATCCAATTTTAGATTTACTCTATTTATATCTCCTTTAGCTGTAACTTTTAGAGGTGTCTCTCTATGTATAGTTATATTAGAATCTTTTAAGATATTATTTAGATAGGCTTTATGTACCATAAAATCAACTTTAGTATCAAAACTCAAAGAGCTATTGATATCATGAAAATTTAATTTTGTATCTGCATCTATATCTCCATCTGCAACTGTTGATTTTAAGGCAGTTAATAGATGTATATTTACATCTCCAACTATCGGTTTTGCATATCCTTTTAATAAGAATTGTTTTATATTAATGTTAATCTTATTCTGTTTTGCTCTAAATTTATCTATAGTTGTTTTAAACTCAACCTTTTTCATATCTCCTTTGGCACTTAATGCTATTTGACTCTTTCCACGAATAGTTAGATTATTATCTTTTAATATTTTATTTAAATACTCTTTGTCTGTAGTGAAATTAGAGTTTATATCAAAATGTAGAGAGTTATTTATATCTTTATAGTTTAGATTACTATTTAATGCAATTTTACCATCAGCTACCGATGAATCAAAATGGGTTAATAATCTTGTATTTATATCTCCATCTATCGGTTTTGCCTCTCCTTTTAGCTCTAAATCTTTTATATGTAACGCTAACTTATTCTGTTTGAGCTTTAACCCTTTGATAGTTGAGGTAAATCTAACCTTTTTCATATCTCCTTTTGCTAAAAGAGCTATTTGTGGTAGACGTTTGATAGTGATATTTTGTTCTGCTAATTGAGCAGGGATAAATCGTCTCTTAAGTTCTACTTTTCCATCTATATCAAATCCCAAACTGCTATTTATATCATCTAAATCCAAATGTGTCAAGGCATCTAATTTGAGATGGGCTACATTTCCATCAAGCTCTGTTCTCAAACTGTTATCTATACGATTCTCACGAATATTAAATACCCCTTTGGTTCTAAACTGCTTACTTTTGACTAGATACTCATTCTGTTTTAGTGATAATTTGTAGATATTCGATTCATAATTTACGGCATCTAGGTTACCTTTGGCTTTTAGAGAGAATTTTGGATTTACTAAAAGTGTTATATTGTAATCGTTGACAAAAGGAGCGATAAACTCTCTATTTGCCTCTATATCTCCTGAAATATCATATGTCTCATTTTTAAATGATGCTTTTATATCGGCTTGAGTCATATTACTATCTAGTAGAAATGTCAAACTTCCACTACGCTCTTGTTTCATATCTGTTTTGACATCTGATAGGTGTAGCTTTGCAGAGTTGATATAGTAGTTTTGATAGCCTGTATCTTTTATAGATATATCAGCATTTTTAACCAAAACTCTATCAAATGGTAATGTGATATTCTTATCACTACTGTTTTTATCGCTATTATTACTATCTATTAAAGTAGTCAAAAAATTATTATCAATTTTTGCATCTTTTAATACAAGGTTCTCAATAATCAATTTTCTATCTTTTAATGCTTCAAAATCTACTTTTAATGTAACCTCTTTGGCTTCTACTTGATTGTTATAGTTTATATCTTTTAGAGTAAATCCCGATAACAATCCACCATTCATCTCTCCATAAGTTATATTTTGCTCTTGTAGAGGAGTTTTTAGTAGTCTCAACAGAGTTGCTGGAGACTCCACAATAAAGCCCAATAGAACAATGAGCATTAATACTAATAGTATAGCCCATCTAATTATATTATAAAAAATCAAAATACCTGTCCTATTCCTAAATGTAGTGCAAATCCACCCTCTTGTGGATAACCAACATCTAAACGCAGAGGGCCAATAACAGATAGATAGCGAAGTCCCAATCCATAAGAGTTGTACCATTGAGTAGAGAAGTCATTAACCTCTTGTGACATCTTGGAGCTATCAAAAAAGGATACTACCGAAAAGTTATCGCTTAGATAGTATCTAGCCTCTAATGAGCTATCAACAATGGTCAATCCACCTACAGGATATTTACCTACATGTTCTCCAAGGTCACGATACTCATATCCTCTATTACTCATAGCACCACCCAAAAAGAAGTGTTTAAATGGTGGTGTCTCTTGGGATAGTGTCCCTAATTTAATCTTACTTGCTAAAACAAAAGGGCTAAACTCTTTGATATATCTACCCTCTGCTAGAACTTTGAAATAGTCTATATCTGAACCGAGTTGTTTCATAGATTTTTCTAAATAGAGTGAGGTGTAATATCCATTTTTAGCATCCATTTTAGAGTCACGTTTATCAACAACTACTCTATAAAATAGTGAGTTCAACAGATAATTCCCCTCTTGGAATAGAGCAAAATCTGATTGAACATCTAAATACTCAAATTGAAATCCAAAAAAGTGGTCTAATCCAATAAAGGATTTTCCAAAAGTAACTTTATCTGTTACTGCTGTTTCTATATAGGAGTCAAAATCTGACCTGCTATATTTCAACTCATTTCTAAATGAAAAATCACCTAACCAAGGGTTCTCTAATCTTGGGTCATAATATCCAGTAGAGGTCTCATATCCTCGTTGAGAAACTTTAATATCAGCTCTAAATTCACGAAGATTCCCAAAAAAATCATGGTCTATATAACTTGCTCCTCCTCTAGCTCCATCTTCGGTATCGTAACCTATATTTGATGCCAACTCTTTTGTTCTACCCTCTCTCAAGCTAAGTTTTATATCTGTTTTGTGACTACTATTAAAGTCTGGATTCATTTTGATTTTATCAAAGACACCCAATCTATACAGATTATCATAACTCTCTTCTAGTTTCAATATATTATATAGTTCATCTTTTTTGTATTTCAACTCTTTTTTTATTAAAAAATTCTCTACCTCTGAGCTATTATTTATCTCTGTTGTACCAAAATATCGTTTTAACCCTTTATCTATCGAGATATTTACATCTACTTTATACAAATCTAAATCGACAAAAGCCTTTGCGTTCATCTTGTAAGTAGGATAACCGTTCTCCTCTAAAAAACGTGTAATCTTTTTCTTGGTAGCTGTAAATTCCGTAGTTTTAAAGCGTTGATTCTCTTTAAAAAGTAAAAATCTTCTAAACTCATTATCAATAGATATAGAAGATACTCTAATTGGCTTATTTTTTTTAATATCCAAATAGATAGTATCACTATCAGTACTAGAGGTAACCTTGGCTCTATAATACCCCATGCTATGAGCATAATTAGTAAGGCTTTTTACAAAACCTTTTATCTCTTTACTCTCAAATGTTGGGTCTTTTTTCCAAAGCTTATATATAGGTGGATACTCAATGTGACAAATCTTAAGAAGAGTACTTCTATCAAACTCTCCTGTAATTAAATCTACATCTCCTCTAAACTCAATATTTTGAAATGTCTTTCCATTTAGTAACAGTGTTAATAGTAAAAATAGATAAAAGTAATTTTTCATAAATAGATTTTACATGAAAAAACTTACAATAATTTGATACTCTACCCCAAAACAACAACTATGCTATACTCTAACAGACATTACGATAATCCAAAAATCACAATATCAAAGAAATGTTACTTTAATGAGGTTTAAATTTTAATCTCTGTGCATGTGTAATAGCTATAGCCATTGCATCAGATATATCAAACGGTCGAATCTCCTTTCTTATTTTAAGTAGACGTTTTACCATAAAAGAAACTTGCTCTTTTGTCGCCTTTCCATTACCTGTAACTGCTTTTTTTACTTGTAAAGGTGTATACTCTGAATAATCTCCAATAGCAAGAAGTATCTTTAGGGTCAATGCTCCTCTAAATTGTGCTAACTTTAGAACAGTTTTGGGATTATGAGCATAAAAAATATCCTCAATCGCCACCTCATCTATAGTATGAGATGATAATATCATCTCCAACCCCTCTACCAATTCAACCATTTGTACCTTTAGAGAGTCTTGTTTAAATTTAAGAACACCTGCTTCTATAAGGGTAAATTTTCCACTCTCTACTTTTAATAAACAGTAGCCCATATTACGAGTTCCAGGGTCAATTCCAAGTATAACCATGACACCTCCTTTTATATCCCTATTTTATCCAACTTTAGATAATATTCAAAAAATTTAAATAGTAAGGTCGTTATGAATATAGGAAACAGTGTATTAAAAAAGATAAAAAAAGAGATAAGTGATAGAGATTGGAACAGATACATGCAACACATTACTTATAATGAAGATGAATCAACAGATACTGTCCAACAATTCTACGCTCCAAATATTCTATTGGCTAAATGGATTAAGACAAAATATAAATTTCAACTATCTCATCTATTTGAGCTTGAGACAAAAATTAAACCAACTATTATTATCTCTCCTATTCAAGAGGACACTATAAAAGAGCAATATACACAAGTGAATAAAAAAAGAAAAAAAGAGACAAAAAATCAAGCTAAAAGTACAATTTTGAATCCATCGTTTACTTTTGAAAGCTTTATTGTAGGGAGTTCTAATCACTTTGCCTACACCACAGCCAAAAGTGTCTCACAAAAACCTGGAGAGATATATAACCCTCTCTTTATATATGGAGGAGCAGGATTAGGCAAGACTCATCTTGTTCAAGCGATAGGAAACCATCAAATTGATTTAGGCAAACGAGTAATCTACACAACCTTTGAACAGTTTATGAATAAGTTTACCTCTCATCTTCGTGCAAAAACAATGGATAGGTTTAGAGAACACTTTAGAGAGTGTGATATACTTATTATTGATGATATTCAATTCCTTGCAGGAAAAGAGCAGACGCAAGAGGAGTTTTTTCATACCTTTAATGAGTTGCATCAAGCTAAAAAACAGATTATTATTACATCTGATAGACAACCAAATAAGATTAACAATCTTGTAGAGCGTCTAAGAACTAGATTTGAGTGGGGATTAATGGCTGATATTAAACCTCCAGAGCTTGAAACCAAAATTGCCATTATAAAAAAGAAGTGTGAAGTAGATGGTATTGTTTTAAATCACGAGATTATTAACTTCTTAGCATCAAATATGGGAAATAATATTCGAGAGATTGAAGGTGCGATAATAAAACTAAATGCTTATGCAGGGCTTATGAAGCAGAATATGACATTAGATTTTGCACATAATGTAATCAAAGACCAACTTGTAGAACAACAAAAAGATATATCACTAGAGGATATTGTAACGACAATAGCAAAAGAGTTAAATGTAAAGGTATCAGATATTACTTCAAAAAAGAGAACACGAATCGTTGTACGTGCAAGAAGAGTCTCAATATACATTAGTAGAAACCTAACATCTAGCTCTATGCCTCAAATTGCTGTCTATTTTGGAATGAAAGACCATACAGCAGTAAGTCATAATCTAAAAAAAGTAAAAGATATGATGGATAGTGATGAAAGTTTTAAACTATCAATAGAAGAGATAATACATAAAATAAACAAACAAGTAGATGTGAATAACTCTCAAAAGCATGTGAATAACTTGCAATAACATGTGAATAACTTTAAAAAGCATGTGAATAACTTGCAATAACATGTGAATAACTTTCAAAAGTATGTGAATAACTTTAAAAAGTATGTGAATAACTTTCAAAAGCATGTGAATAACTTTCAAAAGCATGTGAATAACTTTAAAAAGTATGTGAATAACTTTCAAAAGTATGTGAATAACTTTCAAAAGCATGTGAATAACTTGCAATAACATGTGAATAACTTGCAATAACATGTGAATAACTTTCATGAAATAAAGGCTCTATATGAGCTTTTAACGAGTTATTCACATGTTATTCACATCTAAATAGCTCTTTGTAGAGAAGAGTTAAGCCCCTTAAACTCTTTTATAGCTTAAATTCACAAAAATATATACTTCACTCAGATATACTTTATATTTTAATTTTATAAACTCCTTCAAAACACCTATTTTACCGATATTTGTAAGCATTTTAAAATCAGTAGATATTGGGCTATTTTAGACTAAAAATCTATTTTTGTAGATGTGAATAACTTTTTGATTTTATAAAAAAAGCAAAAAGTTATTCACATCCCCTAGCAAAGTTTTAAAGACCTATATTGTGGTCTTCAGAAGCAATTCTTAAAAAGTTATTCACATGTTAGGGGGGGATGTGAATAACTTTTTTCACATCCCTTTGAAACCACCATAATATAATGCTTTAGAAAGGTTTCAAAAAAAAGTTATTCACATAGTTATTCACATGTGAATAACTTTTTTCACAAATAAAATATATATTTAAATAAAAAAATTAAGTTTATATAAATTATATGAATAAATATATATTTTAAATATATTCATATGAGATATATATTTTAAAAAAATATCAAAATGAGATATATTTTTATATATAAAGAGTAAATAAAGTAATAAATCGTATTTTATTAAAATATTTTAAAATAAAATATCTAATTTTTTATTTTAATCAAAAAAAATGAAAATTTCAGCAAAAAAGTTGAAAAAATCAAAGTGAGTACCCATAAAAAAAAAGTTATAATTTCAGATGTGAATAGATGTGAATAACTTGCGAGTTATTCACATAGTTATTCACATGTCAAATGCCTATATTTAGGGGCTGGGAGTAGTTATTCACATAATTCACAGGGTACTACTACTACTACTACTTATTAGAGAAAATAAAAGCGAAAAGCGAACGAAACGGAGACGAAATGAAAATTCGAGTGAAGAAGCTATTGATTGAATCTATCCTCATAAACCTACAACCCTTTTTGGAGAAAAAAGATGCAACTCAAATAACATCACATATCTATTTTGAAACTCAAAACGATAAGTGTATTATCAAATCTACAGATGAAGAGATTGGTTTGTCTATTACAACAACCAATATGGTTATTGAACATGAAGGTTCTTTTACAGCTAATGGTAAAAAGCTTTTAGAGATTATTCGTATTTTAAAAGATGAAGAGATTATTTTAGAACTAATAGGGAACTATATAAATATTAAACAAAATAGAACAAAATTTAAACTACCAATATTTGATAGTTCTAATTATCCAAAATTTCCGTTAATTGAGAATAAGAGTAATATAACTTTAGATTCAATAAGTCTAATTAGAGGTCTAAAAAAAATATCTTCCTCTATTGATAATAATAATCCAAAGATTGAACTTAATGGAGCTTTGTTAAATATCAAAAGAGACTCAACAAAACTTGTTGGTACAGATACTAGAAGATTATCTGTTCTCTCTATTCCAAATCTAAACGAGAAAGAGTTCTCTATCATAATTCCTAAAAAAGCTATTTTAGAAATACAAAAACTTTTTATTAATCAGATTAACATCTATTACGATGAGACAAACTTGATTATTGAAAATAGTGATTATTATTTCTATACGAAATTGATTAACGGTAAATATCCTGATTATCAACGTATTATTCCATCAGAAGCTAGATTGACTATTAATCTTCCTAAAAGAGAGATGATTGATGCTATTAAGCTAATAACAACTATATCACCAGAGATAAAGATAATATTCTCTAGTGATACAATACGCTTTAACTCTCTTACTCCTGATAACTTAGATGCTAAGACAGAGATAGTTATAAATACAGGAATAAAAGAAGAGTTTGAACTCAATGTAAATAGTCGTTATCTATTAGACTTTATAGGACAAGTAGAAGATAATAGTTTTCAAATTCTATTAAATGAATCAACAGTTCCATTTACTCTACAAGACAAAGAGTTTATAACCGTAGTTATGCCAATAATCGCTTAATAGCGTAGAGAGACTAAAAGAGAAAGTGGCTTTATGTTATAATTGGATAAAAAAATAGGAACTTCGTTAATGTCAACAATCCATACCAAATACATATTTGTCACAGGTGGAGTATTAAGCTCTTTAGGAAAAGGTATTACAGCAGCTAGTATAGGGACGCTTTTAAAGCACTCAGGAGAGCGTGTAGCTGTTTTAAAGCTTGACCCCTATATAAATGTCGACCCAGGGACAATGTCTCCTTTAGAGCACGGTGAGGTCTTTGTAACAAAAGATGGTGCAGAGACTGATTTGGATTTAGGACACTATGAGAGATTTTTAGATACTGCTCTTACTAGAAACAATAATTTTACTACAGGTCAGATATATAAAAGAGTTATAGAGAATGAACGAGAAGGTAAATACCTTGGAAAGACTATTCAGATAGTTCCTCATATCACTAACGAGATAAAAGAGAGAATTATAAAAGCTGGAGAAGGTAAAGATATTTTGATAGTTGAACTTGGTGGAACAACAGGAGATATGGAAGGAATGCCTTTTCTTGAAACAATTAGACAGATGAAACATGAATTAGGTAAAGATAACCTAATGAATATTCATGTTACTCTTCTTCCTTATATTCGTACAGCAGGAGAGTTAAAGACAAAACCAACTCAACACTCTGTTCAAGAGTTAAGACGTATAGGTATAACACCTCAAATGTTGATACTACGTGGAGAAGAGATAATACCTACAGAGATTAAAAGAAAAATTGCTTATACATGTGATGTAGATGAAGATTCTGTAATAGAAGCTGTTGATGCTCCTACAATCTATCAAGTTCCTATAAACTTTATGAAACAAAATATTTTAGAACCTATTGCAAAAGAGTTAAAACTACCAGAGTTAAAACCAGATATGAAACTTTGGTCAGATTTGGTACATAAAATCATACAACCAACTAAAACAACTACAATAGCCTTTGTAGGTAAATACTTAGATTTAAAAGAGTCATATAAATCACTAACAGAGGCTTTAATACATGCAGGAGCTAATCTTGATACCAAAGTTCAAATTAAATGGGTAGATAGCGAAAAGATAGAGAATAACTATCCTAAGAAGTTCTTAATAGATTGTGATGCTATATTGGTTGCAGGTGGTTTTGGAGAACGTGGTGTAGAGGGAAAGATTCAAGCTATTCAATATGCTCGTGAAAACAAAATTCCTTTTTTAGGAATCTGTTTAGGAATGCAACTAGCTATGGTTGAGTTTGGAAGAAACGTTTTAAAATTAGAAGATGTAAATTCTATAGAATTTGATCCAGATACTAAAAATCCAATTATCTTTTTAATTGATGAGTTTATAGATTCTAATGGAGCTAAACAGATTCGTACTACTACATCTCCTATGGGAGGAACAATGCGTTTAGGAGAATACGAATGTGATACAAAAGAGGGCTCAAATCTTCGTAAAGCTTATGGAGCATCGACTATCTTTGAACGTCATAGACACAGATATGAAGCTAACCCTCAATATCGAGAAGCTTTAGAACTAAACGGTATGGAGATTACAGGAGAGTCTAATGGTTTAATAGAAGCTGTTGAAGTAAAAGACCACCCTTGGTTCTTAGGAGTTCAATTTCATCCTGAATTTACATCAAGACTAAAAGCACCCAATCCTTCTATCTTAGCTTTTGTTAAGAGTGCTTTAGAGAATAAAAGCAAATAGTATAATAGAACCATGTCATATTTAAATATAACTCCAAGAGAGATTCAAAAAAAATTAGAGGAACGTTTTTTTATAAACGGATTTCTCTCATTAGCTGATTTACCAAAACCATCAACTTTCAAAGATATGGAGAGAGCTACTACTCGAATAGTAAGAGCTATTAATAACAACGAAAAAATTATGCTTATAGGAGATTATGATGTAGATGGTGTTACCTCTACCACTTTGATGAAGATGTTTTTTAATGAGATTGGAGTTGAGTTGGATTGGATTATACCTAATCGCTTTAGAGACGGTTATGGACTATCTCCTAATCTAATACCAAGAGTAGAGGGATATGATTTGGTTATTACAGTCGATAACGGAATATCTGCTGTTTATGCTTCAAAGCTTTGTAAAGAGAAAAATATTGATTTAATCATAACAGACCATCACATAGTACCTGCTACTCCTCCAGAGGCTTATGCGATTATAAACCAAAAACAAGAAGATTGTACTTTTCCATACTCAGAAGTGTGTGGTGCACAGATAGCATGGTACCTCATAGCGTCACTTAATGGGGCTTTAAAGAGCGAAATAGACATCAAGCCATACATTGGGTTAGCCTCTATTGCAATCATCGCTGATATGATGCCTCTGCAACATATTAATCGTGCTATGGTAAAAGCAGGTCTAAAACTATTGAATCGTTCAAAATTACCTGCTATAAAAGCATTTATGGAGAAATTGGACAAAGTTATATTAAACGCAGAAGATATAGGATTTCAGATTGCTCCTGTTTTAAACTCTGCTGGAAGAATGGATGATGCTAAATGGTCAGTAGAGTTTCTTCTAAGTGAAAATATATATGATGCCAAAATACGTTTAGAACGATTAATAGAGTTTAACAACTCTCGAAAAGTTATTGAACAACAGATTACAGATGAAGCAATTAAAAAAGCTAATTTAAATGATGAGGTATTAGTTATTAAAGGAGAGAATTGGCATGAGGGTGTAGTAGGTATAGTATCTGCAAGAGTAAGTAGAAGATTTGAAAAACCAACAATCATTTTAACTAAAAGTGAAAATAAAGAGTTAAAAGGAAGTGGTAGAAGTTTTAATATCTGTAACCTCTTTAAAATTACCGAACCATGTCGTCCTCTACTTCATAAATTTGGTGGTCATCACTCTGCTATAGGTCTTAGTTTAGCAACTGAAAATTTAGAATCATTTAGAGAAGAAATCAATAAAAATTACAAAAAAGAGAACTATACTAAAAACCTAATTGACCCTGATATTTTAGGAGAACTCTCCTTTTCAGATATAGATTTTAATCTTATAAATATGATGAAATCTTATGAACCTTATGGTCAAGAGAATCCAAGACCTAAATTTATTAGCTCAAATGTTATAATCGAAGATGTAAAAGATATGGGAAAAGAGAAAGAGCATAGACGATTTATCTTTTCACAAAATGGAATTACCCAACAAGGAGTACTCTTTAAAACAAAAGAGATTTTTCATATAGGAGAAAAAGCCACTATTATCTATGAGATTAATGAAAATCATTTTAACAATAGAGTTACTTTGCAGTTGATGATAGAGAAGATAATCTAAATATGTACCAAAAGAAAAAAGAGCGTTTATATATCTCTGAACTCTTAGAAGACCCATCTGTTACTTACCCCTCATACTACTCTCTATCTCCTAAAATGATTAAAAATGAGATGCTAAAATATGCACTTATTGTACTACACTCTTTGGACTTTGAAAACTATAAACACCCAAACTCTTATGAAGATATATTTACTATGTTTTCAGGTGGAATGTACCCCATTTACAAAGAGATGTATTTGGTTGGATATTTTGGAGGTAAGATGATGTATCTTGATGCTAGTGGTTGGAAAAGTATCCCTTGTACACATGATGTGTTTAAAATGGAAAATTGGTTGGTATGTTAAGCTAAATTATAGCCTTTTAAAGTAATTTTTGATTAAGATAATGCATAGTAAAATGATATTACTTTCTAAAGGTATTTTGTGAACAAAATAAAACTCTTGCTATTAGCATTAATCTACTCAACACAGCTATTTTCAGCTACTATTCCTTATGATTTAAAAGAACAAATATCTACAATTCCTTTAAATAAAAACAGTTATAGTATTTTTATTCAATCAACTTCTAGTTCTACCCCTTTGGTCTCTTGGTACGCACATAAAAAACGTACTCCTGCATCTGTTATTAAGATTTTGACAACCTACGCATCTCTTATGAGATTGGGATTTGATTATCGTTGGGAGACAAAATTTTACTATACGGGAACAATTAGAAGAGGTGTATTAAGAGGCGATTTAATTGTAAAAGCAGGAGGAGACCCTACTCTAAAAACAAGTGATGTTGACTCCATAGTAAATAAACTTCACAATCAAGGTATCAAGCGTATTACAGGTAATATTATCTTAGATAAAAGCATATTTAGAATAAGTAGTAAAAACAACTCTGGATTTGATAAAAACCGTTATAGCCCCTACAATGCTATGCCAGATGCATTAATGTTTAATCAACGTAAAAGTACTGTCTGTGTATCTCCTAAAGGAGGTAAAATATACACAACCAAAGATATACCAGACCTAAGCTATAACGTAATAAATAGAATGAAAATAACCAATGGTTCATGTAGAGGCAGTCGTTCATGGCCGAGAGTATCTATAAAGAACAGAAACATTATATTTTCAGGTAAATTATCAAAACATTGTGGGAAAAGAAGAGTATGTAAAGTTATCACTAAATCACATCTATCCTTCTATTATACGCTAAAAGATAAGATAAAAAAGAGTGGTATCAAATACTCTGGAAAGATGAAACTAAGAAGAACACCTAAAAGTGCTAAATATCTATTTTCTCATACTTCAGAACCTTTAGAACGCATTATAGCTCAAACAGCAAAAAAGAGTAACAACCTATTTGCACGACAGATTATGCTTACTTTAGGCGTTGTAGAATATGGCAAACCAGGAACATTAGCAAAAGGTAGAAATGCAGTAGAGAGAATACTCAATAGACACCATATTTTAGAGAGAGGAAAAACATTTATAGAGAATGGTTCAGGTCTCTCAAGAGTAGCTAAAGTAACTGCGCAATCATTGGCAAATCTACTTCTTGATGGGTATCAAAATTATGGTCATAGATGGATGCAGACACTCTCTATTGCAGGTATAGATGGTACGATACATAGACGTTTTAAATACTCAACAGTTTTTGGTAGAGCATGGATGAAAACAGGTACAATCAGAGGTGTATCAAATATAGCAGGTTATGTAGAGGGAGCATCAGGAGAACTCTATGTAGTAGTTGTTTTAGTAAACAACAAATACTCTAGAAGGTATGGACATAAGATAGCAGATACGATTATAGAATGGGTGGCTGACACACAATAGGAGATGCTTTGAAGAACTCTACTCTAGTAATCATAGCAGGAGGTAAAAGCTCTCGAATGAAAAGAGATAAAGCCCTCTTACCCTTTGGAGGTTATAACTCTTTAGCCCAATATCAATATCAAAGATTTAAACCCTTTTTCTCAAAAGTATATCTATCTGCCAAAGATAATAAATTTAATTTTGATGTAGATATTATAAAAGATATATATGCTAATTCATCTCCTTTAGTCGCCTTAATCTCTATATTTGAAACATTAAAAGATATTGATGAGGTAGCTATTTTAAGTGTAGATTCTCCATTTATTCAACCAAAACAGTTTGAAATCTTATTCAATAGTGCAAAAAAAGAGAGTGATATTATAGTAGCAGAGTCTCCCAATGGTATAGAACCCCTTTGTGCTATCTATAGACGAACTATATTACCAATAGCCAAAGAGATGTTAAAAGATAATAGACATAGACTCATGACTATCTTAGATAAAAGCCTTACTCAAAAAGTTCTATTTCAAAAAGAGAGATTATTTATAAATCTAAACTATCCAAAAGATTATAAAATAGCTAAAAAATCAAATAATTTTTAATAAAAAGATACAAAACTATACAAATTTTAATCTATTAGATAATATAATATAATATTTCAATAAAAGTTATATAGATGAATAGATTATTTTTAATTAACAAGTATTATGTCAATCTCTCTCTTTTTAGGGTGTGGTAAAAGTAGTGATAAATGAAAAGCACTACTAAAATTAGTAGGGTATTTTTGGGCTTATTTCATTGGCATTACTTTAGGGGATGGAGGTTCACGACTATTTTTCTTAGAAAATTGTAGATATAATATGTAAAAAGAGATAGGAAAATGAAAAAGATAATATATGGCGAAAGCAATTTTAGAAAAGTTAAAATAAATAGAGACTATTTTTATATAGATAAAACAGAGTATATAGAGAAAATAGAAAATACTAATGAGAGTTTTCTAATCTTCTTACGCCCAAGACGCTTTGGAAAATCTCTCTTTATCTCAACACTTCAATACTACTATGATGAGAACTCTGCTAATGAATTTGATGATGTTTTCCACAACACATACATACAAACTAACCCAACACCATTGAAAAATAGTTTTAGAATCCTCTTTTTTGAGTTTAGTGGGATTGAGGTAGAAAATAGAACGATTGAACAGATAAAGTATGATTTTTCTCAAAATATTATTAACGCTATTTTAGGTTATCTAAAAAAATATAGTTATGAAGTAAAATATCAAGAAGAGATAAAAAGTTTAAATGACCCAAAGGCTATTATTAGAAGATTTTTAGAAATAACCAAAAATGATAAAATCTATATTTTAATAGATGAGTATGACCAATTCGCAAACGCAATCTTAGCCCATAGTATGAATGACTTTTTAAACATCGTCAGCAAAGGTGGATTTGTAAGAAGTTTCTATGAAGTTTTAAAGAGTGCCACACAAACAGGTACAGTACAAAAGATGTTCATTACAGGAGTAACACCAATCACGCTTGATAGCCTAAGTTCTGGGTTTAATATTGTAAGCAATATCTCAAATAGTGAAAAGTTTAACGCTATGGCAGGATTCAGACAAGATGAAGTAGCTTACTCTTTAGAGAACTCTATCTTTAAGCAATGTGAAGATATAGACAAACAAGCCCTTTTAGATAAGCTAAAAACTTGGTATAACGGTTATCTATTTAACTATCAAGCTAATGAGAGGGTCTATAACGCAACTTTAGTTAATTACTTTATCTCTCAATATGATTTTGATAGATGTGAGATGCCTATTAAGATGTTAGATAGCAATGTAGCAAGTGATTATAGAGCGATTATGAAACTTTTTAATATTGGAAATACTCATAAAAATTATGAAGTGTTAGAAAAACTTATCCAAGATGGAGAGATTATCGGAGCAATAAATGACCGATACGATTTAGAAAAGAGTTTTACACAAGATGATTTTATAACGCTTCTTTACTCTATGGGATTTATAACCATCAAAAATAGATTATTTGGAGAACAATATATCTTTGAGATACCAAACTATGTGATTAAAATTCTATACTTTAACTACTTTGCTGTTGAGATAGAGAGAAGAAACAGTTTAGAGTTAGATGAGATTTCTCCTATCTTAATAGATTTGGCAATGGGAAAGATTGAACCTTTTAAAGAGCGACTAAATATTGTTATAAAAACGCTCTCTAACAGAGACCACGCAGGTTTTAGTGAGAAACATTTCCAATCTATCACGTTAGCACTTCTAAGCTTTGCAAATTTCTACTTTATAGAGTCGCAACCTGAAACAAACAATAAATACCCCGATATTATTTTAGACAGACGAGATGAAAAAGTACCATTTAACTATCTGTTTGAACTCAAATGGAGAAAGCAAACAGATAGTTATGAGAGTGTTAAGAAAGAGGGGCTAAAACAGGTAGAGGGGTATTTAGAACTAGATAGAGTTAA
>Ga0256833_1001377_pt1 | contig 18027 bp, 24 predicted proteins | sample 356284metaG_FD_190535 | JGI IMG/M metagenome (GOLD analysis project Ga0256833, IMG submission 190535) | Hydrothermal vent microbial communities from Mid Atlantic Ridge, Atlantic Ocean - 356-284 | ecosystem: Environmental > Aquatic > Marine > Hydrothermal vents | place: Atlantic Ocean: Mid... | reverse complement strand
TTACGGCTTTTTTGGGGGGCCTCGCTACGCGCATTCCACCTTCTCGGAGGCTTGCAGGAAGGTCTTGGCGATGCTCACATCCAGCTCCCTGCGTGGCTACCGCCAAGCTTCCTAAGGGTCGTGTGTTGCACTCGTGCTGCAACCCTGGGTCGTAGGCGTGTAGGTTTGGGAGGCGCGGGTTTGAGGTTAGGTGGCGCCGCGGCCGGGATTTGAACCCGGGTCACGGGCTTGACAGGCCCGCATACTAGGCCAGGCTATACTACCGCGGCACCATGTCCCACTGGCAGCCCTGCAGGGGTTTTTAACTATTTCTGGTGGGCTGTGTGCTGCCCGCTAGGCATAAATTAGCAGAGTGACGGAATCCGCTCTCCTTGGATTCCGTGGAGGGAGTGGATGCCATGAGCGTGACTTACGCTACCCTTGGCGAGCTAAGGCCGGGCAGCTACATAGTGATCGAGGGCGAGCCGTGCCGCATAGTTGAGATGAGTAAGGCGAAGACCGGTAAGCATGGCAGCGCTAAGGCACACGTGGTCGCTGTCTGCCTCTTCTCGGGCAACAAGAGGACCCTGACAGCTCCGGTCGACACCAGGGTTGAGGTGCCGATTATAGACAAGAGGGTTGGCCAGGTAATAGCAGACATGGGCGACATGGTGCAGATAATGGACATGGAGACCTTTGATACCTTTGAAGTGGAGAAGCCTAAGGACGAGGAGCTTGCCGGCAAGCTGCAGCCCGGCGTCGAGGTAGAGTACTGGGTAGTAATGGGTCGCTACATGATAATGAAGGTCCGCGGCGCCAAGAGCTAGGGCGCTGCAACTATTATATGTGGATACAGGTTGCCGTGGGCTACGCGCCTCTCGTGCACTATTTTCCAGCCATTCTCTTCTAGCACTCTCTTCGCATAAACATACTCCGGTGTTATTATAGTTATTGACTTCCTGAACACCTTCGTGGCTTCTCTAAGGAACTCCCGGTAGACCCGCCGCACCTGGCGTGGGCTGCCGAGCCTTATACCGTACGGCGGGTTAGAGACCAACACGTCCGCCTCGCCCACGAGGCTGCTGAGCCTCCTGGCATCACCCACGAGGAACCTTATCCGCCGGTGGACTAGGGCCGCGCGCGCGTTCAGCCTGGCCCCCGCTATGTGGCGCGGGTTCCTATCTATGCATGTCAGTCTGCTGTCCTCGAACATGTAGGCGGCCTCTATCGCCACGGTGCCTCCCCCGCACATGGGGTCAACAAGGTGGTCCCCGTCGCGGGCGCCACTGAGCATTATCATAGCATAGGCTAGTGTGGGCTTCAGGGCGGCAGGGTGGTCGTAGACGCGGTAGCCGCGGCGGTGCCATGAGAGTTCTCCGCCGAGCTCTATAGAGACCAGGACCTCTCGCTCGATTACATCGATGTGTATTATGGTCGAGGGGTAGTCTAGGTCGACGCGCGGCCTCCAGCCCCGCTTCTCCACAGCGGCGGCGATTACGGCGTCGCCTGCCACCCTGGCCACGTCTAGTGAACGGTACTCGTGGCTCCCTACGCGGTTCACGCGGACGGCGAAGCTGCCGGTCGGCACGAGGAAGTCCACGGCCCCCGACTCCGCCACTATGCTCCTCACAGTGTCGAGGCAGGAGGCCTCGGGGCATATGGAGCCGCGGGCTAGGAGCAGGTGCGCGCGGTGGACACTGCCCAGCAGGCGTATGTGCTCCAGGTACTCGTCCCTGACCCTGACTATCACCCGCCCCAGGCCCTCCTTGACGGAGACTATCTCGGCGCCCAGCTTAGCCCTCGCCTCCTCCGCCGTGATGTCCTCTATGCCGGGGTTAGTGGTGAGTATGAGCTCCGCCACCCCTGTTCTCCCTCACCCCTCTTTCCCGCCACGGCACGTCTCCAGGAACTTATTGAGCTTCTTGGCTAGCGTGTAGAGTGCCGAAGCTTCTCCCGCCGTTGGCCTGCACCTCCAGAGTAGGTGCCGAACCGCTGCCTTCACCTGCGTCCACCGCTCCTTGTCGACAAGCCGCTCTATAGGCGCCTCGAGTAGCCGGTAGATCCTCTCCAGCTGCTCGGCGCCCGACTCCTCGACAACTACGTGGCCCTGCCCCTTGCTCCGGGCGAGCCAAAGCTCGTACAGCACTATGGCTACAGCGTGGCTGAGGTTTAGCACCGGGTACTCGGGGTTAGCCGGGATAGTTACCAGCAGGTGGCATCTCGCTATCTCGCTTCGCGTGAGACCGACGCTCTCCCTGCCGAACACTACTGCTACCGAGCGGTACCTCGGCGCGATCTCCTCCGCGAACCTCCTCGCAGTGACAGAGTGGCGTAGGACGTCGCTCCTCTGCCCAACCCTTGCGCTCGTACACGCGGCTACATCGACCCCCCTCAGGGCTTCGTCCAGGCTGTCGACTACGCGGAAACGCTCAACCATGTATGAGCCTTGGGCCGCAAACCTCCTAACTTCGCCGCTAAATGGGTCGACGGCTGGGCTAACCAGGTAGACCTCGTCGACGGCAAAGTTGGCTGCAAGCCGCGCAATGAAGCCGAGGTTTATCTCGCCCTCGGTGCCGACTAGCACGAGCCGCACTCTCACCGCGAACACGCCTCCACAACCACTATCTCCTCGAAGAAGTACCTGGCTGACGCCACGGCAGCCGCCTCCAGCCCTCTCTCCGCGGCACGGCCCAGCAGGCTCTCAGCCCAGTCGCGGAGCGTGGCCAGCACCACGCAGCCACCCCTCGAGCGGAGACAGTCGGCAACCCCCTCCAGCAGCCTAGCAGCGGGCTCCAGGCCGCCGCTCCAGGCGAGCCCCAGCAGCCCCTCCTCGCCCTCCTCGGGCACGAGGTACGGGGTGTTGAACACCACCAGCACGGGGCCTTTACGGGGGCAGCGGAGACATGAGGCGAGGTCGCACTGCGCCACCACGGCCTCCACCGGCTCCAGGCGGTAGAGGTTAGACCTGGCGCATGAAGCCGCGCAGGGGCTGATATCGGTGGCCACCACCAGCCCGGTGCCTCGGCAGGCGGCTGCCAGCACGCCGGTACCGGTGCCAACGTCGATGCACACTCGCGGCCTCAGCTCACCGAGAAGCCTCTTAACCTCGCCTAGGAGCAGCCACGTGTCCTCGGCGGGCTCGTAGACCTCGCCGCAGTGTTCGACAAAAGCCTCCTCATCCAGGTAGCTTAGCTGCTCGTAGGGCTCGGCGTCCACCGGGCAGGCGTAGCCCACGCCTAACCCCGATCCCCTCCGGCGGCGGCCTCAGCAGCCTCGGCTAGCTCCAGGAACACGCCGGGCGGTAGCTGGTAAACTCGGAGCCCCTCTAGTGGTTTCAGGGCGTCACCCGCTACGCCTCCCAGGCAGCGGCGCGCCACCTTTCCCGCTAGACGGTTGCGCTGAGAGAACATGCACCTAGTCAGCTGCTCCACGCGGCGCAGGACGCGGGGGCTGGGTGCACTGCTCCTCGGCTCCATGTAGACTATCTGGGAGTACACGCGCGGCGGCGGGTAGAACGCCGCCGGGGGGACAACTCTCCCCGGGCGGACACGGTAGGCCAGCTGGACCAGCACCGTTATGCGGCCATAGCTCTTCTCTCCGGGCTTGGACAGCAGCCTTTGCGCCACTTCGCGCTGCACGAGGAGCATGGCCGGCAGGCGCCGAGGGAGGAGGGCAAGCAGCGACAACAAGGGGCCCGTGATGTTGTAGGGTATGCTGCCGTAGAGCGCCTGTAGGCCCTCAAGCCGCAGCGGCGGCGCCAGGGCGTCCGCCCCCAGGACCTCGCTAAAGGGGCCTAGGAGCTTCTGGGCGGAGAGGAATGGAAGCAGCCCCCTGTCCAGCTCGAGGAGGTAGGCCTCGACGAGGGGGCAGCGCCGGAGGACCTCGCCTGTGACGGCGCCGGTGCCGGCGCCAACCTCTACTACCCGGTGGTAGCCGCATACCCACTCCGCGAAGAGGCGTGCAACCCACCTGGCGCGGAGAAAGTTCTGGCCAAGACGCTTCTTCGGCCTAGGCGCCGCCGGGCTCACTATGGCTCTCCCCGGGCCTTCTGGCTCGCAGGCTCCTGGCGGCCCTTGAGAGGTAGTCGAGGAAGAGGGGAGGCACCGGCTGCTCCCGCTCCCTCTTAGGCGGGCGGACGAAGAGGTAGTACTTCTGCCCGCCCTGCAGCTCCTCAAGTATGCGCTCCACGATAGCCTTGACGGGGTCGATGTGTGCCTGCTCCTTTATCTCCTCGAAGCTCTCGAAGCGTTTCTTCTCCCGGTACTCAAGTATGCGCTTCAACGTGCGCTTCCCCAGCCCCGGCAGCAGCTCAAGGCTGTGAAACCTCAGCGAGAGGGGCTCAGCTATGTTGAAGAACTCGACGAAGAGCGGCTCCTTCCTCCTCACTATCTCCTCCAGCACCTGCGGCAGGGTATTCTTTGCAACAGCTGTAAGGTCCCCATACTCTATATCGTTGTCAACCTTCTCTATCTTAAGCCGCTTCTCGCTCACCGGGCCCACGTAGAGCCTCTCACCTATATCTATACGCGCCATCGGGCGCGGCGTAGCCTCCATCAACGTGAAATAGTCCTCGCCTATCAGCTGCACCACAGGCCTATTACGGTGCCACGGGTGGCGGTCCGTAGGGTTACCCATAGGCAGGTAGTCTAGCACGTAGGCGTACTCCTCCCGATAGGGTCTCCGCCTAGGCCTCCGCTGCCGGTGGCCGCGCTGATGCTGCATCCCTGTACACCCGCAAAGAGCCCTAGACTACCCTGCACACCGGCGGCTCTTAGAACCTTAGCTCCTAGCCCCAACAGGGAATAGGCTACGGCTAGGCCGCGGCGGCATGCCGCTCAAAGACAAGCAGCAGAGCCACCACAGTATCCGAGGCCGGCGGGGCCCCTTCCCTCTACGCGCCCTCCTCCTCCTTACAGTACTTGTTGAGCAGCTCTACGGCCGCCTCAACCTTGTCGTCCTCGTAGCCGCCGTCTATGTTGCCCAGCAGGGCCTTCGCCTCGTCAACGCTCCTAGGGACAAGGTTGACAAGCATAGCTGCGGCGAGGCTGGAGAAGCCGGCTCCAACAAGCTCTTCCATAGCCTTCTCGGCCTCCTCTGGGCCGCACCTGGAGAAGCGGCTCAGGTACTCGTAGACCTTTGCAAGAATGGGGTTCTCCATGTAGTTAGGCAGGTGCTTCTCGAGAAGCGCCTTGGCGACCGGTACTGGGACGTGTCGCTGGGATATTATCTCAACCATTCCTTTCACCTCTGGGTGCTATCTGCAGGCGGCCGGTGCGGCCGGACCATGCGGGCCCCGGGGGATGCGCCGTGTTGAAACACTCGCCGCCGGCCCGGTGGGAGCCGCACTAGCTCCCAGCCCCGCTCTCCTTCCCGCCGGCAAACGCCTCCGGGGGGACCGGCCTCAAGTGCTCCGGCCTAATGAACAGGGTTTTCAGCTTGCTGCCTACACGTAGCTGCACGATGTAGCTCTTACCCCTCTTGCCTACCACGGTGCCTACCTTGCCGTGGTAACGGCGGTGGGGCATGCCGCCCATAACGGAGGGGTTTATGATGATGTATACCTTGTCGCCAGGGCGGTACTCGTGCATGAGCAGGCTTAGCGGCGGCACCGCGCCGCGCTCACGTACGTGTTTCTTTAGGAGCTTCCTGGTGCGGTGCCTATAGCCCCTTGGCGCCTTGACCACTGCCGTCACCCACGCAGCTCTGGGCTAGCCGCTAACGCGGGGTAATTATAGGCTCCCCGCTGCCCTCCTACCCCCTGTGACCGCTACCACGTCTAGCTCTGCACAGTAGGCAGCTGCACCCAGCACGCTGGCAAAGCTCGGCGCCGTGTCGCCGCCGTCCCCGCTCACAAGCTCCTTGATGTACAGTCCACCCTCCGCGTAGATTAGGGCCTCGAAGACGCGTCTGCCTAGCCTGCGGGTGGATACACGGTGGACGACGCGTTCGCGCACCACGTCCGGCCTCCGGTGGCGTACCCTCCTGGGCGTCCTCTGCCGCACCGCCCGGTTGGCGAAGAACTCCTCCAGCATGGCGAGATCGTCGTCACCCACTTCCCTGTCTAAGACCACAAGTGCCTTGTAGACTTTCCCATGCTTGCCGTCAACCCCCTTAACACCCGCGACGTCTCTCCTCCTCGCCCTGCCCTCGAGGCGGAACTCTACAAGCCCCCTGCTGCCCCGGTTGATCTCCGCCTCCGCGGCCCTAACGCTGACCCCCCTCCTCTTGGCCGCCTTAGCCTCGGCTATGAAGGGGCGGCCTGTGCCGAGCATCCTAACATCCGCATCCTCGCGGCCTGCGCCGTGAAGCACCACATCGTCGGCCTCATAGATGTCTGCGAGCCTGCTTAACCCGTCCTCAACGCTAAAGGGGTACCTTCTCTCGCCGCGCCTCGTCACCCATATTGACTGTGAAACCCTCCTAGCCGTCTTCCAGTACCGCCCCCGGATGAGAAGCGGCATAAACTCGAGACGCGTGGTCCACGTGCCTAGGTCCACCTCGACCAAGACATCGGGTGCCTCGAAGTCCGGGGTAAGACCCAGCTCCGCCTGCACCCTCTTACTGACCTCCCTCCTAACCTCGGCCCCAATGCTCTCACTGTACTGGAGCCCGTGTCGAAGCTTAACCTCGTCCTCCCTGGCCCTAACATCGTCCGGTATGCGTGCGGCAACGAGAAAACTAGAAACATCCACGTAGCGGAGCCTGTTAACGGCATCCCCGCCCGCATATGCAACCCTGTCCTCCAGGCTGCCGCCGCAGATGTGGCACGCCTCAAGCCCCGGCTCCTCGCCGAAAAGCTCCCGGTAGAGGCCCGCAGCCACCCTGCCCAGCCTCGGCGCGAGTCTGCGGAAGAGCGCACGCGCCTCCTCGTCCCCTTCCCGTATCCTGCGGTGAAGCTCCATGACCGCTATCAGCTTGAGGGCCCTTCCGCGCTCCGCGTTAGACAAGCCACGTCCAAGCAGGGCAAACATGCGGCCGAGACAGCTGTCACAAAGCGGATACTCCTCCAGCAGCCTCAGCACCCTCTCTGCGACGCCTTCCACATATGCAGCGCTCATCGTGGACTACCATCAGTGCCGCGAGGAGCCACCAGGGCTTAAACGTAGCCCCCTCGTCCCCGCCGGACTGGAGGCACAGGCAGCCAGGACAGGTGTCGCCAGCCTCGAGGAACTCCGCTGCCGCAACGCAGCCCTCGCAGGATGGCTCGCGGCCAACACGGCGCACCAATATACCCGGCCACCGGCCCCTCTTCACCAGCGCCCTAGCTATGCCCTCGAGGGCCGTCGCCTGGGGCGCGAGCCCCCTCACCTTGGAGCCGTTGACGCGTAGCTGGACGAAGCCTCCGTCGCTGAGCGCCGCCGCGCCCTCGAACACGACCCATCTCCGTATATCGTTTGACAGGAGGAGGGCCGCCGATGCGAGACGGAGGAGCAGTAGAAGAGCGTCACTGTAGCTGCGGGCCCGAGTGGCGTCAATGTAGCGTATGGTGTATCTATAGTCCTCCAACCTAGGCACCTGGGAGCTTCCCGAGCTTGGAGAACTTCTCCAGCATGTCTTTCCTCTTCCTCAGCTGCCTTACCATGCGTTTCACCGTCTTATAGTACGAGTATAGCTCCCTTACGTCGCTGGTCTCGACGCCTGCGCCTATTGCTATTCTCCTCACCCGGCTGCGCTCCTCTAGCAGGCTAGGCTCGTCAAGCTCCTCATACGTCATAGAATTCATTATGTTTATCCATTTTTTCATCTTCTCCTCGCTTACCTTGGCGGCGTCGTCAAAGGACTGCATCATAGAAGAGACGCCGGGCAGCATCTGGAGCACCTTCTTAAACGGGCCTAGCTTCCTCATCTGCTCTAACTGCTTGTATATTGTGCGGAAGGTTATCTTGCCGGCCAGCATTTCCTCCATGGTTTTCTCGAACTCTTTGACGCCCTGAAGCCTCTCTATGCGTTCGAGCAGGGACTCAAGATCGCCCATGCCCAGTATTCTGGCCACAAAGCGCTTCGGCCTAAAAGGCTCGATCTCCTCTATATCCTCGCCTGTCCCTATGAACTTTATCTTGGCCCCCGTGGCGGCGACTGCGGAGAGGGCGCCTCCGCCTTTCGCGGTGCCGTCCATCTTTGTCACAACTATGTACCCGATAGGTGTTGCCTCGTGGAACCTCTTAGCCAGGTCGAAGCTCTTTTGGCCCATAGAGGCATCTATGACGAGTATGACCTCGTCGGGGTTTATCGCTGCGGCAATGTTCTTCATCTCCTCGAGGAGCGCCTCCTCCTTGCCGTAGCCGTGGCGGCCCGCAGTGTCAACAATTATCACATCAGCACCCCTCTTCTTCAACTCCTCAACGCCGCGTTTAGCTATCGCGACCGCGTCCCTGCCGCCGGGCTCGCCGTAGAACATGGCCCCAGTCTTCTCGGCTAGCTGGCGAAGCTGGTCGTAGGCGCCGGGCCGGTAGGTGTCGGCAGCCACCACGCCGACCCGGTACCCCATGTCCCGGTAGAACTTAGCCAGCTTGCCCACAGTGGTCGTCTTGCCGCTCCCCTGGACACCCACCATCATTATAACGTATGGCGTGTAGGGTGGTCTAACCTCCGGCTCCTCGTCGCCGCCGAAGAGCTTCACCAGCTCCTCATAGGTTATCTTTACCAGCCACTCCCTGCGGCTAACACCAGGAGGCGGCTTCTCCTTGAGCGCCCTCTCACGTATAGTCTTCGAAAGGCTAAACACTAGCCGCACGTTCACATCGGCTGATATCAGTGCGCGCTGAAGATCCCTTACATACTCGTTAACAAGGCTCTCATACGGCCCGCCTTTGCGAAGCAGCTTGCCAACCGCCTTGCGTAGATCGTCAAGCCCCGGCAACCCTAGCCCCTAGAAGAGACCAAGACACAGGCCCCTTAAGTAGACCCTTCTTGGCCCCTACGCTCCACGCCGGCCTGATGGCGGCCGAGACGGGTTCTGCGTGGAAAAACGCACCTATTTACCTAGCTAGTGTTACCTCCCTTCGGCCTCGCGGCGGAGGAGGCGGGCTGAAGGCCTCTGCAAAGGCCGCGCAACGGGGTTGGGAGCATTGAGGTTCTGCCCACGGTGCGGCTCGCTAATGATGCTACGCGTCGAGAACGGTAAACGTGTGTGGGTCTGCCCTAGCTGCGGCTACCGGGAAGAGATCGGGGCGGGCCAGCAGGCGGCCGGGCCGGTGCTGAAGCAGAGGATAAACCACCATCCCAAGGAGCGGCTAATAGTTGTCGATAAGTCGAAGCAGGCCGAGAACCTGCCTAAGACGAGGGCTACGTGCCCACGCTGCGGTTACCATGAAGCCTACTACTGGCTCGTGCAGACACGTAAGGCCGATGAGCCTCCAACAAGATTCTTCAAGTGTGTACGCTGCGGGTACGTGTGGAGGGAGTATGACTAGCGTGGATTGTGAGCTTGCGAGGCTCTATGCCGGCATATTCCGGAAGCTCAACGAGGATCTTTTTGAGGCGTACGCTAGAACCCCGGTCTCGGTCTCGTCGAGGCCGTATATTGAGAGGGCTCTCCGCCTGGTCCGCGCCGGCATGACGGCTAGCATGGATGCGCTTGAGAAATGCCGCTCGGCTGTGGACGGTGCGCCATCGGGCGGCGGGGCGGCTGAGCCCCCTGGAGGCTAAAACCCTCCCCAAGGCCTTTATGGTTCCCCTTAGCTGCTAGCAATGGTGCCGGGTGGATGCCGTGAAGCTAGTATTCTTTGATGCACGTGTCTGGAGATACTTGATGTCTGCAATATCGAAGGTTATAGACGAGGGCGTGTTCACAGTCTCGCGTGATGAGGGGCTGCGTTTCCGCGCCATGGATCCCTCCCATGTGATACTTCTCGACATGAGGTTTCCGCCGGACTCCTTCGAGGTTTTCGACGTCGACGGGGAGCGCAGCATAGGTGTCAACTTCGAGGATCTGGCCAAGGTGCTGCGGCGTGCACGGAAGGAGGATCGGCTTGAACTGGAGGCTGACGAGACGACGTTCACCATAACGCTGAGCGGCCGTGGTACGAGGAAGTTCAGCCTCCCGATACTCGACATAAGCGGCGAGAATATACCGGAGCCGCAGCTGGAGTACAAGGCCCACGTCAAAGTTATGAGCGACATCTACCGTGACACGATAAAGGACGTTGAACTAGTCGGTGACGTGCTGAGGCTCCGCGCGACTCCTGACGAGTTCCGCGTGCTCTCAAGCAGCGAGTTCGGCGATGCAGAGATAATATTCAGTATGGAGAGTGGCAGCCTCCTGGAACTCGAGGCCGAGGACACGCAGGAGGCAAGCTATACGCTAGAATACTTCAGCGACCTGAGCGGCGCGTCACGGGTCGCCGACACGGTTACAATAAAGTTCTCGAGCGACATGCCGGTGCAGGTTGACCACGAGCTACCCCAGGGGGCGTACTTCGGGTTCCTCGTGGCACCGAGGGTCGAGTAAATGAGGAGCCCTCAGAGGCGCGCCCTTAGGCTGCTCGGGGAGCTGACCCGCCGCTACTATAGCGAGACCAGCGTCTACCTGCCCTACGATTATCCTTTCCGCGAGTTCGCGGCCCAGCTCTGGGGCAGCCGCAGCTATATCCGCCACATGAGCTTTGCGAATAAGGGCGAGGTGCAGCGGTTCCTGGTGAGCAAGGCTCCTAAGCATTTCTACTACTCCTCGGCGCGCTACGACCAGCCTGGAGTCGACGATATGGATGCCAAGGGGTGGAGGTCGTCCGACATAGTGTTCGACATTGATGCCGACCACCTTCCAGGCTGCGAGGAGAGCCTTGTGAAGACGGAGTCCATCTTCGGCGACGAGGCCTCGTTTATCGAGGAGCGCTGTATTGTAGAGGCTGCTAGGCACACTGTAAGCCTCTATGATATACTTGTCGAGGAGCTAGGCTTTAGGAAGGACAGCCTGCAGGTAGAGTTCTCGGGACACCGGGGCTTCCATGTAACCGTTTACCTGCGCGATACGGATGAGGAGGCAAGGCTAGGGCAGGATTATAGAAGAGAGCTTGTAAACTACGTGCAGGCAGTGGGCCTCCACGAGGAGGTTCTCGAGCCTTGGCGGGCTCTTGGCCGTAGGAGGCGCAGCATCCAGCCAGTACCCCCCTTGGTGACGATGGCCGGCTACCGTGGCCGACTGGCGCGTACGGCCCTGCGCCTAGCCCGGGGCTCGCCTCTAGCGCGTGTATTCACCTCCACCCCCGTCGAGGCTGCCCGGCTCTATGCGGAGAACCGCGAGAAGGTGGACAAACTACTGGAGACGGCCAGACGCTACGCCTCGCCAGTGGTAGACGCGCAGGTGACTGTTGACACGCGGAGGCTCATAAGAGCCCCCCTGAGCCTTAACGGTAAAACAATGCTACCAGTCAAGCCTCTCGACATTAGTTCTCTGGACGAGTTCCGGGTTAGCGAGAACCTGTCCCCCTTCTCCAGGCTAGGCGAGCTCCGGGTGGAGATACTTGTAACCTCGCCCAGCCCGGTAGAGGTTCTAGGCCACCGTCTCCGCCTTCGCCGCGGCGAGCGGCCCCGGCTAGCCTACCCCGTAGCGCTTTACCTTGTAGCTAAGGGTGCTGCGGCGCCACTCGAGGGGCCGGGGGTTGGGGTAAACTAGGCCGGCGGTGCCTGCTCCCTGTAAGGGCGGTGAGAGGGAGGGTCAGGACAGTGCCTCAGGGTCTTTCAGCTCTCGCGGAGGCGGCTGAGGCGGCGCTACGTGGCGCCGATCTCTCAGAGCTGGAGGATACTTGTGCAGGGCTCCGCAAGGCTCTTGTCGAAACCCTCTCTGATGTGAACACTTCTGAGATGCAGGGTTTACTCGACGCGTACCGCGGGATGGTGATGGAGGGGCTCTCCTATCTCGCCGAGGCCCTCTTGGCCGCGGGGCGTGTGTTCGGTGACGCGGAGCTGGCGGCGCGTGCGGTCTGCGGCCTAGCCTATGGTGGGGATGGCTGCCTGCTAGTGGAGCTGGCTAGCGACGTCTCGCTCTCAGGGAGGCTTGTGAAGAAGGGAAGCATAGTGTGCCTGGAGCTTCCTACCGCGTTGTTGCTTGACGCAGCGGGTCTCGCCAAGGTGTTGCTGAAGGAGTTCGGGGCAGCGAGCGGTAGCCGGCCCGGCTAGGGGCCCGGGCTGGGTGTGGGCGCGGTTTGTTTAAGAAGGTGCGTTACTCCGGCCGGTTGGGTATCACGGGTACAGCGAGGGAGGGCCGGCTTGAAGGTTCCAAAGGTCATAGTGACGTACTGCCCACGGTGTAGGACGCATACGCCGCACAGCGTGACTATATACAAGCATGGGAAGAGGCGGAGCCTGGCTGAGGGCGAGAGGAGGTATCGGAGGAAGCAGGAAGGCTACGGTAGCAAGCGCAAGCCCGAGCAGAAGAGGTTCGCCAAGGTTACAAAGAAGGTCGTGCTCAAGCTGAAGTGCCAGAAGTGTGGCTACATACTCCACCGCCGCGGGATACGCCTAAAGAAGGTTGAACTCGTGGAAGTGAGGTGATGCGCGGTGAGGCGTACGCGTATACTTGTCCCGCAGCCCCGTAGCCGCTTCCTACTGGTCCGCTGCCCCGTGTGCGGCAACGAGCAGGTAGTGTTCAGCCACGCCACGTTCCCGGCGCGTTGCCTGGTGTGCGGCGCGCAGCTGGTGGAGCCCACCGGCGGTAAGGCCAAGATAAATGGCCAGGTGGTACGCGTCCTGGGCTGAGGCTGGTCTATGCGCCGCGCCTTCCCCCACTGCCTGTTTTAGCTCCCCGCACCTGGCTCGGGTTAGCTCTTCTGCCGGCAAGGCCGTCCTCGGCCCGTGCTTGTGAAGCATTTATTGACTGACGCGTCGTACTTGTGGCGTAGCGCGAGGTGGTGTGCTGATGCCTCTACGCCGAAAGGAGCTACCAGACGTGGGCGAGCTAGTGGTTGCTACAGTGAAGAAAGTGTACGACTATGGCGCCTACCTTACGCTCGACGAGTACGGGGGGCTCGAGGCTTATCTCCCCTGGAGCGAGGTGGCCTCCAGGTGGGTTCGGAGCATCCATGACGTGGTAAAGCCGGGCCAGAAGATAGTTGTCAAGGTTATACGTGTCAACAGGAGGAGGCGGCAGGTCGACGTCTCTCTAAAACGTGTCTATGAGAATGAACGCCGCAGAAAGATGATGGAGTGGAAGAGGGCCCAGAAGGCCGAGAAGATACTCGAGATAGCTGCGCAGCGCCTGGGCAGGAGCTTGGATGACGCCTACCGGGAGGCTGGGTGGAAGCTGGAGGAGGCCTACGGCGACCTCATGGCGGCGTTCGAGGAGGCGGCCATACGGGGCGAAGAGGTGCTGAGGAAGGCCGGTGTCCCGGAGGAGTGGATAGCCCCGCTCCTCGAGGAGATACGCCGCCACGTGGAGGTAAAGAGGGTCCGTATTTCCGGGATATTGACTGCGCGCAGCTACGCCGGTGACGGTGTTGAGAGGGTGCGCGAGACGCTGCTGGAGGTGAAGAACACTATCTTGGCTACAAGCAAGGACCTCTCGGTGAAGCTCTACACGGTTGGCGCCCCCCGGTACCGGCTGGACGTGGAAAGCTTCGACTACAAGACCATCGAGAAGGCTCTCGAGAAGGCAATAGAGGCTGGGGAGAAGAAGGCCCGGCGCCTGGCTGTGGAGTTCTCGTTCACGAGGCTCCGTAAACAGTAGCGCGTTGGCACGGAGACAGCGCTAGGCGCTGCTTGGAGGCAGAGAGCAGCCATGAAGTGGTTGATGAGGCGCTGCGTGAAGTGTGGGCGCTACACCCTGAGGCGGGACCGGTGCCCGGTCTGCGGCGGCGAGCTCGTAGTCCCCCACCCGCCGCGGTTCTCGCCCGAGGACCGCTACCTCGTCTACCGGTACCGCATGAAGCTGCTGGCCGGCATGATAGGCGGAAAGAGGGAAGAGACCTCGCAGGAGGGCTCCGAGTAGCCACCCCTACCATGGCACGTTTTTGAGTCCGAGGCGGTAGGCAGCGATATTCGTCGCCCGGTGGAGGAGGGGCACTGAGACGCCGAGGATTGCTGCGGGTATAGGGGCCGGCAGGTAGCCCGCGGCGATCGTGGCGACTATCGCCCCCGAGTAGAAGTCGAGCTGGTCGAGCACCGGCGCCGGCGCCCCCCTCTCAAGGCCGAGGCGGCGCTTAATGAATGCAGCCGCCATGTCCCCCAGGAGGGCGCCTATGGCTGCCGCGCAGCCGGCAGGGAAGACGGCCGCCGCCCCCATGGCTGCGGAGAGGAGGTAGGCAACCACGGCGCCGTACAGTGTGCCTATGAGTAGGCCTTCGAAGGTTTTACCCTTTCCCAGCACCGGCCTCCCGTCGCGGAACCTGCGGCCGCCGTCAACCGGGTGGCCGTGGCCACGTAGGAGCACCGGAGAGGCGTTAGCTACAAGCGCGGGTAGGAGAGCAAGTACTGTTTCAGCCGCCCCTAGCAGTTGAGCCATTTCACGCCCTCCCCTGTTATACGGTAGAGGTACGTCTCGCCATCCACGCGCGCGGCCCTTGTCCCACCCTCCCGCCTGGTTAGCTCTATGAGTGTGTCGGCCCAGAGCCCAATAGCATGAAGGCTTGCCGGGATGACGCCCTCTCCGGGCTTCCAGCGGACCTGGGCAGTCTCCACGACCAGGAGGCCGTACCGCTCAGACACGCTGTAGAGCATCGACGCAAGGAGCGCGGTCAGCGCATAGGCGGCGCGGCCCTCGTGCGCGTAGCTGTTAATGGAGTCGACCGCCACGGCGTCGTAGAACGGCAGCTGACGGTGCGTGACTACTTCGAGGAAGTCCTCCGCGTCGAAGGCCTCGTATACGATAAGCCTCCCTAGGTCGATGTCCATGCCGGCGGCTCTTCTCAGGAAATCCAGCCTCTCGGTGGTTATGTAGAGGCACCGGTTGCTGCACGCCTCACTAAGCACCTCTAGAGTGAGCGTAGTTTTGCCTACGCCCGCCTCGCCGTAGATCAGCTTCACGCCGGGCCCTAGCAGCTTCTCGCGGATAGCCTTGCAAAGCGGCAACGGGAGCCGCAGCCCCGGGGGCAGCCTGTGGCTCTGCCGGGTGTAAGTATGTGGCGTGGCCGGCCCAGGAGGGCGCCGTGCAGCACGGCCAGCGTGAAACCATAATTAGACCCGGCGAGGTGCTAGACCATGGTAGAGGATGAGCCGCAGCCCCCGAGGGGCGTCGAGGAGGCCGTGCGGGGTAAAGCCGTGACGGCTTGGGCTAGGAAGGGCCTGGCTGTTGTGTGGAGCAGCGACGCCGAGTTCGCGGAGGCGGTTACAGCCACCCTGAACGTGATGGGTTATTCCGCCCTGGTGCCTGGCTCGCGTGGCTTTCGCCGCATCTGTGGCCGCGCGCGCCTAGTTGTGGTGGATGCCCGTGACGCTCGGTATCTTCCCTCCTCCTGCGGTTCGGCCCCCCTCCTGGAGATAGGCGGCAGCACGGGTGAAGCCGTGGCCGACCTTCTTCGTATACTGGGGGCCTCGGAGCTGGCTATAGGCATAGACCCGGGCGAGTCGGCCACCGGGTACGCGATGGTCGCGCAGAGCACTGTCCTGCACGGCAGCGTCGTGCCTAGCAGGGCTGACGTGGCCAGCCTTGTCTGCGGGATAGTGCGCCGCGCGCCCGGCCTAGCCACCGTCGGCATCGGCGCCGCGCCCGCGGTGAGAAGGAGCGCAGTGGCGCTAGCCGGCCGTCTCCGCAGCACGTGCGGCGTCAACGCGGTGCTTGTGGACGAGAGCGGGTCTAACCGTGAGGCGCCGCCCGGGCTCCGGGGCCTGGGGCCGGGTATGAGCGTCCATGTCAGGGCGGCCGCGGTAATAGCCCTGAGGGCCAGGGTCGCCAGCGCTATAGTTGGGTAGCGGCGCCTGCCCCTGCCGCCAACGCCCCGGGCATGGTGGTGACGCGTTGCTGAGACTAGAGCTGTCCATCAGCGAGGGCATGATGGCCAGGCTCTACGGGCCTCTCCGTGCCCGAGTAGCGGAAGGGCAGGTCATGGTGCTTGGCGCTATATTCAACCGTGGAGACGAGTTCATTGTGAGCCGGTTCCGCAGCTATGCGGCGAAGGCGCTGGTCGACAGCCGCCTGCAGGTAGTGCTCGAGGACGGCGGCTCTGTTGAGAGGCCCGCGGCTGGCAAAGAGCCCCTGGACCGTTGGGTTTCAAGCGTGGACAGCCTCCTCGCCAGGGGCTGCCGCGGCTTCATGGTCCTAGGGCAGGTGGATAGCGGGAAGTCAAGCATAGCCGCGCTCATAGCTAACCGCGCGCTACTCCACGGCTACAAGCCGGGCGTCGTAGACGCGGACGTCGGCCAGGCCGATGTGGGGCCGCCCGGTTGCGTGTCTGCAGCCCGTGTCGGCCGGCAGCTGCTCTGGCTCCGCGAGCTCGCGCCCGAGCGTATCAGGTTCGTGGGCTACATTACGCCTCAGCGTGCTGAGAGGCGGATACAGGCGGCCGTGACAGACCTAGTATGGTGGCTGAGGAGCACCGGGACGGAGGCCTTAGTGGTTGACACCGATGGCTGGGTGCAGGGCGTACAGTCTCTCGAGTACAAGCTTGAGGCAGCCTATACCGCGGGGCTCGACACGGTCATCGTGGTTGGCGACCGGAAGCTCTACTCTATGCTTCGCAGCAGCTGGGGTAGGCGCGGCTGTGGAGTCCACTACCTGGAGTCTCCGGCGGCTAGGCGCACACGTGACCGCAGCGATAGGAGGCTGCTCCGAAGCGAGGCTTACCGCCGCTTCCTGGAGCCTCTGCGTAAAAGAGTGCTGGGCTTCGAGGAGGTAACGGTGCTGGGTAGCTGCTTCTTCCTGGGCGACCGCCTGCCCGCGGAGACGGCGGAGGGGTTCTCCTCGGTGCTGCGCGTCCCGGTCCTCGCCGCCAGCGAGACCTACGACACCCTCTACGTTGTAACCCGTGGGCAGCCGGACCCGGTTGGCGTCGAGAAACTATCTACGGCTTTGAACAAGCAGGTCTACATACTAGACGTGAACAATATGAGAGGCGCCCTGCTGGGCATTATAGGCGCCGACGGCTACGAGGCCGGGATAGGCCTGCTGGACTCGATAGACTTTAGGCGCAACGTTTTCACCGTGCTAACCCCCTACGAGGGGGCAATCACCGGTATAATCATAGGGGGTACGAGGCTTAACCAGAACCTAGAGGAGCAGGGGAGGCCCCTGAGATGCGTAGTCTAGTGGAGAACGTGGATGCAAGCCTTGCAGTCTTCCTCCAGCACGTCGGCGAGCTTGGCCTCCGGCTAGTCGAGGTGGAGGAGCCCCTAAGCCCCATCTACGAGGCTGCCGCTCGGATAGCTGAGGCTGAGAGGCGCGGCGAAACCATCCTCTTCAGGGTAAAGGGGTACCCCTACCGTTTCGCCGCCAACACGTTGCCCAGCCGGTCTCTCCTCTACCGGCTTCTAGGCGCCAGGGATGACCGGGAGGCCTATGCGGCGCTAGACGCGGCGGAGAGGAGGCGGGGGAGCCTGGTAGAGGCCGAGGAAGGCTTCAGCTCCTACTTCGAGGAGGCGGGCAGCGGCCTAGACCTCCTCCCAGCCCTGAAGTTCTACGAGAAGGACGGCGGCAGATACATTACATCGTCTATATTCGTGGCGTGCCGCGGGGGGGTCTGCAACGCCTCCATCCACCGGATAATGGTCTCGGACGACTACGCGGCCGTAAGGATCGTGCCGAGGCACCTATACACGCTGCTAGGCCAAAGCGGGGGAAGCATGGAGGTCGCGGTAGTCATAGGAGTGGATCCACGTGTGTCCCTCGCCTCCGCGCTGAGCCCGCCCCTTGGCGTCTTCGAGTTCGAGACAGCGGCTGCCCTACTAGGCGGCGAGATGAAGGTGTGTAGGACGCCTCGCTACCGGATCCCGGTGCCGTGCGGTGCGGGGATGGTTGTGGAGGCGAGGCTAGGCCCCGAGAGGGCCAGGGAGGGTCCCTTCACCGACCTCCTGGGCCTGTATGATACTGTGCGCGAGGAGCCGGTGCTTCACGTCGACGCGGTGTATGTGAATAAGCGCTACGAGCCGGTTATGCACGTCATACTGCCGGGCGGCATAGAG
>Ga0256833_1001376_pt1 | contig 18031 bp, 17 predicted proteins | sample 356284metaG_FD_190535 | JGI IMG/M metagenome (GOLD analysis project Ga0256833, IMG submission 190535) | Hydrothermal vent microbial communities from Mid Atlantic Ridge, Atlantic Ocean - 356-284 | ecosystem: Environmental > Aquatic > Marine > Hydrothermal vents | place: Atlantic Ocean: Mid... | reverse complement strand
GACAGCTATCATGGATACAAGTTAAGTGGCACAACATTTGTGAAAAATGTAATCCTCTGGGGTGTTGGGCTACTAGGACAGAGAATACCCACGGTGGGCAAGGAATTAATTAACCTTCAAAGCGAAGTACAGAGCCTGCAGAGCCAGCTAAAGAACTTGCAAAGTAAAGTAGCTCAGTATGAGGATCAAGTTAAAAGCCTACAAAGCCAATTAAACCAAGTCAAGAGTGAAAAAGATAAGTACCAGAAGGAAGCTGAACAATACAAGAATCAACTACAGAGCTTACAGAGTAAAGTAACACAATATGAGAATCAAGTTAAGAGCCTACAGAATCAGGTAAGCAAGTTAAATACTGAAGTTTCAAGCCTTAGCACAAGGCAGTATGTACTCCTGATAGTCGGTATAATAATAGGTCTAATAATAGGTGCGGTAATAGGGTTTAAAGCAAAGAAATAGGCAAATTATTTTTAAAGTTTTTCCCCAAAACATTAAGCCTCTCGCGAAGTTATTTTGAATTTCTTTGAATTTCAGCGTACATAGCTACTTGATTTTATATGTATAAAGCTTAGAATCTGTAACGGTTAAATTAATATAGAACAATGTAGGGTAAGATGATTGAGGTGCAATTTTGAAGACAGCTGAAGCATTAACTACGTTAGTTCTAGTTGCGTTACTCGCCTCCTTAGTACCAGCATGTAACACGACGGCCTCCGTAGTACAGTACTATGCGAAGATAGTGAAGTACCCGACATTGGCGTACCCAGAACCTGTAATGGTGGGGAAGGATCTAGAAATTAGAGTGGCGTTACCGAAGAACGTAAAGCTGTCTGACATTAGCCTAAAAATATTAAACACATACTTCGGTAGTCACGTGCTGAAACTTAGCAGTAATCCATCATACAGTGCGAGATGGAGGGCATGGATTCTGAGATTTGCAGTTCCTGAAAACGTGAAGCCAGGTCTCTACAATTTTACTTTAAAGTTCAGAGCGGGGGGTAAGAACTACAATATTGTAATGCCGCATGCGGTCTGGATCCTTGGGGAGGAACCAAAGAAGTTAAAAATTATAGTAACGGGAGACACTAAAACCCCTGTCGGAAGACCTTACTGGTTCGAAATGGTCGCCGAGGCTAATTTGATTCACCCAGATGCATTCTTCTTTGATGGAGACGAGGTTGATAGACCGACGATGGCATCAGCGTGGCTTTACTTCCTAGAGGGATGGTTATCGCTTCAAATACCATCATATGCCATAATAGGTAATCATGAATACGAAAAAGCGAACGAAGCAAATATTTGGGGCAACATTATGGGCTATAGGAACTATAGTGTGGTGATAGGTAAGTTCCTTATACTAGCGCTAGATTCAGGGATGGACGGATGGGTACCGATGTCGCAGCTCCGATGGGCGGAGAATATACTGAAAAATAACCCAGACAAGGTCAAGATAATGATATTTCATCACCCACTCTTCGGCTACAAGATAAGGGATGATAAGATAGCCGTGATAAAGGTCAACTCGGTGGACGACTTCGACAACCTCCTTAAGAAGGGCTTCATCTATGGATCCTGGGCAGATCATCCCGAGGAGGCGAAAAAGTTATTCAGCATAATTTTGAAATATGGTGTTCACTTAGTCTTCACGGCACATACCCACACTGATATAAATAATGTCGTAGTATACAACGGAGCAAAATACTACTTCATAACAATGTCTGGCGTGCCCTTTGACGTTCGTGAAAAGGATAAGAGAGGATTCAGGCTAATAACGGTCTACGCCAACGGCTCGTTCACTGCTAACACTCTAACGTACCCGCCGGGAGCTCCGCTAAATAAGTACCCCAACAGTATACCTATAGATAGTGGTGAAGGAACAGTACCGTACATTCTGGGGCTAATAGACTACTACTACAGCCCAAGCAATGATGGGAAACATCATGCGGTAAGCTTCAAAGCCATAAACCACCTTAACGAGACGTTCAACAATATATTCATAGAGTTCAAACTGCCTAAGGACATACCAATAAGTAAGTACAAGATAATACCCAAGCCACCGAAGGTAGAAGTGATAGAGACCGGCAATTACTACTACCTCAGGATACTTAACGTTAACCTAACGCCAAACAGCGTGGTTCAGTACACCGTAGCTGCAACCCCAGATAATGATAAGCCAGAAATAAGCGACAAGGTAACGATTACCCAATCAAAAGTAGACCCAACCTGGTTTGAAGGAGTAATTCGTGTCACCGATAAGGGTTGGGGAGTGAAGGACATCAAGGTATACTACAGCACGGATGGTGGAAAGGGCTGGAAGGAAGCCCAAGTATATGACATCAACACACCAGCATCACTCTCCTCAGGCTCCGTCGTGCTGGACTTCTGGATTAAAGGACTAACCAATAACACATTACTAAACATAACAGCAACGGACTTCGCAAACCACACAACATTTAAGGTATTTAAATACGCCAATGGTGAAGTAACAGCGTTCACAACAACCACTACAAGTACTACAACAATATCCTCCACCACAGCTACAAGTTCGTCGACAACCACTACCTCAGGCTCCACGACGAGTGCATCAACAGCGACAACAATAACTACCTCAACAACGACTACAACAAGCACGACACCGCAGACCACGCCCAGTACCACGTTAACGTCGTCTAGCACCTCACAGACAACAATACAACCTCAGACCCCGCCAGGACAGCCACCCTCTCCTGCAGTAGTCATAAGCGTGGGAATAGTAGCTATAATTGTAGTAGGAGCAATAATGTACATAATATTAAGGAAAAGTACTAAATAATTTTTATTAACTAATATATAATTAAGCTAATTTTTCTGTACTAACAATAACTGTTCAGGAACGCAGGGGGAGTAGACTTTAGAGTGATATTCGCTTTAAGTAATATTCCACAGTTTAAGGACATTTAATAAATAACATTCTTCAGAGGACGCTGATGTGATCCTACATTATTGACGATATCTGTATAGAATACAAAAAAAGCTTATATTACCTTGACGTATTACTCAAAGCAGGCAAGAAACATAGGGTGATGCCGGTGGAAACAAGCTCACTATAAACGGATCCCGTCCTTACAGTATTAGGTTAGTATGCCCTATGTGTGGTAAATCGTTACATCCGTCCTATACGTCCTTTCTATGTCCGCACTGCAGGCTTCCGCTAAGCGTTGAGTTAACTTTTCACAAAAACATAGACTGGGAAGCGATACCTGGAGACCTGAGTGTTTGGAGGTATAGGTCCCTAATACCGGTACCGAACGAGGCGGAGATAGTATCGTTGAACGAGGGTGGAACCCCACTGATAAGGTCAAGGAGGGTAGGCGATGATCTAGGTATTAAGGAACTATTTATTAAATTCGAAGGGCTCAACCCCACAGGATCCTTTAAAGATAGGGGGATGACCGTAGGAGTAACCCTAGCGAGGTATCTAGGCTTCAAGGGAATCATGGTTGCGAGCACGGGAAACACCTCAGCATCAGCTGCGGCATACGCAGCCAGGGCCTCCGTGAAGTGCGTTGTTGTGTTGCCTAAGGGAAAGGTTGCCCGAGGCAAACTGTCGCAGGCGATACTTCATGGTGCAACGGTTATTGAGGTTGAGGGATCGTTCGATGACGCACTTAAGGCGGTGATTAACGCCTCGTTAGAAAGCAGGGAACTGTACCCACTGAATTCGTTCAATCCTTGGCGCCTGGAGGGTCAGAAGACGATAGCGTATGAGATATATGATCAGCTCGGGAGAGTCCCTGACGCCGTAGTGGTGCCTGTAGGGAACGCTGGTAACATATCGGCGATCTGGAAGGGCTTCAAGGAACTCAAAGAAGGAGGGGTCGTAGACACCCTCCCAAGGATGTACGGTGTTCAAGCTGAAGGGGCTGCGCCGCTGGCTAAGGCCTGGAGTGCGGGTGGGTCAACGTTAACCCCGGTGGAGTCGCCGGAAACTATAGCTACAGCAATAAGGATAGGTAGGCCCATAAATTGGGTTAAGGCTCTCAAAGCCGTTAAGGAATCAGGCGGCGCGATGATTGCGGTAAGCGACAATGAAATACTGGATGCTCAATCCACCTTAGCAAGGCTTGAGGGCATAGGCGTTGAACCAGCTAGTGCAGCCCCCCTAGCATGTTTAAGGGAACTACTCAAGTCGCGGGAAGTAAGCCGTGATGAAGTAACGGTCATTATTGCGACGGGCCACGCCCTAAAGGATCCCGAGACAGCCGCGTCCCACGAGTCACTCACATTTTCTGCTAAAAGCCCCTCTGAGGCAGTGAAAATCATAAGGAGGCTGGTGAGCTGAGATGAAGGCTGGTAGGTACAGAGCATACTCCAGCACCGCAAACCTAGGTCCGGGGTTCGATATGCTTGGGATAGCGTTGCAGGCATTCTATGATGAGGCAGAGGTACGTGTAAACATGAATGGTGGGGGAGTAGTCAGAGTAAGGTATGTCGGTCCTCACAGCAACCAGGTAAGTAGTTTCGCAGAAAACTGCGTTGCAAAGCGAGCAGCACTCGCACTCCTAAGGAGGTACGGTGGTGATATTGATGTGGACATAGTGATATGGAAGGGAGTTCCCCCAGGGAAAGGTTTAGGAAGCAGCGGCGCTTCCGCCGCCTTAGTCGTGCATGCACTTGATGACATGCTGGATCTTGGGCTAAGGGACGAAGAGAAGGTTTTGCTGGCGGGTGAGGGCGAGGTAGCTTCTGCTGGAACCCCACATTATGACAACGTCGCTGCCAGCTTACTTGGTGGCCTTGCAATAGTCAGTAAATCAAAAGCAGGTATTAAAGTATGGAGCACTAAGGTAAATGCAACGTTCGTTGTCGCAGTTCCGGATGTACGTACGCATCACTCGAAAACTAAGTTAATGCGCTCCCTAATACCTGGCGAGGTACCCTTAAACATTTACGTAGAAAACAGCTCGTACCTAGCGACCCTGCTGGCAGGCCTATTAACGGGAGACCTCAAGCTCGCGGGGTACGGAATGAGTAATGACGTAATAGTAACTAAAGCGAGGGCGCCCTACGTACCGTGCTATGCTGAAGCTATGAAAGCCGCTATAGAGGCGGGGGCTTACGGATTCACATTAAGTGGTGCAGGACCATCAACAATAGCTCTAGTTGACGAGTGTAGTGCGGAGGCCGTGGCTAAAGCATTGGAGAAGGCTTACTCATCATGCGGTGTGGGGGCTCAAGTCGTGGTAACCCAAGTTGCCGGTAGGCCTGAACGCCTTGATTAAGGGGTGCTGCGTCATGCGTGAAGTTAGGATTGGGTTAATAGGTTTCGGGAACGTTGGACGGGAGTTTGTCCGCCAGTTACTGGCCCGCGAGCGTATCATAGCTGAGAGATTCAAGGTAAGGTTCAGTATAGTGTTCATAGCTGACTCTAAGGGCGTGCTTTATGGGTTCCCCACAATACGTAGAGAGCTTCTTGAGAAAGCCCTTAAAATTCCTAGAGGAGCTGTTTCATCGCTGAAGGGGGGTGTACAAGGAGAATCAGCCTGCAATGCTGTAGAGGAGTTGAGGCCTGAGGTCGTTATTGAGGTTACCCCAAGTGTATATGACCTCAACGCCCCTGCCCTAGAAAACGTTGATGTCGCGTTAGAGAGCGGTGCTGACGTCGTGTTAGCTAATAAGGCCCCCTCGCGTTGAAGTACGAGTACTTTATGAAGAAGGCGGCTTCCCTTGGACGAAAGATTTTCTTTAAGGCATGTGTTATGGCTGGCACACCATTGGTTGATCTCATAATGTATGGTTTAAATTGTTTAAGGGGTAGGGAAATAGGCTCCTTGGTAGGCATACTGAACGGTACCACGAACTATGTGCTAGGTCTAATCGAAGACGGTCTAAATCTCAGAGAAGCCGTGAGGAGGGCCATAGTTGAGGGCTATGCCGAACCTAACTATGCCACCGACTTAGGGGGTATAGACTTAGCAGCGAAGGCATCAATACTGTACTCGTTAAGCATGAAGCCTATTTCAATCAACGATGTGGTTATTGAGAATAGTATCGAGGAGGGCGTTGAGGAAATTATCAAGGATGCAAGGTCGAAGAGACTGAAGGTGAAGTATGTTGTGGTACTCACCAAGAATGAGGCTCCTAAGGTGAAGCTAGTCACGCTTAGTGAGGATGATATAATGGCTCAAGTTAGAGGTGTGCAGAACTGTGTTAAGATAAGGACTCTTGATGAGTCCGAGATACTGCTAATGGGACCAGGTGCTGGGTGCAGGGTTACGGCCCTAACGCTTTTAAGCGACCTTCTACTTTCCGTGCACAAGGTTTGAGGTGAAGGAGATTAAACATGGAAAAATAGTAATCACGAAGTTCGGGGGTCAATACTATCTAACGGGTCAGATTACTCACGAATAGCTGACCACGTCAAGAACCTCACCGAGCAGGGCATAGGGACGGTAGTTGTGGTTTCAGCAATGAAGAACGTAACTAACTCCCTTATTAAACTAATAAGTAATCCCGTGCAGTATAGAGCCATACTAAGTTGGATTAAGGAGAAGTATGAGCTTGCGTTAAAGGATGCCTGTAATGGTAGGTGTAAGGAGGAGCTCTATGAAGCCTTCAAGGAACTCGTGACCGAGCTAGAGCGTGTTGCATGGGCAATTGGTGTGCTTGGGGAAGTATCCCTTAAGGTCAAGGACTACATACTATCGTTTGGTGAGAGGTTATCATCGATAGTAATGTGTGCCGCCCTGTCCTCCAAGGGAGTCCCGTGCGAACCTCTCTCAGGTTTCGACGCCGGGATCGTCACAGACGACAACTTCGGCGAGGCTAGGCCGATTCACGAGATATCCTCAAGGCTCTCAAGGGCAAAAATACTACCACTCCTTAGGGCCGGCAAAGTACCTGTAGTCACGGGATTCATCGGCGGTACCTTAGACGGTGCCATAACAACATTAGGTAGGGGAGGCAGTGACTACACAGCAACACTGCTTGCTAAGTATTTAGGTGCGGAGGAGGTTAGGCTATATACGAACACACCAGGCATACTAGCTGCTGACCCTAGGTTCGTTAGCAATGCACGAATCGTTAGTAAGTTATCATTTAAGGAGGCCATGGAGCTAGCTTACCTAGGGGCTAAGAAGTTCCACCCGCGGACGTTCGAACCTCTTCTAGGCACAGGGATACGGGTAAAGGTTACCTCAATAGATAAATCCGATGGCGGTACCGTCATAGATGATGTGGGGGGACCGCCCCCACTTAAGGCGGTGGTGGCGCTCACTGACCTGGCCCTAGTGAGTGTTGAGGGTGCTGGCATGGTTGGTCGCCTAGGGACAGCGGCTGAGATTATGCGGACAGCATCCGCCTCGGGAGTTAACATAATCGGCATAGCCCAGCCCGTCTCTGAGGTTTCCATAACGTTAGTGGTGAGAGGTAAGGACGCTGACAACCTTGTTTCCGCGCTGAAGGGGCTTAGAGATGGTTTCGTGAGAAACGTGGATGTTAGGAGGGATGTGTCAGCAGTTATTGTTGTTGGTGAAGGGTTGCGTAACATGGAGACGCTTCGTGACGTGCTTTCCCGAGCCATCAATAATAGGACTAAGCTAATGCTTTGGTACGTTGGGGACTCAAGCGTAACGCTAGTAGCTGAGAGTGACGTCATTGGCGAGATTGTTAGGAGTCTTTATGAGGAGGTGATTAGGAATGGATAAGATCCCGGTCGCGGTCCTAGGTGCGACGGGCTTAGTGGGTCAACGCTTCATAGAGATATTGAGTAAGCACCCTTGGTTCAAGGTGGAGTACGTTGCTGCATCCGAAAGAAGCGTGGGACTTAAGTATGCTGATGCGGTGAATTGGGTTCTGAGCAAGGAGGTACCTAAGAGCGTAGCTGACTTGGTGGTTGGCAACGTATATGACGTGCCTGACGATATTGAGATAGTGTTCTCAGCACTACCTAGCAGTATTGCGGAGTCGGTCGAGGTTAGCTTAGCTAGGCGGGGCTTCACGGTAGTGTCGAATGCCAGCCCTCTACGCATGGAGCCCGACATACCTCTCCTAAACCCTGAGGTCAACTACGATCACATCAACTTGTTAAAGGTGCAGAGAAGAAGGAGGGCATGGAAGGGTTACGTACTTAAGAACCCTAACTGCACAACGGCGATACTCACGCTCAGCTTAGCCCCAATACTTAATGAGTACGGCATAGAGCAATTAATAGTCACTACGATGCAGGCAGTAAGCGGTGCCGGACTACGTGGAGTGCCAGCATACCTAATAACTGATAACATAATACCATATATAGAGAAAGAAGAGATAAAGGTAATGGCTGAAACTAGGAAAATACTTGGAAAACTCTCCAAGAAAGGGGAAGTAAAACCATTAAACCTCCCTATCGCAGTAACAACGACTAGGGTACCGGTTCTCGATGGACATATGGAGGTAGTGTACGTAAAAACATCCAATGAAGTGGAGCCATCAGAGATCATAGATACTCTTGAGAATTTCAAATCGCTGCCACAGGAACTCAGGCTACCGACAGCCCCGAGTAAACCAATAATAGTGAGGAAGGAGAAAGACAGGCCACAACCTAGGCTCGACAGGCTAGTGGGAGACGGTATGAGCGTAACGGTAGGAAGAGTTGAGAAGATGGGGGGATTAGGGGACAAGTGGATGCGGTATGTGGTACTAGGGCATAACACCATAAGAGGAGCAGCAGGTACAGCTGTGCTAATAGCGGAACTATACATAAAGACTGCTAACCCCTCACACTGAGTCGTAAATTGAGGAAATTGAGGATAATATCTACTACCAGATCATGTTCGTCCCTTCAGAGAGTTTTCTAGTCATTAAGCTCATCCATTACCGTGGGGAATGCCCACAGGCAAACCTCAAGCAACGGTGCGTCTCAGATAAAGGCTCCATATCGTGTGACAGAGCATAGATCAAAGAATCTACTAAACAATACTGAAGAACATTAGGAGACACCCACAAAGTTTGGTGGGCCCGCGGGGACTTGAACCCCGGACCTCCGCCGTGTCAGGGCGGCGTCCTAACCGGGCTAGACGACGGGCCCCGTAAATGTAGGGGGTCTTTGGGTTTATAAGTCATTTTCCTTGTTCTTGATGTAGTCCTTCAGTGTTTTCAGTAGTCCCAGATCCGCTAATACTTTCTCTAGACCAGGTGACTTTGCTATTATATCTCTGTGTACTCTGTAGCGTCCTTTAGGGGTTCTCTCAAGTTCTTCTATTGGGATGAATTTCCATTCGATCCTCGGTATTTTGACTGCTACGTAAGCTTTTCCTCCGGCTCGTTGGGTAAAGGTCTTCAGTTTCCTTAGCTGTTCTTCCTCGATGTAGATTGTCGAGAGTTCCTTCCTGGATTTTACCTCGAAGACCGCTATTTTCCCGTCCTTTATCGCTACGATATCAGGGTAATCTGCCCTTTTGATTTTGGCCCCGCTTGCGGGGGCGCGAAGCACGGCAAATCCTAGGCGCCATAGCCTTATGACTAAGTCCCGTTCGGCACGGTACCCCCTAGATCTTCTTCGGTCCCTCATGGGTTGTTATCCATGAGGGTTTGGTGCTTGAAGTGTTTATTATTTTTGTTGTTTAAGCAAGAGTGGTGGTAGTAAATCATGAATATGTTTGAGCTTTCACTCCTGTTCCTCATACTCGTGGTGTTCCTGCCATTTCTGGCGTCAAGCATAAAGATAGTCAAGGAATACGAGAGGGCAGTAATGTTTAGGCTGGGAAGACTAATAGGGGCTAAGGGACCAGGAATATTCTTCAGGATACCAATAATTGATACATTCATCAAGGTAGATTTAAGGATAGTTACCGTTGATGTCCCGAAGCAAGAAATAATAACGAAGGATAACGTGAGCGTGAAGGTAGACGCGGTTGTATATTACAGAGTAGTCGACCCAGTATCAGCGATTGTTAAGGTGTCGAACTATCATTACGCAATCGCTATGTTAGGTCAAACAATACTGAGAGATGTTATAGGTCAAGCAGAGCTCGATGACCTCCTACAGAAGAGAGATGAAATAAACAAGAAGATCCAGGAACTCATAGACGAGGTTACGATGCCCTGGGGAGTAAAGGTGACAGCAGTAACGATAAGATCTGTTGAACTCCCAGAAAACATGATGAGGGCGATGGCCAAGCAGGCTGAGGCCGAAAGGTGGAGGAGAGCTAGGGTGATTGAGGCGGAGGGCGAGAGACAGGCGGCGAAGATGTTGGGTGAGGCAGCACGCATATATGAAGAACATCCAGCCGCAATGAGGTTAAGGGAACTCCAAACACTAGTTGAGGTAGCTAGGGAGAAGGCGCTCGTGGTGGTGACGGAAAAGGGGGCCCATGAGCTAGGTAAGACGGTAGCGGCAGCATACACCATGGAAAAGAAACTGAAAGAGCGGGAGTAATGAACTCATAACTTAGACTAAAGTGCTGACTAAAGTATTTACAGGTGAGGGGGTGGATACGGCAGTCAGACATCCATCAATGGGGGTACTAGGAAGGACGGCACTCTATGTTGCCCTAGTTATGGCGCTCCTAGTCCTAATGAACCCCTACGCCCTCACTACGTGGGGTGGGTGCACTTGCACTCCTGCTACCTTGGGGGTTTCGGGAATAAGTACAACCTCCCATGAGGTAACTACGGCAGTACTCGTGGAAGTGACGCCACCTTGGGACACAATAGACGATGGTGTGAAGGAATGCATTCTCAACGCGTTAAAATATGCAGAAGACCACAACTACGCGCTAATACTGAGTATAGACAGTTACGGAGGGCTGCTTGAGGCTGCCTTTTCGATAGGGGACGCCTTCGCGAGAGCCAAAGTCCCTGTAATAGCATACGTGAGTGGTGGTAAGGCCTTAAGTGCAGCGACGATGATAATATTACCTGCGAACATAATTGCATTATCTCCCAACTCCATAATAGGGGCTATGCAGCCCATCATGTATAACCCAACGACAGGCACGATAACGTTTATCAATGAGTCCAAGATAATAAATCCCGTAGTTGCTAAGGCAGTATCTTATGCTAAGCTTAGGAATAGAAACACCACAGCAGCAAAGCTATTCGTGGTGAAGAGTTTAGTACTAACGGCCGATCAAGCGGTCAAGTACCACGTAGCCAACCTCATCGCGAATAGCTTGAATGACTTACTCAAGAAGATAAACGGCGTGCATGTGAACACTTCTACCGGGACATACGTCTTGAGAATAACTAATGTAGAGAAGTACTCATGCAGTTTAAGGGCTAGGGTACTCTCCACCCTTGAGAACCCTATGGTAAGTAGCGTGCTGATGACTATAGGTATACTCGGAACAATATTTGCGATACTTTCAGGTAAATTACCTATCCTGCCGCTAGCACTCCTCTTCCTGTTACTAGGATTAATAGGTTCGGGCTTTAACCCTAACGTAATCTCGATTCTACTCCTCATTATAGGGGGTATAATGCTTGCAATAGAACTTTTTGTAACACCAGGATTTGGGGTGATGGGCATCACGGGAATAATATTAATCGCTGTCGGGATAGCCCTAGCCCCAGCAAACATACCTTCGGGATTTAGTCCGCCTGCCGCCTATGCCCGCGACCTCCAGATAACCGCGGCCGTAATAGGCGGGGGTCTTGGAGCATTAACAGGGTTCATACTATATAAGGTAATACAAGCAAAGAGATCAAAGCCGCAGAGATTCGACCCAGTAGGTAAGGTAGGTAAGGCGGTAGACAGCATAGAGCCGGGTGGTAAGGGATTTGTCGTCGTTGATGGAGAATACTGGCTAGCGACGAGTGATGTGCGGGTAGATAAGGGCTCAGAAGTAATAGTTACTGGGATGGAGGGTCATGTGCTTAGGGTGAGGCCCCGTGGAACTGACGGGAGTAGCTGACCTACCGTTACATTGGGGACACGTTCCGCCATGGCTAGCTAAAATAATGCGTAGACTAGCCAAGGAGATACTGGAGGTAGCAATACTCGAGTTAGGGCGTGAGGGACTACTTCGGAGGCTAGCCAATCCGCTATGGTTTCAGGCACTAAACAATGCGATAGGGATGGACTGGGATAGCAGCGGCTCAACAACAGTAACCACGGCAATGATAAAGGAAGCCCTACTCGAAATAAACGCAGGGTTACGGCTGGCAGGGGGTAAAGGGTTACTCTCTAGGAAAACACCGGAGGAGATACGGAAGTATGGAGAGGAGCTGGGCCTAAGCTCTAGGAGGGTAGAGGAACTCACACGTATTTCGAAGTTGAGTGCAAAAACCGATAACGCGTTACTGCAGGACGGTTTCAACCTGTACCACCATACGATACTCTTTAGTGAGGACGGTTACTGGGTAGTTATTCAGCAAGGCATGAACACTGAATCAAGGTACGCAAGAAGATACCACATAGCATGGTATGTATCACCTGATGTAACCTTAGACCCTCACTCAGGAGTGGTCTCCGATATTAAAGTGATGCCCCTAAACCTGGCTAGCATAAAGTCCCTGTCCGCCAGGAGATTGATTGTAGATCTACTCAACGAGAAACCGAAGAAGATCCTGCAAGACGTAGCCAGAGCGAATGCGATATTAAAAGGACAGAGAACATTATTTGGTTCACCACCAAGACCAATCCTTAGAGACATACCCTACTACAAACCCGTAAGGCTGAATAATCGCTTACTTACGGTCCTCAAAAACGCGTATGAAATAAAACCCAAGGACATGGAAGAAGTGCTCACCGTCAAGGACCTAGGACCCGAAGTTCTTAGAGCTCTTTCACTAATTTCAGAACTAATATATAGAGAACCCCCCTCGCTCGAGGATCCGGTCACCACGCCGTACAGTCCGTTTAAGTATGCATTCGCGATTGGCGGTAAGGATGGCATACCTTACCCTGTAAAGAAGGAAGTGGCGGAGGCGGTGATTAAGGAGTTAGCGGAGCTAATTAAGAATTCAAAGTTAGGGAGCAAGGAACGCCTATTGGCCTTCAGGGCATTACGTAAGCTCGCACCAAAAGACGTTAGTTATGTGTAAGGAATTTATTAAATATAAATATAAAATGCAATTATGGTTCAGAAGTGTTAAACAACTTGAATAGTTGATTTAATTAAGACCAACGTACACTAGAGAAAAGTGGTGACGCACAATTGAGTACTGGCGAGCTCATACGCTATGCTTCGGGAATTATGGAGGGATTACCGTATAAATTAAGCGTATTCCCGGCGACGGTTATCGGCGGTTACGGTAATCCAAAGTCAGCAACTGTGAGGCTGAGCGTTGAATACCCACTAAAGAACACACTACTCAACATATCGGTCTCAGGAAAGAACCTCGCCGTCAGGAAGCTCCTATGGAAGGTCTCACTAGGTACCGTCACCCTAGTTAGGGAGTTTAAACCTCAAGTCATAATTAAATCTAATGACATATCATACGCATCGATAGTATTCGACATAGCACAGATCCTCAAAGAGCCAGGTAAATACGAGCTATCAATATCTTGCGAGTCTTCGGAGTCCGTAAGAATAGATGAGGTTGGCTTAATGGGGATAATCCCGTTGAAAGGTGCGAGTGTTTACCTAAATTACTGGGCAGGCGAGGCAATGATCGTGCCAGGCGAGTCCTACGAGCTTGAACTGAGGAACGTGACTGAAGGAGATGCAGGACTAGTAATGGTGTTCACAATACCCTCAAGGAACGCACCCATGGCAGTATACATCGGTGAAAAAAAGGTGGCTAATGTGGCGGGAATCGTAGGGACAGATGAAATCACGTTAAAGGAAGTTCAAGTACCCAAAGACGCAGTGATTAGAATAAGACACCTGAGAACAGGCGTTAACTACTACCCTAAGAGTATAACGTTACATGAGATAGTGTCATACATACCCTTATCCCCCGGACCCAGAATAGAGCTAGACGTGAGGTCTGATGGCGAAGACATTGAGGTGTGTCTAAGGAACACAGGTTCGTCCGTAGCATATAACGTAGTTGTCGTGGGAATATCGGGGGGCTTCATGGTTTTCAGGGAGGTTGTGGAGAGTATAATGCCGAACGAGGAAAAGAGCATGCTCTTCCGCGTCGCGAGGAAGATAATGTCGCCCTTTATCGTGAGGGCGGTATATTACGGTGTTTGGGGGCAGACCATAGTGAGCAAGCGGTTAAAGTAAGTGCAACGCCCTTATGAGCATGTCTAGGAGGAACGCTAACGACCCGACGAAGATAGCCACCTTAAGGTAAGACCTCAGCCTAGCTGCAGTGTCCTCGGCGGATTCCTTCCTCATACGTATGAGCATGATGACGGAGTGAATTATGATAATATCCGTTATTAGAGCAAGTACACAATAAACAACCCCGAATCCCAGCATTATTGGTAACGGCGATATAGCGACAACACTCAGTAATATAATGGACGCTACCATGGCTGCACAACGTATACCGAGTACCCTAGGCAGGGACTTCACGTTTCTCAGGGCGTCAGCCCTATAGTCCTCGATTGTTTTAACGATCTCTCTGCCAAGAAGCAGCAAGAACGCGTAGAGCGCTGGAAGAAGTGTTTGATAGATTAGCCCAAGCTTACCTAGTGGTTCAGACGCTGCTAAACCTCCGTATATTATGGAGGCAGCGCCTTCAAAGGCAACAACTACGTTACCTAGAAATCCGAGCTCCTTCAACTTGTAGGAATACGCGTAAAGCAGAGCAGTGTTTAGGATCACGAACACGAAGGAGATCAAGCCTGATTTAAGAGATAAGGTAATAGCTGCTAAGGCTAAGGCAACACTGAAAATAAGTGCCTCATCACGGCTAACAATCCCGGATGGAATTGGCCTGTAGGGTTTATTGACTGCGTCGACTTCAGCGTCAAAATAGTCGTTTATCACGTATCCTCCAGCAGCCGCCAGCATAACTGTCAGGACGGGGTATGCGGGGTTAATTACGTTGCCTCGTGTTTCAATGTAGATTGTTAACCAGCCTATTAAGGTAGTTATTACGGTGGCCAGCAGGTTGTGAGGCCTAGTTAATGTCACGTACGCCTTAACCTTCCTTATGGGTGTGAGGCTCATGTTAGGTTCTCCTCAAGTCCCCTGGACTTTAACACCTTCAATAGATCCTTTGAGACGTTATAGCAACCTACACCCCTCTCCAGTAAACCCAAGTCTATTAGCTTCCCTATGCATTTAGCGGGGTCATTAACCCTATAAAGACCGCGCAGTTCCCTTATCGCTATGAGCTCTCCTACAGAACGATGCTTAATAAAGTACTTAAGAACCCTCAGTGATTCCCGGTCTAGGCTCTTAAGCGCCTCTCTTAAGTCATCAGCGTCCATAGTAGTTGCCCTATCCCTTACTTTCCTGGGTTACCTTAAAATATGGTTTTTAGTTTTTAGTAGTAGTAGGTGTTCTGGTAATTATGCTCCGTGATGCGCAAGGCGCGTTCGCCTTTACATGCGCATACATTCTCAAACGGACATCCCCCACTGCAGTAGCTGAGCACCTCGCACTTCCCTGAGCACCTATTAATACATACTGGTTCGGACCTTGTACAGCAATGGCGGCCGAAGAGCCAGAGAAAGTCATCCAGTACGAGGGGATCTATGTTCGTGATCCTTGCAACATACTTATAGGCCTCCCTAACGGCGAATCTTAACTCTACGTCCTCATCCCAGCTGAATTCATCTCCATTCAGTATTTTCTGAAGTAATTGCTTGGAGGGCTCCACTATCCCGAGACGTAACGCTACCCTGACTAAGTGATTGTCTACGGGAACCTCAGCATTGTACGGGTCCTCGTAAGTAAAGAGACCTCTCCGTGAAATGAATTTAGCGTATAAGTATGCTTTCTTCTCAACGGGATCTGAGTACGCTTTGAATACCTTAAGCAGATCTATGAGGCCATAGCCTGGCATCCCTTTTAGTCTGTTCCTCGCCCTCTCTATGATGCGGCATACTTTTCCGTCGTAGAATTTAAGGAGTTTGATACCGATGTCCCTCAGTAGCTCGGCGCGAACGTCTGGATCCCAGATAGTTATTTTCTTATTATTAAGAGTTACGGAGAGCCATTCAGTAACTTCATCGGTGGTTATTCTCGAAAGGCGCTCAGGTGAGAAGAACTCAGGGTCTGTAAGGAATTTCCTCATGCCTAATCTATAAAGAAGGTCTGCCCCATGAAAGAACTCACCATTAACGAATCCTTCAAAAGGTTGATAACGACTTGTCCTATGATCTAATGCGACCATACACAGGAAATATCTGAGAACGTACTCTGTGTCACTGTCTACTGGAGGGTAGTATCGCTCATCCGTAAAGTCATCTAGTTTTGTGTTCCTCACTAACTTACCCATGATTAAAGCAACATGCGCTATCTTTCCGTAATTTAGCCTCACACCATACGCAGGGAAGTCACTCAAGGTTCTCACCTAGGTACATCCCCTGGTATGTCTTATGGGGTGGCTTAACTAGTTTAATGAAAACCAGTTGTGCAACACGGGCACCTCTCTCAAGGGCAAACCCGTTGGGATTAATGATGTGGAGAAGGGCCTCACCCCTACCTACGTACCCGGGGTCCCAGACAGTGCACATGAGTACTACGCCTGAACGCAGTAACGTAGACCTAGGGAAGCACAACGCAACAGCATCTGAGGGGATCTCAACAACCTCATTGAACATTATCTTATACACGCCGGGTGGTAGGCTCCACACACCTTCGTCATCAGGTATGGGCGCATATCTCGGCAGGACACGCTTCCCGACACCAAGTACGAGCTTTCCTTCAATGCCATACACTTGTTTCACAGTGAGGTCAACACCGGCGGGCTGTATCTGTGTGTTTGGATCCATAAGCATCTTCACGAAGCTAGCGGCATCCATGCCGGGTATGGCCATGCGTTATCACTCAATCATTCCTAGATTCCTGAGTTATTGGTGTTTCGGGTTACTTAGAGGCTTTCCTAGCGCCGGGTACTTCACCGGTAGCTTTAACTTCAGTAGGAGTTCGCATAGCATGCAGTATCTTCTGCCAAACGCCATAGGTGACCCGCACAAAGGGCACTGAGGTAGCTCCTTAGTAGGGTAGGTTAAGGCTCTATTCTCAAGCAAGGCTCTTACGGTTCTATCATACCAGTCAAGCACCTTAAGTAAGGTTCCTGGACGCCTTCCCTCAACCTCGTGGAGATAGTCCCGAAGTTTAGCACGTAAGGTTGGGGCGTGAATTATGTAGGGGCAGTCCACCTCCTGGAACTTAAAACCGGTAGCGTATGCGTACGCTGTTATTTCGTACTCATATATTCTCCTCAAGGGCTTCACCCTCTTAACGAAGTACTTGCTTAGTGGCTTACTCAAGGGATGTAGCTGTATGAATCTAGCGAGATCTCCACGCATGAGGTCAGCGAGTACTGTCTGCACCTCATCATCAAGATTGTGCGCCGTTAACACACAATCATAGCCGTACATTAAGGCATAATGATTCATGATTCTCCTTCTTATAACGCCGCAGAATGTACACGGACTTACGTTAATCCTAAGCTCGCGCGCTCTTAGTACCAACTCTTCCAGAGTGTACCCGACGTAAGATTTGAAGGAGACTACATGTAATTCTATTCCGAGTTTGCGGGTCCTCTCCATTATCCATGATATATTTGATACGCGGTTATACCTTGGGATACCCTCTATTATGGTTATCACGCCAATAAGTCTGGGATCATGAATCCTAGCTATGGTATCCAATAATACGTAGCTATCCTTTCCTCCAGAAAGCGCTAATAACAGGCGATCATCTTCATTGAACATGTTGTTACGTATTATTTCAGCAGCAACTCTATTTACTAAGTCCTTACGTAGGCACTCAAGGCATAGCGCCTTACCTGTGTGTCGCTGCAGGAAAACTGCTGGATTAGTCCCGCACGCGTTGCAAGGTATCTGCGGTGACGTAACATTCACCTAGGTAGGTGTGTGTCATGCAACGGTAAAAATATTTTAGAGAGATGAGCCTTGAAAGCTGATGGGGGTGTTTAGTGCTATGGTTGACGCGTTAGTGAAGAAGCCGAGATTAATTAAGGCTAGGGGGATTGAAAC
>Ga0256833_1001375_pt1 | contig 18038 bp, 15 predicted proteins | sample 356284metaG_FD_190535 | JGI IMG/M metagenome (GOLD analysis project Ga0256833, IMG submission 190535) | Hydrothermal vent microbial communities from Mid Atlantic Ridge, Atlantic Ocean - 356-284 | ecosystem: Environmental > Aquatic > Marine > Hydrothermal vents | place: Atlantic Ocean: Mid... | reverse complement strand
TGTTTTCGGTCGCTGCGTCCGTCTCTTCGGAAACGGTCTCCTCTTCTTCTTTCTCCTCTTTGGGACATTTGGCGATGCTGACGACCCGGTCCTTGCCCTCGACGTTGACGATCTTGACCCCGCTGGTGGCCCGTCCGGCCCGGCGGATACTCTGCATGTCGACCCGGATCATCTTGCCGACGCTGGTCAGGCACATCAGATCCTTGTCCTCTTCGACGAAGACCACGCCGACCACGTCGCCGGTCTTGGGGGTGAGCTTCATGGCGATGACGCCCTTGCCGGCTCGGCTCTGCTCCCGGTATTCGCTGGCAGGGGTCCGCTTGCCCAGACCCTTTTCGCTGACGATCAGCAGCTCGTCCTCTTCGCTCTCGATAGTGGTGGCGCCGCAGACGAAGTCTCCGTCGATCTTGAACTTGATCGCCGTGACTCCCCGGGCGACCCGGCCGATCTCCCGGACGTCGGTGATGGGGAAGCGGATACACATTCCCTTTTTGGTGACGACGAAGAGCCATTTCGTTTCGGGGCGGACGATCTTGGCGTCGATGAGCTCGTCGTCTTCGTCCAGGTTGATGGCCCGGACCCCGACGCTGCGGATGTTGGAATACTCGCTCAGGTTCGTGCGCTTGACGATGCCGTTGCGGGTGAAGAAGACCAGGCTCTTATCTTCATTGAAATCCTGAGTGGGAATAATTGCCTTGATCTTCTCGTCTTGCTGCAATTGGATCAGATTGACCACCGCTTTGCCTTTGGCGGTGCGGGAACCTTCGGGAATACGGTAGACTTTGAGCCAGTAGAGCTGTCCTTTGTCGGTGACGAACATCAGCGTATCGTGGGTGTTGGAGATGAAGAAACGCTCGATGAAATCGTCTTCGTAGGTCGTTACGGCGGTTTTGCCCTTTCCTCCGCGGCGCTGCTTCTCGTACTGTTTGACGGGGACGCGCTTGATGTAGCCCCGGTGGGTAATGGTGACTACCATCGGCTCGTTGGGGATCAGGTCCTCGATGTCGATATCGTCGTAGTCGTCCACGATCTCGGTGCGGCGTTCGTCGGCGAAGGCCTCTTTGACCTCCAGGAGCTCGTCGCGGATGATCCCCTCGATCATCGTCTCGCTTTTGAGGATGCTCTCAAGATATTCGATGGTTTTGCGAAGCTCGGCCAATTCATTCTCGATCTTTTCGATCTCCAGGCCCGTCAGGCGGCGCAGGCGCATCTCCAGGATCGCCCGGGCCTGGATCTCGCTGAGATCGAAGCGGCTCATGAGGTTTTCTCGGGCTTCGGCATCGTCGGCACTGGCGCGGATGATGCGGATCACTTCGTCGATGTTGTCGACGGCGATCTTGAGTCCTTCGAGGATATGAGCCCTGGCACGGGCCTTCTCCAGGTCAAAGATGGTGCGGCGGATGATGACCGTCTTGCGATGGTTGATGAAGAGATCCAGAAGCTCGGGCAGGGTGAAAATCTTGGGCTCTTTGTTGACGATCGCCAGCAGAATAATCCCGAAAGTGGTCTGCATCTGGGTCGATTTGAAAAGGTTATTCAGCACGATATCGCTCATGGCGTCGCGCTTGAGTTCGATAACGACCCGGATCCCTTCCCGGTCGGATTCGTCCCGGATTTCGCTGATCCCTTCGACCTGCTTGTCCCGGACCAGCTGGGCGATGGTCTCGATGAGTCGGGATTTGTTAACCTGGTAGGGGAGTTCGTCGATGACGATGGCCTCCTTGGACTTGTGCTGTTCGATATGGGTCTTGGCCCGGACCTTGATCCGTCCCCGACCCGTGGTGTAGGCATCGATGATTCCCTTTTTGCCGAAGATCGTCCCGCCGGTGGGGAAGTCGGGCCCGGGAAGAACCTGCATCAGCTCTTCCACGGAGGCCTCGGGGTTTTCCAGACGCAGCAGGTGGGCGTCGATAAGCTCGTCGAGGCGGTGAGGCGGGATGTTGGTGGCCATACCGACGGCGATTCCCGCCGACCCGTTGAGGAGCAGGTTGGGCACCCGGCTGGGGAGTACGTCGGGCTCGGAGAGGCTGTCATCGTAGTTGGGGACGAAGTCGACGGTATCTTTATCGATATCCCGCAGCAGCTCTTCGGCCAGCTTGGTCATTCGCGCTTCGGTATATCGCATCGCCGCAGCGTTGTCCCCGTCGATGGAGCCGAAGTTCCCCTGGCCGTCGACCAGGGGGATACGCATACTGAAGTCCTGGGCCATGCGCACCAGGGCATCGTAGACGGCGGTATCGCCGTGGGGGTGGTACTTACCGATGACGTCTCCGACGATCCGGGCGGACTTCTTGTAGGCGGCCCGGTGAGTCAGCCCCAGTTCGTTCATGGCGTAGAGGATCCGGCGGTGGACCGGCTTGAGACCGTCTCTGGCGTCGGGCAGGGCCCGGCCGATGATGACGCTCATGGAGTAGTCCAGGTAGCTGCCCTGAATACTCTCCTCGATCTTTACCTGTTCGATATGGTCGCTGTTTTCAAACAGATCGTTCATGTTGCTCCTTGATGAATCGCCGATCCGAGAATGCCGACGCTTAAATAGCAGAGATTATACCGAAGGAGGGCTTTGAAAAGGATGGAAAAAATAGTCAAACTCACTCAGGAAGCCAGCAGGCGTTTGACCGCTTCGGAGCAGAGGGTCAGCCCGAAGGTCCCCGTGACGCCGACGAAGGAGCCTTTCTCCTTGCATCGCGCCTCTTCGGGAGAGAAGACGACGGTGAAGTTGCGGTCGAATTTGGCCTTTTTGAGTTCGTTGCGAATCTTCCTCCCCAGGGCGTCGCCGTGGCTCTTCCAGATGGAGGCGACCTGTACCTGGGATGCGTCGATCCGTTTGGCCGAGCCCAGGCTCATGAGGAGTTTGCGCCAGCATCGGCGGGCGACTTCGATCTTGATTCGGGTCGTATCGGCGGCGTCGATGACCAGGTCGTAGGGCTCGAAATCGAAGCGCTCCACCCACTCCAAGTCCATTTTTTGGCGGATCGTCTCGATGCCGGGATAGAGCTGTTCCAGGGTGGAGACCTTGCACTCGCCTACGGCACAGTCGCTGCCGATCTGGCGGTTGCGGTTGCTCTCGTCGTAGCGGTCATAATCGAGAATCGTGATCCGTCCGACGCCGCTGCGGTAGAGGCAATCGAGGGCATAGCTGCCTACTCCTCCGACGCCGAGAATAAGCACATGGGCCTTTTGGAGCTTTTCAAAGCCCTCTTCGCCGAAGAGGAGGCGGCAGCGTTCGAATCTCATTGCTCCGCCTTTTTCACATCCATCCTTTCAAGGTTTCCAATTCGTCATAATCCGTCATATCCAGCCGCACGGGGGTGATGGAAACATAATTTTCCCTCACCGCTTCGAAGTCGCTCCAGTCGTTGAGGGGATGGGGATGGGGCTGCCAGTCGAGACGGGGTAGCCCGATCCAGTAGTATTCCAGCCCCCGGGGATTGATGTGGACCTGGGCGTCGTTGCCGTAAACCCGGCGTCCGGCATGGGTGATCTGCCACCCTTTGCACTCCTCCGGATCGATCGGAGGGATGTTGACGTTGAGAAATTTTCGCTCGGGGAGAGGAAAGCCGTCTTTGAGGATTTTTTCGACCAGGGAACGGGCGGTCTCTTCGGCGAGACGATGGCCCAGGCGCTCCAGATCGTCGCAGTGACTGCGGCAGACCTGGCTGAAGGCGACGGCGGGAATCCCCTGAAGTACCGCTTCCATCGCCGCGGCGGCGGTACCGGAGTAGGTGATGTCCTCACCCATGTTGGCTCCCCGGTTGATGCCGCTGACCACCAGGTCGGGAGGATTGTCGGCGAAGAGTTTGTTCAGCGCCAGGAAGACGCAGTCGGTCGGGGTGCCGTCGTCGAGTTTGTAGAAGTTCTCCTCCAGTTCCACAAAGCGCAGGGGACGCGTAAGCGTCAGAGAGTGGCCCGAGGCGGATTTTTCGATAGTGGGGGCGACGACGGTCACGTCGGCCAGCGGGGCGAGGGCTTTGCGAAGGGCCGCCAGACCCGGGGCTTCAAAACCGTCGTCGTTGGTGATGAGGATACGGGGGCGTCGATTTGACATACTTTGGTTTCCTTGGCATTGGGATTTGTAGGGGATTATACACCGATAGGTTATAATATCGTAAAAAACGAACGGGGATAACTGTGGAAAAAGTACCGATGCTTGAGAGCACTTTCCGAAAATTGAGTGAAGAGCTTGAACAGCTCAAAAACGTGGAGCGGGCCACTATCGCCAAGGTCATCGACGAGGCCCGGGCTTTGGGGGATCTGAAGGAAAATGCCGAATATCATGCCGCCAAGGAGAAGCAGGGGCTTATGGAGGCCCGCATCACCGAGCTGCAGGATCTTCTCAGCCGCGCCCAGGTGATCGACCCCTCCAAGCTGGCTCACGAGCGGGTAAGCTTCGGCTCCACGGTGGTTCTCATCGACCAGGAGAGCGACGAAGAGGTCTGCTATACGATCGTCGGTGTCCAGGAGTCCGACCCCTCCCGGGGGCTCATTTCGATCCAGTCGCCCATGGCCCGGGCGCTCCTTGGCAAAGAGGAGGGCGAAGAGGTTACGCTTCAGCTTCCCGGCGGCCGTAAAAGCTTCGATATCGAAGAGGTCGGCTACCGTCCCATCGACGTCTGAGTCAATCGCTTGCCTGGAAGCGCTTCGATGGAAGAGGTTCTTGATGGCGGTAAACCCCTTCGATTTCCCGGGTAAACTCCGAAACAGTTTTTGAAAAATAGTGAGGTTTGCCTATTTGAACCTCAAGAACGAAAGGAACCCAAAGCGCCTCATTTCGCGGCAGTGCCCGATCGGTACCTCTGAGTTGGACGGGAATCACCGGAACGTCGGGGCGTTTTTTGGCCAAATGGGCGAATCCGCTTTTGAAAGGGCGTAGTTTACCGGGATCACCCCGACTCCCTTCCGGGAAGATAATGAGGATCTCTCCCCGCTCCAGGGCATTGAGCAGAGGCTCGAGGGGACGGGCGTGATGGGAACGGGGCCGGCGGTCGATAGGAAGAATACCGATGAGGTATCGGGAGATAAATTGCCGCAGGGGTGTGGAGCAGAAGTAGTCTCGGGCAGCGACGGGCCGGACCCGAGGCAGGGTCTCCAGAGGGAAAAGCGAGAGAAGGGCAAGAGCGTCGAGATGGCTGTTGTGATTGGCGATGACAATAGCGGGTCCCCGGGTGGGTAGAGTAGATCCCGAGACCCGCATTCCGCCAAAGATCAGAAGCAGGGGTCGAATCACGAAGAGAAAAAATAGTTTTTTAAGGACCATCGTCGACTCCGATTAATAATAGAGATAATAGACCGCATGAAAAAAGAGCGGTGCAGTATAGGTCAGGCTGTCGATCCGGTCCATGATTCCCCCGTGACCGGGAATGAGAGTACCGGTATCCTTGACGCCAACGTCGCGCTTGACCATGGAGACCACCACATCTCCGACAAAGCCCGCTGCCGAGATGAGCAGTCCCGCCAGGAGAGCCGTCGGCAGATCGAAGGGGGTCAGCCAGATCAGTCCCCAGGCGGTCAAAGGGGTAGCGACCAGGGAACCCAGCAAGCCTTCGACCGTCTTGCCGGGGCTGACTTTTGGGAGGATTTTTCTGCGACCGAAGGTTTTGCCGAAGAGATATTGATAGATGTCCCCCAGCTCCGTGAGAATTACCAGAAATATCAAGAGCTCCGGACCGCCGATCCCTTCCCGGTCGGGGAGGGTGTAGAGCAGCGCCAGGTGACTGAGCGCGTAGACGAAAAGCATCAATCCCCAGTGAACCGTTCCGGTGGAGCGGAGAAAGCCTCGGGTTTCCCCCGTCAGCACCTGCCGCAGAGGCAGAAGCAAAAAGAGATAGACCGGAATCCAGATCAGCACCATCCCGTACCATCCGTCGGCGATCCACCAGTACTGAAAGGGGATGGAGAGATAGGACCAGAAGATGATCCTCCGATCCACCTGTCGGATAGGGATCATCGTGAAGTACTCCTTGAGGGCAAGATAGCTGAGAATGCCAAAGAGCCATAGAGCACCGGTAGGTCCTGAGAGAATGAGGGCGAAGAAAATCGCCGCCATGATCCACCAGGAGCGGATGCGTTGATAGAGCTCGTCAGAACTTCTTCCCCGGGCGCGCAGGAGCGCTTCGGCGGCGGAAGCGATCCCGAGGAGGGCAGCGACGATAAATGCGGAGACAAACACGGTGTTCATGACCGCTCTCCTTTCATACGGTTGAGGGTCGTAGGCAGGGTCAGTGCCGCTGCGGCGAAAAAGAGCGTATCACTCCAGCCGGGAGGTAGGATTCCCGTCGCTCGGAGCAGGGCATAGCTCCCCAGGAAGAGAGCCCGGTCGCTCTTGCCCATGGGCCCTTCGTAGCGGCGCCGACCCCGAAGGGCCTGACTGAGCACTCCGGCATACTCGCTAAGCATGGCTCCCAAGGCGAAGGCCACGGCGGCGATAAGTGAGAGCCCATCCAATGCGGCCATGGAGAGAATCAGCGCAGCGTCGCTGAGGAGATCGCCTATTTCGTTGTAATAGGCACCCCGGAGGCTTTTTTGACCGAACTCTCTGGCCATCATACCGTCGAGGGCATTTAGCGCCATGCGGACAAAGAGGACGATAGGCATAAGCCAAAGCGGCCAGAGATCGTGGGGAGCGAGGGCAAGAGCCGCCGCCATCGCGAAAGAGAGAAGCAGGGCCGCCAGAGTGATCTGATTGGCCCGAAGGCCCATAGCGACCAGACGGGCCGCCAGAGGGCGAAGCAGGTTTTGAAAGGCAGGCTTGAGGTCATAAACAGTCATGATCGGTCTCCTTTAGAGCTTTTCGGCGACGGCGACACCGAAGATGTCGCAGGGTTCCATCCTGTGCCGCAGGTATCGTAGACTCAACGGCTCCATCCACTCCCGAAAGAGATCCAAAGAACGCAGCCGCATCACCCAGGGCTCTCCCGTGTGGGAGCGCAGGATCCTGGCGATCAGCTCCAGCTGAGGATGGCGGGGCTGAAGCGTAAAGATGAGTCGCCCTCCGGGGCGAAGGGCCCGGGCACAGTCGCGAAGGCATCCCCGTACGAGCTCATCGTCGGATATGATCTCCCAAAAGCCGGAGCTGACGATGAGGTCTCGACTCGAGGGGGCGTAGTTGGTCGAATCAAAGGCATCGGCTTGCTGGAAAACGATCCCTTCGACCCCCAGGCGTATGGCGTTCTTCCGGGCTGCTTCCAGGTTTTCCGATCGGTAGTCCCGAAGCTCGGCTTGAATCTTTTCGATGTCGGCGGTTTGGATCGCTTCGAGATCATATTGGGCACCGCCGCAGGCGATATCGAGATAGTCGATCTTCTCCCTCTTTTTCATGAGTTCTGTCAGCTCTTCGTCCAGAATTTCCCGGCTGAGGGCTTTGCGATTTCGAATGCCGCGCCATCCCACGGAGTTGAGATAGAAGCGGTCGATCAACTTCCCGAAGAGGCCGCGGCCCGAAGGGCGATTTTTGTAGACATAATCGAGCATCACGCCGGAGTCGTATCCGTAGTTCTCTCCGATTCGGATCCCGTCGGAATATCGACCGGGTCCTCGGAGAAAGGCGCGAACGGCGGCATAGTAGAGGCCTTTGGGCGTATAGAGAGGTAAGGGCTGTTTGAGTGATTCGTAACGAGGATTCATGATCGACTCCTAATGAGAATTTCCCGAAGGATTAAACGCAGTATAACCTATATAGCATAAAGTGTCAAGTGATACTATACACAGTTTGGTTGCATGAAGGTATTTGCAATGAGGAGAAATAGAACTCTTGTCGTACAGAGGGGCAGAGTAGAAGAGGCAAACCCCGATCGTCAGGGCTTAGGCGCCGCTAAGCTCCAGGGCCAGGGCTTTGGCCCCTTTGAAATCCGCCTTGCCGCTGGCGAGTTTGGGCAGGGTGTCGAGACGGTAGAGAAGGGCGGGTTGGAGTATGGGCGGGATCGAGGAGCTTTTGATACGCTCGGATAGCGTCTCGGGAGGAAGCTCTCCGGAGTAGAGCAAGATGATGCGTTCGCCTTTCTTTTCATCGGGGAGGGCGACGGCGAGGAGCTCAATCTCATCGCCGAGAAGTTCGTGGAGCCGCGCTTCCACCTCGCCAAGACTGATCATTTCGCCTCCGATTTTGGCGAAGCGGCTGTATCGATCGACAATGGTGATGAATCCGTCGTCGTCCAGGTGGCCCTTGTCCCCGGTCTTGTAGTAGCGCACTCCGTCGATCTCGGCCAGCACTTCGGCACTCTTTTGCGGGTCGTCGAGGTAGCCCTTCATGACCTGGACACCGGCGACCATGATCAGGCCGTCGCTGCCGGCGGGCAGCTCCTCCAGGCTTTCGGGATCGGCGATACGGATGATCGTACCCGGCAAGGGCTGCCCGACCGTGCCGGGTTTGTTTCCCGTGATCGGGCGGAAGGTATCGGGATCGAGCATATCGGGCATATTGACGGCGATGACCGGAGAGGTTTCGGTCGTGCCGTAACCCTCAAAAAGCTCCACGCCGAATTTGGCCCGGAAGGCCTCTTTGATCTGGGGTTTGAGCTTTTCGGCCCCGGCGACGCCCATACGTACGGAGGCAAACATAAGAGGATGGAGCTTGCGGTTGCGGGTATAGAGATGGAAAAAGGTCGATGTCCCGAAGAGGATCGTCGCACCGTATCGGGCGGCGGTCTTTCCGACACTTAACGCATCGGTGGGGTCGGCGACCGTGGCGACGGGGATTCCTTCGCACAGAGGCAGGAGGGTCGTCACGGTCAGGCCGAAGCTATGGAAAATCGGCAGAGAACCCAGGATCAGGTCTTCGTCGCCGAAGTTGAGCATGGCGCTGACCTGTTTGATATTGCCCAGGAGATTTCGGTGACTCAATTCGATGCCCTTGGGGGTCCCTTCGCTACCGCTGCTAAAGAGGATCGTCGCGGTATCGTCGAGGCTTACGGGGCGGAAATAGAGAGACCTGATCAGCCGGGCGGGAAGCAAAAAGCTCTCCAGCAGGGTGAGGGCTTTGATCCCTCTGCCCATCTCTTTGCCGATTGTCTCGGCCATGAGCAGGCGATCACCCAGTAGCGCTGCGGGATCGAATCCTTTGGCGGAGAGTTTTGCGAGAAATCGCTCCGAAGTGATCACCGTTTGCAAAGCGGCCTTGCCGACTGCAGCTTCCATCGCTTCGGGCGAGAGGGTGTAGTTGAGATTGACGGGACGCTTGCCCAGGGCCATGAGGGCCAGATTGACGATGCTGCCGGCGGGGGAGGAGGGTAGGAGCACCCCCACGTTCGGCGACTCCGTGAGTCGGGGTTTGAGGCGTTTGACAAAGAGCAGAACCGCCGTGAGGAGTTGGAGACGGTTGAGATCGGTTCCCGAGATATCGGCGAGTGCTCGGGTAAAGGGATGCTCTTTACATCGGGAAAGCCATTGGTAATGGAGGGGATCCTGGCGGCCGATGGTGTGCTCCCAGGCCTGATAGGAGAGGGAACGGACTGCCTGTTTGAGGGTCGGGGCATCCGTATGCGGAGGCAGGGGCGCTCCGAAAAAGACTCCTACATCACGCCGGGCGCCGGTGCGGGAGAGGAGACGATAGCGGGGATTGGCCCGGGAAAAGCTCGACCCCCAGAGTCCATGAAGGTAAAAAGGAACGATGGGAGCATCGGATTCGGCCATGATCTTCTCGAAGCCTCTTTTAAATTCGTTGAGCTGACCGTTGTAGCTGATCCGTCCCTCGGGAAAGAGCGCGACGACTTCCCCGGCGGCTAGACGTCGGCGTACCTCCTCTATCGCCCCTTTGGAGGAGGAGCCGGAGATGGGAATCATCTGAAACCATTGGAGAAACCATCGTAGGTACCACTGTTCGTAGATGCGTTTTTCCATGACGAACTTGATTCCCCGGGGCGAGGCGACCTGGAGAATGAGCCAGTCGATCCAGCTGATGTGATTGCCCAGCAGGAGTACACCGCCTTTGGGTGGAAGATGTTCGAGCCCTTCTACGACGAATCGATAGCGGCTACGCAGAAGGGGAAGGAGCAGGAGCCGGGCCCCAAGTTGGGGAAGCGTGAGCAGGGCATAGAGTGCGGCGCCCAGCGTGAGCCAGGCAGCCGTATGGAGGAGTCCCAGGGTCGAAAAGCCGGCCCAGACCATCGCCGCGGCCCCCAGCAAGACGGTAAGCATCGCCAGATTCTGGATGAAGTTGCTTCCGGCGAGGATAGTGCCGAGGCTCCGTTCATCGGCAAGAAACTGGATGGTGGCGTTGAGGGGGACGATAGCCAGACCGCCGAAAAATCCGAAGCCCAGGGTCGCCACCCCCATCCAAAAGGGGCTGGAGGAGGCCGCCAGGAGGCTCAGCGCGGCGAAGAGACCGAAGGCCCCCAGAGGGACCAGCCCCAGCTCGATATGCAGGCGGCTGAAGCGTCCGGCCAAGAGGCTGCCCAGGATCACTCCGACAGCACTAAGGGCCAAAAGCCCCTGAATCATGACGGTGTTTTCGTCCCCGGTGAGGCTCTTGTAATGGGCCGGAAAGGCGGCGATGATCAGCTGGCTGAGAGCCCAAAATACCGCAAGACCGACAATAGAGAGCCAGATATTCCGGTCAGCCCGCAGGGTGGCGAGGTTGCGACGCAGATAGTCGAGTCGGAAGTAGCGTCCAAGATCGAAGGCTTCCTGCACCCCTTCCCCGGCGGAGGGGAGACGTCGGGCGAAGAGATATTCCATTGTACTCATAAAGATGAGCCCCCACCCCAAGGGAGCGACGGAGCGCAAAACGTCCGAGGTACGGGCAGAGCCGTCGTAGAGGAGTTCGAAGAGCCAGGAGAAAAGCAAGCCGCTCAAGAGGATGGCGGCAATGGTCAGGGCTTGGACCAGGGCATTGGCAACGGCGAGTCGCTCGGTGCCGGCCAAGTGGCGTATAAGTGCATACTTTGCCGGCGAATAGAGCGCACTTTGGATCGCCAGTAGCAGTGTCATGGCGAAGGCGGCCTCAAACCATCCCTGGGTATAAAAAAAGGCTGTCAGCACCGAAAGTACTAGTCCCAGCGCAGCCATATTGACGACGATGCGACTCTTGTCAAAGCGGTCGCTGAGCCATCCTGCAGGTGAGAAGAGTAGAATAAAAGGGAGCAAAATCAGGGCGTTGACGAGGACACTGAGAATCAGAAGAGTCTCGCCGTCGTAGCTTTTGATCAGTACGTTTTGGATCGTGATCTTATGGGCGATATCTACCATAGCGTTGAAGATCAGGACCCAGAGAAAGGGGCGAAAGCCCCGCAGGGAGAGAAGAGTTTTCATCGAGGATCCTTTGGAGTCTTTTCAACAAGCGTGGAGGGGGAATTCTCCTCGCGCATCCTCTCTCGATACTGCTCGAAGAGCTGCATATTGAAAAGATAGGGTTTGAGGATCAGGGTGGCGTCGAAAAGGGCTTTGACGGTCTCTTCATCCCCGGGCCGTTCTCGAGTCAGGCGACGGGCTAGATCTACTTCCGCCTCGGCGACGGCCCGGGCATGTTCGCGATAGGTCTGGATGAGCTTGCCGTCGGGATCGGCCCTTTCCAGCTCCCGAAGAATCCGAAGGATCTCCAGCTCCGTATCGCTGAAGCCGCCGCCTCGATCGAAGAGTACGCCCATGTCGATATAGCGTTCGAGATCTTCGCATTCGATCCCGGCTGCTTCGCAAAGCTCCGTTTTGTCGTAACGTTTAGGAGAAGGGGGAGCCATGAGAAGATCGAGGGTTTCGAGCAGCGTTTCGTAGCCTTTGGAGATATCGAAATCTTTTCGCTGCATCAGCGTGCGGATCTGGTCAATGGAGGCGTTGAAATTCTTTTGGAGATATTTGATGAAGCGGATCCTCTCGACGAAACTTTCATCGTAGAGGTGGACGTTGGGTTTGGGCTTTTGGGGCTCGGGAAGCAGTCCCTCTTTGATGTAGTAGAGGATGGTCGATTTGGGGGTGTCGCTTAGTTTGACCAGTTGGTTCATCTTCAGGGCCATTGACGATCCTTTTCTATTGAGATGAAGAATCATAACCTGAAAAACAAAAAGTGTCAAGTTGCACTATACACTAGTGAGGTTTCCCTTTGGGTTACGAAGAGTTTCACTCCCCTTGGATATAATGTCGCTATTTGAGATTCGTGTAAAAGGGAGGAATATGATCAACGTTGGGATCGTCGGTGTCGGCGGCTATACGGGATTGGAGCTGGTCAAGATGCTATTGAGTCACCCCGCCTTCCGTCTCAACTACGTGGCGGCAACGGCGGGAGACAGAATGCTCGAAGCGCTCCATCCGGCGCTGTTGGATCTGATTACCTTCCCCGTAGAGGAGGCGAATGCGGAGGCGGTGGCCGAGAAGTGCGAACTGGTCTTCCTGGCGCTGCCCCACAAGGCATCTATGGGCTTTGCCAAAGAACTAATATCAAAAAATATCAAAGTGGTGGATCTCTCGGCGGATTATCGGCTGGAGCGGGAAACCTACGAAGCGCATTACTGTCCCCATGAAGATCCGGAGAACCTTCCCCGGGCCGTCTACGGCCTGATCGAGTACTACCGAGAAGAGATCCGCACCGCCCGGCTGGTAGCGGGACCGGGGTGCTATCCGACGGCGACACTGCTGGGTATCCTGCCATTCATCCCCTATATCGATACCCAGGCGCCCCTCTTCGTCGATGCCAAATCGGGCGTCAGCGGTGCAGGGAAGAAGCTGACCCAGACGAGTCATTTCGTGACGATCAACGATAATATCTTCGCCTACAATCCCCTCAAGCATCGTCATGCGCCCGAAATCGCCGAAAAGATCGCCAAGATCCACGGAGCGAAGATGGAGGTCAATTTCGTACCCCATCTCATTCCCGCCACCCGGGGAGAGCTCGTCAGCGTCTATGCGACCCTCAAAGAGGAGATCGATCCTGCGGAGATTCTGGAGGGAGCCTACGGAAGCGAGGCCTTCATCCGTCTGCGGGAGAATCCGGTGGATATCAAGAGCGTGGGAGGGACCCATTTTTGCGATATCTATGCCGCCCGTAACGGCCGGGCACTCTTCGTCTCCAGCGCCATAGACAATCTCCTGCGGGGAGCCTCCAGCCAGGCCCTGGCTGCCGCCAATCTGATGATGGGCCTGGAAGAGGGTACGGGATTGCCGATCGTTCCCTATGTCCCGTAGAGAAGAGATGGAAGATTGAAGAGGAAAAATGGACGATGAAGAGCGTGGCGAGATGAGCAAAACGTCTTCTATCTCTAATGCTCCGTTCCCCCGTATCCAAGAAGGCGCGCTCTTCGTCGCCGACGCCCACTACCCCCATCACGGCGACGAGTTCCTCCGCCTACTCAAAGCACTCGACGCAGGACGGATCGAAACGCCTCAGCTCTTTTTGATGGGGGACATCTTCGACCTGCTCTTCGGGTGCGGGAAGTATATCCGCAACTTCTACGCCGAGGAGATCGCGCTGCTCAACCACCTCTCGGATCGGATCGAGATCTACTATTTCGAAGGCAACCACGACTTTTGCCTGGGGAATGTTTTTCCAAAGATCAGCATCTACTCTCGTTCGATGCAGCCTGTGGCGATGGAGTTGGGGGGCCGGAAAGTCATGCTCTCCCACGGAGATCGTTACGATGCGGGTTTGGGGTACGAGATCTTTACCTTTTTTCTCCGCAGTTGCCGGGGTATGTGTCTGTTCCTTCCTTGGCAGAAGCCTTTGATCGACTGGCCCATGAGAAAGCTTCGGGGCAAAAAGATCTGTCGTAAGATTCCGGCTTTTGAGAAGAAAGTGGAGCGGATCGTCTCCCGCTATCCTAACGAGATCGACCTGATCGTCGAAGGGCATTTCCATCAGGGAAGAAAGATCGGAAAATATCTGGCGCTTCCCGCATTGGCATGCCAGAAAGAGCTGGCAGTGGTCCAGGGCGGAGAGATTCGTTTCGTCACCCTGGATACTTTGATTGAGAGATAAAAACACCAAAGTTCCCGAAAGGATATTAATGAATATCAAAAAACTCTTTTTTCTGATATTTTGGCTGATCCCTCTACTGATCTGGGGGCGGGGATCGGCCGAGGCTTTGGAGGCCTGCGCCGCGACCAACGATCTGCGGGGGCTGAAAAACACGGGAAATCTCCACCTCAAGCCGGGCTCTGTTTACGAGCTGTTGCGTCGACACAAAGGGCACTATCTGATCCGTTGGGAGGGGCGGGGGCAGCGTTGGGTGCCGGAGCGCTGTCTCAAATCGACACGTCGATCGCATCGTACCGCCGCAGAGACCCAAAGGGGCCGACGGGATTCCGGGTTCCCTTCGCTCCTGGTCCTCAGCTGGCACAACGCCTTCTGCGAAACCCACCCCAACCGCAAAGAGTGCCGCCCACTCGCCAATCCCGCGGCCAATCATCTGGTCCTTCACGGCCTCTGGCCTCAACCCCGCAGCCGGGTCTACTGCGGTATTCCCTCCCACTGGAGGGCGGCGGATCGGCAGAAACGATGGCGGGCGATTCCGTCCCTGGATCTCCCGGCGGATCTGCGGCGACGGCTCGTCAAAGCGATGCCAGGGGCCCTCTCGGGTCTGGAGCGGCACGAATGGGTCAAGCACGGCAGCTGCTACGATCCCGATCCGGTGCGTTATTTCTCAGACGCGGTGAGCCTGACGGAGCAGGTGGACGGTTCGCCGGTGGGAGAGTATCTCCGGGCTCATGTCGGCCGGAGAGTGACGCTGCTTCAGCTGCGTCGTCTTTTCGAACGGAGTTTCGGCAGGGGAACGGGGAGTCGCTTGGCGATGGAGTGCCGACGGGGACTTTTGAGCGAACTCAAGATCAGTTTGCGGGGTAAGGGAAGCGACCTGCGGCATTTGCTTGAGGGTGCGCCATCCCTGAGAAGTCGTTGTCGGGAGGGGATCGTCGATGCAGCGGGAGCGTTCAGGAGGCGATAGCTCTCCGTTGCGTCGGCAAGCGGTGACTTAGAGGGCCTCCTCGTCCTCTTCGCCGGTGCGGATACGCACGACGTGCTCGACAGGGGAGACGAAGATTTTTCCGTCGCCGATCTTTCCGGTGCGGGCGGCGTTTTGGATCGCTTCGACGGCGGCGCGCATGTACTCCTCGCTGCTGACGACGATCTCGATCTTGACCTTGGGGATGAAGTCCACGACATACTCGGCGCCCCGGTAGAGTTCGCTGTGGCCCTGCTGGCGGCCGTAGCCCTTGACTTCGCTGACGGTCATCCCTTCGATGCCCGCTTCCAGCAGGGCGTCTTTGACCTCTTCGAGTTTGAAGGGTTTGATGATCGCTTCGATTTTTCGCATGGCTTTCTCCTTGAATCTGCTTTGATGTATTGTAACGAAAAGCGTCCCGTTTTTCCGGAAAGTTTTGGATAGACTTTCGAAATCCCCTCTCCCTTAGAAAGGAGTGAAGATGCTGATGAAGCCCGAGTGTTTCGCCTGTCTCTACAATCAGATGCTCAGAGTCGCCAAAGCTCTGGAGTGCGACGATGCTTGCGCGACCCGGATTATGGAGACGAGTGCGGCGCGTATCGCCCGGCTCAATCCGAGGCAGACCCCGCCCGAGGCTGCGGCGATCCTCTACCCGGCGCTTTCGACGATGTTGGGGGTGGAGGATCTCTATGCCCGGCAGAAAGAGGAGTCGATCCGCAAAGCCCGGGAGCTGATTCCCCGGGTCGAAGAGAGAATCGTCTCGGCATCCGATCCGCTGGAGGCAGCGATCCGAGCGGCGGTGGCGGGCAATGTGATCGATTTTGCCACGGAGGTGAGCTTTGAGCTTGAAGAGGAGATCGACGGGATCTTCGACGCTCCTTTTGCCATCGACGAGACAGAGGAGTTTCTCGGGCGTTTGAGGAAGGCGAGGCATCTGGTCGTCTTGGGAGACAATACGGGAGAACACCTCTTCGACAAGGTGATGATCCGCACCTTCAGGGAGCATTTTCAGGATCTGGAGGTGGACTACTTCGTCCGGGGCCGGCCTATCATCAACGATGTTACCGTTCAAGAGGCCCGAGAGGCCGGGATGCAGGAGACGGCCCGGATCGTCGATAGCGGAGTCGATACCCCCGGCTTCCTCTACGAGCGGGCGAGTCCCGAGGCCCGGGCGATCTATGACGCCGCCGATCTGATCCTGGCCAAGGGGATGGGCAACTACGAGTGCATGGAAGATCGCCCCGACGATCGGCTCTTCTTCCTCTTCAAGGTCAAGTGCAGCGTCGTAGCGGGAAAAGTCGGAGCGCAGATCGGCGACCTCGTCTGTGCTCGTTCGAGGTGATGGATTCTCAGGGGACCGATCTCTATTAGGAGATTTTTTAGCGCCAGTCGGCACCGACGGCTTCGGCGATGTTGGCAAAGCCGTCGGCTTTGATGCGTTGGACGAGGCCTTCGTTGATCCGTCGGATAAGATCGGGGCCTTCGTAGATGAGCAGGCTGTAGACCTGCACCAGGCTCGCTCCCATGCGGATACGCCGATAGGCCTCTTCGGGGCCGTCGATGCCGCCGACGGAGATAAGGGTCGTCTTGTCGTGAAACTCCCGGCCGATGGCGGCGAAGAGTTCCCGGGATTTCTCCGTCAGCAGGGCGCCGCTGATGCCGCCGAAGCTTTTGGCGTGCGGGGTGAGGGAGTAGTCGACGGTGGTGTTGGTGGCGATGATCCCTCCGGCTCCGGCCTCCACGGCGACGCGGCAGAGCTCCAGGGCCTGCTCGGCGCTCATGTCGGGCGCGATCTTGAGGAGGATAGGCCGGTCGGTAATGGCGGTGCCGATACGAAAGACCTCCCGGATGAAGGCTTCGTTTTGCAGATCCCGCAGGCCCGGAGTGTTGGGCGAAGAGATGTTGATGACGTGATAGCTGCCGTAGTCGCGAAAGGCTTTGAAGAGGCTTTCGTAGTCTTTGAGGGCCTCTTTTTCGGGGGTGGTTTTGTTTTTGCCGATGTTGATGCCGACGGGATAGTCGAAAAAGCGCAGCCTCTTCAGGCGCCGGATCATATGGTAGGCGCCTTTGTTGTTGAAGCCCATGGCGTTTTGGATCGAGCGCTCCTCTACCAGGCGAAAGAGCCGGGGCTTGGGATTGCCCGGCTGGGGACGGGGAGTGACGGTGCCGATCTCGGTGTAGCCAAATCCCAGCGCCGGTGTCCCCCGGACATAGTCGCCGTTTTTGTCGAAGCCCGCCGCCAGGCCCACGGGATTGCGGAAGCTGCGCCCCCAGAGGTTCTGGCGCAAGACGGGATGATCGACGAAATAGCGATCGACCATCGCCCACCAGGCCGGCGGACAGCAGGGCAGAGCCCGCAGCCCCAGCCCCGCGACGGTGTGGGCCGTCTCGGGATCGAGGCGAAACATCAGGGATTTGAGGGTGTCGTAGCTAAAAAAGGACATGAGTACTCCCGGAAGAAAATCACGCCATTATAGCGAAAGGCTCTGCACGAGCGTCAGTCGCAGGGGCCCAGATAGCTGCCGGTGATGAAGAGCGTCGCGTCGGGGACGGAACCGGGGACGCCGCGGTAGAAGATTTCCGCCTGGGCGTGCTCTCCGTCGTAGCGGACCGAGCCTTTGATCGTGCGACAGACGCTGCCCTTGCGGATCCAGCTCCCCGTATGAGGGCCTTGATGACGCGAAACGATCGGACAGTCCTGGGCGTTGATTTGCGAGAGGTAGTCGACGCCGAAAAAATCGAGAGGCTTGCTCAGGCATCGACGCTCCGACGAGTCGGGTATGGCGACGGGGACTCTTGGATTGGTCGCGATGCGCCAATGATAATCGATACGCCACGCGCCGGGCCGTAGCGATGCGGTGGCGTTGCGATCCCGGCCATAGAGGCAGTCGCAGATCAGATCGGGATCGTTGAGGAATCGATCGCCTCTCGTCCCTTTGAAATAGCACTTAACATTGGCTCTGTCGGTCGTCACGCCTACGTGATAGCGGCGGAACCCGTCGAAGCGGATGGGAAGTGCCAGGCCGTTTTTGGGAGCGTCGATTCGGTATTCGTGAAGCGTTTTTCCCTCTTCGTCGGCGATGTGGATTTTGACTTTGGACGGGGCGCATGTGGGATCGTCGATGACAAGATGCCCGCCGTGCAGGGTGAAGATAGACAGGGTAAGGGTCACGGTCCATT
>Ga0256833_1001374_pt1 | contig 18044 bp, 15 predicted proteins | sample 356284metaG_FD_190535 | JGI IMG/M metagenome (GOLD analysis project Ga0256833, IMG submission 190535) | Hydrothermal vent microbial communities from Mid Atlantic Ridge, Atlantic Ocean - 356-284 | ecosystem: Environmental > Aquatic > Marine > Hydrothermal vents | place: Atlantic Ocean: Mid... | reverse complement strand
CCCGGCAGTATCCTCCCCGTCCCCGGGTTGTGCCCGGGGCTTTAAGGGAGGACTTACCGGGCCGGCTACGGGCGCTTTAGGCCCAATAATCGTCCCGACCATCCGCGCCGGGGCTCCCCGGGAGAATGAACTAGCATAAGCGTGATATAAGCTTGCCCATTTGGGGTGCCTTAGATCTAGGCGGGGTAGTAATTTATGCACGTTCCTGCCGTATATCTCTAGCGTGTACCACTTATTCCTTCCTCTCCTCCTTTCATATACGTTATATTTAATGCCCAGCTTATCAAGGTATTCTGCAACTAACCCTATGATACAGGCATCTTTGTTAGTGAGTCTCAGTCTTCTTTTCGACCGAGTGTAGTCACCCTCCGCGTCGAAGAGTCCGCCGATCAGGTGGGCATCAGTTTCCTTAGTTGCCCTATTAATGAGGTATTTCATTTTCTCCATTTTCTCGTAGGCGTCCTTTCGGTAAATCCTTAAGCGCCACACTCCTCTGTACTTGTCTTTAACCACAACTGGCTTAACGTTCATGATTCCCTCCATAAGCTCGGCGAGGTAATTTACATGTCCTTCATCTTTCTCGGTCAGCTTAACTTCATAACCACTTCTTCTGTAATGCTTGACCATTCCATCGCCTAGGAAGTAACCAATGAGATATCTAGTGTCAGGACCTTAAGCTCACGCACCCCTTAAGACCGATCACATCATTTGGAAGGTAATACCCCGGAGAAACCCCGGTCTCGCGGGGCTGGTATTACCGCGGCGGCTGACACCAGACTTGCCCCCCGCTTATTCCCCCGCCTTCCTACAGCGGGGAAAAGCCCCTCTTCGGGGCACTCGGGGTGGCCCCGTCACGGTTGCCCGCATTGCGGAGTTTTCGCGCCTGGTGCGCCCCGTAGGGCCTGGGCCCTTGTCTCAGGGCCCATCTGGGGGCTCCCGCTCTCACGGCCCCTACCCGTTATAGGCTTGGCGGGCCGTTACCCCGCCAACTACCTGATGGGCCGTGGCCCCATCCTCGGGCGGCGTCGCGGACATCCCCGCGACACCCTTTCGGTGGAGGACCCTTCCAGGCCGCTCCACCTATCGGGGATTAGCCCCAGTTTCCCGGGACTATCCCCGTCCCGAGGGTAGGTTAGCCACGTGTTACTCAGCCGTCCGCCACGCCCCGGTTACCGGGGCGTACGACTCCCATGGCTTAGCCCCACCCCGATAGCGGTCGGGTCCGGCAGGATCAACCGGAATCGCGGCCGCAGGCCGCGGGGCGTGGGGACCTACCTAACACGTGGTCCGAGGCGGCCCCTGTCAGGCCCGAATGTCCTGGGGTTAGTGCCCCCAGGTTATTCGGGCCCCCATGTGATGCCCGCTGTGAGCGCTCTTGCGTCACTGTCGCCGCGGCTGGAGGGCGGTGCTTCACTCCCGGGGTTGTACCCCGCGTCCGACCCAGCCGCCGCCTTGAGCCGCGGCGTTTCTGTGTGTTGTGAGCGCCGATTAGTAGGTATGATAGTACTCCTTATAAATTCTTAGGGTAGCTCCTCCCCTTCGTGAGCGGTATTACTCAAGTATTTTTGCTTACTTTTTGTATTATTTGGGGGTAATTTTTTGTATAAATTAGCATCAATCGCCTGAACGAAACTATGAAAGCTGTCGGAACATGATATTACGTGAGGTGCGTCACGCATGGTTGTAGGAGGTATTAGTAACTACGTTGTCGGCGTGACTAAGCGCTCAGCATTGATAGTGGTTGACGTTCAGAGGGACTTCTGTGAAGGCGGCGCATTACCTGTGCCAGGATGCTCCAGGATCGTGCCCCGCATTAATGAATATGTGGAGACCTTCAGCAGGTTAGGCCTACCCATAATTGCCAGCAGGGACTGGCACCCACCGAACCACATGTCGTTCAAGGAGCTCGGAGGCCCGTGGCCAAAGCACTGTGTGCGTGGGACCGAAGGGGCGGAGTTCCACCCCGACCTCAAGTTACCTGAGGGCACCGTAGTGATTTCCAAGGCCACTCAGCCTGATAAGGAGGCGTACTCAGCATTCGATGGAACCGAACTCCACTACGTCCTCACCTTGAGAGGGGTTAAACGGGTGTTTGTGTGTGGTGTGGCGACCGATTACTGCGTTAAGGCTACAGCGCTAGACGCGCTGAGGCTTGGCTACGAGGTCGTGTTACTTGTTGATGCTATTGCTGGCGTCGCTAGGGAAACTAGTGAGGCTGCGTTGAGGGAAGTACTCGTGGAGGGTGGCGTGCTGGTATCGAAAGACCTTATCTACGTGAGTGAGGAGGGCAAGTAACTCCTTGTTTGAGGGAAGGCGAGGTGCGGTTAAAGGCGCTGAGAATGCCGGAGGATGTTAGGAGTGAGTTAAGCGAAGGAGCAGGCATTATCGTGGAGGGCCGTGACTCCGGGGAGATTATGTTAAAGACCCTCCACTTACTCAGCGAGTGTAGCATAGTCATCGCTGTAGGGGACGTGGTGTGCCGCTCACTAATACATACTGGTTTACTGCCCGACATCTGCGTCATTGATGGAAGGACTTTGAGGAGGGACGTAAGTAATGCTGATGTGATTAGTGAGGAACTATTCGACGAGGTCGTAACCGTGTGTAACCCGCCAGCCCATATAACTGTGGAAGCTATGAACGCCCTAAAAAGCGCCTTCAGCATTACCAGGAGGGGTGGTAGGGTTCTCGTGAAGGTTAAGGGAGAAGAGGATCTACTGGCGCTCTACGCCTTAACGCTTGCTAAGCGCGGGGAATGCGTAGTGTATGGAATGCCTGGGAAGGGTGTTGGAGTGATGACTGCTGACGACGAGTTGAAGCGCTACGCCAGTAAGATATTAAGTAGGTTCGAGGAAGTAAGCGTTACGTGTTCGGAGTGGGGCAGAAACGATAGACTATAGCGTTTTATATCATTTAAATTTATGAAGGATAACAACTCGTAGATCTACTGGTGACCGCTGGGTTCCTGAGGGGAGCCAAAAGGCTCCCGTAGGCGACCCAGCGGAAACCGTGATGAACCCACCCGTAGCAGACGCAAAATAATGTAGTTCCAAACATGAAGCTACAGACTGGGAGAACGGTAAGGACATGAATGATTAAATCCTTGTTATTGCCCCTCGGAACGCGGTTTTCTGGAGAGGAGAGCGCCGGCAATAGCCCCCAGTAACGCCCCCATCCCTATAGCTATAGCGGTTATCAACACGTCGCCTCCTGGAAGGTTCGTTAATAAGCTAGAAGTACCTGAACCAGCGCTCTGCGTGCTGGTGCTCGTTAATGTTAATGTTGTTGTGGACTGGCTCCCCTGCTGCGTTGCGGCAGTAGTGCTTACTGGCGTGGTCACTGTCTGCGTTGACGGTGAAGTTGCCGGTGTTGACGTTGATGTTACCATGGGTGTTGTGGTTACTGCGTGTACCTTACTGCCAGCGATTATGAGGTACCACATCGTGTTTATGAGTGCTAGGTCGTAGAAGTACACCGCGCTGGCGTCGTCAATCCCGCGTAATGTGTCCCCCCGCTCCACGTAGGACAGCGCGACGATCGGGTTGAACCCGGACGCTATTGCTTCTCCGGCGGCCTCTAGCGCAGCGTCTCTCAGCCTGTCTGCGGTCGCACCTATGTCAGTAGTGAATGCCGTGTTGAGCATGGCTGATGCGTAAGCTGATGCTCGAAGAGCTTCAGCCAGCGCAGCCAGGTAGTCAGTGTCGAGCAATTGCTTCGCCTTATCCGCCATCTCCAGGACCTTCGTCACCGCTGACTGCTGACCCACGAGTGACTCTATGTAGGACGCAGAGGTCATGGCGAAGTACGTTAGTAGGGAAGCATGCCTTCTCAAGGACTCCGTGCTCACCGTTATGCCGGATGCGGGCACGGCGTAGTACATCTTTGTCCAGTCCATCACGGTCTTAGCCCTCCAGTAGGCGTAGACGGCATCATAGATCGTGTCATAGCTCACCACGGCCTGCGGGAGCGAGTTAAACGTCTCGTTAGCGTCGAGGGCCCTAGAAGCTATCTCGACGGCCACACTTAACTTAGCGATGTCAACATTCTTCACGGTGTTTCCGAGGAGGTCCTTCCTAATGGAATGATACGTGTTTAGGGCGTGGGTTAACTCGTCCTTAGCCCTATTAACTAGCGCCTCGTAACTCTTATCTCCTGCTGCTATCGCGGCTATCCAGTACGCTGTGTCCGCGTAAATGTCGGAGGCGAAGAAGTCTGATGCGGCAGAGTAGTAGTTGCCGAGTCTTAGATCCTTCCAACCGTTAACGTAGTATTGCCTAGCCTTCTCGAGGTACTGCTTAACTATGTCTGACACCTGCGGTGCTTTAAGGACTTCTGACTCGGCACGGGACCTTATCTGATTATAAAGCTTCTCTGACTCGTTAATCCATCCTTTAATCACGTTTACTACTTTGGGTGGTAGCTTCACTTCGGCCTTAGGGGGCCTAGGTATATTTATGCCGAACCAGCGGAGAGCATCGTAAATTGTGGACACCTCAACGACCTTCACACCCTTCTCCTCACCCAACTTAACTACATCCACGTACGCATGCCTAGACAGGCTGTAAGCGATTTGCTGACCAGCAGGTATTAGCATGACCTTGGCGCCGACCTCCGCCGCAGCATCCAGCTTCTCCGGTATGCCGCCAACAGGCCCTATGGTTCCGTCAGGCATGATCATCCCTGTCTCGACGACTGACTCGTTAATGGGTTTATCCAGCAACGCTGATACTATAGCCACAGTCATCGCAGCGCCTGCTGAGGGTCCGCCAACGATGGTTGAGTTCGAGATCACGGATATGAAGTAGTCGTAGTCGAAGTAGTTCTTGCCCGCCACGTAGGCTGCCACCAATGCCGCCAGCCTGGCGGACGCCTGCATGTCCACCTCGGTCAGAGGCTCTGTGGACAAGTACACCTCACCGTCACCGGGTGTGACGACCACCTTAAGGAGGGTTGGAACGCCGAAGTACTTACCGTTAGCCTCACCAACAGCAAGTATGTGCATCTCACGCACAACGCCACCGCACGGGAAGGGCTCAGCCCCCCAAGCAGGTAGCGTGCTTACGAAGCCCGTGAACACCGCACTAGCTACTATGAGGGCAAGCACCACCGTTAACGCGTAGCGGGTACGGTCACGCACCACTCTCACCGCAATTCTTTACATCCCAACAGAAAATAATGTTTGGTCGGAGGTGGCGTAAACGCTGAGTACCACAGTAATCGTAGAGAACTTAGAGCCCTGCCTCTCACCATGGCTCCGCGCAGAATACGAGTACGTAGTTAAGGTGCTGAAGGGGTTAGTAGTATTCACTAACGTTAAGAACCCACGCATGAGAGGTGAGCTAAGTAAGCTCGCCCCCACGTTCACGGAGAACGTAGCAGAGTATGTTACCCAAAGAAACCTCAGTAACGTCATAGTTCTTGACCCGAGGGGCGAGAGGGAATTAACGCCGGAAGACCTCCGGAACTGTGATGCCGTCGTGATAGGCGGGATCATGGGAGACTACCCGCCGAAGGGGAGAACCTGGGAATTCATAACTAAGCGCCTTCCGAACGCGATCCCGAGGAACTTGGGTAGGGAGCAATTAACGATAGCTGGCGCCGCGTACGTGCTTAAACAGGTAATGAGGGGGCGAACGCTGAAGGATCTGGAATTCATTGACGGCCTGAGAATTTCTTTAAACCTAAGTATCGCTGAGCTCGAGATAGAGTTACCGTACAGGTTCCCATGTGAAGGCGGCAGGATCGTGCTACCGGAGAATTACGTTGAGATCGTCGCGAGGAGGAGCGTGTTCTATGAGAGCGAGGAGGCTTGCGAGGAGGGATGGGATCCTTAACCCTAAGAAAGTTCCTTACCTCCAAGGCACGACTTTATGCGCGGCCGAGCGAAGTCTATACCTTATCGCGACCCATAAACCCCCGCCTGGGAAGTCCTCACTGACAATGCACGTTTTAGCTAATGCCTCAGCGATGCGTAGCGCCTTGTAGAGCTTCCTAGCCACATCCAGGGCATTGCTCCGCGAACCAATGTCTATGACTTTAAGGCCGGACACGACGTACATTGCCGCGGTCTCCGAGCTAGCCAGTATGACGCCGCCCTCACCGCAAAGTCCCAACGCTGTTTGCAATACCCTCTCCGCGTACTCCCTTAGGGCGGTGCCCTCCGCTGGGAGGCTCGCGGGCGCCTCCACAATAACTAACTGCTTTGATGGGGAGTACCTAGCCCTCTTAGATGATCCGGTGCCCGGCTTAAGCGCGACTGGTCTACCTAGCACGTCCTCTATCTCCTCCTTAGGAATCGCTCCCGGCCTGAGTATCGTGGGGGGATCTACTGTTAGGTCCAGCACGGTCGACTCGATCCCTATAGGGGTTTCCCCACCGTCAACGACTAAGTCTATGAGCCCTCCTAGGTCAGTGAGCACATCAGAAGCACGGGTGGGTGAGGGCCTACCCGATAAGTTTGCTGAGGGCGCGACCACGGGCTTGCCCAAACCAGCTATTATTGCCTCAGCGACGGGGTGGGCGGGCCACCTAACCCCCACCTTCCGCCTCCCACCAGTCACGACCTTAGGGACGGGTTCTGCCTTACCCAAGATCAGGGTTAGTGGGCCGGGCCAGAACCTCCGCGCTAGCTTCTCAGCATCCTCCGGGAATTCACTGACGCATTGCGGCACCATTTCCATGCCTGAAATGTGCAGGATGAGGGCATCACCTAACGGCCTTCTCTTAACCTTGAACACCTTGAGCACAGCTGATTCGTTGAAGGCGTCCGCCCCTAAACCATAAACGGTTTCCGTCGGGAAGGCCACTAACCCGCCAGAACGCAGCACACGCACTGCTTCCTCGAGCCACTCACCCTCCTTACCAACGGCTTTGACAACCCTAGTCATTCACGAGCACCCGCGGGGCCACGGTTTAAATTGCGTTAAGCGTAATTTAAGGGTGAAACTGATGATGTGTCGCATCCTTGCTGACCTGTCGTGATGAGTGCGAATCCCCCTGAAGCACTCCGGAACTACCCCACCCTCACGTCAACGCGGTAGATGAACTTGCGGGGAGCATAATCAAGGACGCGCATGGCATTAAGGATCACTACCTTGAAACCCTCCGGCACCGCATTCGTTACCGCCTCCCTCGCCTCATCCGCACTCCGTGCCACCGTATACACGTGGAGATACCCGGCAGGCTTTACCTTATCTAGAACCTCACCGATGAAGCTCACCGCTGCGTGCGGGAGGTTCATTATGACCCTGTCAAACGATGCCGGGGCCACCACGGCCAGGAAGTCCCGCACGTCACCCATCACCGGTACTGCCCTACCTTTAATTTTCCTTGAGTTAAGCTCCAAGGACTCTATGAGGCACTTTATTGCGTACGGGTTTATGTCGACAGCGAATACCCTAGCCCTCTGCATGGTAATTATATGTAGCGTGAAGGGTCCGACGCCGCAGAATAGGTCGGCAACATCCTCACCCTCACTAACTAAGGATGCCACCCTACGATGCTCCTCCGAAAGGGATGGGTTGTAGTAGGTCTTACCCACGTCAACGCGTATGAGCACGCCGTACTCCTTATGTACCGTCTCGGTACGTCGCTCACCGCCTAAGTGAGTTAACTTACGTACGCGGTATTCACCCTCAACAGGGCCTGCCGCGTACACTGACTTGACGTTTTTAGCGACACGCATTATGGCCTCAGCAATGACGTCGCCGTACCTCAGGGCCTCTTCAGGGAGCTGGATGATCGCTATATCTCCTATGATGTCGTAGGACGATGGTATGGACTTAAGCAGGTTCTCAGGGATCTTCCCTTTGAGGTAGTCCTTGAAGGTCTTCCCGAGCACTGTTTCCTCGAATAGCTCCTCGCAGACCTCAGCACTCACTAAATGCTCCCTCAGCAGAGACACTGCGTCGTCACTAGAGCGCGTCAAAGGTATCAGTAAGTAACCCTCTACTCTACGAACCCTCAGACCCTTAGCGACTAGGTTACCTGCTCTAAGTAACCTCAACGCCTGCTCAGCCTGCCTTAACGGAACCTTAACACAGTGCTCCCTTCTCGCCACGTCACATACCAAACATAAATTGCGTTGAACATCCATTATCTTTTGGTGCTTAAGTGATTTGAGGGTAGGGGTGGTTCCGAAGTTCAATAGTCCGCAGGCGATAGAACTTACTAAGCGAATACTAGATTATGGCGAGTTAAGCGGGCTTAAGATGTACGTAGATCGAAGGGCCGCGAGGATGATTGACTGGGATCGGAAATTCACGCTCGGCAAGGACGACATGGATCTAATAGTGGCTGTGGGCGGTGACGGAACCGTCCTAAGCACTCTACATCTTCTCGGCGATAAAGCCATACCCATAGCCACAATAAGGTACGGCAGGAGGGGGTTCCTCTGCGACGTCGCACCATTCGAGTACACAGACATGATCGACCGCATCGTGACCGGGCGGTACAAGATCGTTAAGTACATGCGCCTCAAAGCCACTTGGCGCGGAACTACCCTACCGTACGCACTGAATGAGTACGCCATAGTGACGTCGAGCGAAGTAAGAACGAAGGTCTCGAGGATCCATGTGTGGAAGGATGGTGAGGAAATATATTACTTAGTGGGTGACGGGGTAATAATCGCGCCGCCGATAGGTTCGACAGCGTACAGCTTAGCCGCTGGAGGGCCCGTGGTGGAGCCCACGATGCGTGCGATAATAGTGACGCCCCTAGCACCCATAACCTTCTGCTGTAGGCCAGTGGTGCTTCCTCCGACATCCACCGTACGCGTCGTTGTGTCAAGGGACTCACCCAGCCTTGAAGTCATTAGTGACGGGAACTACTCAGTAACGATCAGGCCAGGTGAGGAAATCACCATAACTGAGGCGCCGACCCCCGCATTATTCGCTCGGTTCTATATGGGTGATTACTACGTCCGCCTCTTCGAGAGATGCATGTAGGGGGAAGGGGAAGCAGGGCCCTGAAGTAGCCTACGTTGTAGACGCCGCAGGTTTCTTCGCGGGGCTCCAGAACGTGTTAATGGGTAAGGCATACACCGCACCGGAGGTGCTGAGTGAGGTTAAGGATGAGTCTAGCCGAAGGGCTTTGGAGTTAGGCTTAGCGGCAGGTAAGGTAATTATTGCTGAGCCCTCAGAGGCGGAGCTCCAGCAAGTTATTAAGGTCGCCGAATCGCTTGGTGAGCTAGGGAGGCTCTCAACCACTGACCTGAGGGTCTTAGGTATCGCGTACTCACTAGTCAGGAAGGGGTTCAAGGTGGTCGTTGTTAGTGATGATCGTTCCGTTCAGAACGTGGCGCTGGGACTAGGAGCTGAGGTGATGGGGGTTAAGAGGGCCTCACTCAGAAGGCCGAGAAGGTACGTCTATGTTTGCCCAGCATGTGGCGCGGTATTCGATAGACCCGGCACCTGCACGAAGTGCGGTGCAGCTCAACTTAAGCGGAGGAGAGCGTAGTTTTCGTTAATCCCATTCATTGAGGCGCCACGCAAGAGCCCACGTGTTCCCCAAGGAACTCATCCCCCTACGCATGAGCCGCTCCTCACTAGCTTGGCTTTGCTTCTCTTTCCTGTACCTGAAGTACTCCTCCGCCGCTTCGGGGAAGAGGCAATATGTCAGCACGTCCTCCCACTTCCTTAAGTACCCTTTCCTAGCTACCTCCTCCTCACACTTCCTTAACGCCGGCTCCAGGAGATCCGCTGGCCTCACCGTGATTGGTTCCTCACCCTTAAGCACCATACGCTTAACCTCCTCCCTTATCGGCGCTGGTGGGCGGCCGTAAAGCCCCTTCACATAGTCCCTTACCTCCTTAGCTATTACCTTGTACCGGCCGAGGAGCACGTTAAGTACTGCCTGCGTCCCCACTATCTGCGATAATGGCGTCACGAGTGGTGGGTACCCCAGGTCAGCGCGAACCCTCGGAACTTCCTCAAGCACAGCATCTAGCTTGCTTAACGCTCCCTCCTGCTTTAACTGCGCGACTAGGTTCGACAGCATCCCCCCAGGTATTTGGTGCACGATGACGTCTGGGTTCGGGAGGAGGACTCTGGGGTTGAGGAGCTTGGCGTACTTCTCGAACAGTACGTGCTTCAAGTACTTCGATATCTCATGTATTGCTTTCTCGTTGAGTTGCGGCCTTAAGTCATCCGGTAATGCGTAGAGTACTGACTGTATCCCCGGCTGCGCTGTCCCGAAAGCTAGGGGAGATATGGCCGTGTCTATGAAGTCTGCGCCCGCCTTAACCACCTCCACGTAGGTCGCGACCGCCACACCACCCGTTGCGTGTGAGTGAACATTCACCGGAACCTTGAATTCCTTCTTTATTGTACGCACGAGTTCGGCCCCGATGTGAGGGCGGAGTATGCCCGCCATATCCTTAATCGTTATCACGTCCACTTCGAGCGCGAGGAGCTCCTCCGTTACCTTCAGGTAGTACTCTAGGGTATGGACTGGTGAGACCGTGTAGGATATAGCTCCCTGAACCACTGCCCCCACGGACTTAGCCTTCCTTATTGAGGTCCTCATGTTCCTTACGTCGTTTAGGGCGTCAAACACCCTGAATATGTCTATGCCGTTATCGTATGCCTTCTCAACGAATGCCTCCACGACGTCGTCGGGGTAGTGGCGGTACCCTACGAGGTTCTGACCCCTTAGGAGCATCTGTAGCTTTGTTTTCCTTACCTCTCTCCTTAGGGTCCTCAGACGTTCCCACGGGTCCTCCTTAAGGTACCTTATGCATGCGTCGAAGGTCGCGCCTCCCCATACCTCGAGGGAGTAGAACCCTACTTCGTCGATTACCTTTGCTATTGGTATCATGTCTTCCGTCCTTAGCCTAGTTGCTATTAGGGATTGATGCGCGTCACGTAGCGTGGTGTCTATTATTTGAACCATCTTTCACCATCCCCGGCCTTCCGTCGTTTGAGAGGCGTGGCTGAGGAAATACGCTTTTCCTCGGCCAGGATTCTAAGGTGTGTTGGGTTCAGGGATGGGTACAGGCAATAGTGACGGCTTGCGCAGGGTCACAGCATTCGCATTCACCAGCACGGTACTGCCCACGCTGTCTTACGTCGTGAGGGCACCCTACCTTAGGTTACTGGGTTTCAGTCCCGTGGAGTATGGCATACTTGGGAGCTTAACTACCGTGGCATCCCTCGCCTTGGTTCTCCTTACTGGGTGGCTTACTGACAGGTACAGAGCATCCACGCTTGTTTTCACTGCATTACTTCTCGAGAGCGTTAGTTACGCCCTCACAGCGTCAGGGTTGAGGCCTCTGATTTACCTTGCTTCAGCACTTGACGGTGCGTCGAGCGCGTTATTCATGATCCCTATCGAGGTTCTTGTTAGTCGCATCACGAGTAAGGAGCGCTTTCACTACTCTTACACGTACCTATACGCCTCTATGAGCTTCGGTAATGCGGTGGGGGGAATCCTTGGCTGGGTTCCCGAGCGTTTAAGGGGAGTACTTGCGGTGAGCGCTTTGGAATCCTATCGTTACTGCCTACTCATTATAGATTATAGCGTTACTTAATCCATTACCTGCTTCGTTCATGCTTAGCCTTCGCGAGGAAGTAGGAACTACGTCTAGGCGTAGCCTAGGCCTTGACTTACGCGGCATCACCTTAACCCTCAGGACCTTAGGGCAAACGTTTTACAAGCTCGTAGTGTTTGAGGGCGTGATTACCTTGGGTGCGTCGCTAGCGATCCATAACGCTAATTACTACTTCGTGCTGAAGTACGGTGTCGGTAGCGGTGAGCTCGGGACGTTGCAGTTCTTTGAGAGCTTGGGCATGGGGGTGCTGATGCTCACCATGCCCAAACTCAGCGAACTTGTTGGTAACCCGCTGAAGACCTACGCTTACGTGGCATCTACTAGCCTACCGTTACTAGTAGCTATAACCTATGTGGATAACTACTACCTAGCCATGGCGTTATTCGTTGCCCGCACGGTAATAATGAACGTCGCTAGCCCCCTCTTCACAGCATTCACGATGTCGATACTCCCTAAGGAGCATAGGGGGAAAGCCCTCTCACTCATGAACATCGTCAGGGATCTCGTTAGTATAGCTGGCCGCGGTTTCGGTGGATACTTGCTTAGCATAAACCTCGAATACCCGTTCAGGGTAACCACCGGGGTGTACTGCGTGGCCCTAACATACTTGTTGCTCGCCTTCCGCAACACAGGGCAGAAAACGAGTAAACTAAGCATGAGGAGCCTTCGGGACAAGCCCACTTAGCCACGTGAGCTACGCTTGATCCAACCACAACAGAGCGTGGTTTGGTGCGGGGGGTGGGATTCGAACCCACGCAGGCCTACGCCAGCGGGTCTTAAGCCCGCCCCCTTTGGCCGAGCTCGGGCACCCCCGCCCAGATTGTATTCTTGTTTGGGGGGTTTAAGGTTAATGGTTAGCGGGGATTTATGTTAAAGCTTAAAACCTGTGCACTCAAGAAGAGTTATCGGTGGGGGCCCGTAGCTCAGCTAGGATAGAGCGCCGGCCTCCTAAAGGTCCGGGGGTTCCTAACCACTGACGGTTCCCCGGCTCCGACCGGGGAAGCCGGATGTCGGGGGTTCAAATCCCCCCGGGCCCGCCACACGCCCCACCGCTTCCGGGCTTCCACTACATTAACTGTGTAAGTCAGCGGGATTCGCTGACCTAGTTTAATGGTTAAAAACACGTAAGACGCAAACTGCGTTCGTTAAGCGTTATGCTGGTGCGAGAAATCGCGTTTCACGGTTTGATGAGGTTTGTTTGCGAAGAAGCCATCTTGCTTAGTGGTGCCGCGGCCGGGATTTGAACCCGGGTCACGGGCTGTCCACGCAGGGCCGATCCAAGCCTGCTCGAAAGGCCCGCATACTTGGCCGGGCTATACTACCGCGGCACCAATAACGAGGATTTTTCGGGGGCTTAAAAGTCTTCCAATGAGGGTGTGGTGCGGCGGCCGGGATTTGAACCCGGGATCTCCGGCGTTCCGCGGCGCAGGACCACTGCCTTGGCAGGCCGGCGTCCTAGACCAGGCTAGACGACCGCCGCCCAGATTGAGTTACCTTGAACCCCCTTTTAAGTTTTAGTGGGTTTGATGGCGCGTTCTTCAACGCCTTTACCGACGCCGTTAGGGTTACCGCTAACCCCACGCACCATGACAGGGTTAGCCCTACGTAGGGGGTTAGCGCCGACGCCACGAGAGCCCCGCCCAAGACGGCCATGCTGATGCTTGGCAAGACCCTGTTTAGGACGTAGATGATCGGCGTTAGGGCGGTAACCATGGTTAATGCGATGAACTCCGGTGGCAAACCCCATAACCGGTAATGTAAGGCTGACAAGGTAACCCACGCTAAGTATGTCGCGAGCGAGACCGCTAGCGCGACACGCCACAGCATGAAGCCCACTAAGAAGAGGGTCAAGCCCAGCAAGAACCTAATCAGCGGGAGCGTGAGCCACGCCGCAGGCGGTGGAGGCAGGCTCACACCAGTAAGCGACAACGCGAAAGTTACGCTGACAGGCCCTAGCCATAACGCAACAGCCAGGCCCGTGACGATACGCGTGACGTAAGCACCTAGGAACGCCGTGAATAACCCACACACCACAGCAATCAACGCCCAAAACAAACCCGCACACCATGCTCTAAGGATAAGCAAACCTTTAAAAGAAAACCACCCCCACAAATACGTGGGGCCCGTAGCTCAGCCAGGTGGAGCGCCCGGCTGATAACCGGGAGGTCCGGGGTTCGAATCCCCGCGGGCCCACCATCCTTTACTAGTTTCTACGAATTCCCGGCGTAAGTTACCTGCGATGTGTAGTACTAAGCGTTAAAGCATGCTGTCCCTACATATGATTAACTATTTTCCCGTGCACGCCCTATCACAGCAGATCTAGTTTCATACCCTCTCCAGGAATTATACTCACTCTCAAAGCCCTAGCGTAGTGGTTAGTCATGCGCATTTTCTTGATTATTAAGTACCTCCGTATCTCCTTAACGGACTCAACATCATCCATCCACAGATGAATGACGCCGTCAGCTATATGCTCCAGGCCGAAACCATAGGTTGCTCTAGTCGTCATTGCATACTGTGATACTAGTAGCGCGGTTACGTTCTCTCGGTGTGTCGCTATCTTCAGTTGGTATGAGTACTTCCGAGCCATTACGGGTTTGTCTGCCCAGAATGCTGAGAGTGAGTCTATGATTAGCCTGACATGCCTTCTCGGTGAGCGCCTAGTTTCGTTCACTAGGTCGAGTACTCTGTAGGCCTCGTTTATTGCTGCTATGAGGACGTCTATTTCTAGCGCGGCGTACTTTCTGCTGCGCTCCACCTCCTCTATGCTGGCTGAGAGTTGCCTCGCTGTTTTGAGGAGGCTGAATATGTCTATAACGACTAACTGTGGTTTCTTTACGGGCGGCCTGCCTCCCAGGTAGTGGACTTCGTAGTCGTCGAAGTACATCCTGAACTGCCTTGCCTGCCTCATGACGTCGCGGAACTCCGCCTCCGTCGTTATGTAGATCACGGGATCACCGGCTTTCAGGCCCGCCCACGCGAAATGCATGCAGAGTATGGACTTACCCGTGCCCGGCTCCCCCGTAACCGCCACCCACGAACCCCTAGGCACGCCTCCCTCGAGGGCCGCATCCAGCCTTGGTATGCCGGTGCTGGCCCGCTGAATTTCCTGACTCAAGGACATTCCCTTACTAACGTATTGCTTTCGAGGGATACAACGTTAGCGGTTCGAGCTAATGCTTATAAGTCGATCACTCCACCCTTCCAAGGTGTTGCCTATTGTGGCGTTCCGCTTAGACCCCTGGAGCTCTGAAATGATCCGAGAGTATGATAAGTTGTTCAAGTACTTCGGCATAAAGCCTTTCAAGGAGGTCCTGCCCGAACTCAGGAAGGTTGCTGAGCCGCACCACCTAATGCGTAGGGGCATAGTCTTCGGTCACAGGGACTTCGAGAAGGTTATTAACGCGTTAAGGTCTGGGAAGAGATTCGCGGTACTTACGGGCCTCATGCCTTCCGGCAGGATGCACTTCGGGCACAAGATGGTTATGGATCAGGTGATTTACTACCAAGGATTAGGCGCTGAAATATTCATAGCGATAGCGGACATCGAGGCATACGCGGTCAGGAAGATCAGCAGGAAGGACGTAATTAATTACGCGGTCAATGAGTACGTCGCGAACTACCTCGCGTTAGGGTTAAGGCGTGAGAGGCTACACATATACTTCCAGTCAAACTATGCTAAGGAGTACTACAGGCTCCTCCAAATGTTCTCAAGGAAGGTAACAATGGCTGAGTTGCGGGACATATACGGTGAGGACGTCGGGCCGAGCAAGATCATGTCTGTGCTAACGCAGATGGCCGACATCCTGCACCCGCAGTTAAAACACTTCGGAGGGTTCGACGTCGTACTCGTCCCCGTAGGGCCTGACCAGGACCCGCACCTGAGGCTGTCGAGGGACGTTGCTGATAGGTACGCAAGCGAGTTAGGGCTGAAGAGGCCGGCATCAACATACCACCGCTTCATGACGGGGTTACTGGGAGGGAAGATGAGCTCCTCCAAACCAGAGTCGTACATAGCGCTGACGGACGACCCCGACGTAGCGGTCGCTAAGTTAATGAAGGCGCTGACCGGTGGCAGGCCCACAGCCGCCGAGCAGAGGAAGCTTGGGGGAGAGCCGGAGAAGTGTCCCGTGTATGAGATGCTCTCCTACCACCTCATAACGGATGATAAGGAACTGGAGAAAGTGTACACCAGATGCAGGAGGGGGGAAATGCTTTGCGGGCAGTGCAAGCGGGAGACTGCAGAGAGGTTACGTAAGTTCTTGGAAGAGCATCAGAGAAGGCTGGAGAAGGCGAGGGACGTTGTGGATAAGGTTGTTGACGTGCCTGATTTTTAAAGACATTTAGCGCCTCAACCCTGAGCTAACCTTAATAAATTGTGAGCAGGTTTACTTCTTGACGCCGGGGTGCCCGAGCGGCCCAAGGGGGTGGGCTCGAGTCTTCCGGCTTGACGCTGTGGGAGACCCACTGCCCCCTGCGGGGCACGCGGGTTCGAATCCCGCCCCCGGCGCCAAACAATTACTTACGTTCCTCACGCTTCCTCAAGTACGCGTAGAGCGATCCATCACAATGTATGCCTGGCGTGTTAAGGAATTTGAAGCCCTCCCGGCAGGACGCGAACGCCAGTCCGTGCTTTAATGCTGTTTCCCTTACCGTGAGGACGTAACGCAACCTCAGCTCCTTAGGGAGGTAGTAATAACCATGCGTCTTAACCCCTTTACCGATGTAGAGCTTCCTAAGCTTAGCTCCCTCATCAGGGAATGCCTCACTCAGCATCCTCAGCGAGTCTAGGCGGGCTTTATAAGTGGATGTCGTTATCTGTAGGGCACCGGCTTCAGCTACCCTAACCACCACTTCCTCGATGCTCTCCCTGGAGTCGTTTACGTAAGGTATTATTGGATCTAAGCGCACGGTAACGGGGATCCCTAACCTGGATAGTTCATTGACCGCCCTCACCCTAGCAGACGGTGGGGGCGCACCCGGCTCCAGCTTCTTGGCTAGGGACTCATCAAGGGTAGTTATGGTTATAGCTACCGACGCTTCCGCCCGTAGCAGGATGTCCGCATCACGCACTATTAAGTCGGACTTCGTAACAACGAGGATTCTAAAGCCCCTCGACGCTATGTGTTCCAGAACCTTCCTCGTTAAGCCCACGTACGCCTCCGGAGGCGTGTAAGGGTCACTCGACGCACTTAACTCTATTAAAGCACCCCTAGGCAGTAACCTCAAGTCATGCAGTAGATCCCTCAGCAAACGAGCCTTCGGACGGGGCCTGTTGAAATCCCTGATGTAGGATCTAGCGTAGCAGTATAGGCACCCATGCCCGCAACCAGTGTACGGGTTGAGAGTAAACTTCAGCGGGCACGTACAGTACGGAGAGCCCCACGGATCAAACAGCCTCACCACCCGCAAGCCCCGCCCGAGAATCCGCGGAGACATAGCCAACGCTCCAAGGATACTCCGTGACGAGCCTTTAAACAAGCCTCATTGAATTCCTCTTCACTCAAAGGGGATCACTGATGTGTAAGGCATCACGATAGTGTCTATGAAGCTCAAGCGTTATTTCCGCGGAATATCATAGCTTTCTCTCTTTAATTTGGTATGTAAAAAATTTAATACTGGGCCATCAGCGTATAGCCTGTACCTGCGTGCTAAGTCTATGAAGAAGTCCTCGCATACGGATCTAGTCGCTAGTTCGCCGATGCGTTCAAGTATGAGAGGAGGTTTGCGTCCACAAATGCCTTCAAATCTCGAACCCCCCAAGCATGCCCGACTTAATTTACCTGATTTGGGTTCTTTCCTGCCTTTGATGTTCCTTAACCTACTAGCACGTGTTGCTCTTACGCGGCCAAAATCAGTGGTGGTGCGGGGGGTGGGATTCGAACCCACGCAGGCCTCCGCCATCGGGGCCTAAGCCCGACCCCTTTGACCTGGCTCGGGCACCCCCGCCCGTTGATTTCTGAATTGTCACCAATTAATAAGTCTTGAGCCCTCTTAAGTGGGTGGGGCGTTTAGCTTGGGCAGGAAGGTGTTTCACGAGTTAGTCCATCCTGATGATGTTCTCAGGGTGGTCGAGGAGTTCGTTAGCCTTAAGCCCCTAGGTGTTGAGGTTGTGGGGCTTAGTAATGCGTTCGGCCGTGTTTTAGCTGAGGATGTTAGGGCCGCCTGGGATGCCCCGCCATTCGATAGGTCTGAGGTTGACGGGTACGCTGTTTCGTCGGAGTCCGTTGTCGGTGCTGAGGAGGACTCGCCTGTGAGGCTTAGGGTTGTTGGTTACGTACGCATAGGTGAGGTTCCCGCTACTGAGGTTCGCGCGGGGGAGGCCGTGGAGATCGATACTGGTGCCATGCTTCCCAGGGGGGCAGATTCTGTTGTGATGGTTGAACACACTAAGAGAGTGAATAATGACGTGCTCGTGTTCAAGCCCGTAGTGTCAGGCGAGAACGTCGCTAGGGCGGGATCAGATATCCTTAAGGGGGAAGTGGTTCTTAGGAGG
>Ga0256833_1001373_pt1 | contig 18055 bp, 14 predicted proteins | sample 356284metaG_FD_190535 | JGI IMG/M metagenome (GOLD analysis project Ga0256833, IMG submission 190535) | Hydrothermal vent microbial communities from Mid Atlantic Ridge, Atlantic Ocean - 356-284 | ecosystem: Environmental > Aquatic > Marine > Hydrothermal vents | place: Atlantic Ocean: Mid... | reverse complement strand
GAGCTGTCCCGCGTCATCCACGGGGGCCGCGGCGGCTACGTGGCGGTGGTTATCGAGGAGAGGGGTGCTGGCGGCGGCCTCCGGGATATACCGCTGGGCCGGGTGGCTAGGCTCGCGAGGGGCTTCCTCGTCCTCGACGACGGGACTGTTATCCCTCTCCACAGGGTGGTCGGGCTGAGGGAGAGGGGCGGGGGGCTGCGGCTCCTCCGGGGGAGGGGGTAGGGGGGCTACCAGGGGTTGTCGAGGAAGTTGCGTAGTATCCTCGGCCCCTCGGGGGTGCCTATGCTCTCGGGGTGGAACTGTACGCCGTGGACTGGGTGGTCGCGGTGCCGTAGCCCCATTATCTCTCCGTCGGTCTTGCTCCTGGCGGTCACCTCTAGCTCCTCGGGCGGCTCGTCGGCCACGAGGCTGTGGTACCTCATGGCGGTGAACTCGCGGGGGACGCCCCGGTAGAGGGGGCCGCCGTAGTGGACCACGGTGTCGGTCTTGCCGTGCATTATCCTCTTGGCTCTCCTTATCCGGGCGCCGTAGGCGGCCGCGACCACCTGGTGGCCCATGCAGACGCCTAGGACGGGTATGTCTCTCCTCGCGGCCTCCCTGACGAGGGCGGGGGAGACGCCGACGTCGCGGGGGTTGAGGGGGCTGCCTGGCCCCGGCGATATTATCACCCGGTCGGGGCGGAGACGCAGCGCCCCCTCCACGGTTATCTCGTCGTTCCTCACCACGAGGCTCCTGGCGCCCAGCTCTGCCAGCACGTGGACCAGGTTGTAGACGAAGCTGTCGTAGTTGTCTATTATGAGGACCAGGGTGTCCGCCACGCCCGGGTCACCCCTCCCTCGCCGCCCTTGGGGGCACGCCCAGGGCGCGGTGCATCGCCGCCAGCTTGTGGAGGGTCTCCATGTACTCCCTCTCGGGGACGGAGTCGTAGACTATCCCCGCCCCCGCCCTGGTCTCGAGGGTCTCGCCGTCGACGCTCCAGGCGCTCCGTATCACTATCGCCGTCTCGCCGGCGTGGTCGGCGTAGACGCCGGCGGCGCCCGCGTAGGGCCCCCGGGGGGCGTCCTCGAGGGCCGCAATGGTCTCCATGGCGCGGGGCTTGGGGGCGCCGGAGACGGTGCCGGCCGGGTTGGTGGCGGCGAGGGCGTCGGCGTAGCTGGTGCCGGGGGCGGCCACGGCCTCCACCCGGGAGACGAGGTGCTGGACCCTGCTGTACTTCTCCACCTCCATGAGCGAGGTGACCCTCACCGTCCCCGGGGCGGCGACCGCGCCGAGGTCGTTCCTGGCGAGGTCGACGAGCATCATGTGCTCGGCTCTCTCCTTCTCGTCGCGGAGCAGCTCCTCCTCGAGGGCGAGGTCCTCCTCCTCGCTGCCGCCCCGCGGCCTGGTGCCGGCGATGGGGTGGGTTTCGAGCTTCCACGAGTCCATCTTGACGAGAAGCTCGGGGCTGGCCCCGAGCACCCACCCCTCACCCATCCTCATGTAGAACATGTAGGGGCTCGGGTTGGCCGCGGCGAGCCTCTCGTAGAGCGCGAGCGGCTCCCCCCGGTACCGGTAGCGCTCGTACCTGCTGAGCACCACCTGGAGGAACTCGCCCGCGGCCAGCATCTCCCTCGCCTCCCTCACCCAGGACTCGAAGACCCGGCGCGGCGTCTCGGCCACCGGCCCACGGGCCTCGAAGAGGCGGGGCACCGGCCTCTCCCCCAGCTCCGCGTCCCCCGGGCACACGGTGGCCCTGCCGGCCTGGTGGTCGTAGACCACCAGCGCCTCGGGCCTGAAGAGGAGCATCGCGGGCCACGCGGGGTGGCGGCGCAGCCTGGGGGCCAGCCACTTCTCCACCCCCGCCACGGCCTCGTAGGAGACGAGGCCGAACAGCATCCCCCTGCAGGGTATCCTCGAGCAGCCGGCGCCCCGGGCGGCGCCGCGGAGCGCGTCGTAGACCAGCCCCGGGTCGTCGGCGGCGTAGACCCTCTCGGCGCCCACCGCGACTATCGTGTAGCGGCTCCTCTCGGGCAGCCCGGCGCCGCTCTCGAGGAGCGCCGCGTAGCCCTTCTCCGCCTCGGCCCAGGCGGCCAGCCCCCGCGGCGAGGGCAGCCGGGAGGCGGGGACGCGGCGGCAGCCCCTCCACTCCTCCAGGGGGCCGCGGGGCCACATCAAGCCACGCCACCTCCCCCCACGGTGCAGCCCCGGAGCGCGTCGGCGAGGAGCGCCACCCGGCCGGGGTCCTTCACCCCCGGCATGCCCGGCCTGTCGGCCCAGCTGCTCACGTCCACCACGGAGGCGCCCAGCCGGGCGGCCGTGCAGGCGGTGGCGTCGCTGACCCCGCCGGCGACGGCGACCCTCGCCTCCCCGGAGAGGGCCTCGGCCGCGTAGGCGAGGGGCCCGGGTGGGACGCGGAGCCCCCAGCCGGGCGGGCCCCGCCGGGGCTCCCCCTTGGCGGCGTCTAGGAGGACGTACTCCACGCTCCCCCGGTGGCTGCGGAGGACGGGGAGCAGGCTACGGGGCCTGGGGCTCCACTCGCCGCGGCTGTACTGCAGCACCGGCGCCACCCGGATGCCGTGCCTCTCGGCCTCCTCTAGCAGCCGGTCGAGGAGGGAGGGGGTGAGCGGCGCGTGGGGCTGGAGCACCTGGCTGCCGGCGGCCAGGGCCGCCTCGAGCCCCTCCCAGGGCCCCATGCCCGCGGCCACGGTTACGTGCGTGGACTCCGCGAGCGCCCTGGCTACCCTGCGGGCCTCGCCCGGCGTCGCCGCCCTCGGCGTGAGCCCCGGCGGCGCCACCACGGTGCCGACGTAGTCGGCGACGCCGTCTATCAGGGCGGCCGAGGCGGGGGAGGCGACGCCGCATATCTTCAGGAGGGGCAGCATCTCCTGCAGGCCTCCAGTATCTCCTCCAGCTTCTCGGCCACCGCGCCGGAGGAGAGCAGCTCCAGGGCCTCCCTGGCGGCCTCTTCGAGGCTGCCGGCCCTGCCGGCGGCGTAGAGGGCGGCCGCCGCGTTGGCTGCGACGAAGTCCCGGTCGCCGGGCCTGCCCTCCCCGCGGGCGAGGGCGAGGAACCTCTCGGCGCTCTCCCTGGCCGAGGAGACGCGTAGCTCCTCGACCCCGTGGCGGCCGAGGCCGAGCTGCTCCGGCCTCACCCAGTACCTCTCCACCCTGCCGGCGTCGAGCTCGTAGACGAGCGTGGCCCCGGAGACGCTGACCTCGTCTATCCCGGGCTGGCCGTGGACGAGGAGCAGGCGCTCGTAGCCAAGCCTCCTGGCGGCCTCCACCATCACCGTGGCGAGGCCGGCGGAGGCGACGCCGAGCACCTGCCTCCTGACCGAGGCGGGGTTGCTGAGGGGCCCCACCAGGTTGAACACCGTCCTTATCCCGAGCCTCCTCCTGACCGGCATCACCCGCCTCATGGCGGGGTGGTAGCGGGGCGCGTAGAGGAACGCGAACCCCGCCTCCCGGAGCATGCACTCCGCCTCCCGGGGGCCGTGGTCGACCCGGTAGCCGAGGGCCTCGAGGAAGTCGGCGCTGCCGCTCCTGCTCGACACGCTCCTGTTACCGTGCTTCGCCACCACGGCCCCGCCGGCGGCGGCCACTATCGCGGCCGCAGTGGAGGCGTTGAGGGTGTGGCTCCTGTCCCCGCCCGTCCCCGCCGTGTCGACTGCGCCGGGGGGCGCCTCGACGCGGAGCATGTGCTCCCTGAGGCTGTCCGCGAAGCCGGCCACCTCGCTGCTCGTCTCACCCCGGGCCCTCATGGCGACGAGGAGGGCCGCCACCTCTAGGTCGTCCAGGCCGCCCTCGAGCATGGAGTCCGCCACGGCCTTGGCCTCCGCGCGGGAGAGGCCCTCGCCCTCGACTATCTTCCCGAGCAGCGCGGGGAGATCGAGCCGGGCCACGTCCAGGCCACCTCCACTGGCTCGAGGAGGCTACACGTGGACACGGGCGCTTGGCGGAGAAACACGGTGGGGCTAGGAGCCGGAGCCGGCTAGGCCGAGCTTCTCGTAGGCGTCGCTGTCGAGGAGGCCGTGGCCGCTCAGGTTGAACGCGATGACCGTGCCTGCGGGGGCCCTCCGGGCTATGTCTATCACCGCCCTCACCGCGTGGCTGCTCTCCGGCGCCGGGACGATGCCCTCGCTCCTGGCGAACAGCCTCGCCGCCTCCGCGACCTCGGCCTGGCTGTAGGCGACCGCCTCCACGAGCCCCAGGCGGCGGAGGAGGCTGAGGCTCGGCGCGGCGCCGTGGTAGCGGAGCCCGGCGGCGTGTATAGGGGGAGGCACGTAGTCCTTGCCGAGGCTGTACATCCTCGCCAGTGGGAGCACGAGCCCCGTGTCTAGGCCGTCGTAGCGGTACTCGCCCCTGCTGAGCCTGGGCGCGGCCTCGGCCTCGGCGGCGACGAACCGGGTCTTCTCGAAGCCCTCGCCGCGGAGCCTCATCCCTATCGCGGGGTAGGTGAAGCCCGCCATGTTGCTGCCGCCGCCGACGCATGCCACCATGTAGTCGGGCTCCTCGGGCAGCTGCTGCAACGCCTCCTGGCCTATCACGGTCTGGTGGGTTATGACGCTCTCCAGCACCGAGCCGGCGACGTAGCGCCTCGCCTCGCCGGAGAGCACGTACTCCACCGCCTCGGTTATCGCCAGGCCCAGGCTGCCGGGGTGGTCGGGCCTCTCGCGGGCCGCCCTCCTGCCTGCCTCGGTCAGCTGGGAGGGGCTGGGCACCACCCTGGCCCCGAGCATCTCCATCGCGACCCTCCTGGGCTTCTTGCTGTAGTAGCTGCTCCTCGTCATGAAGACCGTCGCCTTGAGCCCCAGCATCGCGGCGGCAGTGGCCACCGCCAGGCCCCACTGGCCCGCCCCCGTCTCCGTCGCCACCTCGACGGCGCCGTCGAGCCTGGCGTAGTACACCTGGGGGATCGACGTGTTCAGCTTGTGGCTCCCCGTGGGCAGCGCCCCCTCGTACTTGTAGTAGATCCTCACCCTGCCGGAGACGCCCAGCGCCCTCTCCAGGCCCTCCGCGCGGAGCAGGGGCGTGGGCCTGCCGGCGCGCCGGTAGGCGTCCCTAACCTCCCCCGGCACCGGGATTAGACGGGACAGGGTGTACTCCTCGTCTATGAGCCTAGAGGGGAGTATCCTCACCAGCAGCGCTATCCTCGAGTCCTCGTCGTCGAGGGGGTCGAGGAGGGGCGGGAGAGGCACAGGCAGGTCGGCGACAATGTTGTACCAGTAGCCCGGCACCTCGACCACGGCGCGTCACCCCCGCACGGCGTGGACAGCGGAGTGGATGCTGCAGGCGAGCCCCCTGGCGGCCTCGAGGCCGTCCTCGCGCAGCCTCCTCAGCACCGCCGACCCCACCACCACCGCGTCGGCCCCGGCCTCGACGAGGCTGGCCGCTGTCTCCGGGCGGCGGACCGCGAACCCGGTGAGCAGGTACCGGTCCCCGACAAGCATCCTCGCCGTCCTCACGTTCCTCGCCACGGCTATGGGCAGCTCGACCCCGGTGGCCGGCTGGAGGCCGAGGTAGATGTAGAGCGGCCTCAGGGCGGCGTAGCGCTGCAGCCAGCCATGGGGGAACCGGCTTGAGGCGAAGAAGCAGGGGCGCAGCCCCGCCCGCTCGCTCTCCTCCACGTAGGCGTCGAGCATCCCCGGGTAGTCGAACGCGAGGTCGGGGAACAGGACGCAGCCAGCACCCACCGAGGCGGCGGCCTCCAGCAGGCCCCTCATGTCCCCGGCGTAGTCCTCCAGGTAGGCCATCAGGGTGAAGGGCTTCGGCGGCGGCTCCTCCTCCAGCAGCTTCAGGGCGGCGGCGCCCACGACGCCGCCCGCCACCGCGGCCCGGTGGCTCTCCCTCACCGTGGGGCCGTCGTACTTGGGCCTCCTCGTGGGGAGCCCCAGCTCGTAGAAGTCGACGCAGGGCGAGAGGGCCTCGAGGGCCTCGCGGAAAGCAGCCGGCCCGGGGAACCCTATGGTGAGGTAGACGCTGAACCCCGGCCGGCTCAGCTCCATTGGCGCTTCATGCTGCACCCCCTTCCGCGGCAACACGTGCTCCACGTAGCCTCTGGCCGCCCACCCCACTCCCACCGTATTTAAGCGTTACCGGAGCGCCTCCCCCGTAGCCCGGAACACGTGGACACGGGCAGCCGGCACCCCGAGGACCACCTCCTCGCCCACCTCGAACCTGGCGCCCCCCGGCAGCTTCGCCACCAGGACGTGGCCGCCGACCCGGACGTGGAGTATCGTGTCCGAGCCCAGCCTCTCCACGAAGTCGACAACCCCCCGGAGCCTCTCGACGCCCCCGCCGCCGCCGGGCGGGTTGACGGACAGGTGCTCCGGCCTCACCCCCGCCACCACCTCCTCGCCCACCATGCCGCGGAGCTTCTCCTCTAGCCCCGGGGGAGGGGGCAGGGTGAACCCCTCCGCCTCCAGCACCGGGCGGCCGCCGCGCAGGGCCACCCTGGCGGGGATGAAGTTCATCTGGGGGCTGCCGATGAAGCCGGCCACGAACATGTTGGCGGGGTGCTCGTAGACCTCGTCCGGGGTGCCGACCTGCTCTATCCTCCCCCTGTTCATCACGGCCACCCTGTCCCCCATGGTCATCGCCTCCACCTGGTCGTGCGTGACGTATATGGTTGTGACGCCTATGCGGCGCTGCAGCTTCTTCAGCTCGCTCCTCATCCTGACCCGGAGCAGGGCGTCCAGGTTGCTGAGCGGCTCGTCCATGAGGAGCACGTCGGGCTCCACCACTATGGCTCGGGCCACGGCGACCCTCTGCCTCTGCCCCCCGCTCAGCTGCGCCGGGTACCGGTCGAGGAGGTCGCCTATCTGGAGCAGCTCCGCCGCCCAGCGGACGCGGCGCCGTATCTCCTCCTCCGGGTAGTGCTTCACCCTGAGAGGGAAGGCTATGTTGTCCCTCACCCTCATGTGGGGCCAGACCGCGTAGCTCTGGAAAACCATGGATATGTTCCTCTCGCGGGGCGGCAGCCTGGTGACGTCGCGGCCGCCGAAGAGTATCCTCCCCTCGTCGGGCCTCTCCAGGCCGGCTATGAGGCGCAGCGTGGTGGTCTTGCCGCAGCCGCTGGGCCCCAGGAGGACCACGAACTCCCCGTCCTCCACGTGGAGCGTCACGTGGTCCACGGCGGTGACCCTGCCGAACCTCTTCGTGACGCCCTCGAGGCGGACATCCACCACGGCGCGGCTCACCTCAAGGTAATGCCCCACATCGAGACCAGGTACCTCCTCGCAACAAACACGAAAACCATCGCCGGGAGCACTATGAGGAACCCGGCGGCGAACTTGATGAGGTCCGGGGCCGACATGGCCGAGGTCAGCACGAAGGCGGGCAGCGTGCGGTTCCTAGTCGTCAGTATGGAGGCTATGAACACCTCGTTCCAGGACATTATGAAGGTGAACATGGCTGCGGCTGCTAGCCCGGGGAGCGCCAGGGGGAGGGTTATCCGCAGGAAGACGCCGAGACGGGTCAGGCCGAAGACCAGGCCCGCCTCCTCCAGCTCCCTCGGGACGCCGGCGAAGATGCCGGAGGTGACGAGCACCACGAAGGGCAGCGCCATCGCCGTGTGGGCCAGCGCCACGCCCAGCTGGGTGTCGTAGAGGCCGAGCCTTATGTAGAGAGTGGCGAGAGGCACGGCTATCACTATCACCGGGAACATCCTGAGCGCCACTATGAGCAGCTTCAACGCATCCCTGCCCGGGAAGACGAACCTGGCGAACGCGTAGCCCGCGGGGAGGCCCAGCAGGAAGCTCACAAGTATAGTCAACGCGGCCACCACGACGCTGTTCGTTGCCGCCCTCGCCGCGCCCAGCGCCAGCAGCTCCTCCACGTGCTCGAGCGTGAAACGGGTGGGCAAAACCTTGGACTGGTCGTAGTAGTCGCCGGGAGAGGCGAACGCGTAGAGGACGGAAACAGCGATGGGCACCAGCACCCACGAGACGACCAGCGCCGCGGCGAGGGCCACCAGGAGGCCGCGGAGGGCCTCCCGCAGCGGCCCATCCGGGAGGAGGGGCAAGGCCGTGCTCACCTGCCTGCCTCGAGGTACCTGGCGCGGAAAACCCGGATGTAGACAAAGCCGAGGAGTATAGATATAGCCGCTATTATGAGGGCGTAGAGGGCCGCCACCCCGGTGTGGTGGAGCTCCACCTGCTCATAGTAGGCCTCGCCCGCCAGCACCGGTATGTCGCGGCCTGCAAGTATCCACACGTCGCCGAACACCTGGAGCGCGAACAGGGTGCGGATGATGAGGGCCGCCTGTATGCTCGGCAGGAGGAGCGGGAGCACGATGTAGCGTAGGCGCTGGAGGCTCGAGGCCCCGAAGACCTCGGCGGCTTCGAGGTACTCCCGGCTAACCATCTGGAGCCCGGCGAAGAGTATCACGAAGACTATCGCGGTGCTCCTCCATATCTCCGTCAGCACGACCGCGAGGAACTCGAGGCCACGGTTCTGCCAGCCGAAGAACTCCACCGGGCTACTTATGAGGCCCAGGTTGAGGAGCAGCTTGTTGAGGAAACCGTTCTCGGTCAACATGGCGTACCATATGAGGCCTGCGGCCACGTCGCTGATGGTCAGCGGCAGGACGACCACGTAGAGGGCCGCGTTCCTGCCGCGGAACCGGACACTGTTGAAGAAGAAGGCCAGCAGGAGGGCAAGGAAGAACTCCACGGTGACCACTATGGCTGTGAGGGCGAGCGTGTAGACCAGCGCGTCGCGGAACATGGAGAACGGGCTGTGGAGGAGGTAGTCCACGTTGCTGGTGGTGAACCTGCCGTGCTCGTCGAAGAACGCGAGGCGGACCCCCTGCACGAGGGGATAGCCGACGAAGAAAAACATGTAGGCCAGCGCGGGGCCCACCAGGAGGTACGGCATCACCCTGTCCGCCGCCTCCAGGAGGCCCCGGAGGCGTCTACGCTCCTGCAACGCCGCGGCCCCTCCTCCCCCAGGGTGGGGCTACTTGTCGGGCGGCGGCAGCGGCGCCCCCGTCTCCTGGAAGAGCCGGAGGAGCTGCGGCTTGAGCTGCTTGGTGACCTCCGCGGGGTCCTTGCCCTGCAGCACTATCTGCTTGAACGCTGTAAGGTAGACCTCCTTGAAGTCTCCTCCCTTCGCGCCGAGGCTCGGTATCATGGCCACCAGGGCGTCCCTGGTGGAGAGCTGGGTGTCGACGCCCTTGGCCAGTATCTTCAGGGGGCCCTCGGGGAGGACGCCGCTGGCCTCCTTCACGGCCGGGAAGAAGCCGACGTTCTTCAGGACCTCTACCTCGGTCTCCGGCCTGGTCAGGTAGTCTACTAGCTTCCACGCGGCGTCCTGGCTGGGGGCGTTCTTGGGTATCGCGAGGCCGACTATCACTAGTATGAAGCCCCTGCCCTTGGGGCCCCTGGGCACCGGCACCACGACGAAGTCGCCGGGCTTCGTCGTTATTGCGTCCTTTATCCTGGCCGTGTGGTCCCAGGCTATCCAGACCTCGCCGCGCAGCAGCGGGTCAGCCATCGCGTCCCAGGTGGTGGAGGCGGGGTTCACGTACTTCCAGAGCTCCCGGAGGTAGTTCCACATCTTCACGGCGTCGGGGCTGTCGAAGTTCTTCACCTGGGCGCCGGTGAATGCCGGGTAGAGGTAGCCGTGGAGGAAGCGGACGAAGAGCCCGTGGGGGCCGGCGGGGAAGCCTAGGAGCTTCTTCCCGGTCTTCTCCTCGAGGTTCTTGGCCCAGGCGAGGAGGGCGTCGTAGGTCCACTTCTCTGTGCCCTTCATTACGTCTTCCTTCGTCAGCCCGGGCGGCAGGTAGTCGAACGCCTTCTTGTTCACAACCATCACGTAGGTGGCGGTGAGCCAGGGCACGTAGGCCTTTATGCCGTGGAGGTGGCTGTAGTCCTCCAGCACCTTGGGGAACGTCCTGCCCTCCAGCCGGGGGAACTTGGAGAGGTCCTCAAGCCAGCCCTTGGACGCGTACAGGTCGAGGCCGCCGTGGAGGTCGGCTATCAGGCTTATAGTGACCTTGCCTGCCTTCTCCTCGCTCTCCAGCTTTATGCTGAGGTCGCTGTAGCTCATCCCGACGAAGTCGACGTCTATGCCGGTCTCCTGCTTGAACTTCTTCAACAGCTTGTCCTTGACGAATGCCTGCTCCTTTGGAGGCACCAGCTGGGTGGAGGCCCACACTATCTTAGCGGCCTTGGCCGCGGCCCCCGCCCCCGCCGCCGAGGGGGAGGCCGTGGTCGTGCCTCCTCCCCTGCCTGCGAGCAGCAGCGCGGCGGCAGCCACTATGACCACGAGCACGGCCACGCCCAGCGCCGCGGAGCGGCTTAGGCCACGCAAGGAGCCAGGCCACCTCCCTGTAGAGCACCGGTAGAACCAGCGAGTTCTGCAATTACAGAATAGGTAGTACCGCCGACGCTATATATGCTGATTCCCCTGCCCGGCGGCTCTAGCAGGCTTTCTATCCCGGGGCCGCCTGTTACACTGGAGGCCGGAAGCCAGTTGGCCCACCACTGGGTTCTCGAGGAGCTGGCCCCCAGGAGGCCGTCCAGGGTCTCCCCGGAGTGGGGCTGCGGCGGCGTCTACGGCCTCCACTACACGGGGGACACCCTCTACTACACCGTCGCCTTCGACGCCGTGGCGTTCTTCCACAGCCGCGGCGGGGGAGTGGAGAGGTACGACTACCGGCTCCTGGGGCCCGCGCCTCGCAGCGGAGGAGACACCTACAACGTCTCCACGAGCGTCGACGACGAGATATACTTCGGCGGCTGGGTCCACGCCCCGGCCAGGCTCCTAGGCGGAGAGGTGGACTTCTCCAACAAGTACAGCCACGTCCACGCCTACAGCTCCTCCACCGGCGGGGTCCGGCTCCTCTGGAGCGAGAGCCTCCACCACCCGCGGCTATGGGCGGGCGAGGTGACCAGCCTCCTCTACAACCCCCTACGCGACAGCCTCCTAGCCGCCCGCGGCGACGGCCACCAGGGGCTCGGCGTCTACGAGCTAGGCCGCCGCGGCGGCGCCAGGAAGGCCTCCGACACCAGGGTGCTACGGGGCACCACCTACATGGACCACGCCTGCTTCAGCCTCCACCACGGCTGGGGCGGCAGCCCCGGAGTCCACTGCCTCGACCTGGAGACCATGAGGGGCTTCACTGAGGCCGCCGGCCCCGAGGCGAGCGTCGACGGCGCGCCTCCCCCCAGGTACCGCAGCGGCGACACGGCATCCGCCTACACGTGGCTAATGGTGCTGGCCAGGGGAGGCCTATACCGGTTCGACCCCTTCGGGGGCGAGCCGCCCGCCTACGTCAGGCTCCTCGACCTGGGGGACGCCCCCTACGGGCCGCTCAGGGTGAACACGCTCCCCGTGGCGGGCGGCCTCCTGGCGGCCTTCAACGCCCAGAGCCACTCGACCATCCGGGGCACCGAGGAGCTGCCCCGGGGCCAGCAGCGCGCCTCGAGGAGGCCGCCCGCGCCGAGCCTCCTAGTCTACCTCTCACCCCCCTCCGCCAGGATAGTGGCCGCCCTCGGGGCGAGAACCACCTCCATGGAGCACCTGGGGTGCTGCGTCCTGCTGGCAACAAGCACCTGCCCCAACCTCGAGCGGAGAGACGCCACCATGGTAGACCACTCCGTCAAGACCTTCGAGGCCCTGCCCGTGGAGAAGGTGGTCACCGGCACCCCGCCCCCAGTGTCCATCCGCATCCCGGGCGGCCGGGGCGCCCTGGGAGGGGTGCCCCTGGAGGGCTACCGGAGGCCCCTGCTCCGCGTCAGGGCGCCCCGGCGGGGGGCGTCGCTGCGGCTCCACCTCTACCGCCTCGACACCGGCCCCGGCGGGGCCGACGAGGACAGGGTGGGCCTCGAGCCGGGCTGGAACACGGTAGACCTGGGCGGCCACGGGGGCTCCATAGTCTCCCTCGAGGTGGACGGGGGCCCCTGGGAGGCGGAGCTGCTGCTACGCTAGCCCCCCTCCTCCCCGCCGCCGGTGGCCACGACGCGTACCTCGCGTATCCTCTTGTAGCCCGCGAGGCGCCTGTTAGCCCACTCCATTATCTCCTCGGCCGAGGCCCGGGCGCCGGGGCGGAGCCACAGCCTCGCCCCCGGGGCCTGGCCGTGGGGGGTCTCCACCGGGTAGACCTCGGCCCTGGCGACCGCGGGGTGCTGCTCGAGGAGCAGCTCGATATCCCTCGGGAAGATCGGGTACCCCTTGTACTTGAGCATCCTCTTCCTGACGCCCCGGAAGTAGAGGTGGCCCTCCTCGTCGGCCTCGAGTATGTCCCCGGTCCGCAGCCAGCCCCCGGGCAGCAGCGCCTCCCCCGTCGCCCCGGGGTCGCCGTAGCCAGCCATGACGTGGGGGGCCCTGGCGAGGGCCTCGCCGGGGCCGCGGCCCGCGCCGCTGAGCGTCTCGGGGTCGACGAGCCTCAGCTCGACGCCCGGCATCGGCCTCCCTATGCTGCCGGCCGGGTTGTCGCCGGGCAGCGTCGCCGTCAGGGGCGCCGCCTCGGTCATGCCGTAGAGCTGTAGAAGCTCCACCCCCGTCGCCCTCAGCCACTGCTCCTGCGTCGCCCGCGGCAGGGGGGCACCCGCGGAGACCGCGTACCTAAGCCCCCGGTGGCCCCGGTAGCCCGCGTCCAGCAGCGCCTGGTAGAACCCGGGCGCCCCCAGCACTATAGACGCGGCCGAGGAGGCGAGCGCCTCCGCCGCGTGGCGGGGGTCGAGGCGGCCGCGCTTCGTGTAGAGCACCGCGGAGGCGCCGGCGTAGAGGGCGGCTAGGGTGCTTATCTGGAGCCCAAGCGCGTGGCTCACCGGCGCCGAGGCGAAGCTCCTGTCACCGGGGCCGAGGCCGTAGTGGGCCGCCGTCACCGCCGCCGAGGCGGCCAGGCCGGCGTGGGTGTGGAGAACCGGCAGCGTGCGGCCAGCCACGCCGGCGTAGAAGTAGACCACCGCCACGTCCCAGGGCCGGGGCCTCGCCAGGCCCCCGGGGGGCGGCCGGGGGGCCTCGCGGGCGGCGCGGGCGAGCCACTCGAAGCCCACACACCTGGCCCCGAGCCTCTCCGCCGCCGGGCAGTGCCTGCCCTCCAGGCCCTCGTGGGTGAGGAGCACCGCGGGGCGCCGCATGGAGAGCTGGAACTCCAGGTCCTCGGCGGGCCCGGCGGCGTCGACCACCACCGCCTCCAGGCCGGCTAGCCAGGCGGCGTAGAGCGCCGCAACCGCCTCCGCCTTGTTCAGGGGGGCGAGGGCCACCGAGCCGCCGGGCTGGAGGCCGAGGCGGCCCGATAGCACTGACGCCATGCCGGCCGCGAGGCCGAGTAGCTCCTCGTAGCTCAGGGCGGCGCCCTCCGTGTCCAGCAGCGCGGGGGCGCCGGGCTGCTCCGCGGCTAGGCAGAGGAGCCTGTCGGGCAGGGTGAGCCCGTCGGCCCCGCAGGGGGCGCCGCGCAGCGTGCTGGCGGGCTCCACGCGTCCACCCACCCTCCGCCCACCCGGCGGGCGGCGTTAAAGGCGCCGCTCCTGGCCGGCGGGGGCCTCTGCCTCCGCCGCGGCGGGCTGCCGGCGCAGCGCGGCCAGGACGATGACCTCGAGGAGGGAGGCCAGGAGCAGCAGGACCAGCCCGACGAGGATTATCGTGAGCACGGCTCCCCACCAGTACAGCTTCCCGGCCAGGTCTGCGAGGCTCCTGTCGCTATACTCCCCGAGGACCCTCATCAGGTCCCGCTTGTACTTCCCCATCAGCAGGGCGGCGGCGTAGAGGACGACGAGGAGGAGCGCCAGCAGTGCGAAGCCGAGGCCTGGGAGGAGCGCCGCGGCGCCCGCGGCCGCGGCAACGATGACCACCCCTATCACCAGGGCCGCCGCGAAGACCCCTATGGAGGCCATGAACGCGTAGCGGAAGATCTCGGGCCTCCCGTAGTGCGCCGAGAGCCCGTACATGCCGAGCAGGTAGGCGAGGACGCCGAGCAGGCTTAGCCACGCGTGCCCGGAGCCGCCCAGGAGGGAGACAACGGCCCCCACTATGGCCAGTATCTTCGACTTCTCGAAGTCTAGGAGGCTGTCTGCCACGGATGCTCTCACCTGGGGGAGAGCCGGCGGCCGGCAGATTAATCGGCTCGCATCGGCGGCCCAGCCCCTCTCCCCGCCCAGCAGCGGGCCCCTCGAGGCAGCGAGAGGCAGCCGCCGCCTAGAACATGGTATTGGGGCCCTCTAGTGCAGGGTGCCTAGGATAGCCGCGTAGGGCCACGGCCACCGCCCTCACCTAGCAGCCCCGACGCCCCGGCGGCCAGCACGAGGCCCGCCCTTCTCGCCGCCTCGCCCTCCCTGGGCGGCCTCCCGTGGCGGCGGGAGGCAGTGGTGGCTCGCGTCGGTGGCCGTGGCTAAGAGAGGGGCTGGAGGGCCTTCGCCGGAGAAGCGCCGCCCTTGTCCTTTGAGCGCGGGGGCTGGTGCCGAGGAACCCGGGCCCGGGGGCGCCGCTTATAGCCCTCTCCGCTGGTCGTGGCAGCACGGTGATGTCCATTATCCGGCGGGGCCGGCTCCGGGAGGCCTAGTCTCGGCAGCCGCTACGACCCCCTGGCTGTCGAGGAGTGGGTGCTCAGGTTCTGGGAGGAGAACCAGACCTACCGGCTAGTCAAGAAGAGGACGTGGGACGAGAGGGAGGGGGCTCCTCTCTTCGCGTTCCTGGAGGGGCCTCCCACTGCTAACGGGTTCATGCACGTGGGCCACGCTAGGGGCAGGACGCTGAAGGACGTGAAGCTCCGCTACGCCAGGATGAGGGGGTTCAGGGTCTGGGACCAGGCGGGCTGGGACACGCAGGGCCTGCCGGTGGAGCTGGAGGTCGAGAAGAGGCTCGGGTTCAGGTCGAAGAGGGACATAGAGAGGTACGGTGTCGAGAGGTTCGTGGAGGAGTGCAGGAGGCTCGTTGACTACTACCTCGACCACTGGGTGAGGGCCAGTAAGAGGCTGGGCCTCTGGCTCGACTACGACCACGCCTACGAGACCAGGCACCCCCGCTACATAGAGGCCGTCTGGAGGTTCGTGAAGGCCGCCGCGGAGAAGGGGCTGCTCTACGAGGGCCGCCGGGTGGTGCCCCGCTGCCCCAGGTGCGGCACCGCGCTCAGCAGCCACGAGGTGGCGCAGGGCTACGAGACGGTGGACGACCCGAGCCTCTACTTCAAGCTGCCCCTGGAGGGGCTCGACAACACCTACCTGGTGGCCTGGACCACCACCCCCTGGACGATAATAGCCAACGAGGCCGCCGTGGTGCACCCCAGGGAGTGGTACGTCTTCATAGCGGTCGGCGACGAGGTTTGGATAGTGGCCGAGAAGAGGCTCAAGGAGTTCGCCAGCGAGGCCGGCGTCGGCGACTACAGGGTCCTCGACCGCAGGCTGGGCGAGTCCCTGGCCGGGATGAGGTACCGGCACCCCCTGCTGGAGGAGGTGCCCTACCACCAGCGCCACGGGCCGCCCTACCACACGGTGCTAGCCGCCGACTGGGTGAGCATGGAGGACGGCACGGGCGTCGTGCACGCCGCCCCCGCCCACGGCCCCGAGGACTTCGAGCTCGGGCAGCGGCACGGCCTCGAGGCCTACACGCCGCTCCGCGAGGACGGCTACTTCGGCCCCGAGGCGGGCGTGTTCCAGGGCCTCTGGTTCGAGGACGCCAACGAGAAGGTGGCCGAGGTCCTGCGCGGCAAGGGGCTCCTCGTCCACCTGGGCACCTACCGGCACGAGTACCCGTTCTGCTGGCGCTGCGGCACCAGGCTCTTCTACTACGCCTCCAGGCAGTGGTTCATAAGGATAGGCGACGAGCTGAGGAGGAGGCTGGCCGGGGAGGTCGAGTCCACCAGGTGGGCCCCCGGCTGGGCGGTCAAGAGGATGAGGGACTGGGTGGAGAACGCCAAGGACTGGTGTATAAGCAGGGAGAGGTACTGGGGCACGCCGCTCCCCGTCTGGAGGTGCACCCGCTGCGGCCACACAGTGGTGGTCGGGGGCCTCGACGAGCTCCGCGAGAAGGCCCTGAACCCCGACGAGGTGCCCGAGGACCCGCACCGGCCCCAGATAGACCGCGTCCGGCTCCGCTGCCCCCGCTGCGGCGGGGAGATGAGGAGGGAGCCGTTCGTCCTCGACGTCTGGATGGACAGCGGCGTCGCCCACACCGCGGCGCTCCACCAGTACGGCTGGCTGCGGCTCTGGGACAGCCTCTACCCCTACCGGTGGATAACGGAGGCCGCCGACCAGACGAGGGGCTGGTTCTACACCCTGCTCGTGACGGGCGTGGTGTGGCACGGCGAGCGGCCCTACAGGGAGGTCCTCCTCCAGGGCCACGTGCTGGACAAGGACGGGAAGAAGATGAGCAAGAGCAAGGGCAACGTGGTCTGGGCGCTGGAGTGGATGCAGAGCCACGGGGCCGACCCGATGAGGCTCCTCCTCCTCAGCCGCGCCCCCTGGGACAGCGTCAACTTCGACCCCGACGAGGTGGAGCGCTACCGCAGCCTCCTCAACACGCTCTGGAACAGCGTCAAGTTCGCCGACACCTACATGGCGCTCGACCGGTGGAGCCCCGGCGGCCCCGGCGGCGCCGAGCTGGCCGCCGAGGACAAGTGGCTCCTCTACGAGATGAAGAAGGCGGTGGACAGGGTCTCAGAGGCCATAGAGAGCGACAACATGCACCACGCCGTCAAGGCCGCGCTGGACTTCGTGGTAGAGAAGATAAGCCACCAGTACATACCCCTCATAAGGCCCAGGGTCTGGGAGGAGGAGATGACGGAGAGCAAGAAAGCCGCCTACACGACCCTCTACACGGCCCTCAAGAACGCCATAAAGCTGATGGCCCCCCTGACGCCCTTCATAGCGGAGTACCTCTACCAGGCCTTTGTAAGAAAGTACGAGCCCGGCACCAGCCAGGAGACAGTCCACCTAGAACCCTGGCCCACCGTGCCGGAGGAACAGCTAGACGAGAAGGCATGGAAAGCGGTGAACACGGCACTAGCCGCCGCCGAGAAGATACTCGCAGCGAGAACCGAGAAGAGGATAAAACGCCGCTGGCCACTACCAGCCGCAGCAATAGTCCCCAAGAACCGGGAGATACCCGGCAAGCTCTGGCAGCAGGCAGCAGAAGTACTAGCAAGAGCAGCCAACATAAAGAAGACCACAGTCACCGACACGCCCCCAGAATGGGCAGCCAGCGGGGACACGGCAACAATAGACCTAGAAGACGCCACAATATACGCCAAAATACAGCTCGACGAGGAGACACTCCTCGAAGGACTCGCCCGCGAAATAGTGAGAAGAGCACAGGTACTCCGAAAACAACACAACCTCCCAGTAGACCACGTAGCCGAGAAACTAGTAATCCACGCAACCGGCAAGCTGAAACAGGCCGCCCAGAAACACCTAGAATACATCAAACGCGAGGTAAGAGTAAAACAGGTACAGCTAGCAGACCAGCCCCCAAGAGAAGCCAAGAAGTGGAAGATAGAAGGCGAACAGCTAGCCCTACAGCTCCAGCCCTGACACGCCCACAGCCCCGCCCCTCCACCGTCTTCCCTATTCTCCACGCTCCTCCCCACACTCCTGAGCAGACTTGCTCAGCTCCAGCTTCTACTCCATGGGAACCTGTAATGCATGGAACTGAAACACGCCCTGGGAACAACGTTTCAAACCCATACGAATCCATGAGAACACTCCCGGAGCACAGGTACCGCGACACCAACACGGAACCGCAGGGAGGTCGGGGGTGTTCCCAAGGAGGAGAGAAACATGTAAATACGGGAAACATCGCATGGCTAGAATCGGTTCCACAAGAGAACCATACCGGTCGCACCCATAAGGGAAGTACAGCTAAATCCGTTTCGATTACGTTATACCGCCTTTCCGGTTCGTTTGTGTCGCACCCATAAGGGAAGTACAGCTCATTATACATTACGTCGCAGAACTTGCTGTATATCTCCTCATCGTATTCTTCCGTCGCACCCATAAGGGAAGTACAGCCCCGTCTATGCAGTACTTGCTCAGCCATTCTACCCTGTAGTCGTGCCGCACTCATGAGGGAGGTATGGCAACGTTATGTCCGTTGGGTTTGCGAGGATGTTTGAAGGCTTAGCCTGTAGGGGAATT
>Ga0256833_1001372_pt1 | contig 18061 bp, 15 predicted proteins | sample 356284metaG_FD_190535 | JGI IMG/M metagenome (GOLD analysis project Ga0256833, IMG submission 190535) | Hydrothermal vent microbial communities from Mid Atlantic Ridge, Atlantic Ocean - 356-284 | ecosystem: Environmental > Aquatic > Marine > Hydrothermal vents | place: Atlantic Ocean: Mid... | reverse complement strand
GGTTCAATACAAAAGCCGGATCTTTAATCTCGTCTCCAATGAGCCTGTCAAAGAGTTTATCCATAAGCTTATGTCTGGGCAACCTGTCATATTTTTCTATACCATGAAGTTCGGCCGCCTTCCTCAACCTGGCTTCATCCGCTTCTATGGGATTGAACCCAAGGTGCTCAGTCAGGGCTTTCACATAATCAATGCGTCTGAATGGGGGCCTGAAGGAAATTTGCTGACCCTGATATTCAAACTCGTAGGAACCTTTAACTTTGAGTGCAAGCTGAGATAGCAGATCCTCGGTCATCTTCAACATGTCCTCGTAGTCCCAGTAAGCGGCATAGGCCTCGAGGAGGGTAAATTCCGGATAGTGTAACCTGTCTATCCCCTCGTTTCTAAAGTCTTTTGAAAACTCGTAAACTTTTTCAAATCCACCGACAAGCAGCCTCTTGAGGTAAAGTTCGTTGGAAATCCTCAGATACAGCTTACTTCCAAGCACATGGGAATAGGTTTCAAAAGGCTTCGCCATCGCTCCTCCGTATATGGGCTGGAGCACAGGGGTCTCCATCTCAAGAAATCCCCGTGAATTAAGAAAATTTCTTATAAAACCGATAATCTTCGTCCTGGTTTTAAAAACCTCCCGGGATTCGGGATTCACTATGAGGTCAAGGTATCTTTCACGATACCTGAGCTCCTTATCCTGAAGTCCGTGCCATTTTTCAGGCAGGGGTAAAAGCGCCTTTGAGAGAATCATAAGCTCTTTTGCAAGAACACTGATCTCTCCCGTTTTCGTCTTTATAACTTCACCGCGGATACCCACTATGTCCCCTGTGTCGATAAACTTTTTGAAAAACCTGGATCCATCCTCTCCGGACAGACCCGGGACTGTGGTCACCCCTTTCTGGGTTACAATCTGAATATCACCGTATTCGTCTCTGAGGTGAGCAAAGTTCAGTTTACCAAACACCCTCTTCGTCATTATTCTGCCTGCAACACTTACCTCTTTTCCCTCTAACTCGCTGAACTTCTCTTTTATCTCCACAGAGTGATGGGTGATATCAAACCTGTAGGGATAGGGCTCGATCCCCATTTCCCGTAGTTTTTTAACCTTCTCCTTTCTTACAAAAAACTCTTCAGGATATGTCCTCACTTTCTGCTCCTCCCAGGTGGAATGGCAAAATTTTAATACAAAATACCAAAAACTTCACGAAGAGGCTTCATTCCTTCTTCAGGAATCTGAGAAGGGAATCTCTTGCAAACTTCGTATTGGCCAGAAATACAAGGTCTTTTGATGCCTCTTCAAAAAAGAGCATGTTTCTCTGCCTGGATACCCACCTTTTGGCAATCTTTGAAGCTATAGGATCTGAATTCACGATTTTTTCGGCGATCTCCATTACCTTTTTATCCAGTTCACCTGTATCCACTACAAAATCGACAAAACCGAGCTCAAATGCCTCCTGTGCCGTTATGGGTTCACCTGTGAGAGTCAGATAAGCTGCCCTTTTCAGTCCAATGATTGACGGACCGAGGGTGAGACCCGCCGGAGGAATAAGCCCGATTTTAACCTCAGGAAAGGCAAACTTTGCATCTCTCGAAGCAACTACAATGTCAAACATGAGAGTCATCTCAAACCCTCCTCCGTAGGCGAGGCCATTGATCGCGCCTATTGTGGGAACGGGAAACTCTGAAATTTCGCGCAAAACCCTCGAAAACCCATCGGAGAAAAAGTCAAGTAAATCCTCGCTCGACCTGAACCTGTCCATCTCCTTTATATCGTTGCCCGCTGAAAAGGCACGACCTTCCCCGGTAACGATCAGCACCCTGATGTCAGGATTGTCCTTCTCCTTCTTGAGTATATCGTAAAGCTCCTGCCACATCTGCAAGTTGAATGAGTTGAGCTTATCGGACCTCGTAAATGTTATCTTTCCGATCCCTCCATCAAATTCGTACCTCATGTAACTCATCTGCTCTCCTCCTTTGAGTTTAGATTATGGCAAATTCAACGAACATTCAGCCTTATAATTTTTCTCATGAAGCTTATCTCTTACCATGGAAGAGAGATCGATACTGATAAGGGCCCTCTCATCATGGGAATTCTGAATGTTACCCCTGACTCCTTTTACGCTGGAAGCAGGGTTATGGGTGGTGTGGAGGAGATTGCCCGAAAAATGATAGACGAAGGGGCAGACATACTCGATATAGGAGGTGAATCAACGAGGCCCGGAGCAGAACCCGTTGATCTTGAGGAGGAGATGAGGAGGGTTATTCCTGCCATTAGAATAATCAGGAGTTTTTCAGAAATTCCCATATCCATTGATACCTACAAGGCTCAGGTTGCAGAAGAGGCGATAAAGGAGGGTGCTGACATCATAAACGACATTTCAGGCTTCGAGTTCGATAGAAAAATCCTTGATGTGGCCTCCAGAACGCCCTATGTTCTCATGCACATAAAGGGAACACCCAAAGACATGCAGAAGAATCCCACATACGAAGATGTCGTTGGTGAGCTTATTGAGTACTTCCGAAAAAAAGTACATACTCTGAAAGAAAAAGGAGTGGACCAGATCATTCTCGATCCGGGAATCGGATTTGGCAAAAGGTTCCAGGACAATATCGAAATTCTCCGCAATATCAGAAAGTTCAAGATGTTCGGATATCCCATTCTCGTGGGTCACTCGCGAAAATCGTTTATCGGACACATCCTGAATGAACCGGATCCAGGTGGCAGGCTCTTCGGCACACTTGGCGTCACGGCATACCTGACGATGATGGGAGTTGAAATCATTCGTGTTCACGATGTAAGACCCAACCTGGATGTTATAAAAACGGTGAAAACACTGAGTGCATCCTGAATGAGAGAGCCCTCAAAGTCCACCTTGGAGAAGTGGGATCATCGTCTCAGAAAGCCCCCTTGGTGAAGGGGATTGCCTTCTCCCATAATCCCCCTTGTAGAGGGGGGATCCTTCTCCCATAATCCCCCTTGGTGAAGGGGGATACAGGGGGATTGAATTTCAAGCGGTAGTCAACCCCCTTCTATTAATATAGTTGATTATGCAATCTTTACATCACCGGGAATAATCCTGCATACTCTAAATGGAGGTATGATCATGGGTTATGTAAAAAGAGATTACAGGAAGAGGAGTTACTGGCTTGAGTCTTTGGGGGATATCGTCCCCAATCCTTCGTTGAAAGGTGATGTAAAAACGGATGTTGCAATAATCGGAGGAGGATACACGGGACTTTCCACAGGCTATCATGTTAAGATGTACGATAGCGGGACGGATGTAGTTGTGCTTGAAGCTGAAATCTGTGGTTACGGTGCGAGTGGCCGTAATGGTGGCTTTAACATGACCCTTTTTGGCCTTACCCCTTCAATAACAAAACTTCGATTTGGAGTGGAAAGGGGTAAACAGGCAAGAAAATTTATGGAGGAGGCTGTGGATTATTTGAGAGAGTTTATCCTTTCACACGATGTTGATTGTGACTATGAATCATCCGGATACCTGCTCGTTGCAACTAATGAAGCTCAGGTAAAAAGGCTTGAACACGAAATTGAAGTTGCCAGGGAGATGGAGTTTGACGGTATCGAGGTATGGGATCGGGAAAAGCTCTCGAAAGAGTTTCATACGGATAAGTTTCTTCTCGGTTGGTTTGAGAAAAGATGTGGTATTCTGCATCCTGCGAAATGGGCAAGGAGTCTTAAGAGTATCGCCGAAAGTAAGGGGGTAAGAATTTTTGAGTATTCTCCGGTTTTAGAGGTGTCAAAGAGGAAAGAGTCTCCTTACAAATTTGTTATCAAAACTCCTGAAGGTAAACTAATGTCTAAAAAGCTCGTATTTGCGACAAATGCCTATTCAGTGCTTTTCCCCGAGCTTTACAAATACCAGACACCTGCGTTTACGAGGATAGTTATGACGGAACCGCTTACAGATGAGCAGATGGAAAGAATTGGCTGGTCAAACCGTGCAGGTATTGAGGATAGCAGGGACTTCATTCATTACTACAGATTGACAAAGGATAATCGGATAGTGATAGGAGGTAGAGATGTAGGAGTTACTTACGGTAGAGATATGGAAAAGGACAGGGATGAAAAGAATTTTGAGGAACTAAAAAGGTATCTGCTATGGGTATTCCCCCAGCTACAGGGGATCAGGTTTACTCATCAGTGGGGCGGTCCTGTATCCATCACTCTTGATATGGCTCCGGCTATAGGATTTCTGGGTAAAGACAGGGACGCAATGTTTGCCCTTGGGTACATCGGTCATGGAGTATCTGCAACTTTCAATACGGGAAGAACGATGGCAGAACTTCTTCTTGAGATGGATACACCCAGAACAGGACTTTTCTTCATCGGCAGGAAGATTATTCCTTTTCCACCAGAACCATTTAGATTTGTGCTTTCTCACGCTATAAGGGGTTATATGAGACTCGAAGACAGGTTGAAGTACGGAGAGAAATTTTAATAATGGCCATTGTTGATGGGCGTATTAATACTTCGGGATACCGGGTGTATAATCATTCAAAATACAAAAGGAGGTAGCTCGTATGAAAAGGTTGTTGTTGGTGTTGTTGTTTGCCGGCCTTATAAGGGCACAGAACCTGAATCTTGTTGCAAGAGCGTTATGGGGTCCTTCTGAGGCAGTTGCCAAATCAGGAGATACGCTGTACATTGGCGGAGGTGCTTCTGTCCTCATTGTAGATGTCTCAGACTCGGGTAACCCACAGGTTATTAACTGGTTTTATACCCCTGATATGGTCAAAGACCTGAAGTACAGGAACGGGTATCTTTACATAGCGAATAATTATACAGGTTTTTCCATTGCGGATGTTCATGATGTGATGAATCCCACAATTCTTTCAACGGTGACGAACACCCAGCCATGGAGGGTACTGGGTATCTGGGTAGAAGATTCCCTTGTATATGTTGCCGCAAGAGAATACGGTCTTGCCATCTACAACGCAGCCGATCCTTCCAGCCCTCAGTTCCTGGGTTTATTCAATTCAGGGGTATCCGCAGTTATCGATGTGGTTACACAGGGCAACCTTGCTTTCATCACCGATTATGATAACGGTATTAAAATCCTGGACATTACAGATCCTGCAAATCCAACTCTTGTGAGTTCCTGGACACTTGGTTCATCTTATGCTTATGGTATATGGGTTGAAGATACACTTGCCTATGTGGCATACGGTGGGAATGGGCTGGTCATCCTTAACATTGCCGACCCGGCAAATCCTGTTTACATAAGCAGTTACGATCCAGGATCCTATGCCTGGGATGTGAAAAAAATCGGAAATTACTGCGTGGTATCTCACTGGAGTCGCGGAATATATATCTATGATGTCTCAGATCCTATGACGCCAACGGTCCTTGGTTTTTACGATACCAACGGAACGGCTTCCAGATTTGAGGTGGACGATTCAAGGATCTACCTTGGTGATCGCACCAGAGGCTTTAAGATATTCAACTGGTCGGACCCGGGAGCGATACTGCTTGAAAGTGTTATTCAGACGGGGAACTGGATATGGGGAATGGGTAAAAATGGCAACTATCTTTATACGGTGGGGGCCTGGAGTCCTATCTTCGTTCTTGATATTGGGGACATAACATCACCCAGATTCGTCAACGCCATCGATGTTGCTCCCAACTTTGCATGGAATGCATGTGCCGCAAACGGTAAACTTTACCTTGCCGCTGCAAATGCCGGAATCTGGATATACGATCTTGCAGATCCTGAAAATCCATCATTGATCTCAACCGTTACAACGAGCTACAATGTTTACGATATCCTCGTTGAAGACACCGTAGCCTATGTGGCGGGAGCCTCTGACGGTCTTTACATACTCAATGTTGCAAATCCTTCAAATGTACAGACGATTTCTCACATACCTACATCGAATGTGGCGTTCAAGTTGTTCAAGCAGGATACTCTTATCTTCGTTGCAGACAGATCCGGAGGAGTAAGGATTATAAATGTGGCAAATCCCGTCAATCCAGTTGAAATAGGTGCCATGAACCCCGGGGGCAAGGCTTACGGAATTTATGTGATGGATACAATTGCCTTTGTGGGTGCATGGAATGCAGGGGTCGCCATTTATAACATAGCAGATCCTGCACATCCTTCTCTTCTCTCCCAGATCGTGGTTCCAGGTAATGTCCGCGATGTTGCCGCAGGTGGACATTACCTTTTTGTGGGTGCCGAAGAAGGAGGACTTCTCGTGTACGATGTTTCTGACCCGTCAAACCCCGTTGAAATTGACTCTTATGACACGGCTGATTGGGTCTGGAAATTACTCCTTCTTGAGGACTACATCATAGCCGATGATAGAGGAGATGGCCTTTATATCTTCCACTTCCCATTTACATCTGTTGAAGAAAGAAAAATTGCAGACGGCCTGAGTGTTAATCCGGGTATCAACACGCTCGAGATTACAGGTGTCGAACCCGGGAACATACATGTCCGGCTTTACAGCGTTGACGGAAGAAAGGTTTTGGATAAAGATATACAGGTCAGAGAAGCCGGCAGGATAAGAGTTACGCTGAATACTCTTAAATCGGGAATCTATTACTATCGGGTAGGTAGAAGGACAGGTAAGGTTGTGATTTTGAGGTAAAGTCTGGTTATGCGTATGAACATCCCGCTTTGCCCCCCTTCTTGAGAAGGGGGGCTTTTTCTCATAAAATCCCCCTTTGGAAAAGGGGGATCAAGGGGGATTCTCAAAATCCCACCGGTGAAGGGGAATTCCTCCTCTCCACATCTACCGTGGCTAAGGGGTATTATCTTCTTCCCAAAATCCCCCTTGGAGAAGGTGGATCATCATCTCCCAAAATCCCCCTTGGTGAAGGGGGAGACAGGGGGATTGAAAATTTAAGCGGTTAACATCCCCCTTAGTCCCCCTTCTGAAGAAGGGGGAATTTGTGGTGTGCGGTTTACATCCCCCTTGGTCCCCCTTCTGTCGAAGGGGGATTTTGTGGTGTGCGGTGGACATCCCCCTTAGTCCCCCTTCTATCGAAGGGGGATCGGGGTTTCCAGAGACCCCCTTTGTCAAAAGGGGGATTAAGGGGGATTTTTTGGACAGACTCCGTATATGTATTGACAGGTTGTGGGGTTGCATTATAATTTTTAGGCGTGTTCTTAATTTTCTTATTCGCCCTTTATTCTGCCCGGCTCACTGACACCCAGCTTGTAAAGTATGCCCTTACGCCGGAGATCGAGACATTAATGCCGTATCTTCATGGAGATTCAGTTTACCTGAGGGGAGCTCCCGAAGGTGGCCAGGCAGGCAGTCTTTTACAGGATGTAGTATTTAATGCTTTGCAGAGAAAGGGTCTTGTTATCACGGACAGGCCTGGAGGAAGTGAGCTTTTTTACAGGATCGAGTTTTTTGATTTAAAATACAAAAAACTCTACCAGGGCATATTTAAAAAGCCTGAATTTGAAAGGGATCTGAAAATCAGGGTATTTGTTAAAATTAAAGAAAACGGTATTATTAAGCTTGTTAGAAACATTGAGATAGAGCATGTGGACACATTAGCCATGGAGAGAGCAAAAAAATTACACAATATGGGAACACTTTCTGAATCTTCAGGTGTTCCCGCAGGCGTTTCCATGTTGATTGGAGTCCTCTTTTATTTTCTCTACTTCATCATAAAATAAAAGGAGGCAGGAAAGTGAGTGACTATAAAAACACTCTAAATTTACCCAGAACCGACTTTTCAATGAGGGGTAACCTTCCGAAGAAGGAGCCGGGCTTCATTGAGAGATGGGACAGGGAAGAAATTTACAGAAAGATGCTAAAAATCAGGGAGGGGAAGGAATTATTTATTCTCCACGACGGTCCTCCATACTCCAACGGACATATCCATCTTGGTACTGCACTCAACAAGATTCTGAAAGACTTTTTCGTCAAGTACAAACATCTGAAGGGATACAGGACTCCTTATGTCCCGGGGTGGGATAATCACGGGATGCCCATAGAAAACAAGGTAACTCAGGAGGATGGTGAGATAAGGGAGATTTTAAAAGACAGGACAGCACTGAAGAGGCCGGATGTGAAGATCAAGATCAGAGAAAAGTGCCGGAAGTTTGCAGCCCACTGGGTTGAAGTTCAGAAGTCAGAGTTCAAACGCCTCGGTGTACTCGGAGACTGGGAGAATCCATATCTTACCATGTCAACGGAGTATGAGAGTGAAGAGCTCAGGATCCTTGCAGATCTTACAGAGGAGGGATACATCTACAGGGACATGATGGCGATCCACTGGTGTCCTACCTGCCAGACTGCGGTTGCCATGGCAGAGATCGAGTACAAAGACAAGGAATCCCCCTCTGTATGGTTCCGCATGAAGGTAAAAAATGACAGGGCCAACCTTTTCGATGGCAGTGAGGGTTATGCCCTCGTATGGACCACAACTCCGTGGACTATCGTCTCAAACCTCGCATTGATGTTTCACCCGGACTTTACCTATGTCGTTATTGAGCATGAGGGAACCCTTTATGTCCTGGGAGAACCCTTACTCGAAAGGGTGATGAAGGAATTTGGGTGGGAGGATTACAGGATTATAAAGAAACTTAAGGGCAGGGATATTGAAGGGACGGTATTCCAGCACCCGTTTATTGACAGAGAATCACCGGCAGTGCTGGCAGAATTCGTAACGGCAGAAGAGGGGACAGGGATCGTACATACAGCTCCCGGGCACGGAAAAGAGGACTTCTTTGTGGGGAAAAAATACGGCCTTCCCATCCTTTCACCCGTAAACGAGAGAGGAGAGTTCACTGAAGAGGCGGGAGAAACCTTTGCTGGCCTTTCAATTGAAGAAGGTGGCAAAAAAGTCCTTGAAATCATGCGGGAAAATGGTACCCTCATCAAGCTCGGGACTATTGTTCATTCTTACCCTCACTGCTGGAGGTGCAAGAATCCCGTCATTTTCCGTGCAACGACACAATGGTTCCTCTCCGTGGATCACAATGACCTCAGAAAGAGGGCACTGAATGAGATAAAAAATGTCAGATGGCATCCTGAGGAGGGAGAAAATCGTATTTACGCCTCTGTTTCTGAAAGGCCGGACTGGGTGATCTCCCGACAGAGGGCATGGGGCGTCAACATACCAGCTCTTTACTGTAAAAACTGTGGTCATGTGATACTCGAGCCCCGGGTTATAAGGAAGGTTGCCGATCTTTTTGAAAAAGAGGGCTCTGATGCATGGTACAAACACCCAGTTGAAGACTTCCTGCCCGAAAACTTCAAGTGTCCTAAGTGTGGTGGCAAAGAGTTTGAAAAAGAGATGGACATACTGGATGTCTGGTTCGATTCTGGAGCCTCCAACCACATCGTTTTAAAAGAATCCCGTGGCCTCAGATGGCCTGCAGACCTCTACCTTGAAGGCTCAGACCAGCACAGAGGCTGGTTCAACGCCTCACTTATGCTCGGAGTGGCCAAAAAAGGTAAAGCACCTTTCAGGGCAGTGGTTACACACGGCTGGGTTCTTGACGAACACGGCAGGACCATGCACAAATCCCTTGGTAATGTCATCCATCCTGAAGAAATTACGGAAAAATACGGCGCCGACATCATGAGACTCTGGGTCGCCTCAACCGATTACACTGAGGATGTAAGACTTGGAAAGGAAATCCTCCAGAGGATGGTTGACAGTTACAGAAAAATAAGAAACACCTACAGATTCCTTCTCGGTAACCTCTACGACTTTGATCCCGAAAAAGACAGCCTTCCCTACGATGAGCTTCTACCACTTGACAGATTTATGCTGCACAAGCTTGAAACCCTGAAAAGGGAGATCGACAGGTATTACGATAACTTTGAAACCCACAGGGTGTTTCACAGGTACTTTAACTTTGTGGTTGTCGATGTCTCGGCCTTCTATCTGGATGTCCTTAAGGACAGGCTTTACACATGGGCAAAGGACTCCAAAGGCAGAAGATCCGCCCAGACTGTTCTTTTCGAGATATTAAAAACATTGCTCATCACATTTTCACCTATTCTCTCGTTCACGACAGAAGAGGCATGGAGCTACATGCCAGGTGAACACGAGGAGAGCGTCTTTCTTACTGACTGGCCTGAGAAAAAGGACGAGTGGATAAATCCTGATCTTGCGGAGGAGTTCGGGAATCTCCTCGATGTGAGAGACGCAGTGCTTCAGGCACTTGAGATAGCGAGGAAGGAGAAGAAAATCATATCAGACAGACTTGAGGCGAGGGTTTTCGTATATGTCGAAGGGAAGAAAGGGGAACTTCTCAGGAAGTACGAAGACATTTTACCGGAACTCTTCATTGTTTCTCAGGTCGTACTTCAGGATGAAAAGCCTGAGGCTGATGTGATTTTTGAAAGAGACGGAATAGTTATTGGAGTGGCGCATGCGCTGGGGAAGAAGTGTGCAAGATGCTGGATCTGGCACGAGGATGTGGGCAGGGATCCGGAGTATCCGGACCTGTGTCCGAAGTGTATATCGGTTGTAAAGGGGTAGAGATTCAGTGGAATTTGAGAGGCGGGAGGTGCCCTGCGCATGCGCAGGGCACCTCCCGCCTTTTTAAAAACATCAGGAGGTATTTATATGGAAAAGTTCTTCAGGTTGAAGGAAAGAGGTAGTGATGTAAAAACTGAAGTACTCGCCGGTGTAACAACATTCCTCACCATGGCGTACATAATCGTGGTAAACCCCATGATACTGTCGAAAACCGGAATGGACTTCTCTGGCGTTCTGTTTGCCACTGTCCTCGTTAGTGCAATCTCTTCCATCCTTATGGGAATTTACGCCAACCTGCCATTCGCCCTCGCCCCGGGAATGGGAATCAACGCATTCTTCACATTTACCCTCGTCCTGGGTATGAAGGTACCCTGGCAAACTGCCCTCGGTGCCGTCTTTATCTCGGGTATCGTGTTTATCTTACTCTCTGTTACAAAGGTCAGAACTCTCATTGTGGACGCCGTACCGGGCTCACTCAGGTACGCAGTCGCATCGGGAATTGGTCTCTTTCTTGCCCTCATCGGTATGGCAGAGGTGGGCTTCATAAAGAATGGACCCGGCACGGTGGTGGCCTTCGGTGGTTTCAATGTCCAGACCATCCTGTTCCTCGTTGGACTCCTCTTAACTTCCATCCTGGTGGCAAAAAGGGTCAGAGGAGCTCTCATAATCTCCATTATCGTCAACTCAATAATAGCCCTTATAATCTCCTACATCGGAATGAATGCCGGCTTTCTTTCCAGGCCCATAGTTGAATTTCCCAGAAGTGTCGTCTCTCTCCCCAGACTCGATGTATTTTTTAAACTCGATATAAAGAGTGCCCTCACGATTGGTATGATCGGCCCGTGGTTTACACTGCTTTTCACCGACATGTTTGATTCCATATCCACATTCCTTGGCGTTGCCTATGTGGGTAACCTTCTTGACGAAAAGGGACAACCCCTGAATATTGACCGTGCACTTCTGGTTGATGCCGTGGGTACGACCCTGTCCGGTCTTTTCGGTACATCCTCCGCCACAACCTATATAGAATCAGCAGCAGGTGTGGAAGAAGGTGGGAGAACCGGTCTAACAGCCGTTGTTGCCGGTCTCCTCTTCCTGCCCTTTATGTTTTTCAGCCCCATTTTATCCCTCGTACCAGCTGTGGCAACATCACCGGTACTGTTTATCGTTGGAGTTTTCATGGCCCAATCCTTCAAGAATATAGACTGGAAGAAGATGGATGAGGCGATTCCGGCGTTTACAGCCCTGTTTCTTATACCGCTCACATACTCGATAACGCAGGGGATTGTCTGGGGTTTTCTGATATACACGCTGATAAAAATCTTTCTTGGTAAGTTTGAGGATCTGAGCGTAACGCTGCTGGTGATCGATGTATTTGCAGTGATTGCGCTGATCCTGATGTTTTAACGCAGGGCGGGGGTGAGCGAAGCTCCGCTTCGCTCACCCCCGCCTGAACCTCGCACCAAACGAAAAATCGCTTCCGTAATTCGTACCATCCACAAAAATAAAACCTCTGTCCGTAAACTCCACGGGAATAAAGTCCTCCGCCCGCTCAAGCCGAAAATCCTTAAAATTTTCTAAAAACCAGTTAACCACTCCTTCGTTCTCCTCCCTCGTTATCGTACATGTGGAATACAGTAAAACTCCACCGGGTTTTAACAGAGTCACTGCATTTTTTAAAAGTTTCTTCTGTATTTCCACAAGCTCTGTAATCCTTTCAGGTCTCATTCTCCACCTGAGCTCTGCATGCCTCCTCAGAGTACCAAGTCCTGAACACGGTGCATCAAGGAGAATGCGGTCAAACCCGCTTCTGAAAGAAATGTATGTCGAATCACCGTTTATCACATACACACCTGCACCCAGCCTCTCTGAAAGTCTTTTCATTTCCTTTGCCCTCGAAAGATGGAGTTCAACACTCACTGCAAAGACATCGGGATTCAGTTGATAGACATGAGAAATCTTGCCACCCGGAGCACCAGCCATATCGAGGATTCTACCCTCCGGATCCAACAAATAGGGAATTACCTGTGACGATAGGTCCTGAACATAATAGAACTCCTCCGATAACCCCACAAGGTGAGGTAGCTTTTCAAGATGGTAAGTAACCGGTGGAAAGGGAAATCTCCTGAATTTGACCCCCATCTCAGTGAGCAGGTTTTCAAACCTTTCACGCTCAATTTTTAGCGTGTTAACCCTTACGAATATCTCAGGGGGCTTATTGTTGTGCTCCATAATTCTCAAGGCCTTTCCGTTCCCGAAGGTTTCCCTGAGCAGATCGTATAGCCATAAGGGGTGGGAATGTCTGATCCATACTTCCTCTGGCCAGGGCCTTTCCCTCGCTATATTTTTGAGAACCGCATTCACCAGGCCTGCTGTCCCTCTGTGACCAAACCTCTTTGCAAGCTCGACGCTCTCTCCTACTGCGGCATAGTCCGGTACCTTATGGAGAAAATAAATCTGGTAAACTCCCATTCTCAGAACCGTCCTTATCCACGGTGTAAGCTTCTCAAATTTCTCTGATTTTATGTAATTTTTCAGTACCCAGTCACTAAAAAGTTTATACTTCACGGTCCCATTGACGAGGATGGAGAGAAAGGGCACTTCGTCGGGCTTGAGTTTGAAAGAATAATATGTCAGGAGTTTATTTGCCCACCTGCCTTCTTCAAGGACTTCCTTTACAACAAGGATGGCGTAGTACCTGACTTTAGAGTACTTTCTCAATGTAATCTGCCGCTTCTTTCAGGTTTTTTGCAACGAACTCGGCCTTTGTGATCCTGTTGTGGGATGAAATGAGGATGGCACGGGTACCCGCATTAAGACCGGCCTCAATGTCAGTTTCCCTATCACCTATGAAGAAGGAATCTGACGGGTTAATGGAATATTTATTGATCAGTCTATTTACCATGAGAGAAGAGGGTTTACGGCACCGAGAAAGCTCTGCCGGGTGATCGGGGCAGAATTCAACGGCTTTAATGGTAATGTGCTCTCCTGCAAGACGCAAAAGAAGCTCACGGTTGATCTCGTGGTATCGTTCCATTGAAAGATATCCCCTCCTTATCCCTGACTGGTTTGTGATGATGAAGAGTGAAAAACCCATCTTCTGAAGTTTTTTTAAGCCTTCGATTGCACCCGGAAGAAATCTTATGAATTCAGGGGAACTTATGTAACCGACATCCCTGATGATGGTTCCGTCTCTATCCAGAAAAACTGCCTTCATGGGCTTTGAGGAATTTTTTAAGCAGAGAGAAGGCTCGCGCTCTGTGGCTGATTCTGTTCTTTACATCAAAGGGTATCTCTGCAAAGGTTTTACCAAGAAGCGGATAAAGGAATATGGAATCGTAGCCGAAGCCACCTGACCCCCTTTCCTCGAGGGTTATAAAGCCCTCCACCTCCCCTGTGAAATGATAGATCTTATCGGATGCGAATGTTACAACGGTAACAAACCTTGCCCGTCTGTCCATCACACCTTCCATGAGGTTTAAAAGTTTCCTTCTGTTATCGGCGTAAGTTGAGTTCTCACCGGCGAATCTTGCCGAGAACACGCCGGGCATACCCTGGAGAGCGTTCACCGAGAGTCCTGTGTCGTCTGCAACGGCTGGTATTCCTGTATATCTGTAAGCATTGAGTGCCTTTATGGTAGAGTTTTCGATCAGTGTCAGGCCGGTTTCCTCCACGGGATCAATATCCGGAAAGTCTAAAAGTGAAACGAATTCAAAAGGTAAGCCCTGCAACAGGTACAGAATTTCCCTGAACTTATCAGGATTCCTGGTAGCGATGAGGATTTTTTTCAATGGATCTTGATCTCTGTCTCCACTACGAATGCGTCGGGATATCCGTTGGCCCTCAGGTAATCTCTGTATTCCTCTGCATCTTCACGATTTCTGAAGTCACCAACCCTGACTTTATAGAACGGTGGAATATATTCAACATAGACTGGCCTTGAAAGAACTTTCCTCGCCCGGCTTGCAATGTACTGGGCCTTCTCTTTTTTCAAGGTCGCAAAGATCTGAACCCTGTAACCCATAATTTTTTCGGGAATCCCCGCGGTATCTGGCGTAACCACAGGTGCCGTTTTCTCAGAGGTGGTCTCGGGTAAGGTGGTAACCTCTTCAGGGTAAACGACTTTCAGGGTGTCCTTACCAGCTCCTGTATCTCCTTCAAATACGACAATCGGGCCCTGAAATCCGGTGGTATCCCGCTTTTCCTCTTTCAAAACCCGTGTGGTCTCCACCTTTGCAGGTGGAGGAGCGTACACACTCGTCGTTTCAGGTGGCGGAACCGTGACTTCAGAGGTCTGTACCTGTTTCCTGTGGGCACAGGATGAAAACATCACCACCAAAAGTATTAAGGCTATTTTTTTACTGAAGTCCATACTTTTTCCTGAATTTCTCGATTCTACCACCGGTGTCAACTACTGTTCTTTTAAGCTCACCGGTGTAGAATGGATGACACTTTGAACACACTTCAACTCTTATTTCCTTTTTAGTGGATCCCGTGACCACCACATTACCACAGGCGCATTTTATAACCGCGTCAGGATAATACTTCGGATGAATTCCCTTTTTCATATCTCTCTCCTTTCGGGGATAATTTTGGGTTAATTATACTCTAATAGTGTTCAAGCTTCAACTCCCTGGACATCAACCAGTCGAGTGCCTGAAGTGGAGAAAGCTCTCCGTGAAGGATTCTGTAAACAGCCTCGGTTATTGGCATGGAGACACCATACTTCTGTGAAAGTTTGAATGCCGCCTCTGTGGTGTAAACTCCCTCTGCAACTTCGATCATGGAGGCCAGAATGTCTTCGATCTTTCTCCCCTCACCCAGTTTTTCTCCCACATAACGGTTTCTCGAATGTTTTGAAAAACATGTGGTAATGAGATCCCCTATGCCCGAGAGACCTGCAAATGTCCTGACATCGGCGCCGAGAGCAAGTCCGAGCCTTGTAATCTCTGCAATACCACGGGTGATAAGCGCACCCTTGGCGTTTGCCCCAAGTTTTAAGCTGTCAACCGCACCCGCCGCTATGGCAATGACATTCTTTAGAGCACCTCCGAGTTCAACCCCCTTTACATCAAACCACCTGTAAACCCTGAACCTTCTTGTGTTAAAAAGTCTCTGCACCTCCTCCGCAAAATTCAGGTTCTCAGCCGCAACCACCACTGATGTTGGTAACTCCTTTAACACCTCACGGGCTATGCTCGGCCCTGAAAGCACGCTCACATCCACCTCACCAAGCTCCTCAACTATCACCTCTGAAATCCTTTTAAGTGTGGAAATCTCAATCCCTTTGACGACACTGAGTATCCTTTTCGGGTACGCAAGGATTTTAATCCTCTTCGCTGTTTCTCTCACACTCTGGGACGGAACTGCAAAGACGAGGAGATCAACATCAAGGGTTTCCTCTATCCTTGAAGTGAAGACCAGATCCTCAGGGAAGGTGAAATCTCCAAATCTTGCCTCATCCCGGCGCGTATCCCTTAGTTTCCTGCACCTCTCTTCCCTGTGCTCCCAGAGGACTGTACTCACTCCCTTTCTGGAGAGCAAACTGGCAAGCGTTATTCCCCAGGAACCTGCACCGAGGAATCCCACCCTCATTTTATCCTGGGCTCCTCACCACGAATCAACCTCTGAATATTCGACCTGTGGCGGATAAGAACAATTGCAACGGCCAGTACAACTATGACTTTCAAAACTGCGCTTGCCGTAGTCAGGAATATGTATATTCCACCAACAGTCACAGCGGTGAGCGATGCCACGGCAACAATACGGGTTATAAAGAGAACAACTATCCAGGTGGCTATTCCTATAAGAACACCTACCGGAGATATACCAAGAAATGCACCAACCGTGGTGGCAACTCCCTTACCACCCTTAAATTTCATATAAATCGTGTATGAATGCCCTATAATGGCCACCACAGCAGTAATCGCAGCAAAGTTCATCCCGTAGTGTCTGATTGCAAAGAAGACGGGAACAAATCCCTTCAGCATGTCAAAAATACCCGTAAGTGCAGCAACAGTGGCTCCACCGGCACGATATACATTGGTCGCTCCTATGTTCCCACTACCTACCGTCCTCACATCTATACCTTTAAAAATCCTCACGAATATATAGCCAAAGGGGATTCCTGCAAGGAGGTATGTGCCAAGGAGAAAAAATAACCTCTCTGTCATAACAGGAATTATATCACGCCTGATTTTACAAATCAAATTTGTAGCGAGGCTCTTCGAAAAATCACCCGGTAAAGGGGTCGTCTTTACTTTTTTCAGGTTTTATTTTATTCTCATACCCGACTTTCCTTTAACTTTAGTCGATGAAAATGGTTCCATGAAAAAGTTTGTAACCCCGAGAGAAATCATAGAAAACAGGCTTTTTGAAGAATCGGGTAATCTCATCCTTGAAATTGGATGCGGTAATGGGGAATTTCTGGTTCAACTCCACGAGGCAAAGCCCGATGCCCTTATATTTGGCATTGACATTTCTAATTTCGCACTCAGGAAGGCTATTTCAAGAATAAAAAACCTGAAAAGGGCATTCGTCACAAAATCTGAAGGGAGATGGTTCCTCACCTGGATCGTCCCCGAAGGGACCCTTACTGAGACCTATGTACTGTTCCCTGATCCATGGCCCGGAAGGGAGAAAAGGAGACTGATCGACGAAAATTTTATCAACACCCTTGCACAAAAGCTGAAGAATAATGGAAGTTTTTTCTTCGCAACAGATGTTGAGGATTACTTTTTGAGCGTAAAAAGATCAATAGAAAAGTCCCCCTTCTTCAGGTTAACCACCGGGACGGATGCCTTTTATACCAAGTACGAGAGAAAGTGGAAATCAATGGGGAAAAAGACCTTTTCGCTTAGCGCTGAAAAGGTAGAATCTCCACCACCAGGACACTTTAAAGTTTACCTGAATAAACCCATAAAAACATCCATCAAACCGTCAACCTTAGAGAAGTTAAAGGGCCTTGAATTAAGAACGGAGGGTAATTTTTTTAAGATCCTTGAAGTTTACAGGGACAATGGGAAATTCCTGCTAAAAACGGTGTTCCGGATGAAAAACATGGGACAGAAACAATTTTTTAGGATCGAGAATGGAGAAATTGACCTCCTGCCTGTACAACTCGAAATATTTCCAGATCCCCTCTTCAGAATTATCAAATCCCTTTTTGGCTGATAAACTTTTATAGGCATCCCCATAATTTCATTTATAGTCATCCGCAAAATCCCTTATAAGGGGGAATTGAAAATTAAGAGGTAGGCATCCCCCTCTTGTCCCCTCCTGAAGAAAGGGGATCCTGGTCTCCTAAAATCCCGCCTTTTGTCAAAAGAGAGATTCAGGGAGATTCCTAAAAAATCTCCCTGGGGGATTGAAAATTAAGTGGTAGTCATCCCCCTTAGTCCCCCTTCTGAAGAAGGGGGATCATGGTCTCCAAAGTCCCCCTGGAGAAGGGGGAATTTCCCTCTCCAAGTCCCCCTTGGAGAAGGGGGAAACAGGGGGATTGAATTTAAGCGGTTTACATCCCCCTTAGTCCTCCTTCTAAAGGAGGGGGACTTTGGTGTCCAAAATCCCACTTTGCTAAAAGGGAGAGGGGGA